>Ga0208491_10006_pt1 | contig 120367 bp, 107 predicted proteins | sample SubbioCSW11_NovA_FD_184819 | JGI IMG/M metagenome (GOLD analysis project Ga0208491, IMG submission 184819) | Serpentinite rock and fluid subsurface biosphere microbial communities from McLaughlin Reserve, California, USA - CR11_CSW11_NovA (SPAdes) | ecosystem: Environmental > Terrestrial > Deep...
CGGCGCCTGTCAAGATAGTTGTCGCCTGAGTCATGCAGCTTTGAGCTGAATTTGTTGATCGTCTTGTGTGACGGAACGCACCACTGTGTCGCGTTCCGGGTTGAGGCTTACGGCCTCGATGTGAGACCAGTTGCGTGTCTTGCCTGACCAGCGGGCGGGCTGGCGAGCTTTGGCCTGTTGATACAGCGCATGTCGGGCGGCTAGGATGGCTTTGTCTTGCCCGCTGTGGCGCTGCTCGGGGCTCACGTAGCGGATGCCGCTGTGGCGGTGACCGTGGTTGTACCAATGCACGAACTCGGCGGCCCAGGCGCGGGCATGATCCAGCGTCTCAAAGCCCTTGGCCGGGAACTCCGGGCGGTACTTGGCGGTGCGAAACAACGCCTCAGCAAAGGCATTGTCGTCGCTCACCCGGGGGCGCGAGTACGAGGGCTTGATGCCCAGCCAGTTGAGCATGCTCAGCACCGTGGTGGCCTTGAGCGTGGAGCCGTTGTCGCCATGCAGCACCGGCTTGGTGTTCATCGCTGCGATGCCCTCGGCCAGTGCGGTGCGCCGCACCAGATGCAGCGCGTGCTGCGAGTCGTCGCTGTCGTGCACCTCGGCGCCCACGATCTTGCGGCTGTACAAATCCAAAATCAGGTACAGATGGAACCAGCGCCCCATCACTTGGGCGGGCAGGTAGGTCATGTCCCAGCACCAAACCTGAGTCGGGGCGGTGGCGATGTGCGTGGTGGGTGGCTTGCTCGCTCTGGGCGCCTTGGCGCGGCCGCGGCGTGCGTTTTGCCCGGCGGCCTTGAGTACACGCACCATGCTGGACTCGCTGCCCAGGTACACACCTTCGTCAGCGAGCATGGGCACGATGCGCGCCGGCGGCGCACAAGCAAAGCGCGGCTCGTTGGCTATGGCCAGCAGCGCTGCGCGCTCTTGGGGGCTCAAGGCATGGCGAGGCATGGGGCGCACGGCTTGGGGCCGGCCATCGCCCGCCGTGAGCCCTTGCTGGGCCCGCCAGCGCTGGAGGGTGCGCACATCGATGCCGGCGACTTCACAGGCGAGCCTGAGCCGTGCTCCGGCGGCGTGCGCCTGCTCGATGTCTCGGGCCAGGGCTTGGCGATCTTCGAGGCCGATCATTCGCCCTCGCCCTTGTGGAAGATCGCCGCAACTTTTTTTGAGAGCACCAGCAAAGCGGCGGTCTCGGCCAGTGCCCGATCTTTGCGCAGCAAGTCGCGTTCGAGCTCTTTGATGCGCCGGCGATCCGCGCGCGTGGCCTGCGCGCTGGCAGGGGCGTCGTGCGGGTCGGCCAGCGCCGCGGTGCAGCTCAAGCGCCATTGATCGAGATCAGCCGGGTACAGACCCTGCTCGCGACACCAAGCGCTCTTGAGCGCCTCGTTCATCGCCGCCGTGGTGATCACGGCCTCCAGACGGGCGCCGGCAGACCAGGCCCGCCCGCGGGCGGGCCTGGTCTGCGCCTCCTCACGCCAGCGCTGCAAGGTGCTCACACCGACTCCCATGTCGCGCGCAACCACCTCCAGTGCCGCGCTCTCGGGCGGCAACAGCCGGGCCACCGCTTTGTCTTTGAATGCTTGTCCGTATCGAGCCACAGTCGTCTTTCATCGCCACCCCAGGGTTCTTGGTTCTATCGAGGCGACAACTATTCTGACACGGGGGGATGATGATGCGAAGCTTGATGGAGTCTTTTCCTTTGCAGAGATTGTTCATTAAAACATCGAAGCGCATGCGCAAATCGTCCGGCGTGGCCGGCAAACCGCCCTGCAGCAGCGCCTGCTTGATTTCGTCGCCCTTGACCTCGATCTTCTCCAACCCCGACAGCGCCTTCTGTACGGCGTTGGCGAACTCGCTGGTCATCGGGGCCGGCAGCTGGCGCGAAGCCAGGAAGGCGTCGATCAGCTTCCTGGATGCGGGCGGCATCAGGCCCAGGCTCTCCTGCGTGTACGGATCTTCTAGGCACTCCAGCAGGATCTGCTGCCAGTTGGTTAGCAACTGATCCAGGTCGTTGTCGAGCTTGTGCAGGCGGTTGGCGGCCGGGATCAGCTCCAACGGCTCGGCTGACGGGCGGAACTGGCAGTGCGGGCATACCGCCGCGGCCATCAGCGTGGGCTCATCCAGCGAGAAACAACTCTTCAGGCCGTTCAGCGACTCCTCGAAGGCGGTGAGCTGGCTGGTGGGCAGTAGCGACACGCTGGCCAGCAGGCGCAGCGCCAGCAGGCGGTCGTCGCGGCGCAGCGCGTTGCGGGTCTTGTCTTCGTCCACGCCCAGCCGCGCCTTGCTGTGGCTGGCGATGTAGGCGCTGATGTAGCCCTTCTTGAGCTGGTTGAGCATCTGCCGGCCATTACCCAAAATCAGGGCCGCGTGCTCGGTGGTGCGGTCTTGGCTGATCTGCTCGCAAATGGCCTTGCGGGCGGTCTCGGCCTGTTTCACCCAAGGGTGCTCGGCGGGCAACACCATCTCGCCCTGCGAGAGATAGGACGCCGTGCTGCCCAGTTCCACCACCAGTTCGAGCAGACGCTCGACGGCGGCCAGGATCTCCAAATTCTTCTTCTGGCCGCACAGATCTTCCTGGGTGACGCGCAGATTCTTGAACTTACCGACGGTGTTGTAGGGCGTGAGCGACTCGGCAAACTTCTTCAGCGCATCGAGCCGGGCGTGCCAGTCTTTGGCTTGTTCTTCGCGCAGCAGATTCTGGCCCCAGAAGCCGAGCCTGCCTTGCTGCAGGTCGGATCCGGCCTTGAGCGCGCGCGGCACCAGCGCGCTGACTTTCTGCTGCAGATTGATGACCGGCTCCGTGTCCCCTTGGTTGGCTTTCTGAGCCAAGCCGGACGGCAGGTCAAACAATTCAAACAAGGCGCGCAGCACCGCGAGGTTGATCTCCTTGGGTGCCTCGACGTGCTTGAACTGTTTCAGCTCTTCGATAGAGCGTTCGGCCAGTTGCGCCAGCTTGCTGGAATCGATCTTGTCGCCGTTGATCGACAGCACGATGTCGCCGGAGTGGACGAGGCTGCCCAGCACGGTGAGCAGCAGATCGGGTTCCAGCCGGCACTTGCTTGGCGCGAAATATTCAAGGTCAGACGTGCCCGACAGCAGCTCGCTGCGGTTGAGCACTTGGCCATGGCCCTTGGCCTTGAGGCGGTTGAGCACTTCCTGCGCGTAGCGGGACTTGGCCGGATCGACGCGGTCGCCATCGAGCAATTCCAGCGCATCGAGCACGGCGAGCGCATCTTTGGTGCGCGTGCCGCCAGCCAGCAGCCTGAGCGCGCTGCCCACCAGTTGCTTGCGGTTGGCTTCGGTGACCGGCACCGTGAAGGTGGGGTATTCGGGCGCGATACAGGCAAAGTGCTTGCTCAGCACCAAGCCCGAGACGGTGTTGACCACGTCGCGAAAGTGGCGGCGTTCGTCCGCACCCAGCCGCGCCCGGTCGCGCGGCGACACGCCTTTGACCCACTCTTGTAGGTTCTTTTTCTTGCCTTGGTAGGTGACCTCAAAGGCGGTCAGCTGCTTTTCTTGCAGCCACTTGCTCATGGCGCGCAGGAAGTCCTGTGCCTTGGAGAGGTAGATGGCCTTGGCGCCGCCGCTGGCGGTGGATGCCAGATCGAGTGCCGCCGCGTAGGATGACAGGTGCCGCTTGAGCTCGTCGTCCAGCCCGGTGAGGCGCAAGAACACCTCGTTTGGCAGGTTGTTGTCATCGAACCTGCGTTTGGTGAACGGCTGGATAAAGTAAATGTAGAAGTCGCGCTCGGGCTGGGACGTGGGGCGATCGTTCGGCGCGCCGAAGAACAGGTAGCCGATGCGCTCGACACGCCGCTCCTGCCACTCGAGCGGGTACCGGTGCCGTAGTTGCCGACGATCAGCACGCCCTTGTGATCGACGGAATCGTCGAAACTGAGTTGGGGCACCATGAGCTTGGAGATCCGCTCTGCCATGTCGTCGGAGATGACGTAGGTCGCGACGAGCTTCTTGGCCTCGTCAGGGCGTCCGGCATCGAGCAGCTGAATGACTGACTCGATCTGCTCGAACTGGATCAGATCTCTGTATTTCATGTTCTGGGCCATAGGGCTCCCTCTTCCCCATTCTCTTTTTATCAGGTAGTCGGCGACTTGGCCCGATCGTTGTGATTCCGCTGGTGCCTAGACTTGATGCCATCGACATTGCCGTGGGGGTGTAACAGGCGAAAGGATAGTGCAAATCTTTCAAGCCTTGAATGAAGGATTGAAAGATTGTCGGCGGCCGCAAGGTGCGCTAGCGCACAGACGCGCGGGCAGCCCGGCTTTACATTGAGCGCAATGGCACCGGATGCGAACCCGGCCCGCCATGCGGAGCAGCCCCAGGGTAACTGAACCGCCGCGTTGCCCTAGCCCTCCATTGCTCCCTCCAAAAGGTATTTCATGAACACGAACCCGCTCCTCGTTCCCCGTGGCTTGGCCACGGCCATCGCACTGACCTTGGTCATAGGCCTGAGCGCCTGCGCCGGCATGTCGCGCCAAGACCAAAACACCGCCATCGGCGCGGGCGTGGGGGCCGTCGGTGGCGCCGTGCTCACCGACGGCGGCACGCTCGGCACCTTGGGGGGCGCCGCCATCGGCGGTGTGATCGGCAGCCAAGTCGAACCCAGAAAATAAACGGCCGCGCGCCAGCATCACCCCGCACAACCAAAAACCCCCAACCAAGGCCTCACCATGCTCTACACCATTGCGCTCGTGCTGCTCATCCTCTGGCTGCTGGGCATGGTCACATCGACCGTGCTGGGCGGTCTCATCCACGTCTTGCTGGTGATCGCCTTGGTGGTGGTGCTGCTGCGCGTGATCAGCGGACGCCGCCCGCTCTGACGCCATCCGTCCACGGGGCGGCCAACACCAGCACACCACGATGCCACAGACCCCGGGGTGGACCCCCAAGCGCCGCCAACGCAACGCGCTGCTCAAGGCCGGCGCGCTGCAGAACGCCATTCTCACCAGCGCCAATTTTTCGATCATCGCGACCGACGAAAAGGGCATCATCCAGCTCTTCAACGTGGGGGCCGAGCGCATGCTGGGCTACCGCGCCGTCGAGGTGGTCAACCGGGTGCGCCCGAGCGACATGCACGACCCGCAAGAAGTGCGGGTGCGTGCCATGGCGCTCAGCTTGGAGCTCGACACACCGATCGCGCCGGGCTTCGAAGCGCTGGCCTTCAAGGCCTCGCGCGGCATCGAAGACGTCTACGAGCTTACCTACATCTGCAAAGACGGCAGCCGCTTCCCGGCGATCGTCTCCATCACCGCGCTGCGCGACGACTACGGCGATCTGATTGGCTACCTGCTGATCGGCTCCGACAACTCGGTGCGCAAGCGCGGCGAGCTGCAGCTCAACGAGGCCATGGCCGCGGCCGAGCAGGCCAACCGCGCCAAGACCGATTTCATCTCCAGCATGAGCCACGAGTTGCGCACGCCGCTCAACGCCATCCTCGGTTTTGCGCAGCTGCTCGAATCGGGCACGCCCCTGCCCACGCCGACTCAAAAGCGCAGCATCGAGCAGATCCTCAAAGCCGGCTGGTACCTGTTCGAGCTGATCAACGAAATCCTGGACCTCGCGCTCATCGAGAGCGGCAAGCTCACGCTGTCGGGCGAGCCGGTGTCGCTGACCGAGGTGCTGGCCGAATGCCGGGCCATGGTGGAGCCGCAGGCGCAGCAGCGCGGCATCGGCATGGTCTTTGCCCGGCTGGAGCAGCCGCGCTGCGTGAAGGCCGACCGCACGCGGCTCAAGCAGGTGCTCATCAACCTGTTGTTCAACGCCATCAAATACAACCAGCCGGGCGGCCACGTGACGGTGGAGTGCACGCTCGCCACACCCGAGACGATCCGCATCAGCGTGCGCGACACCGGCCCGGGGCTCTCGGCCGCGCAGCAGGCGCAGCTGTTCCAGCCGTTCAACCGGCTCGGGCAGGAGAACGGTGGCGTAGAGGGCACCGGCATCGGCCTGGTGGTGACGCAGCGCCTGGTGCACCTGATGGGTGGCGAGATCGGTGTGGACAGCACACCCGGCGTGGGCAGCGTGTTCTGGGTTCAGATGGCGCTCACCGCCGCACCGTTGCGCGCCCCCCACAGACGGCGACACCCCCCGCGCCGACCCGCCGCGCCCCGATGCACCGCAGGCCCCCCCCTGCACACCCTGTTGTACGTCGAAGACAACCCAGCCAACTTGGAGTTGGTGGAGCTGATCATTGGCCGGCGCGCCGACCTGCGCTTGCTGAGCGCGGCCGACGCCAGCTTGGGCATCGAGTTCGCCCGCGTCTACCAGCCCGCGGTGATCCTGATGGACATCAACCTGCCCGGTATCAGCGGGATCGAGGCCATGAAAATCTTGCGCGCCGACCCGAGCACGGCGCACATCCCGATCATCGCGCTGAGCGCCAATGCCGTGCCGCGCGACATCCAGCGCGCCCTGGATGCGGGCTTCTTCAACTACCTCACCAAACCGATCAAGGTCAACCAGCTCATGGACGCGCTGGAGGCGGCCTTGGCCTGCTCGCCATCCAGCAGCGGCGACCCGGCCACCCTACAGGAACCCGCATGACCCTCAGCCCACAAGACATGCTCGACGCGCGCATCCTGATCGTGGACGACCAGCCCGCCAACGTGGCGCTGCTCCATGAGCTGCTGCACGGCGTGGGCTACAGCCAGGTGTTCAGCACCATGGACCCCACGGCCGTGGCCGCGCTGCACCGCGAGGCGCCGTTCGACCTGATCCTGCTGGACCTGCAGATGCCCGGCATGGACGGCTTCCAAGTGATGGAGGCGCTGAAGGCGGGCACCGCCGAGGGCGACTACCTCTCGGTGCTGGTGATCACCGCACAGCCGGGCCACAAGCTGCGCGCCCTGCAAGCTGGGGCCAAAGACTTCGTGAGCAAGCCCTTCGACTTGGTCGAGGTGCAGACGCGCATCCGCAACCTGATCGAGGTGCGCCTGCTGCACCGCCAACTGGCGCAACACAACCTGGTCTTGGAGCAACGGGTGCAGCTGCGCACCGCCGAACTGCGCGAGAGCGAAGCGCGCTACCGTGCCCTGACCGAACTCGCCACCGACTGGCACTGGGAGCAAGACGGCGAGGGCCGTTTCACCCAAGTATCCGGCCCGGTGCTGGAGATGCTGGGACTGCAAGACTCGGTGTTGGCCGACGGTGCGTCACCGACGGCCAGCGCCGGCTGGAACGAGGCCGAGCGCCAAAAGCTGCTGGACCGCATCGCCGCCCGCAGCCCCTTCCTAGACATGGTGCTCAACCAGTCGCTGCCCGACGGCACCACCCGCCAGTACCGCGTGAGCGGCACGCCGGTGTTCGACACCCGCTGCGCCCTCACCGGCTACCGGGGTTTCGGCGTCGAGGTGCTCACGCTGCCGAAGGTCTGAGGGGCTGATGGCTTGATCGCGGTGCATACTGCGCCTGCAGACCAAAAAGCCGCACCTTGGCGCCCCGGGCTTGAACCCCCCTATCGAGAGCACAGACACATGGGCATCCCTCCCGACCAAGCGGCCAACCAGTTGCTCGCCTCCATGCCCATGCCCGAATGGCAGCGCATTGGCCCGCTGCTGGAGGTGGTCGATCTGCCGCTGGGCCGGGTGCTGTACGAATCGGGCAGCAAGATGGGGCACGTGTACTTCCCCATCGATGCCATCGTTTCGCTGCTGTACGTGATGGAAAACGGCGCCTCGGCCGAGATCGCGGTGGTGGGCAACGAAGGCCTGGTCGGCATCGCGCTGTTCATGGGCGGTGAAACCACACCCAGCCGCGCCGTGGTTCAAAGCGCTGGCAAGGGCTACCGTCTGCGCGCGGCCGACATCAAGGATGAATTCAACCGCGCCGGCCCGGTGCTGCACCTGCTGCTGCGCTACACCCAGGCGCTCATCACCCAGATGACGCAGACGGCGGCGTGCAACCGCCACCATGCGCTCGACCAGCAGCTCTGCCGCTGGCTGCTGCTGAGCTTGGACCGTCTGAGCGGCAACGAACTGGTGATGACGCACGAGCTCATTGCCAACATGCTGGGCGTGCGCCGCGAAGGCGTGACCGAAGCGGCGCTGAAGCTGCAGCGGCTTGGCATGATCCGCTACGCCCGCGGGCACATCACGGTGCTGGACCGAAAAGCGCTCGAAGGCCGCGTCTGCGAATGCTACGCCGTGGTCAAAAAAGAATACGAGCGCCTGCTGCCACCACGCCCAGCGGCTTGAGCGCGTGATCAGACTACGCGCTGACGCGCCTTGGGGGGCTGGCGCGATGACTCCCTATTGACGTTTACGTAAACGTCAATTAAAGTGTGCGGATCGACAATTGCCTGTTGCAACCCAACACAGGCCCGTCGCCGTGCCGCCCTGCCCGCACGGCCATGCGGCCACACCGGAGACCGCCGCCCATGACCGACCTGCACGCCGATTTCAAAGCCTTGGCCGAGTACCGCCCGCGCCACAAGGTGCGTTTTGTCACCGCCGCCAGCCTGTTCGACGGCCACGACGCGGCCATCAACATCATGCGCCGCCTGCTGCAGAGCATGGGCGCCGAGGTCATCCACCTGGGGCACAACCGCTCGGTCGAGGAGGTGGTGACGGCCGCCCTGCAAGAGGACGTGCAGGGCATCGCCATCAGCTCGTATCAGGGCGGGCATGTGGAGTATTTTCAGTACATGGTCGATCTGCTGCGCCAGCGCGGCGGCGCGCACGTGCAGGTGTTCGGCGGCGGCGGCGGCGTGATCGTGCCGGGTGAAATCCGCACCCTGATGGACTACGGCGTGGCGCGCATCTTCAGCCCCGAAGACGGCCAGCGCATGGGCCTGGCCGGGATGATCGGCGAGATGCTGATGCGCTGCGACCTCGACCTCACGCCCTACGCGCCGCAGACGCCGGCAGCGATCGAGGGCCACAGCGATGCCGCCTGGCGCGCGCTGGCGCAGCTGATCACGGCGCTGGAAAACGGCGCCGCCCCGGCCGCGCTGGTGCAGCAGTTGCACGCGGGCGCCCAAGGCCGCCGGGTGCCGGTGCTGGGCATCACCGGCACCGGTGGTGCGGGCAAATCGTCGCTCACCGACGAGCTCATCCGCCGCCTGCGCCTAGACCAAGACGACGCGCTGCGCGTGGCCGTGATCAGCATCGACCCCTCGCGGCGCAAGAGCGGCGGCGCGCTGCTGGGCGACCGCATTCGCATGAATGCCATTGGCGAATGGGGCACCACCCGAGACAAGGCCACCGAGCCAGCGCCGGGCCGCCCCAAGCTGGCGAGCGCCCCCTCGGGGGGCAGCGACGGCGCGCCAGCGCCAAGCGTGGGGGCTCGAATCTTCATGCGTTCCCTCGCCACGCGCGACTTTGGCAGCGAAATCAGCGCCGCCCTGCCCGATGTGCTGGCGGCGTGCAAGGTGGCGGGCTTTGACCTGATCGTCGTCGAGACTTCGGGCATCGGCCAGGGCGACGCCGCCATCGTGCCGCTGGTGGATGTGCCGCTGTACGTGATGACGCCCGAGTTTGGCGCCGCCAGCCAGCTCGAAAAAATCGACATGCTCGACTTTGCCGAGTTCGTCGCCATCAACAAGTTCGACCGCAAAGGCGCGCTCGACGCGCTGCGCGACGTCTGCAAACAGGTGCAGCGCAACCGCCAAGCCTGGAACCAGAGCCCGGAGCAGATGCCGGTCTTTGGCACCACCGCCAGCCGCTTCAACGACGACGGCGTGAGCGCCCTCTACCAAGCGCTCAAACCGCGCTTGGCCGAGCTGGGCCTGGCGCTCGATGCCCAAGGCAGCCGCCTGCCGCCGGTGGCGGTGCGCCACAGCTCCAACCAAACGCCGGTGCTGCCGCCGGCGCGCAACCGCTACCTGGCCGAAATCGCCACCACGGTGCGCGGCTACAAGCAGCAGGCGCGCGCGCAGGCGCGGCTGGCGCGCGAGATCCAGCAACTGCGCGCCGCCAGCGCCATGCTGCGCGCCGACGCCGCCCGCTGCCCGAACGAAGCCGCTGCGGCAGACGATGCCGCCCAAGCCGCCGCTGCGGCTGCGCTTAGCCTGGCCGAGCAGCGCGAGCAGCGCCTAGACCCAGCGGCGCGCAAGCTGCTGGCGCAGTGGCCGGCGATGCAGCAGGCCTACGCCGGCGACGAGTACGTGGTGAAAATCCGCGACCGCGAAATCCGCACCGCGCTGGTGCACACCACGCTCTCGGGCAGCAAAATCCGCAAAGTGGTGCTGCCGCGCTACGCAGACGAGGGCGAAATCCTGCAATGGCTGCTGCTCGACAACGTGCCCGGCAGCTTCCCCTACACCGCCGGCGTATTCGCCTTCAAGCGCGAAAACGAAGACCCGACGCGCATGTTCGCCGGCGAGGGCGACGCCTTTCGCACCAACCGGCGCTTCAAGCTGCTCTCGTCCGGCATGGCGGCCAAGCGGCTGTCCACGGCTTTCGACTCGGTCACGCTCTACGGCGCCAACCCCGACCCACGGCCCGACATCTACGGCAAAGTGGGCAACAGCGGCGTGAGCATCGCCACGCTCGACGACCTGAAAGTGCTCTACAGCGGCTTCGAGCTGTGCAGCCCCAGCACCAGTGTGTCGATGACCATCAACGGCCCGGCGCCCACCATTTTGGCGATGTTCATGAACACCGCCATCGACCAGCAGCTCGATAAGTTCAAAGCCGACAACGGCCGCGAGCCCACCGACACCGAAGCCGCCAAAATCCGCGCTTGGGTGCTGGCCAACGTGCGCGGCACGGTGCAGGCCGACATCCTCAAAGAGGACCAAGGCCAGAACACCTGCATCTTCAGCACCGAGTTCAGCCTGAAAGTGATGGGCGACATCGCCGCATGGTTCGTGCACCACGACGTGCGCAACTTTTATTCGGTGAGCATCAGCGGCTACCACATCGCCGAGGCCGGCGCCAACCCCATCAGCCAACTGGCCTTTACGCTCTCCAACGGCTTTACTTTCGTCGAAGCCTACTTGGCGCGCGGCATGCACATCGACGACTTTGCGCCCAACCTGTCGTTCTTTTTCAGCAACGGCATGGACCCGGAATACACCGTGCTCGGCCGGGTGGCGCGGCGCATCTGGGCCGTGGCCATGCGCGACAAATACGGCGCCAACGAGCGCAGCCAAAAGCTCAAATACCACGTACAGACCAGCGGCCGCAGCCTGCACGCGCAAGAGATCGCCTTCAACGACATCCGCACCACGCTGCAAGCGCTGATCGCCGTCTATGACAACTGCAACAGCCTGCACACCAACGCCTACGACGAGGCCATCACCACGCCGACCGAAGAATCGGTGCGCCGCGCCATGGCGATCCAACTGGTCATCAACCGCGAGTGGGGCCTGGCGAAAAACGAAAACCCGAACCAAGGCGCTTTCATCATCGACGAACTCACCGAACTGGTGGAAGAAGCGGTGCTGGCCGAGTTTGAGCGCATCAGCGAGCGCGGCGGCGTGCTGGGCGCGATGGAGACCGGCTACCAGCGCGGGCGCATCCAAGACGAGTCGATGCACTACGAGCAGCTCAAGCACAGCGGCGCCTACCCGATCATCGGCGTCAACACCTTTCGCAACCCACACGGCGACCCGGTGCCGGCGCAGATCGAGCTGGCGCGCTCATCCGAGGCCGAAAAACAGTCGCAACTGCAGCGCCTGCAGGCCTTCCACGAGCGCCACGCGGCTGCGGCCCCGGCCATGCTCAAGCGCTTGCAGCAGGCGGTGATCGAAGAGCGCAACGTCTTTGAGGTGCTGATGGAGGCCGTGCGCTGCTGCTCGCTGGGGCAGATCACGCAGGCGCTGTTCGAAGTCGGGGGGCAGTACCGGCGCAGTATGTGAACCTTTGGCTGCCGCGCTTCAGTCCAGCGGCCAGACCACGCCGTTGTCGTTCAAGATCGCGTCCAGCGGCCAGTCGTGCGGCTCGGGTTCGAGCTCGGGCAAAAACCCGTGCGTGTACGCCAGCCCCACGGTGTAGGGGCGGGGCTGCAGTTGCGCCAGCGTGCGGTCATAAAAACCGCCGCCGTAGCCCAGCCGGTAGCCGCCCGGCCCGTAGCCCACGCAGGGCACGAACAGCAGCGTGGGCGCGATGCGCTGGGTGCCGCTGGGCTTGGGGATGTCGTAGGCGTCGGGCTCCATCGGGCAGCCCGGATACCAGCGGTGAAAGCTCAGCGTTTTGCTGGCCTTGTCGATGACCGGCAGGCCGATTTTGCGCTCGCGGCTGGCGCCCAGCGCGTCGGCCTCGCGCCCGGCCTCCTGCCAGCGAAACAGCGCCGGCAACGGGTCGAACTCGCCCTTGATCGGCCAGTAGGCGCCGATGGCGCTGTCGGGCCGATCCACCAGCCAGACCCGCAGCACGCGCTGCAGCGCGTCGTTGCGCGCCAGCCGGTCGCCCAGGCGCAGGCGCTGCTCGATCAGGCGCTGGCGCCACTGGGCTTTGCGCGCCATCTGGTCAGGCGGGCGGTTGTTGTTCATAATCGGCCTATGTTCAGATTGTTCGTTGCTCAACCCAAGGCGTCGCTGCGCCCGTTCGCACCCACCCAGCCCAGGCGGCGGCTGCGCTGGTTTGCCACCCTGCTGGCGTGCATCTTACTGCCTGCCGCGGTGGCGGCCAACCCCAGCGCAGCGACCTTGAGCGCGCCAGCCGCAGCCGCGGCACCTGCGCCCCTGAGCCGGGCCGAGCAAGCGCTGCTCGAGATGGAGCAGGCCTTCGAGCGCCGCAACCACGCGCGCCTGGCCGCCCTGCTGCCGCAAGTGGCCGGGCACCCGCTCGAACCGCTGGCCCAGTACTGGGTGCTGGCGGCGCGCCTCGAGAGCGCCAACCCCGACGAAATCCGCGCCTTTCTGCGCCGCTGGAGCGGCACCTTTTACGAAAACCGCCTGCGCGCTGACTGGCTGCTGCTGCTCGGGCGCGCGCGCGACTGGAACACCTTCAACCAGGAGTTTGCCGATTTCCGCCTCACCGCCGACCGCGAAATCCGCTGCTACGCCTTGGTGGCCCAGCGCGAGCGCCCGGCGGCCGAGCGCGCCGCCGCCTTGCCCGCGCTCTGGTTGGCGCAAACCCGGGCCGACGACGGCTGCGCCCACGCCGCCGAGCGCCTGCTTGCCAGCGGCGACCTGCCCGCAGCCGTGGTCTGGCAGCGCGCGCGCCTAGCCACCGAGGGCAATCTGCCCGGCACGGCGGCGCAAGCCGTGGGCCTGATTAACCCGCAGTGGGCGCAGCAGGTGGCGGGCCTCGTCAGCCAGCCACAGCGCTTCATCGACGCCGCCGGCAGCGCCGAGCGCCTGCCCGCCCCCGAACTGGCCACACTGGCACTCATCCGGCTGGCCATGGAAGACCCCCAAGCCGCCACCGACGCCATGCACCAAGCGCGCTGGCGCTTGCACCTGAGCGCCGAAGCGCAGAGCTGGGTCTGGGCCGTGATCGGGCGCCGCCAAGCCCAGCGCCTGAACTCCGAGGCCCACGCCGCCTTTGGCCACACCCAGCTTGATCTGCTGCACGACTCGCACCTGATCTGGGCCACGCGTGCCGCCTTGCGCGCCGGCGACTGGAACCGGGTACACGACGCCATCATGGCCATGGGCAGCGCGCAGCGCGACGAAGCGGTCTGGAGCTACTGGTTGGCGCGCGCCCTGAACGAACGCGCCGCCAGCCTGCCGGCCCGTCAAGCGGCACAGGCGCAGCAATGGCGCGAACAGGCGCAGCAAATCCAGCGCCGCATCGCCGGCGTGGGCGGTTTTTACGAGCAGTTGGCGCTCGAAGCCCTGGGCCAGCGCATCAGCACCCCACCCGCCCCCGCCCCCCTGACGGCGGCCGAAATCGCCGCGGCGCGCCAGCACCCGGGTCTGCAGCGCGCCCTGCACGCCATTGCCATCGGGCTGCGCAACGATGGCGTACGCGAGTGGAACTACCACATCATCGTGCACCGCAGCGGCGGCCTGAGCGAGCGCGAACTGCTAGCCGCCGCCGACTTCGCCTGCAGCCGCCAAGTCTGGGACCGTTGCATCAACACCAGCGAGCGCACCCGCACCGAGATCGACCACCTGCAGCGCTTCCCGATGCCGTTTCGCGACCAGGTGTTGGCCCAGTCGCGGGCCATCGGGCTGGATCCGGCCTACGTCTTTGGCCTGATTCGCCAAGAAAGCCGCTTCATCATGGATGCGCGCTCGCACGTCGGTGCTTCGGGGCTGATGCAGCTCATGCCCGCCACCGCGCGTCTGGTGGCGCGGCGCATCGGGCTGCAAAACTTCACCCAAGATCAGGTCAACCAGCTCGACGTCAACATCGCCTTGGGTACCGCCTACCTGCAATGGCGCCTAGAGCAGCTCGACGGCTCGCGCGTGCTCGCCGCCGCCGCCTACAACGCCGGCATTGGGCGCCCGCAGCAGTGGCGCAACGGCCCGGTGCTCGAAGCCGCGATCTGGATCGAAAACATCCCCTTTGCCGAAACCCGCGACTACGTGCAGCGCGTGCTGGCCAACGGCACCAACTACGCCGCCCTGATCAGCGGCCAACCACAGAGCCTGCGCGCGCACCTGCAGCCGATCGGGCCGCGCGCCACCCCCGCCGCCAGCGCCCCGGTGCCTTTAGCCCAGCGGCCCTGAAAACCAAACCCCCTCTTTTCACACCCCCACCTACACTGCATTTGTACCTCATGAAAAACGTTTTGGTTCTGGGCGGCACCGGCTTTGTCGGCCGCCACCTGTGCGAACACCTCAACCGCGCCGGCATCCGCGCCACCGTGCCCACGCGCCGCCTGAACAACGCCCAAGCGGTGCAGATGCTGCCCTTGGTGCAACCGCTGGAGGCCGATGTGCACGATGCGGCCACGCTGGCGCAACTGCTGCCCGGCCACGACGCCGTGGTCAACCTGATCGCGGTGCTGCACGGCAGCCGGGCGCGCTTCGAGCAGGTGCACGTGGAATTGCCGCGCCGGCTCGCCGCCGCCATGCAAGCCAGCGGCGTGCGCCGCTTGGTGCATGTGAGTGCGCTGGGGGCCAGCGCCAGCGGGCCGTCGGACTATCAGCGCAGCAAAGCCGCCGGCGAGGCCGTGCTGCAAGCCGCCGGGCTCGAGCTCACCATCCTGCGCCCGAGCGTGATCTTCGGCGCCGAAGACCGCTTCCTCAACCTGTTTGCCTCGCTGCAAAAGCTGTTTCCACTCATGCCGCTGGCCGGATCGCAGGCGCGGCTGCAGCCGGTCTGGGTGGGCGACGTGGCGCAGGCGCTGCTGCACTGCCTGCTGCACCCCGCCACCAGCGGCCAGATCGTCGAGTGCGCCGGCCCCGAGGCCTTTAGCTTGGCCGACCTGGTGCGGCTGGCGGGCCGGCTGTCGGGCCATCCACGGCCCGTGCTGCCCCTGCCGCGCGCGCTGGGCTATGCGCAGGCGATGCTGATGCAGCTGCTGCCCGGTGAGCCGCTGCTCAGCGCCGACAACCTGCGCTCGCTCGAAGTGGACAACGTGGCCAGCGGCCAACTGCCGGATCTGCGCGCACTGGGCATCGAACCCCAGGCGCTGGAGCCGCTGGCGGCGCGCTACCTCGATAAAGCCGGCCGCGCCGACCCGCTGCTGGCCCTGCGCAAACACGCTGTCCATCGCAAGTAACCGGCCACAAGCCACCACCCCCCTACCCACCATGAGCAAGAGCACACCCAAGCCGGCAGCCAAAGCTGCCACACCAGCGTCCGCCGCACCCTTGAAAAACGCCGCACAAGCACCGGCTGACGCGGCCGCGCCCGAGCCGATCTCGGCGCACCGCGCCCAGCACCAGCGCGACGTCAGCAACCGGCTGCGCCGCATCGAAGGCCAAGTGCGCGCCTTGGTGCAGATGATCGAAGACGGCCGCCCCTGCGAAGACATCGCCCAGCAGATGGCCGCCGCCCGCAAGGCGCTCGACAAGGCCTTTTACCGCATGATGGCCTGCTCGATGATGGAAGCCGCCGCCAGCGCCGACGCCGGCAACGATCTCGAGCGCTCCACCCGCATCCTCGAAAAATACGCTTGAGCGGCTGAGCACGCAGCTGAGCTGCCCCCTCACCTGCCACCGCCAGCACCCGCTGCCACCAGCCACCTCCCGATGCGCATCTACCTCGTCGGCGGCGCCGTGCGCGACGGCCTGCTCGGCCACTACCACTTAGCCCACCGCCGCCCCGACGGCAGCGTGCACGCCGACCGCGACTGGGTCGTGGTCGGCGCCACGCCCGAACAGATGCGGGCCCAGGGCTTTCTGCCCGTGGGGCGCGACTTTCCGGTGTTTTTGCACCCGCGCACACACGAGGAATACGCGTTGGCGCGCACCGAGCGCAAAACCGCGCGCGGCTACCACGGCTTCGATTTTTACGCCGACCCCACGGTGACCATCGAGCAAGACTTGGGGCGGCGCGACCTGAGCATCAACGCCATGGCGCTGCCCGCTGCGGCGCTCGACCCCGACGGGCGCTTCGACCCGCACAGCCCGGCGCTGATCGACCCCTACGGCGGCCGCGCCGACTTGCAAGCCAAGGTGCTGCGCCACGTCACCCACGCCTTTGCCGAAGACCCGGTGCGCCTGTTGCGCATGGCGCGCTTTGCGGCGCGCTGGAGCGACTTTCAAATTGCCCCCGAAACCCTGAGCCTGATGCAGCAGATGGTGGCGCACGGCGAGGCCGACCACCTGGTGCCCGAGCGCGTCTGGCAAGAGCTGGCGCGCGGCCTGCAAGAGCCCCGGCCCTCGCGCATGCTGGCGGTGCTGCGCCAGTGCGGCGCGCTGCGCGTGCTGCTGCCCGAAGTCGATGCGCTCTGGGGCGTGCCGCAGCGCGCCGAGTACCACCCCGAAATCGACACCGGCACGCACCTCGAAATGGTGCTCGACATGGCGGCGCAGCTGGGCGCCGGGCTGGAGGTGCGCTACGCCTGCCTGTGTCACGATTTGGGCAAGGGCACGACCCCGGCCGAGCTGCTGCCGCGCCACCACGGGCACGAGCAGCGCAGCGCCCGGCTGGCGCAGGCCATTGGGCAGCGCTGGCGCGTGCCGCGCGACTGCCGCGAACTGGCCGACGTGGTGGCGCGCGAGCACGGCCACATCCACGCCAGCCTGAACTTAAGCGCCGGGGCCACGCTGCGCTTGCTGCAGCGCTGCGATGCGCTGCGCCGGCCTGAGCGTTTCGAGCAGGTGCTGCTGGCCTGCGAAGCCGACGCCCGCGGCCGGCTGGGCCACCACGACGCGCCCTACCCGCAAGCACAGCGGCTGCGCCTGGCCCTGCAAGCGGCGCTGGCCGCCGACACCGCCGGCGTGGCCGCGGCCGTGCAGGCGCAGCCCGGAGCCAACCCGCGCAGCAGCGGCCTGCAGATCGGGCGCGCCATCGAGGCGCTGCGCGAGGCCGCCATCGCGGCGGCCTTGCCGGCAGCCCCGCAAGCCGATGCTTAGGCCGCTTTACCTGCTTGACCGCTTGGGCCGCTCATCCGCTCCAACCTTCCTAGCCCGCCCCGCCGCTCAAAGCCTGTGCGTCCGATCCCCGGTCAGCAGCCCCGTGGGCAGCCAGTCCGCCGGCAACGTTGCCGGCGCCAGCGCCAGCACCTTGAACAGCTCACCCATCTCGTGCTCGTTCACCAGCCGGGCGGCGGCGGCGCGCTCGGCCAGCGGCCAGCCGTCGGCGCCGTCGAGCAGCCCGGCGTTGAGCAAAAACCGGCCTTGGCTGTTGTAACCCAGCACCTGCAGGCCAGCCTGCTGCGCCGCCACGGCGATGCCGGTGAAGTTCACATGCGCCGTGATGTCTTTGCGGCCCACATCGACCAGCGGATCGGCGTCGGCGCGGTGCGCGCGGTGGCACATCAGGGTGCCGCTGCTGCGCTGCGGGTGGTAGTACTCGGCCTCGGGGAAGCCGTAATCGATGAAAAACGCCACCCCGCGCTGCCAGCGCTCGGCCAGTGTAGCGATGAAGGCCTCGGCCTGCGGGTGGATTTCGCACAGGTAGTCGTGTGTGCCGGCGATTGCCAGCGGCGGGCGCAAGTCGGTGGCGCGATCGGCCCAGGCAAACGCTGGGGCCGCATCCGCCAGCGGCGCCGCCTCCGCGCCTTGCACTGGCCGCAGCCGGGCCGACTCAGGCGCCCCAGCTCCCGCATCAGCTTCTGCCGCCACCCCCGCCAACACCACCCCACGCTCGTACCACACGCCGCCACAGCGCAGCAGCAGCTGCACCGGCATGGCGTCGAGCACCTCGTTGCCCAAAATCACCCCCTGCATCTGCGGCGGCAAGGCCTCGGCCCAGACCACGCGCGGGGCAAAGTCTGCCAGCCGCTGCTGCTGGCGCCAGCGCAACTCGGCCGACAGCTCGACGAGGGTGTAGCGCGCCAGCGCCACCCCATCGGCCTGCAGCTGCTGCAGCACCTGCTGCGCCAGCGCCCCGCTGCCGCCGCCAAACTCCCACACCTCCTGCGTGCCGCTGGCCGCCAGCGCCTGCGCCACTTGGCGCGCCAAGGTGCGGCCAAAGGCGGGACACAGCTCGGGCGCGGTGACAAAATCGCTGCCGCTGGCGGGCATGGCGCCAAACTTCGGGCTGGCGCTGGCGTAGTAACCCCAGCCCGGGCTGTACAGCGCCAATGCCATGAAACGGTCAAAGGGCAACCAGCCGCCGGCGTCGGCCAGTGCGGCCACGATGCGCTCGTGCAATGGCCAAGCCGCTCCGGTAGGGACCGGAGGCAACCCGGAGAGGGTCGATAAAATGGGCGTTTGTCTGTCCACAGATCGGATTGTCCCCCATGTCGTCCTCCACCCCCGCCGCTGGTGAAGCGCGCTGCGTGCTCGTCACCGGTGCAGCCAAACGGCTTGGGCGCCGCATCGCGCTCGACTTGGCCGCCGCCGGCTGGAACTTGGCCCTGCACTACCGCCACTCGGCGCTCGAGGCCGAACAATGCGCCGCCGACTGCCGCCTGCTGGGCGTGCAGGCCGCTGTATTTGGCGCCGATCTGGCCGACGAAGCGGCCTGCCGTGCCTTGGTGCCGCTGGTGCTGCAGCGCTTTGGCCGCCTCGATGCCGTGGTCAACAACGCCTCGACCTTCGAGCACGACAGCGCCGCCAGCTTCAGCTACGCCAGCCTAGAGCAGCACCTGCGCAGCAACACGGCGCCGGCGGTGCTGCTGGCGCAGGCCTTGCACCAGCACTTAGGCCAGCGCACGCCTACAGCCAGCGCCGCAGGCGTGGTGGTCAACCTGCTCGACCAAAAGCTGTGGAACCTGAACCCGGATTTTTTCAGCTACACCCTGTCCAAAGCCGCGCTGCACTGCGCCACCACCATGTTGGCGCTGGCGCTGGCGCCCCTGGTACGCGTGGTCGGCGTGGCCCCGGGCCTCACGCTCACCAGCCACCTGCTCGACGAGGCCAAGTTTGCGCAACTGCACCGCCAGTCGCCACTGGGTCGTTCCTCCAGTCCCGAAGACGTGGCCGCCGCAGTGCGCTTTGCGCTCGACAACCGCTCGGTCACCGGCAGCACGCTGCTGGTCGATGGCGGCCAGCATCTGCAACGCTTCGAGCGCGACTTTTCGCTCATGTAAACCACGCCCCGCGCAGAGCGGGCCAGCAAGCCACCCTTGTCAACTGCCCCTTGTCAACCGCCCCTTGTTTCCAGCCTCTTTAGCGGCGCCCTTCGAATCGCATTTTTAATCCACCCATGACCCCACTCCCGCCCGGCAACGCCCCCGACAGCGGCACCCAAGTCCTGACGCTGACTGGCCTGCGCTTTGCCGCCAACCTTGGGATCCTCGATCATGAGCGCTGCGCGCCGCAACCCATCCAAGTCGATGCCGAGCTCAACCAAGGGCCGCAGCCGCTGCAGCCGCACGACGATGACATCAGCCATGTGCTCGACTACCGCAAGGTGCGCCAGATCATCATCGACGAGTGCACCGCCGAGCACGTGAACCTGCTCGAGAGCCTGATCGGCAAGCTGGCCCAGCGCCTGCTGCGGCTGCCGGGCGTGGTCGGGGTGCGGGTGCGCATCGCCAAGCTCGAAATTTTTGACGACTGCGAAGTCGCCATCCGCATCGAGAGCGGGCAGTGGTGAGCCCGCGCAGCAGCGCGCTGGCGCTTGCAGGCGGACCAATCAAGCAAATTTAGGCAAGTTATCCTCAGCGCATCACATTGCCCAGCCTACACCGTGGCCACGTTCGATGCCTTCATGCCACGCATGCATGCCCGACCCAGATTGGAAATCCCTGACATGAACCCCGACAAAATCGAACGCGAAAACCACAAACTCGAAAAACGCCTGTGCCGGCTGGTGGGCCAGGCGATTGCCGACTACGCCATGATCGAGGCCGGCGACCGCATCATGGTCTGCCTATCGGGCGGCAAAGACAGCTACACGCTGCTCGACATTTTGCTCAAGCTGCGTCAGCGCGCGCCGATCGACTTCGAACTCATCGCCGTCAACCTAGACCAAAAACAGCCCGGCTTCCCAGCCGAGGTGCTGCCGGCTTACCTGACGCAGCTCGGGGTGCCGTTTCACATCGAAACCCAAGACACCTACAGCGTGGTAAAAAAAATCATCCCCGAGGGCAAGACCACCTGCAGCCTGTGCAGCCGCTTGCGCCGGGGCATTTTGTACCGCGTGGCGCGCGAACTGGGCTGCAACAAGATCGCGCTCGGGCACCACCGCGACGACATCTTGCAAACGCTGCTGCTCAACATGTTTTTTGGCGCCAAGCTCAAAGGCATGCCGGCCAAGCTGGTGAGCGACAACGGCGAATTCATGGTGCTGCGGCCGCTGGCCTACGTGGCCGAGCCCGACCTGGTGCGCTGGGCCCAAGTGCGCCAGTTCCCGATCATCCCCTGCAACCTGTGCGGCAGCCAAGACAACCTGCAACGGGTGCAGGTCGGGCAGATGCTGCGCGAATGGGAACGCCAGCACCCCGGGCGGCTTGACAACATGCTCAAGGCGCTGCAAAGCGTGGTGCCCAGCCACCTGATGGACCGCGAGCTGTTCCCCTTCGAAACCCTGCAAAGCACCGGCCAGCCCTCAGACGCAGGCGATACGGTGTTTGATACCGAGGCGCCACCGCCCCATGCCCGCCTGGCGCAGATTCAGTTCACCACGGCCTCGTAGTGCGCCAGAGCCTGGCGCAGCGCCAGATCGAGCTCGCGCGCGGCAAACTTGGCCACGTAGGCGTCGGCCCCGGCGCTGCGCACATGCTGCTCGTTGGTGTCGCCGGTGAGCGACGAATGGATCACCACCGGCAGGCCGCGCATAAGCGGGTCTTTTTTGATGTTGCGCGTCAGGGTAAAGCCGTCCATCTCGGGCATTTCGAGGTCGGTGAGCACCAGCGCCACGCGCTCGCGCAACTCCAGCCCTTGGGCTTGGCATTCGGCGGCGATGGCTTGCAGCCGGTTCCAAGCCTCTTGGCCGGTTTTGGTCATCTCGTAGGGCAATTGCAACGCCTTGAGCTCTTGCTCGATCATGGCGCGCGCCACAAAGGAATCGTCTGCGGCCAGAATGATCGCACCGGGGCGCAGCTTGAGCGCCGGTCCGCTGGAGTTGGCCTTGAGGTCGGCTTGGTCGGCAGGCAAAATGCGCTGCAGGATCGACTCCACATCGAGGATTTGCGCCAAGCGGGTGGTGTTTTGGTCGCCATCCAGGCGCGCGATGCTGGTGACAAAGCCGCGCGCCATGGCTTCGTCGGCCGACAGGATCTGCTTCCAATCGAGGCGCACGATGTCCTCGACCGCCTCGGCTGCAAAGGCCTGGGTGGTGCGCGCGTACTCGGTCACCAACATGATGTTTAGGCCGCTCTTGGGCACGCAACCCACCACCGCCGGCAGGTCGATCACGGGAATCACCTGGCCGCGCAGGTTAACCACCCCGAGCACGTGCTGCGGCGCGCCGGCCATGGCGGTGACCGTCGGCATGGCGACGATCTCGCGGATTTTGAAGACGTTGATGCCAAACAGCTCGGAGCGCTCGGTGCCGGCAGCGTTGCCGAGGCGAAACAGCAGCATCTCGAATTTGTTGGAGCCGGTCAGGTTGGTGCGCTCATCGATGTCTTTTTGGGCTGCTGTGGGCATAAATTTTCCTCGAAGCGACGGCGCCGCGCCATCCCCGTTACCATTCTAGGGCTTTCCGATGAACCGTCGGCTGTTTTTTAGGGGACACGAGCGTGCATTGCACCCGCATTTTGGCGATCCGGCACGGCGAGACCGCCTGGAACCGCGACAACCGCATCCAAGGCCAGCTCGACATTGAGCTCAACATGACCGGTCGCTGGCAGGCCGAGCGCACCGCCGAGGCGCTGCGCGGCGAGCCCCTGGGCGCGGTATACAGCAGCGACCTGTCGCGCGCTGCCGACACCGCGGCCGCCATCGCCCGCGCCCAAGGCTTGAGCACGCAGCTGCACCTGGGCTTGCGCGAGCGCCACTTTGGCGTCTGCCAAGGCAGCCGCTGGAGCGAGCTCGAAACCACGCAGCCCGAACTCACCGAGCTCTGGCGGCGCCGCGTGCCCGACTTTGCCCCGCCGGGCGGCGAGTCGCTGCTCGTGCTGCGCCAGCGCGTATTGCAGGCGCTGGAAGAAGTGGCGGCCGCCCACCTGGGGCAGCAGATCGTGGTCGTCACCCACGGCGGCGTGCTCGACACCTTGTACCGCTTGGCCACCGGGGTCGATCTGCAGGCACCGCGCACCTGGCAGCTGGGCAACGCCGCCATCAACCGCCTGCTCTGGAGCCCGCAGGGGCTGCGGCTGGTGGGCTGGTCCGACACCCTGCACCTCGACACCGCACCCAGCGACGAACCGCTGAGCTAAAGGACGGAGGGGCGGCAACGCCTGCTGGGGGAGTGCGCAGAGGGCCCTTTTACTCGGCGGCAAACAGGTCATGAGCGGCGCTGGGCGCGGCCAGCCCCAAGTGCCGATAGGCCGCTTGGGTGGCGATGCGACCGCGCGGCGTGCGCTGCAGGTAGCCTTGCTGGATCAGGTAGGGCTCGATCACGTCCTCGATCGTGCCGGGCTCCTCGCCGATGCTGGCGGCGATGTTGTCCAGCCCCACGGGACCGCCGTCGAACTTGTGGATCAGCGCCTCGAGCAGCTTGCGGTCCATCAGGTCAAAGCCGAGTGCATCGACGTCGAGCATGGCCAGCGCGCGCTGCGCCGCCTCCTCGGTGATGCGGCCATTGCCCTTGACTTCGGCGTAGTCGCGCACCCGGCGCAGCAGCCGGTTGGCGATGCGCGGCGTGCCGCGCGAACGGCGCGCGATCTCAAAGCCGCCGGCGGCATCCAGCGGCACCTGCAGCAAGCTGGCGCTGCGACGCACGATCAGCTCCAGCTCTTGCGGGGTGTAAAACTCCAGCCGCGCCACGATGCCAAAGCGATCGCGCAGCGGGTTGGTGAGCATGCCGGCGCGCGTGGTCGCGCCAACCAGCGTAAAGGGCTGCAGATCGAGCTTGATCGAGCGCGCCGCCGGTCCTTCGCCGATCATGATGTCGATCTGGTAGTCCTCGAGCGCCGGGTAGAGGATTTCTTCCACCACCGGCGACAGACGGTGGATTTCGTCGATGAACAGCACATCGTTGGGCTCGAGGTTGGTCAGCAAGGCCGCCAGGTCTTTGGGCTTTTCCAGCACCGGGCCGCTGGTTTGGCGCAAGTTGACCCCGAGCTCGTGCGCGATGATGTGCGATAGCGTGGTTTTGCCCAGGCCCGGCGGGCCAAACAGCAGCACGTGATCGAGCGCCTCGCGCCGTTTTTTGGCCGCGCCGATGAAGATCTCGAGCTGCTCGCGCGCCTTGGCCTGCCCCACGTACTCGGCCAGACCCTTGGGGCGCAGCGCGCGCTCGAGCGCCTCTTCGCGCGGGCTCTCGGGCTGCGCCGACACGGTGCGCCGCGGCGCGGCGGGGGCAAAATCGTCGGTCTGGATGGTCATGTGGGAATTTTCTTAGCGCGCCAGCGCCTTGAGCGCCAGCCGGATGCCTTCGCTCACCCCCACCGCCGGTGGCAGCGCCTTGAGGGCGGCGGCGGCTTCGCGCTCGCTGTAGCCCAGCGCCAGCAGGGCTTGCTCGATGTCGGCCTGCTCGGCGTTGGCCGGCGCTGCCGCGGCCCCGGCTTGTGTGGCGGGCAGGCCCAGCTCGGACCCGAGCTTGCCGCGCAGCTCGAGCAGCAAGCGCTCGGCGGTTTTGCTGCCGATGCCCGGCACCTTGAGCAGCCGGCGCGCTTCCTGCGCCGTCACGGCCTGCGCCAGCTCGGCCACGCTCAGGCCCGACAACAGCGCCAGGGCGGTGCGCGGCCCCACGCCGCTGATTTTGATCAGATGCCTAAAGGCGCTGCGCTCGGCCGCCGTGGCAAAGCCGTACAGCAGTTGCGCGTCTTCGCGCACCACGTGCTGCGTCAGCAAGGCCACGGGCGCGCCCAAGGCCGGCAGGCCGTAGTAGGTGCTCATGGGCACCTCGACCTCGTAGCCGACGCCGTGGCAGTCGATCACGATCTGCGGTGGCGTTTTTTCTAGCAGGGTGCCGCTCAATTTGCCTATCATTGGGGTTTTCCTTTTTTGCGGATTATCGGTTTGATTCTGCGCCACACCTTCACCCCGCCCGACAACCTGCGCATGGCGCACCTGTGCGGCCCGCTCGATGCCCATTTGCGCCAGATCGAGGCCGCGCTCCAAGTCAAGCTGGTGCACCGCTTCGAGCAGTTTCGCATCGAAGGCCCCAAGGCGCGCGCGCAGCAGGCGCTCGAGGTCTTGCAGGCGCTGTACGAGCAGGCGCGCGCGCCCATCCCCGCAGAAAAAGTGCAGCTCATGCTCAGCGGCGACACCGCCTTGCCCGCTGCGCCGGGGGCCGACGAGGCCCCGGCGCTGCAAACGCGGCGCGGCGAACTGCGCGGCCGCAGCGCCAACCAGCGCCGCTACCTCACGCACATGGCCACGCACGACATCACCTTCGGCATCGGGCCAGCCGGCACCGGCAAGACCTACCTCGCGGTCGCCTGCGCCGTCGATGCGCTCGAGCGCAGCGCCGTGCAGCGCATCGTGCTCACGCGACCGGCGGTCGAGGCTGGTGAGCGCCTCGGGTTTTTGCCCGGCGATCTGGCGCAAAAGGTGGACCCCTATCTGCGCCCGCTCTACGACGCGCTCTACGACCTGATGGGGCTCGAGCAGGTGCACCGGGCCTTTGAGCGCCAGCAAATCGAGATCGCGCCGCTGGCCTTCATGCGCGGGCGCACCCTAAACCACGCCTTTGTCATCCTCGACGAAGCGCAAAACACCACGCCCGAGCAGATGAAGATGTTTCTGACGCGCATCGGCTTTGGCTCCAAAGCCGTGATCACCGGCGACGTGAGCCAGATCGACCTGCCGCGCACCCAGTTGAGCGGCCTGATCGACGCCGAGCGCGTCCTCAAGCGCACCCAAGGCATCGCCTTTAGCCGCTTTTCCAGCGCCGACGTGGTGCGCCACCCGCTGGTGGCGCGCATCGTCGATGCCTACGACAGCGCTGGCCTTGCTCACGCCAGCGACCACAGCGCCGCACCCGCCAGCCGGCGCAGCCGCCGCCCACCCCCGCTCGCTGCCGAGCCCGCCCCATGAAGCTGCCCACCCTTATGCTGTCGCTGCAATATGCGCGCCCCGAGGCGGCCGACACCCAAGCGGGCCTGAACTTGGCCGCGCACCGCGCCGCTCTGCCCCGGCACTTGGTGCGGCGCTGGCTGCGCCACGCGCTGGAGTGCCCGGCCGAGCTCACGGTGCGCATCGTCGGCACCGACGAAGCCCGGGTCCTGAACCGCGACTACCGCGGCAAAGACTACGCCACCAACGTGCTGACCTTCGACTACGCGGCAGAACCGGTGGTGCTGGCCGATCTGGTGCTGTGCGCCCCGGTGCTGGAGCGCGAGGCCGCCGAGCAGGGCAAGACCCTGCAGCAGCACTACGCGCACCTGCTGGTGCACGGCTGCTTACACGCCCAAGGCTGGGAGCACGAAACCAGCGCCGCCGACGCCGAAGCCATGGAAGCGCGCGAAACGCAGATTTTGGCCGGCTTGGGCTTTTCCGACCCCTACCGGGGCACCGCAGCTGGTTGAGTCGCTGGCGCTGGCTGCGAGACCAGCGCTGGCTGCACGGCCGGCGCTGGTTGCGGGGCTGGCGGCGCTGGGCGCCCCGGCCAGGCGACTTCGCGCGCCAGCCGCTGCAGCCCCGTGGGCGCTCGGGTCTGGCCCAGGGCGGTGGCGGCGATGTCGGCCTCGCTCGGGTACAGGCCCAGCAGCAGGTAGTCGAACACCCGGCGCGCGATCGGGGCCGCGGCCACCGAGCCAAAGCCGGCGTTCTCCACGATCACCGCCAGCGCCACCGTGGGCGCCTCCAGCGGCGCAAAGCCGATGTAGAGCGAGTGGCTGCGCTGGTGCTCCTCGAGCTGCGCGGCGTCGTAGCGTGCGGCTTGGGCAATGCGCACCGCTTGGGCGGTTCCGGTCTTGCCACCGCTGCGGTAGGGCGCACCGGCAAACACCCCCGCCGCCGTGCCGCCGGGCAGGTTCACCGCCTCCATGGCCTCGAGCACCGCTTGCAGGTTCTGGCTCTGCCAGCCCATGGGCGTGCCTTGGTGCGTCGCCAGTTCGCGCCCCCGGGGCTCACCCAAGGCGTAGGCGCGCAGCCCCAAGTGCGGCTGATGGCGCACGCCCCCGTTGGCCAAGGTGGCGGTGGCATGGGCCAGTTGCAGCATGGTAAACGCGCTGTAGCCCTGCCCGATGCCCACGGCCACCGTGTCACCAGGGAACCAGCGCTGCTGCGCCGGGTGGCTGTAGGCGCTGCGCTTCCAAGCTTGGTTGGGCAACAGGCCGCGCCCCTCGCCCACCAAGTCGATGCCGGTGCGCTGGCCAAAGCCTTGGGGGTGCATAAAGCCGTGCAGGACGTCGATGCCCATCTCGTGCGCCAGCGTGTAGAAGTACACGTTGCTCGACACCGCCATGCCGCTGCGCAAGTCCACGTGCCCCAAATGGCGCTCGCCCACGCTGCGAAAACGTTGGTTGCCCAGCACCCAAAAGCCCGGGTCATAGACCGTGGTTTCGGGGCGGCGCAGCCCCAGCTCCAGCCCGGCCAAGGCCATGAAGGGCTTGAAGGTTGAGCCCGGCGGATAGGTGCCGCGCAAAGCCCGGTTGAACAGCGGGCGCTCGATCGACTCGTTCAGGGCGCGCCATTCTTCCACGCCGATGCCATCGACAAAAGAATTGGGGTCAAAACTGGGCATGCTCACGAAAGCCAGCACCTCGCCGTTGCGCACGTCGATGGCCACCAAGGCACCGCGGCGCGCGCCAAACAGTTGTTCCACCAAGTGCTGCAAGCGCGCATCCAGCGTCAGGCGCAGCGTTTGGCCGGTGCGGGCGGGCACGGTCTCGAGCGTGCGCAGCACCTGGCCGTGCGAGTTGATCTCGACCCGGCGAAACCCGGTGCTGCCGTGCAGCAACGCTTCGTGGCTTTGCTCCACCCCCAGTCTGCCGATGTGGTCGGAGCCCCGGTAGTTGGCTTGCTTTTCGGGCGGCCATTCGGCCATGCGCTCGCGGTCGCGCTGGTTGATGCGCCCCACATGTCCGACCACATGAGCCGCCGACGCACCCAGCGGGTAGTAGCGCATCTGGCGCGCCTGGATCGAGACCCCGGGCAGGCGAAACAGTTGCGCCGCCAGCACCGACATTTCTTCGGGCGTCAGCCGACTGCGCAGCGGCAGCGAGGCAAAGCGGTGCGATTCGGCGCGCAGGCGTTGAAAGCGGCGCAACTCGCCCGGGGTGATCGGCACCAGCTCGGCCAGCGTCTGCAGGGTGTGGTCCATGTCGGCCACCAAAGCCGGCGTGATTTCGAGCGTAAACACCGCCAGGCTGTCGGCCAGCAGAACACCGTGGCGGTCCACGATCTGGCCACGCAACGGCGGCAGCGGGATGACGGCGGTGCGGTTGCTCTCGGCGCGGGTCTGTAAATCGGCATGGCGCTGGATTTGCAGCACGTACATGCGCACGGCCAGCAGCCCCAAGGCCAGCAACACCACCACGAGCGCGATCTGCGCCCGGCGTCGAAAACGCAACAGCTGAAGTTCAACGTCGTGCATGGCAGGCGGGCGCTGGCTGTGGCGCTGGCTCAAAGGGGCCGGTCGGCATCGGGGTCGTGGGCGCGCCGCTGCGGCGCCAGCAGCAGCACGGTGGCCAGCGGCCACAAGGCGGCCTGCCACAATGGCGCCAGCAGCATCCCGAGATCGGGTCCGCCGTCGCCCGCCAGCGCCCGCACCAGCCACTGCAGCGCGTGCGCCAACACAAACAGCAACATTACGTGCAAGGCTTGGCGCTTCCAGTCGAACCACAGCAGCCGCCGGTGAATCACGACCGCCAAGTAACACATCACACTGTAGGCCAAGGCATGCTGCCCCAAGAGTGCGCCTTGGTGCACATCGATCAACAAGCCCAGCACAAACCCGACCCCGACACCGACGCGCCGCGGCTGGTGCACGACCCAAAACGCCAGCGTCAGGGCCAACAAGTCGGGCGCCCACGCTGCGCGCCCCAGCAGCGCCACCTGCAGCGCCATTTCGAGCAGCAACGCACCCAGCAGGGTACCCCAGACAAACCAAGGGTTGGCGGGCAGCAGCAGGGTCTGCCCAGGGCTCATGATCATGGCGCAGCCCTCCTATCGGGGGGGGTGGGCGGCGCACTGGCCGCCGCAGCGGCGGGCGTTTCGTTGGCCACCGGGCGCCCCACCGGGTCGATCACCAGCACATGCAGGGCGTGCTGGATGCGGGCCAGCGGCCGGGCGTGCACTTGGGCAAATCCGTCGGCACCCGAGGCCGTCACCTGAACGATCTGCGCCACCGGCAAACCAGCCGGATAAACCCCGTCGATGCCGCTGGTGGTGAGCACATCGCCCACCATGGCCTGGGTGGCGATGGGCTCGAAGCGCAGCTCGATCTGTGCGTCTGCACCCCAGTCCGCCGGCAGGCCAAAAGCCAGACTGCGTTGCCCGGTGCGGGTGTTGATGACCGCCATCGCCTGCCGGGGATCAACCAACAGGCGCACTTCCGCCGTGGCCCAATGCACCCGCGTCACCTGCCCCAGCACGCCAAAGCCATCCATCACGGCCGAGCCGGGCTGCACGCCATCTTGTTGCCCGCGGTCGATCACCACCGCCAGCGTGTACGGGTCGGCCAACTGGTACAAAATCTGCGCGCCCCGGGTCGTGGCGGGCAGTCGGGCGCGCATGCCCAACAAATCGCGCAACTCGCGGTTCTCTTGGGCCAGGTGCTCGACGATGGCGGCGCGCTCGGCTTGGCGCATCAGCTCGGCGCGCGCCAGCGCCGCCTCGTCTTGGGCGGCTCGCAAGCTGCCCAGGTATTGGCCCGACCAGCGCGCCGCGTGCAGCGGCTGCAAGGCCAACCATTGCAACGGGCTGAGCGCCACCGCCACGGTCTGGCGCACCGGCGCTGCCCACTGCAAGCGGGCGTCGAGCACCATCAGCAACACCGCCAGCGCCCCCAGCACCAGCAGCTTGGACAATGCCGGCGTGCCCTGCCTGAAAAACGGCGGCGGGGATTGGTCGATGGTCCCCAGCGACATGGCCGGATGCAGCGAAAAATTACTCGGCGGTAAAAATGCTGCCGCCCAAACGGTCCATCTGGTCCAGCGCCATACCGCAGCCCAGCACCACGCACAGCAACGGCTGCTCGGCCACCAACACCGGCAGCCCGGTTTCTTCGGCCAGCAGGCGGTCGAGGTCGCGCAGCAGGGCGCCGCCGCCGGTGAGCATCATGCCGCGCTCGGCAATGTCGGCCCCGAGTTCGGGCGGGGTTTGCTCCAGCGCCGTCTTGACCGCTTGCACGATCTGGTTGATCGGGTCGGTCAGGGCTTCGAGGACCTCGTTGCTCGAAATGGTGAAACTGCGCGGCACGCCTTCGGCCAGGTTGCGGCCCTTGACCTCCATCTCTTTGACCTCGGAGCCCGGGAAGGCCGAGCCGATGGTTTTCTTGATGGTCTCGGCGGTCGGTTCGCCGATCAGCATGCCGTAGTTGCGCCGGATGTAGCTGATGATGGCCTCGTCGAACTTGTCGCCACCCACGCGCACGCTGCCCTTGTAGACCATGCCGCCCAAGCTGATGACGCCGACTTCGGTGGTGCCGCCACCGATGTCCACCACCATCGAGCCGCGCGCGTCGGACACCGGCAGCCCGGCGCCGATGGCCGCCGCCATGGGCTCTTCGATCAGATAGACCTGCGAGGCCCCGGCCCCGAGCGCCGACTCGCGGATGGCGCGGCGTTCGACTTGGGTCGAGCCGCAGGGCACGCAGATGATGATGCGCGGGCTGGGCCGAAACATCGAACGCGGGTGCACCATCTTGATGAACTGCTTGAGCATCTGCTCGGTGACGGTGAAATCGGCGATGACGCCGTCTTTCAGGGGCCGGATGGCTTCGATGTTGCCAGGCACCTTGCCCAGCATCGCCTTGGCTTCTTTGCCCACCGCCTGGATGGATTTTTTGCCTTGCGGGCCGCCTTCGTGGCGGATCGAAACCACCGACGGCTCGTCGAGCACGATGCCCTTGCTGCGCACGTAGATCAGGGTGTTGGCGGTACCGAGGTCGATGGCCAAATCGGTAGAAAAATGCTGGCGTATGGATTCAAACATGATGAGGGTTGCCCTGCACCGCCGGACACGGATGCCGACTGGTTTAAGCGCGGGCACAAACCGGGGATAATACCCTATAGACGCTGCTTTGGGATGCGCTCAAGCTTTTTTACATATTGCCCCATGTCATTGACTTTGCAAGAAATCGAACGCCTCGCGCAGTTGGCGCGGCTGCAACTCACGCCCGAACAGGCGCTGGATGCGCAGCAGCGCCTGAATGGTTTTTTGGGCTTGGTCGAGCAGATGCAGGCCGTGGACACCAGCGGCGTCGAGCCCTTGGCGCACCCAACCGCCGTCATGCAAGCGGTGCAACTGCGCTTGCGCCCCGATGTGGTCAGCGAGCCCAACCAGCGCGAAGCCAACCAAGCCAGCGCCCCGGCCGTGGAAGACGGCCTCTACCTCGTGCCCCGGGTGATCGAATGAGCGCCGCCACCCTTGACCTGCACCAGATGGGCGTGGCCGAACTCGGCGCCGCCCTGCACGCCCGCCAGACCTCGGCCACCGAGGTGGCGCAGCATTTGCTGGCGCGCGCCCACGCCCACAGCGGCCTAGGGGCTTATCTGGCCCTAAATGAAGCGGCCACACTAGCGCAGGCCGCCGCCGCCGATGCGCGCCTGAGCGCTGGCGAACGCGGCCCCTTGCTGGGGGTGCCGCTGGCGCACAAAGACGTGTTCGTGACGCGCGACTTCCCCACCACCGCCGGCTCGAAAATGCTGCAAGGCTACCGCAGCCCCTTCGATGCCACCGTGGTGCAGCGCTTGGCGGCTGCCGGCGCCGTCAGCTTAGGTAAGCTCAACTGCGACGAGTTCGCCATGGGCTCGGGCAACGACCAATCCGCCTACGGCCCGGCGCACAACCCCTGGGACCGCACGCGCGTACCCGGCGGTTCATCGGGCGGCTCGGCGGTGGCGGTGGCGGCGCGCCTAGCCCCGGCGGCCACCGGCACCGACACCGGCGGCTCGATCCGCCAGCCCGCCAGCTTCTGCGGCGTCACCGGCATCAAGCCCACCTACGGCCGCTGCTCGCGCTACGGGCTGGTGGCCTACGCCTCCAGCCTCGATCAAGCCGGCCCGATGGCGCGCAGCGCTCACGACTGCGCGCTGCTGCTCAGCGCCATGGCCGGACCCGATGTCGAGCGCGACTCGACCAGCCTCGAGCAGCCGCCCGAAGACTACAGCCGCTATCTGGCCCAGCAGTGGCCGGGGGCCAGCGCCAGCCGGCCGCTGCAGGGGCTGCGCATCGGCCTGCCGCGCGAGTTCTTTGGCCCCGGCTGCGCCAGTGACGTGCTGCAAGCCGTGCGCGCCGCCCTGAGCGAGCTCGAGCGCCTTGGCGCCACCTTGCTCGACATCGATCTGCCGCGCACCGAACTGGCGATCCCGGCCTACTACATCATCGCCCCCGCCGAGGCCAGCTCCAACCTCAGCCGCTACGACGGCGTGCGCTACGGCCACCGCGCCGCGCAGCCCAGCGACTTGCTCGACCTGTACCAGCGCTCGCGCAGCGAGGCCTTCGGGCCCGAGGTGCAGCGCCGCATTTTGCTGGGCACCTATGTGCTAAGCCACGGCTACTACGACGCCTACTACATCAAGGCGCAGCAGATCCGGCGCCTGATCGCGCAAGATTTCCAGACCGCCTTCGGCCAGTGCGACCTCATCGCCGGCCCGGTGGCTCCCAGCGTGGCCTGGGCCATCGGCGCCAAAACCGCCGACCCGCTCGCCGCCTACTTGGCCGACATCTACACCCTGCCGGCCTCGCTCGCCGGCCTGCCCGGCATGAGCGTGCCCGCCGGCTTTGGCGCCGACCCACTGCCCGTGGGCCTGCAACTGATCGGCAACTACCTCAGCGAAGCCCGGCTGCTGCAGGTGGCGCACCAGTTGCAGCTGGTGAGCGACTGGCACACCCGCACGCCGCCCCCTTTCACGCCCTGCCCCGGATCCCATTCATGAGCGCCCCTTTGGTCCAAGGTTACGAAGTCGTGATCGGCTTCGAGACCCACGCGCAACTGGCCACGCGCAGCAAAATCTTCAGCCGCGCGCCCACCGCCTTTGGCGCCGAACCCAACACCCAGGCTTGCGCCGTCGATCTGGCGCTGCCTGGCACGCTGCCGGTGATGAACCGCGAAGCGGTGGCCTGCGCCATCCGCTTCGGGCTGGCGGTGGGGGCGCACATTGCCCCGCGCAGCGTGTTTGCGCGCAAAAATTATTTCTACCCCGATTTGCCCAAGGGCTACCAGATCAGCCAGTACGAAATCCCGGCGGTGCAAGGCGGCAGCGTGGCTTTTGAGCTCGCGGGCGCCGCGCGCACGGTGCGGCTGGTGCGTGCCCACCTCGAAGAAGACGCGGGCAAGAGCCTGCACCAAGACTTCCACGGCATGAGCGGCATCGACCTCAACCGCGCCGGCACGCCGCTGCTCGAGATCGTCACCGAACCCGATCTGCGCTCCAGCGCCGAAGCGGTGGCCTACGCCAAGGCCCTGCACCAGCTCGTCACCTGGATCGGCATCTGCGACGGCAACATGCAAGAGGGCTCGTTTCGCTGCGACGCCAACGTCAGCGTGCGCCGGCCCGGGGCGCCGTTGGGCACCCGGCGCGAGATCAAAAACCTAAACAGCTTCAAGTTCATGCAGCAGGCCATCGACTACGAGGTGCGCTGGCAGATCGAGCGGCTGCAAGACGGTTACGCGATCGAACAGGCCACGGTGCTGTTCGACCCCGACAGCGGCCAGACCCGCGCCATGCGCAGCAAAGAGGACGCGGCCGACTACCGCTACTTCCCCTGCCCCGACCTGCCACCGCTGTGCATCGAGGCACAGTGGGTCGAGCAGCTGCGCGTCGAGCTGCCCGAGCTACCGCGCGCCATGGCCGCGCGTTTCGTGGCCGACTACGGCCTGCCCGAATACGACGCCGCCACGCTCACGCAATCGCCACAGATGGCGGCCTACTTCGAGGCCGTGGTGACCGCAGCCGGCAAGGCTTTGGCCAAATCGGCCAGCAACTGGATCATGGGCGAGGTCTCGCGCCGCCTCAACGCCGAAGAACGCGACATCGCCCAAGCGCCGGTGAGTGCGGCCCAACTGGCGGCCTTGCTCACACGCATCGGCGACCAAACGGTGAGCAACAACGCCGCCAAGCAGGTGTTTGATGAGCTCTGGAGCAATCCTGTGGTTACCGGATCTGGGAGTGCCACTGAGTCGGGACATGACACTGCCGTTGGAACGGGTGATCTGGCCCGAGTCGATCAAGTGATCGCCGCCAAAGGCCTCAAGCAGATGAACGACAGCGGCGCTCTGCAAGCCATCGCCGAGCAGGTGCTGGCAACCAACGTCAAGAACGTGGCCGAATACCGCGCCGGCAAAGAAAAAGCCTTCAACGCCCTGGTGGGCCAAGTGATGAAAGCCAGCCAAGGCAAGGCCGACCCAGCGGGCGTCAACGCGCTGCTCAAGCAGCTGTTGGGCACTTGATTCAGCGCATCGCTGCGGCGTCGCGCTCGGCCCAGAGGCGCTGCAGCAGCCGCAATTCGGCGTCAAAACGCTGCTCGATGCGCTCGAGTTCGCGCTGATGCCCTTGCACCAGCGCATCTTGCGATACCAACTGTTGCTCAAGATCGGCCTTGCGCTGGGCCAGCCTAGCGGGTGGGGCTTTGGTGGGGTCGGCGCGCTGCAGTTCCGCCCATTCGTCGGCAGCGGCGCGGCGCTGCTGCTCCAGCTCCTGCTGCCGCTGCAGCGCCGCCTGGCGCATGGCTTGGATCGGCTGCAGGGCCAAAGCGCGCTCGCGCTGGTGCGCGGCTTGGTCGCGGTAGCGCATCAGCAGCGCCTGTTGCAAGCGCCGCTCGTCGTTGGAGCGGGCCCGCACCTGCGCCTCGGCGCGGGCGCGTTCTTCTGCGCGCAGCCGCTCCGAGCTCAAGTGCCGGCCCTGGGCATCGGTGCATGTGAAGATGCTGCCAGTTTGCGCAAACGCAGGAGCGATCAGGAGCGCCGACGCCCACATCAACCCCAGCTGCGCCCCTCTAGCGTATCGCATCAGCACCCCTTAAAAATCTATTTTTGCCAGTTTACACCGTAACGCTGGCGGTAGGCCTGCACACGCTCGCGGTGCCCGGCCATTTCGGGGCTGTGCTGTCCTTGCAGGTAATCGAGCAAATCGCTCAGGCGCGCAATCGCGCACACCTGCAGCCCGAGCTGCTCGCGCACGTATTGCACCGCGCTGTGCGGCAGGTCGTGCAGGGTGCCGTCGGGGCCGGTTTCGGTGGCGCGCTCTTGCCGATCGAGCGCGATCGCCACCGCATGCGGCGTCGCGCCCGCGGCCCGAATCAGGCCGATCGACTCGCGCACCGCCGTGCCCGCGCTCATCACGTCATCGACGATCAGCACACGGCCGCGCAGCGGCGCGCCCACCAGTGTGCCGCCTTCGCCGTGCGCCTTGGCCTCTTTGCGGTTGTAGGCAAAGGGGTGGTTGTGGCCCAGCCGCGCCAGCTCCACCGCCAGCGCCGCCACCAGCGGGATGCCCTTGTAGGCCGGGCCAAACAGCATGTCAAACCCGATGCCCGAGGCCACGATGCGCCGCGCGTAACATTGCGCCAGTCGCTCGAGCTTGGCGCCGTCGTCAAAACCGCCGGCGTTAAAAAAATACGGGCTGATGCGCCCGGCCTTGGTCTGAAACTCGCCCCAGCGCAGCACGCCCGATTCAACCGAAAATCGCACGAATTCTTGCGCCAGATCGTCTTGCACCGGCTTGTTTGGCTGCGCGGCGGCCTGGCCCGACACTTGGCCACCTTGAGCCCCTTGGCCCAACTGAACCCCACAGCCCACTTTAGCCCCTGTCGTCACATCTGCCATGGAGAACCATCCTTGTTTCGTTTGACCAGCCTGAACCTGAACGGCATCCGCTCCGCCACCCGCAAGGGCCTGGCCGATTGGGTGCGCGCCGCCGCGCCCGATTGTATTTGCGTGCAAGAGCTGCGCGCCCAAAGCAGCGAACTCGGCCCCGGCTTGGCCGAGCTGGCGGGCTTGCGTGGGCATTTTTATTGCGCCGAAAAAAAAGGCTACTCCGGCGTGGGCATCTACAGCCGCCACGAGCCCAGCGCGGTGCGCTGCGGCATCGGCGTGCCCGAGTTTGATGCCGAAGGGCGTTGGATCGAGCTGCGCTTTGACACCCCGGCGCGGCGCTTTTCGGTCATCAGCGGCTACTTTCCCAGCGGCTCCAGCGGCCCCGAACGCCAGCTGGCCAAATACCGCTTCCTCGACGCAATCGGGCCGCACCTGCAGGCGCTGCGCGCCGAGCGCGAGTTCGTGCTGTGCGCCGACGTGAACATCGCGCACCACGAAATCGACCTCAAAAACTGGAAGGGCAACCTGAAAAACTCCGGCTTCCTGCCCGAAGAGCGCGCCTGGATGACGCAACTGCTGGGCAGCGGCGGCCTGATCGACGTGTACCGGCAGTTGCACCCCACCGAACAAGAGGCCGCCTACACTTGGTGGAGCAACCGCGGCCAGGCCTGGGCCAAGAACGTGGGCTGGCGCATCGACTACCACCTCGCCACCCCGGCGTTGGCGGCGGCGGCGCGCAGCGCACAGGTGCACAAGGCGCAGCGCTTTTCAGACCATGCGCCGCTGACGCTGGACTACGACTGGGCGCTGTGAGGCGCCAGTAAGGGCGGCCTCAATCCGCGCCGCTGAACGCGTTGGCCACCCCGCTGGCCACATGGCCCGAGGGCACGTGGCGCGCGGCGTGCTCGATGTGGCCGGTCTGGTCGTCGAAAAAGAAGTCGGGCTCGAACTCGCGCAAAAACTCGCCCTTGGGCAGGCCGCCCAAAAACAGCGCCTCATCGACCTCGATGTTCCAGTTCATCAGGGTGCGGATGGCGCGTTCGTGCGCTGGGGCGCTGCGCGCCGTCACCAGCGCGGTGCGGATACGCATCTGCGCCGTGCCCGCGCTTTGCAGCCGGTGCAGCGCCTCGAGCAGCGGCTTGAACGGCCCGCCCGGCAGCGGCAGACTGGCCTTGCTCACTTCGTGCTGCTGAAAGGCGTTCAGCCCTTGGGCCTGATAGACGCGCTCGGCCTCGTCGGAAAACAGCACCGCGTCGCCGTCGAAGGCGATGCGCACTTCGTTCGGGTGCGCGTCGCTGGCGTGCACCGACTGCGGATAGACCTGCGCCGCCGGCACCCCGACCTCGAGCGCGGCGCGCACGTCGCTTAAGTGCGTCGACAAAAACAGGTTCGCGCGCAGCGGCCGCAGGTAGCGCCAAGGCGGCTGGCCGCGCGTGAACACGCCGCGCTCGATCGACAGACCATAGTGCTGCGCCGAGCGAAACACGCGCATGCCCGAAACCGGGTCGTTGCGCGACAAAATCACCACCTCGACCCGCGGCTGCGCGGCGCTGTTGAAGCGCATCAGCTTTTGCACCAGCGAAAACGCCACCCCGGCAGCGGCGGGCTGCTGCAGCCGCTCGAGCTGCAGTTGCATGTAGGCGCGGTCGTCGTTTTGCTCGAAAACCCGGTTTTCGGCCTCGAAATCGAACAACGCACGCGACGAGATAGCGACCACGAGCTGGCCGTCGAGGGTGGTGGGCATGGTGGCTTCATTCTCGCATGGGGCAGGCGACTGCTCAAGCCTATCTGCTCAAGCCGCCCCAATGCGCTTGTGGAGTGGCCAAGCGACACAAACCCGCTAGCGGAGCCTGGATTGGGTTTCAGGCTCCGCTAGCCAATCCCGGATAATCCCACCCCATGCCCGATCTCGCCCTCGAGGTGCGCCGCCGCCGCACCTTTGCCATCATCTCCCACCCCGACGCCGGCAAGACCACCCTGACCGAAAAGCTGCTGCTGTTCTCGGGCGCGATCAACATCGCCGGCTCGGTCAAGGCGCGCAAGGCCGCGCGCCACGCCACCTCCGACTGGATGGAGATTGAAAAGCAGCGCGGCATCTCGGTGGCCAGCTCGGTGATGCAGATGGAGTACCGCGACTGCGTCATCAACCTGCTCGACACCCCCGGGCACCAAGACTTTTCCGAAGACACCTACCGCGTGCTCACCGCCGTGGACGCGGCGCTGATGGTGATCGACGCCGCCAATGGCGTCGAGCCGCAGACGCGACGCCTGCTGCAGGTCTGCCGCGCACGCAATACGCCCATCCTGACCTTCGTCAACAAAATGGACCGCGAAGTGCAAGCGCCGCTGGACCTGATGGACGAGATCGAGCGCGAGCTCGGCATGACGGTGGTGCCCTTTACGTGGCCGGTGGGAATGGGCAAGCTGTTTCATGGCGTTTACGACCGACGCTCGGACCAGATGCGGGTGTTTGATGCCGGCGCCGACCGCGTGGGCGGCGACGAAGAGGTGCACGCTGGCCTCGACAACCCGGAAAGCGCCCGGCGCTTTGGCTTGGAATGGCAGCAGGCCAAAGAGGAGATGGAGCTGCTGGCTGGCGCCGCCCCGGCTTTTGAGGCCAGCGCCTTTTTGGCCGGGCAGCAAACGCCGATGCTGTTTGGCTCGGCGATCAACAACTTTGGCGTGCGCGAGGTGCTCGACGCGCTGGTCGATCTGGCCCCGCCGCCGGGCCCCAAACCGGCCTTGCAGCGCACAGTGCAGCCGACCGAACCCAAGTTCAGCGGCGTGGTGTTCAAAATCCAGGCCAATATGGACCCGGCGCACCGCGACCGCATCGCCTTTGTGCGCTGCGCCAGCGGGCATTTCGAGCGCGGCATGAAGCTCAAGGTGGTGCGCTCGGGCAAAGAGCTGCGCCCCAACACCGTGGTCAGCTTTCTGAGCCAACGGCGCGAACTGCTCGACGAGGCCTTTGCCGGCGACATCATCGGCATCCCCAACCACGGCGTGCTGCAACTGGGCGACACGCTCACCGAAGGCGAGGCGCTGCAGTTCACCGGGCTGCCGTTTTTTGCGCCCGAGATCATCCGCAGCGTCGAAGTGGCCGACCCGCTGCGCGGCAAGCAGCTCAAGGCCGGTCTGACGCAGCTGGGCGAAGAAGGCGCGATCCAAGTCTTTAGGCCGATGGCGGGCACGGTGCTGATGCTGGGTGCCGTGGGGCAACTGCAGTTCGAGGTGGTGCAGCACCGGCTCGAGAGCGAATACGGTGTCAAGGCGCGCATCAGCCCCAGCCCCTACCAGGTGGCGCGCTGGGTCACCTGCGCACCCGAAGACGGCGGCGAGGCCGAGCTCAAGCGATTCATGCAAGCCAACCTGCACCGCATGGCCTGGGACGCGGTCGATGCGCCGACGCTGCTGGTGGACCACCAAGCGACGCTGCGCGCCGTCGAGGCCAATTGGCCCAAAATCCAGTTCCACGCCATGCGCGAGCACGCGGGGCTGGTGTTTCACAAGGCGATCTAGGCGGCTGCCGCCAACCAGCGCTCGACCGCGCGCGGGTAGATGATGTGCTCTTGCGTCAGCAGCCGGGCGGCCAGGGTGGATGCGGTGTCGTCGGGCAGCACCGGCAGCACCGCCTGCTCCAGAATCTGGCCGCTATCGACCTCGGCCGTGACGTGGTGCACCGTGGCCCCGACAAAGCGGCAACCCAGATCGAGCGCGCGCTGGTGCGTGTGCAGCCCCGGAAACGCCGGCAACAGCGAGGGGTGGATGTTGAGCAGGCGCCCGGCGTAGTGCTGCACAAAGTCTGGCCCCAAGATGCGCATGAAACCCGCCAGCAGCACCAGCGCCGGCCTGCCGTGGGGGTCGAAGCGGTCGATGGCCTGCATCAGCGCGGCGTCGAAGGCGGCGCGGCTGGGGTAGTGTGCGTGCTCGAGCAGCGCCGTGGGCAAGCCCTGCGCTTGCGCCCAAGCCAGCCCGCCCGCCTGCGCCCGGTTGCTGAGCACACCAGCGATGCGCGCCCCGAAGCGCTGCTCCCAGTGCTGCTGCTGCGCCGCGCGCACCAAGGCCTGCATATTCGAGCCGGTGCCCGAAATCAGTACGACAATGTTCTTTGTTGCAACCATACAGATGCCTAGTGTAATGACTCCCATGAACCTGCCCGACCCTGCTGCGGACCCCAGCGTTGCCCCCAACGAGCACGACACCCCATCGCCCACCGCCTTCGAGCCGCTGACGGCGGTGCAGGCGCGCGTGCTCGCCACCCTGATGGAGAAAGCGCGCACCGTGCCCGACAGCTACCCGCTGACCCTCAACAGCCTGCTCTTGGGCTGCAACCAAAAATCGGCGCGCGACCCGGTGCTCAACCTGAGCGAGAGCGAAATCGCGCTGGCGCTCGACGGCCTGCGCCAGCGCACCCTGGTGTTCGAGAGCAGCGGCGGGCGCGTGCCGCGCTTTGAGCACAACTTCCAGCGCGCCGTGGGCGTGCCCGAGCAAGCCGCCGTGCTGCTGGGGCTGCTGATGCTGCGCGGGCCGCAGACCGCGGGCGAGCTGCGCCTGAACGCCGAGCGCTGGTACCGCTTCCTCGACATCGCTTCGGTCGAGGCCTTTTTGGAGGAACTGCAGCAGCGCCCGGCGCAAAAGGGCGGGCCGCTGGTGGCGCTGCTGCCGCGCCAGCCCGGTGCGCGCGAGCCGCGCTGGGCCCATCTGCTGTGTGGCGCACCGGCACCCGAGTTGCTGGCCGAGGCGGGGGGCGCTGGGCTGGGAATTGGAAAGGGGACGGAGCTGGCAACCCAACTGGCCGCGCTGGCCGAGCGCGTGCAGGCCCTAGAGCAGCAGGTGCAGGATTTGCAGCAGCGGCTGGAGCAGGCCGGGGTCTGAGCAGGCGTTGGCCCACAAGGGCCTTTGGCTGCTGCAGCCTAGGCCAGTTTTTGTGGTACGGCCCTACCCTGCCCGGCCCCACTCGGCCCTGCCTGAACCCGCTGTCACCGCCCGGACAGCGCTGCCGTTGGGTGCGTGCTACAAAGCGATGGTCGTGCCACGACGCCACAAAGGAGACCCACCCCATGGACTTGGCTTTTACGCCCGAAGAACAGGCTTTCAGAGCCGAAATCCGCGCTTGGGTGCGCGCCCACTTGCCGCCCGAACTGGCGCACAAGGTGCACCACGCCCTGCGCCTGAGCCGCGACGACCTGCAAGGCTGGGCCCGCATCCTCGGGCGCAAGGGCTGGCTGGCCAGCGGCTGGCCCAAGGCCTTCGGCGGCCCGGGCTGGACGGCGGTGCAAAAACACCTGTTCGAAGAAGAATGCGCCCTCGCCGGGGCTCCGCGCGTCATCCCCTTCGGCCCGGTGATGGTGGCCCCGGTGATCATGGCCTACGGCAACGCCGAGCAGCAGCAGCGCTTCCTGCCCGGCATCGCCAGCGGCGAGGTCTGGTGGTGCCAGGGCTACAGCGAGCCCGGCGCCGGCTCCGATCTGGCCAGCCTCAAAACCCGAGCCGAGCACCGGGGCGACCACTACCTGGTCAACGGCCAGAAAGCCTGGACCACGCTGGGCCAGCACGCCGACTGGATTTTTTGTCTGGTGCGCACCAGCCACGAAGGCAAGCCCCAGAGCGGCATCAGTTTTTTGCTGATCGACATGAAATCGCCCGGCATCACGCTGCGCCCGGTGCGTCTGCTCGACGGCGAGTACGAAGTCAACGAGGTCTTTTTCGACGATGTGCAGGTGCCCCTCGGCAACCTGATTGGGGCCGAAAACAAGGGCTGGAACTACGCCAAGCACCTGCTCAGCCACGAGCGCACCAACATCGCTGAAGTCAACCGCGCCAAGCGCGAACTCGAGCGCCTCAAGCGCATCGCCCAAGCCGAAGGGGTGTGGAACGACAGCCGCTTTCGGGATCAGGTCGCGCTGCTTGAAGTCGATGTGGTGGCGCTCGAAATGCTGGTGCTGCGCGTGCTGTCGGCGGAAAAATCGGGCAAAAACCCGCTCGACATCGCCGGCTTGCTCAAAATCCGTGGCAGCGAAATCCAGCAGCGCCTGGCCGAGCTGATGATGCTCGCCGCCGGCCCCTTTGCCCTGCCCTGCATCTTTGAAGCGCTGGAAGCCGGCTGGCAGGGCGACTTCCCCGGCGGCCTGAGCGCCAACGCGCCCCTGGCAGGCACCTACTTCAACTTGCGCAAAACCACGATTTACGGCGGCAGCAACGAGGTGCAACGCAACATCGTGGCCCAAACCCTGCTCGGCTAAGCCCCCTTTTTGGAGACCGTGATGGATTTCAATTTTTCCGACGAGCAACTGCAGCTGCGCGAGGCCGTGCAGCGCTGGGTGCACAAAGCCTACCCCTTCGAGCGCCGCCGCGCCGCTGCCGCCGCCGGCGGCTTTGATCGTGCCGCTTGGAACGAACTGGCCGAACTCGGCCTGTGCGGCCTGACCGTGACCGATGCCCACGAGGGACTGGGGCTGGGCGCGGTGGAAGCCATGCTGGTGCAAGAGGAGCTGGGGCGCGGCCTGGTGCTCGAGCCCCTAGAGCAGACCTTCGTCGCCGCCTCGGTGCTGCAGGCCTTTGCGCCCACCAGCGTGCAAGCGCAGTGGTTGCCGCGCCTGGCCAGTGGTGCGGCGCTGCTGGTGCTGGCGCACGTGGAGCGGGGCTTGCGCCACCGGCTGGGGGCCGTGGCAACCCAAGCGGTCGCGCAGCCGGCTACTTCGCAAGCGGGGCGGCCTAGTGCCCAAAGCGCGGGGCAAGCCGAACCACAGGGCGAAATTTGGCTGCTCGACGGCGCCAAGAGCCTGGTACCCGCCGGCGACTGCGCCGACGCCTTTCTGGTGCCGGCCCAGACCGCGCAGGGGCTGGCGCTGTTTTTGGTGCAACGCAGCGCCGCCGGGGTGCAAACCCGAGCCTACCAAACCCAGGACGGCAGCCGCGCCGCCGAAGTCGGCTTTGCGCACAGCCCGGCGCAGCTGCTCAGCGCCGATGGCTTGGCGGCGCTGGAGTGGGCCGCCGACGTCGGCATCGCCGCCGCTTGCGCCCAAGGCGTGGGCGTGATGGAGCAAACGCTGGCACTCACGCTCGAATACCTGAACACACGCCAGCAGTTCGGGGTGCCCATCGCCAGCTTTCAGGCCCTGCGCCACCGCGTGGCCGACATGAAAATGCAGCTCGAGCTGGCGCGCAGCATGAGCTACTACGCCACCCTCAAGCTCGGTGCGCCCGCCCCCGAACGGCGCCAAGCGCTGGCGCGCGCCAAGGTGCAGCTGGGGCAGTCGATGCGCTTCGTCGGCCAGCAAGCGGTGCAACTGCACGGCGGCATCGGCGTCACCGACGAGTACATCGTGAGCCACTGCTTCAAAAAGCTGACGCAGCTCGAGCTCACCTTGGGCGACACCCTGCACCACCTCGACGAGGTGTCGGCGCGCATGGGCGCCAGCGCCGGGGTGTTTGTCTAATTCAGCGCAGCAGCAGCCAAGTCAGGGCCAGCACCAGCATCAGCAAGGCCGTCAAAGCATACCAGGACCAAGGCCGTTTGGGTTCGGCATAGGGGTCTTGTAGGCTGCGCTCGGCCCCAGCAGGCAGCTGCGCCACACCGGTGAGCGCCGCCCCGAAGGGGATGTTGAGCCGCGCCCGGATGTTGACCGCCCAGCCGTTGGCATCGAGCAAAGGGCCTAGGTTGCGCTGGCGCAGCTTGAACCAAGCCAACAACATCGCCGGGCCGGAAATCAGCAGCAGCAGACCCACCAGCACCAGCGGCATCTGCCACAGCGGCAGGCGCAAAAAACCGCTCATGATCGCGGCCAGCGCCGTGCCCAGCGCCCCCAGCGCCAAGCCGATGGCGGCAAAAATGCCGGCAAAGCGCGCGATATCGAAGGCCTGCGCGGACACCGGCGCGGCCGCACCCGGCACCGCTGCCGCCGCCCCGGCTGCCGATTGGGCCTCGACGTTTTGCTCGCGCGCCGCCGCCAGACGCTGCGCCTGGGCGCTGATGAATCGGGCCAAACGCCGGTACGGCATCCAAAACGCTTGCCGCACGCTGATGGGTGCCTCGACCACGCGCAGCACCTGCGCCTTCCAGTCGCGCCCTTGGCGGTCGTAAAAGAGCGCATTGCGCCCGGCCACCAGCATCTCGTCGGCGTCGCCGCCGGTGAGGGCAGCGACGATGGTGATTGGCTCCTCGTCGGGGCGCACGCATTCGCAGTAGAGCAGGTAGGCGCCCGAGAGCGGGGCCAATTCGCTGTGGCGCTCCAGATCGGACACGCGCAGGCACAGCGTGCAGCTGCGCTGGTCGATGTAGAGCGTGCCGGCTTGGAAGATGGCCGGCTCTTTCTGGCCGTAAAAATCGCTCAGGTTGACGAAGTTGCGCAGCAGCGGCACGAGGTCGCGGCGCAGCCGCAGCAGCAGCTCGAGCGCTTCGATGCCGGCGGCACTGGCATCGGCGCTGCGGTCTTGTTCGATCAGGGCCGCCAGCCGGGCCGGCGCTTGGCCGTCGAGCAACTGGCGCAGCGCGGCCGGGCTCCAGTCGGCCAAGGTGCCGGCAGGGCGCGCCGCCAGCCAGGCGCGGCAGTCGGCCAAGCGCGCTCCCAGATCGCCCCACTGGGCGGACGTCAGCGCTTCGCAATCGCCCAGCAGCGGTTGCACCGCCACCTCGCGCAGCGCGGCCAAGCGGCTCTGCCACGCCGGGTTGACCCCTGCGCACAGAGGCAGAGCGGCCCCCGGCTGCACCCGAGCCAGCGGCAAGGCTGCCAGTTCGGCGCTGGCTGCGTGCAGGGTGAGGGGGGCCATCTCGGTGTAGCGCGCCTCGTCTGGGTTGAGCGCCGCCTCGGCGCGGGGGTCGAAGTCGAGCAGCCGGCAGCGGGTAAAAAAATCGTCCACCTTGGCCTGCACGGCGTCGTAGGCTTGCAGGGCGGCCGCTTCCTGTAAACCCGAGAGCGGCGGCGCATTGGTTGCCGCTTCTGGCGGCACTGTACCCGGCCCGTGCGGGGCGCTCAGGTGCCAGTCCAGCGCCTGCTGCGCCTGCTCCAAAAAGGCCGTCAGGCCCGCTTGCGTGGCCCCGGGCTGGCCGCTGCGGTCGGTCTGAGCGCCTTGGGTGGCGATGAGGTGCGCGATCAGCTCGGCGCAGGCGGCGTCTGGGGCCAGCTCGGCCGGCACCACGCCGTCACCGTTGGGCAGTGTGGGCGGAAACAGGCGCGCCGGATCGCTCAGGTCGTCTAGGCAAAGCTGCTCGGCTGTGGCTTTGCCCAGGCGCTGCAGCACCTGCTGCGCGGCGGCAAACAGGGAAGCCCCGGCTGCCGTGTCGGAGCGCAACGCATCCAGCGGCAAGTCGGCACCGGGTTGAAACAGCAGCTGTGGGTTGTGCAGCTGCTCACAGACCCAGCGCACCGCGTGCAGCAGCTCAGGCACCCGGATGCTGCCGTCGCCGTCGGTGTCGATGCGCTGCAACGTGCGGCTGTCGAACTCGAGGCCACTGGTCGGGCAGGCGAGCACGGCCCACAGCTTTTGGTCAAGCTGATCGAGGCTGCGCAAATCCTGCGACGTTTCGATGCGCACTTGGTCAAAGCCGCCACTGCGAAAAAAACGCCAGCGATGCAGGCCGCTCATCTCCAAAGCTTCGCCCATTGTTGCCTCCAAAGAAAAAACCGCTGCCAGCGACCCAAGTGGCTGACAACGGTTGCAGATCCTAGCACTTTGCGCGGACCCGGTGCCACCACCGCACCGAGCCCGTGCGCTGTATCAACGCAAGTCGAAGCGGTCCAGCTCCATCACCTTGACCCAAGCGGCGACAAAGTCCTGCACGAACTTGCGCTCGTTGCCGCGCTCGGCATAGACCTCGGCCAGGGCCCGCAGTTGCGAGTTGGAGCCAAACACCAGATCGGCCACGGTCGCGGTCCACTTCAGGGCGCCGCTCTTGCGGCAGCGGCCCTCGAGCACGTGCGGATTGGCGGCCGAACGCGCCCACACCGTGCCCATGTCGAGCAACTGGGTGTAGAAGTCGGTCGAGAGCACGCCGGGGCGCTGCGTGAACACGCCGTGGCGGCTGCCGCCGCTGTTGGCCCCGAGCACGCGCAGGCCACCCACCAGCACCGTGAGTTCGGGCGCGGTAAGGGTCAGCAGCTGCGCGCGGTCAATCAGCAGCTCGGCGGCGTGGGCTTCGCAGCCGGGGGCGGCGTAGTTGCGCAGGCCGTCGGCGCGCGGCTCGAGCACGGCAAACGAGGCCACATCGGTTTGCTCGGGCAGCGCGTCGGTGCGCCCGGGGTGAAACGGCACCTCAATGGCATGGCCCGCAGCCTTGGCCGCCGCCTCCACCGCTGCGCCGCCAGCGAGCACGATCAAGTCGGCCAGCGAGACTTTTTTGCCCGAACTGGCGTTGAAGCGCTGCTGGATGGCTTCGAGTTGGGCCAGCACGCTGGCGAGCTGCACCGGGTCGTTGGCGGCCCAGTCTTTTTGCGGCGCCAGCCGGATGCGCGCGCCGTTGGCGCCTCCGCGTTTGTCGGAACCGCGGAAGGTGCTCGCCGCGCCCCAGGCCGTGGCCACCAGTTGCGCCACGCTCAGGTTTGATGCCAGCACCTGGGCTTTGAGCGCCGCCATGTCGGCGGCGTCGATCAGCGGCTGCGTGGCGGCCGGCAGCGGGTCTTGCCAGATCAGCACCTCGGGCGGCACCAGCTTGCCCTGGTAGCGCGCGCGCGGCCCCATGTCGCGGTGCGTGAGCTTGAACCAGGCGCGGGCAAAGGCGTCGGCGAACTCGGCCGGGTTTTGCTGAAAGCGGCGCGCGATTTTGTTGTAGGCCGGGTCGAAGCGCAGCGCCAAGTCGGCGGTGGTCATCATGGTCTTGACGCGCTTGGATGGATCGTGCGCGGCCGGGGCCAGGTCTTTGTCGGCCACGTTGACCGGCTCCCACTGCCAGGCGCCGGCCGGGCTCTTGACCAGATTCCAGTCGTAGCCAAACAGCATCTCGAAGTAGCTGTGGTCCCACTGCGTCGGGGTCGGGGTCCAAGCGCCTTCGATGCCGCTGGTGATGGTGTCGCCGCCCTTGCCCGTGCCCAGGCTGTTGGCCCAGCCCAAGCCCTGCTGCTCGATCGGCGCGCCTTCGGGCTCGCGCCCCACGTGCGACTCCAGCCCGGCCCCGTGCGCCTTGCCAAAGGTGTGGCCGCCGGCCACCAAGGCTACGGTTTCCTCGTCATTCATGGCCATGCGCGCGAAGGTCTCGCGGATGTCGCGCGCCGAGGCCAGCGCATCGGGCACGCCGTTGGGGCCCTGCGGGTTGACGTAAATCAGGCCCATCTGCACCGCGCCCAGCGGTTTGGCCAGATCGCGCTCGCCGCTGTAGCGCTTGTCGCCCAGCCACTCGGTTTCGGGGCCCCACCAGATGTCGTCCTGCGGCTCCCAGATGTCGGGGCGGCCACCGGCAAAGCCAAAGGTCTTGAAGCCCATAGACTCCAGCGCCACGTTGCCGGTGAGGATGAGCAAATCGGCCCACGACAGGTGCTTGCCGTACTTTTGCTTGATCGGCCACAGCAGGCGCCGCGCCTTGTCGAGGTTGCCGTTGTCGGGCCAGCTGTTCTCGGGGGCAAAACGCTGCGCGCCGTGGCCGGCACCGCCGCGGCCGTCGTGGATGCGGTAGGTGCCGGCGGCGTGCCAGGCCATGCGGATAAAGAAGGGGCCGTAGTGGCCGTAGTCGGCCGGCCACCAGTCTTGCGAGTCGGTCATCAGCGCCTTGAGGTCTTGCACCACAGCGTCGAGGTCGAGTTCGGCGAAGGCTTTTTTGTAATCAAAGTCTTTGCCCATCGGGTTCGATTTGCAGCCGTGCTGGTGCAGGATGCGCAGATTGAGCTGCTCGGGCCACCAGTCGCGGTTCGAGCGCACGCCCGCCACCGCCGGGGCGGTGGGCGCACCGTGGAAAGGGCATTTGGATTCGGTCGTCATGGTCTCATCTCCTGGTTGAAAAAGTGGACGGGGGGGGTGGACAGGTGCGTACAGTGTAGGCCGAGGCTATCGGGTGCGGGGATTGGTTTTGTCTAATCGATCAATAGGATCGGTGCGCGGTTGCGGGCCGGCCAATTCGCGCTGCACCGTGCTCAGGCGTGCAGCCGCGAGTGGCGTGGCAGGCGCGCGGCCAGAAACTCCATCTGGTCGGCCAAGATGCGGCGGTTGCGCAAAATAAAGTCCTCCCACAAGCTGGGCACGTAGGGGGTGTAGAGCAGCGGCATGCGCGCTTGTTCGGGCGTGCGGTTGCCCTTGCGGTGGTTGCAGCTGCGGCAGGCGGTGACCACGTTCATCCAATGGTCGCCGCCTTTTTGGGCCAGCGGCCGGATGTGCTCGCGCGTTAGAAACGATTCGGGGAACGAGTCGCCGCAGTAGGCGCACAGGCTGCGGTCGCGGGCGAACAGTTTTTCGTTGTTCAGGCTGGGCTTGAGCTCGAAGGGGTTGATGTTGGGCACGCCTACCGTGCCGATGATGGAGTTGACCTCGATCACCGACTGCAGCCCGCTGGCGGCGTTGATGCCGCCCCGAAACCGCGCCACGCGCAGGCCCGCCTCCCAGCGCACCTCGCCGGCTGCGTAGTGCAGCACGGCCTGCTCTAGGCTGATCCACGACTGCGGCACGCCCTGTGTCGACAATTTCAAGACCTTCACCAAACCTTGCCTCCGCGTACTTTGGCCTTGGCCGCCACGCGCCGCGCAGCCACCAGAGCCACCACAGAAACCCGGCCCACCGGCAACCGAGCCAAGGCAGCGGCGGGCAGAGGCGCAACCCAGATGGGTTTGTGTCAATATAGCGCGCTTTGGTTGCGGTTCGGCGACACCCGACCCAAATCTTTACCCTTTACGCATGAAAATCATCCAAGGCATGGCCAACCTGCTGCGCCAGACCCGCTCCCAAGGGGGCTGCGCGCTCACCATTGGCAACTTCGACGGCGTGCACCGTGGCCACCAAGCCATGCTGGCGCTGCTGGGCAATGAGGCGCGCCACCGCGGCCTGCCCAGTTGCGCCCTCACTTTCGAGCCGCACCCGCGCGACTATTTCGCGCAAAAATACCGCCAGCCCGATCTGGCCCCGGCGCGCATCGCCACCTTGCGCGACAAGCTGCACGAGCTGCGCCGCTGCGGCGTGGAGCGGTGCGTGATCCTGCCCTTTGACGAGCGCTTGGCGACGCTGCCGGCGCAGGCCTTCATCGACCAGGTGCTGATCGGGGCGCTGGGCGCGCGCTACGTGCTGGTGGGCGACGATTTCCGCTTTGGCGCCCAGCGCCGCGGCGACTACGCGCTGCTCGATGCCGCAGGCAGCGCCCAGGGCTTCGACGTGGCGCGCATGATGAGCTACGAGGTGCACGGTCTGCGCGTCTCCAGCTCCGAGGTGCGCGAGGCGCTGGCCGCTGGCCGCATGACCGATGTGGCCGCCCTGCTGGGCCGGCCCTACGCCATCAGCGGCCACGTGGTGCATGGGCGCAAGCTTGGGCGCGCGCTGGGCGCGTCGGCCAGCGGGGCCGACGACGGCTTTCGCACCCTGAACCTGCGCTTTGACCACTGGAAGCCCGCCGCCAGCGGCATTTTCGTGGTGCAAGTGCACGGGCTGGACCCAGACCCGGCGGCACCGCCGCTGCCCGGCGTGGCCAACCTCGGGGTGCGGCCCTCGCTCGACCCCGACGACGCCAACGGCGGCCGGGTGCTGCTCGAGACCCACTGCCTGGCCTGGCCCGAGCGCGTGCAGCAGGCCCTGCGCGGCGCCACCACGCCGGGTGAGGCCTACGGTAAAATCATTCGCGTCGAACTGCTGCACAAACTGCACGACGAGCTGCGCTACGATGGCCTCGAGGCCCTCACACGCGGCATCGCACAAGACTGCGCCGACGCCCGCGCCTGGTTTGCCGCCCGGTCTGCAGCCCCCACCTGAGCGCGCCCCTTGGGGCGGGCGCGGCACCCTCTCTGTCAGCCGGCCCGCTCACCGCACCCCCTACCGCCATTGCCATGCCAGACGCCACCCCGACCGACTACAGCGCCACGCTGAACCTGCCCGACACGCCCTTTCCCATGCGCGGCAACCTGCCGCAGCGCGAACCGGGCTGGGTGCAAGAGTGGAACGAGCACGGCCTGTACCAGCGCCTGCGCGCCGCGCGCGTGGGTGCGCCCAAGTTCATCTTGCACGACGGCCCGCCCTACGCCAACGGCCAGATCCACATCGGGCACGCGGTCAACAAGGTGCTCAAAGACATGATCGTCAAGGCGCGCCAGTTGGCCGGCTTTGACGCGCAGTACATCCCCGGCTGGGACTGCCACGGCCTGCCGATCGAAAACGCGATCGAAAAGCTGCACGGCCGCAAGCTGTCGCGCGATCAGATGCAGACCAAGGCACGCGCCTTCGCCACCGAGCAGATCGCGCAGCAGATGGCCGACTTCCAGCGCCTGGGCGTGCTGGGCCAGTGGAACCAGCCCTACAAAACCATGGACTTCGCCACCGAAGCCCACGAGATCCGCGCCTTCAAGCGCGTGATGGAGCGCGGCTTCGTCTATCGCGGCCTCAAGCCCGTCTATTGGTGCTTTGATTGCGGTTCGTCGCTGGCCGAGTTCGAGATCGAGTACCAAGACAAACAAAGCCAGAGCCTGGACGTGGGCTTTTTGTGCGCCGAACCGGCCAAACTGCTGCACGCCTTCTTTGGCCACAGCGGCCTGCCGCACGTGGATACCGCCGAGCTTGCGCGCCAGCCCATGTACGCCGTGATCTGGACCACCACCGCTTGGACCATTCCGGCCAACCAGGCCCTGAACCTCAACCCCGAGCTGATCTACGCGCTGGTGCACACGCCGCGCGGCTTGCTGGTGCTGGCCGAATCGCTGGTGGAAAAATGCCTGGTGCGCTTTCAGTTGCAAGGCAGCGTGCTCGCCACCGCCCCCGGCCGGGCGCTGGAGCTGATCAATTTCCAGCACCCGCTGGCGCACGTGCACCCCGGTTACGAGCGCTCAAGCCCCATTTATCTGGCTGACTACGCCACCGCCCAAGACGGCACCGGCATCGTGCACTCGGCCCCGGCCTATGGCGTGGAAGACTTCAACTCCTGCGTCGCCCACGGCCTGAAGCTGGACGAAATCCTCAACCCGGTGCAGGGCAACGGCCAGTACGACGAGGCGCTGCCCCTGTTTGGCGGCCTCAACATCTGGAAGGCCTGCTCGGTGATCATCGACACCCTGCGCGCGCACGGCCGGCTGTTTGGCACCGAGAGCATCAGCCACAGCTACCCGCACTGCTGGCGCCACAAAACGCCGGTGATCTACCGCGCCGCCGCGCAGTGGTTCGTGCGCATGGACGCGGGCAGCGGCGTGTTCACGCAAGACGCCGCCGAGCAGACGCTGCGCCAGTCGGCGCTGCAAGCCATCGAGCAAACGCGCTTCTACCCAGAAAACGGCCGCACCCGGCTGCGCGACATGATCGCCAACCGGCCCGACTGGTGCATCAGCCGCCAGCGCTCCTGGGGCGTGCCGCTGCCCTTTTTGCTGCACCTCGACAGCGGCGAGCCGCACCCGCGCACGCTCGAGATCATCGACCTAGCCGCCGAGGTGGTGGAAGCGGGCGGCATCGAGGCCTGGAGCCAGCTCAGCGTGGCCGAGATTCTGGCGCGTATCGGCGATGCCGCCGACCCGGCGCACTACAGCAAGAGCAGCGACATTCTGGAGGTGTGGTTCGACTCGGGCACCACCCACACCACCGTGCTCAAAGGCAGCCACGCCGGCGCCGGGCACGAGCACGGCCCCGAGGCCGACCTGTACCTCGAAGGCCACGACCAGCACCGCGGCTGGTTCCACAGCTCGCTGCTCACCGCCTGCGCCCTGTACGGCCGCGCGCCGTACAAAGGCTTGCTCACGCACGGCTTCACCGTCGATGGCCAAGGCCGCAAGATGAGCAAGAGCGTGGGCAACGTGGTGGCGCCGCAGCAGATCAGCTCCAAGCTCGGGGCCGAGATCATCCGCCTGTGGGTGGCGGCCACCGATTATTCGGGCGATCTGGCGATCGACGACAAAATTCTGGCGCGCGTGGTCGACGCCTACCGGCGCATGCGCAACACGCTGCGCTTTTTGCTCGCCAACATCAGCGACTTCGACCCCGCCACCGACGGCGTGCCCGAGTCCGAACTGCTGGAGATCGACCGCTACGCCCTGAGCCGCGCGGCCGCCTTGCAGGCCGAGGTGCTGGCGCACTACCAAGAGTACGAATTCCACCCCGTGGTCGCCAAGCTGCAAGTCTATTGCTCCGAAGACCTGGGCGCCTTCTACCTCGACGTGCTCAAAGACCGCCTCTACACCAGCGCGCCCAAGAGCCTGGCACGGCGCAGCGCCCAGACCGCACTGCACCAGATCACGCACGCGCTGCTGCGCTGGATGGCGCCGTTTTTGAGCTTCACCGCCGAAGAGGCGTGGAAATTGGTCGGCCACACCGAATCGATCTACACCGAGACCTACCTGCCGCTGCCCAGCCCCAACCAGGCCTTGCTGGCCAAGTGGGGCCGCCTGCGCGAACTGCGCGCGGTGGTCAACAAGGCGATCGAGGACGTGCGCAGCACCGGCAGCCTGGGCTCCTCGCTGCAAGCCAACCTGAGGCTCACGCTCGACGCCGAAGACCTGGCGCTGCTGCGCAGCTTGGGCGAGGAACTCAAGTTCGTGTTCATCGTCTCGGCCGTCGAGTTGCAGCCGGGCGCGCAGCTGGCGGTGCAGGTGCGCCCAGCCAGCGCCCCCAAGTGTGCGCGCTGCTGGCACTACCGCGACGACGTGGGCCACGACCCGGCGCACCCCGAGCTCTGCGGCCGCTGCACCAGCAACCTGTACGGCAGCGGCGAAGTGCGCCACGTAGCCTAAGAGGCTGCACCTTTTTATACAAAGCGACCCATGGCCAAATCATCCCCCACCAGCCTCTGGCTCTGGCTCGCGCTGGCCGCCGCCATCGTGCTGGCCGACCAGTTCACGAAAACGCTCATCGTCGCCACCTTCGACCACGGCGAAGCACTGCGCATCAGCTCGTTTTTCAACCTCACGCGGCACCACAACCCGGGCGCGGCCTTTTCGCTGTTGGCCGACGCCGGTGGCTGGCAGCGCTGGTTTCTGAGCGCGGTGGCGGTGGCGGCCAGCGCCTTCATCGTATGGCTGCTGCACAAGCACCACAGCCAGCGCCTGTTTGCTTTTTCGATCGCTTGCATCATGGGCGGGGCCATCGGCAACCTGATCGACCGGCTGCTGCACGGCCACGTGATCGACATGCTCGACTTTCACTTCCGCTGGCTGCAGCCGGTGTTTCACGGCGGCCACTTTCCCACCTTCAACTTGGCCGACATGGCGATCACGCTGGGCGCGTGCGGTATCATCATCGACGAAATCCGGCGCGTGCGGCGCTCGCGCGCCTGAGTTGGTGCGCCGGCCCCGACGCCCTCACTCGATCGTCAGCCGCTGGCCGCTGCGGCCGCGCTTCTTGGGCAGCGTGAGCGTCAACACGCCGTGCTCGTACTTGGCTTTGGCCTCGGCCTCGTCGATCTCGAGCGGCAACTGAAAGCTGCGCGCCACCGAGCCGTAGTAGCGCTCGCTGCGCAGCAGTTTATCGTCTGAGGTCTGGCGGTCCTGCTGCCGGACCTCGGCGCGCAGGCTCACGATGCTGCCATCGATGTTGACGTGAATGTCTTCACGCGCCACACCCGGGATTTCGGCCTGCACCTGGTAGGCCTCCGGCGTTTCGCTCACATCGACCTTGATCGACTGCGGCAGCGCGTCGCCGTGCAGCGGTTTGATGAAAAAACCGGGCGAGGCCATGTCTTTGAAAAAGTCGTCGAACAGGCTGCCCCGTGGAATCAGGTGGTTCATGATGCGTGCACTCCTTTGCTAGACACTGCGGTTAATGAGACCCTTGTTGGGCCGCAAACCCTTGCGGCCACAGGCACAATCTAGCGGCGACGGATGGCGATTTCAAGACCCCAAAAACGCCCACAACGGCGCCCACAATGGCGCCCACAACGACGCCCTGCCGCCGCCTTTAGGGCAACAGCACCGTGGCGCCCACGGTCTGGCGCGCCTCCAGCGCTTGGTGCGCCTGCTGCACCTGCGCCAGCGGGTAGCGCTGCTCGACGTGGATCTGCACCGCCCCGCTGCCCACCACGGCAAACAGTTCGTCGGCCATGGCTTGGGTGCGCGCGCGGCTGGTGATGTGGTGAAACAGAGTCTGGCGCGTGACATAGACCGAGCCCTTGGCCGCCAGCAGCGCCGGGGCAAAGGCCGGCACCGGGCCCGAGGCGTTGCCAAAGCTCACCAGCAGGCCAAAAGGCGCTAGGCTGTCGAGCGAGCCCTCCCAGGTGTCTTTGCCCACGCCGTCATAGACCACCTTCACGCCGCTGCCCGCAGTCAGGGCGCGCACGCGTTCGGCCACGTTTGCGTGCCGGTAGTTGATCGCGTGCACGGCCCCATTGGCCAGCGCCAGCGCGCATTTTTCGTCCGTGCCCGCAGTGGCGATCAGGCGCAGGCCGAGCGCGCGCGCCCACTGGCAAACGATCAGCCCAACGCCGCCCGCCGCCGCGTGGAACAGCACCCAGTCGCCCGCTTGCAAGCCCTCGACCGGCTTGCAGTGGCGCAGCAGGTATTGGGCCGTCAGGCCCTTGAGCATCATGGCCGCGCCCTGCTCAAAGCCGATGTCCTCGGGCAGGCGGCAAACGTTCATGGCCGGCAGCACGCGCGCGTCGCAGTAGCTGCCTGGCGGCTGGCTGGCGTAGGCGGCGCGGTCGCCCACCCGCAGGTGCTCTACGCCCGCGCCCACGGCCTCGATCACGCCCGCGCCCTCCATGCCTAAGCGCAATGGCAGCGGCAGCGGGTACAGGCCACTGCGCTGATAGACGTCGATGTAGTTGAGCCCGATGGCGTGGTGGCGGATGCGCACCTCGCCCGGGCCGGGGTCGCCCACCGGGGCCTCGATCAGGCGCATCTGCTCGGGGCCGCCGGTGTGCTCGATCACGACGGCGCGGCTGTGGGTGGTGCTCATGGGCGGGTTCCTAAAGAAAACGCCAATGGTGCCACGAAATCAGCAGCGCCCAAAACCGGCACTGCAAACCCCTTGCCAAGGCCGCGAGCGCGCAGGCGTTACAGTCGCAGCGATGTCTGCCACACCCTTTGCGCCCCTGACCTTGGGCACCGCCGCCATGCTCACCATCGCCCCGTTGCTGTGGGCTGGCAACGCCGTCGTGGGCCGTCTGGCGGCGGACTGGATTCCGCCCATGACCTTCAACTTCCTGCGCTGGTTGGTGGCTTTGGCCATTTTGCTGCCGCTGGCGGCTTGGGTGTTGCGCCGCCACAGCGGTTTGTGGCAGCACTGGCGCCGCTTTGCCCTGCTCGGGCTGCTGGCGATTGCCGGCTACAACTCGCTGCAATACCTGGCGCTGCACACCTCGACGCCGATCAATGTCACGCTGGTGGCAGCCAGCATGCCGGTCTGGATGCTGATCATTGGGCGCCTGTTCTTTGGCGCCGCCATCACGCGCCAGGCGCTGCTGGGCTCGGCGCTGTCGCTGCTCGGGGTGCTGGTGGTGCTCACGCAAGGCCAAGTGCAGCGCATACTCGAGCTGCAACTGGTGCCGGGCGACGCCTGGATGCTGCTGGCCACCTGCACCTGGGCGCTCTACAGCTGGCTGCTCACGCGGCGCGACGAACCGGCCCCCATCCGCGCCGACTGGTCGGCCTTTTTGATGGCGCAAATCGTTTTTGGCCTATTTTGGTCGGCCGCGCTCAGCGCCGGCGAGTGGGTCTTGTGGCCAGCGGCCAGCGGCACCCCTTTGCCGCAGATCGACTGGAGCTGGGCACTGCTGGCGGTGCTGGTGTTCGTGGGCTTGGGGCCAGGCGTGATCGCCTACCGCTTCTGGGGCGAAGGGGTGCAACGCGCCGGCCCCACCGTGGCCGCGTTCTTCAGCAACCTGACGCCGCTGCTGGCCGCGCTCATGTCGGCCGCCCTGCTGCGCGAGCCCCCGCAAGCCTTCCACGTCGCCGCCTTTGGGCTGATCGTGGCCGGCATCGTGGTCTCGTCGCTGCGGCGTTGAGGGGCAGGCCGAACCCAGTCGAGACCAAACCCATGCACGAGCTTAGGAATTCAGGTTTTTGCCCAGCCAATCGGAAGGGGCCACACCTTCCCAGCGCTTGAATGCCCGTCTGAAGTTCGCAACGTCGGTGTAGTTCAGCAGGTAGGCCACTTGCTTGACACTAATTTTTTTTTGCAGCAGATCCAGTGCCAAGCGGTGCCGGACCGACTCCGCGACTTCGCGATACGATGTGCCTTCCGTGACCAGCCTCCGATGCAGCGTTCGCGGCGTCGTACCGAGCAGCCCAGCGCAGGTGTCGAGCGTTGGGAACAAAGGACTCTGCCCGGTAATGAGGTCTTCAAGCTTCGCTCTGGTGCTTACGTTAGAGCGCAGTTTTTTGAGCTCTTCGGCACAGATGCGCACGGCTTCTGCCTGCACCAAGGGATCGTGTTTCGAGGAAAGCTCTTCTGCCAATGGAAGGGCGAACGAGAGCCCGCACCAAGCCTGCCCATACAAAACCTCGCAGCCGAAGATGTCGCGCGCCAGCTTGCTGTGGGGGGGCTCGGGAAAGTCGAAGCTCGCCCTGGCACAGGCGCTGACATCCGGGAACAAATCATCGGCTACGTACTTGATGGTCACCACCGATATTTCTGTGACCGGGTTGCTTGCGGCACCCAAACCCGGCGCAGGCGCAAAGTACACCTCGAGCATCCCATCGACCACGCGGGTATGAATGTCAATGACGCCAGTTCGCAGGCCGACAAAGCGTTCGATGATTTGCATGGCTTCGCGGATGTTGCGGCTGGTCATTGCCGCAAGGCCAACCAAGCCGTGGCTACTGGGCGGCATGCGACGACCCGCCAGCACACCCAATCCGGTCGCCCCTGAACAGGCTATGGCGGCAGTAATGAATGCACCGAATTTCTCGATCGGAATTTCGACCGTCGGATCGACAAGATTGCCTTCCAGCAGGCCAGATTCAGACAGCAATGACTTCACATCAACACCCAAATCGAGTGCTGCCGCAGCGATCTGACGCAAGTAAGTAACCCGTACTATGCTGGTATGCATCAGCTCGATCTCCATCTCATCATGGCAATTATGCAAACGAACGCAACCGCTTCCAACAGGGTATTTTGTGCGTTGACGGGCCATACGCCAATATCAGGCTCATGGGCATTGCCGTTGGCAAACGGTTGAGCCGGTTGGTCACCCCGGCGCCTTCCCTTGTGGCCGCATACAGTGCGCCCAACAAGACGGCTTGAAGATTGTCTTCATAGCCACGCCAGCCGCAACAAGACCGACAAATTTTATCTGGATTTGCACGGCGGGTGCTGCTGCTGGGGCTTGCGCTGCCCACGCGCGTCGGGAGCCGACTTTTGCGCAGCCCGTGCCTCACACAGCCCCGCTGGCCACCCACCCATTCGATTATTCGTTTTTCAAGTTGCCAAAGCAGCGCTGACCGGCAGCGCCATCTCAGTAATTACCCTTAGTTTCAAGGCGAATACGCCAAAACTTGACCTAAACGATTGTTATCGCACCAGCCTATGGCAATAAATGACACCTATTTGTCAGCATCGCCACTCACGCTTTTCGAGACCCCATGGCATCATCGATTGCGCTTACAACTACTAGGAGACAGTTTCGATGCTTTCTGCGCTTTTTCGGACCTCGCACGAGGCCGTGATCAATGGCAAGACCATCCTCGTCCAGCCCGACGAGACCTTGCTGCTCGCCGCGCTGCGGCAAAACATCAACATCCCCTCCATCTGTCGCGTCGGCGGCTGCGGCACCTGCCGGTGCAAGCTCAAGGAGGGCAAGGTCGAAGAGCTGAGCGACACCGCCTACCTGCTGTCGGAGAAGCAGATCGCCGACGGCTACATCCTCGCCTGCCAGAGCCGCCTGCGCGGCAATATCAAAATCGAACTGGAGCAAGAAAGCTCGATCGAAAACCAAACGGTGCAAGGCGTGATCGTGGGCAAGCAGCCACTGACACACGACATCGCACGCATCGATGTCCAGCTGGCAAAGCCGATCCGTTATCGACCGGGCCAATATGCGGAAGTCACCCTGTCCGCGCTGTCAGACAGTTCACGCAGCTACTCCTTCTCGACGGCACCTACCGATGAGCGCCTGGTGAGTTTTACTGTGCGCCGGGTTCCCGGCGGCCGTGTTTCCGGCCACCTAGTTGACAACGCTCAGGTGGGCGAAGCGCTGATGGTGCGTGGCCCTGGGGGCCAGTTCTGGGTGCGTGAGGGCCGGGACCCCATTCTCATGGTTGCGGGCGGCAGCGGCCTAGCCCCCATCCTGGCGATGCTGCAGGACATGAAGAACCGCGGCGACCAGCGCCCAGTCACGGTGCTGTTCGGCGCACGCGCTCAGCGGGACCTATACGCTCTCGACAAACTGGCCGCCTATGAACGCAGTTGGCCCAATTTCCGTTTCGTGCCCGTCCTGTCGGAAGTGGACCCTTCGCAGCCTTGGGAGGGCCGCACGGGTCTGGTGACTGAGCACATTCCAGAGCTATTGGGCGGCACCACATCGGCCTACTTGTGCGGTCCGCCGGCCATGATCGACGCGGCCATTGCCGTGCTGAGGAAGCACGGCATACCAGACGAGCACCTGCACGCTGACCGCTTCGTGGACCAGGCACCCAAGTTGCACACCGGCTTTTATGGAACCGTCGGCTTGCCCGAAGCCGAGCGCGTGCCAGCGAATGTGCTGGACTACCTCAAGTTCACCCTATTGCATCTGGTGGGCATAGGTGCCGTGGTATCGCTTCTGGCCGGCGGCTTCTACACCTCCCTAGGGCTGCTGGCCTTTTTGCTGTTCTACATCGGCGGCGATGCGTTGCTGGGCGCTGATACCCGCACCCCGAAGTACCGTGCGCCTTGGCTCCTGACCGTGCAACTGTGGCTGGCGCTGCCCGTGCTGGCCCTCGTGTGTTTCAGCTACCTTTGGACCCTGTCACCGGGCGACCCCTTGGCTTTTGGTGCCTGGGTCAGCGCACTGACGGGGTATGACGTGCTGGCCGCACGAGCCGACACGGGCTTTTGGCATCACGTAGCGGGCGGCGTGCTCGTCGGCTTCATGATCGCCTTCCTGGGTACGCTGACGGGACATGAACTGACACACCGGACTTGGGACCGCACCTCGCTGCTCATCGGGCGCTGGTTGCTGGCCTTCAGTTTCGACACCGGCTTCTCCATTGAACATGTTTACGGCCATCACCGCTACGTCGCGACCGAACATGACCCGGCCACCGCCCCGCGCGGCCGCAACGTCTATTACCACGTGGTGGCTTCCACCGTCAAGGGCAACATCAGCGCCTGGCGCATCGAAGCCGAGCGTCTGATTCGCCGGCGCCGCGCCGTCTGGTCGCTGCACAACGCCTACCTCCGAGGCGCGCTGATGAGCGTGCTGCTGCTGGTCGTTGCCGGCTGGATGGCCGGCTGGGTCGGGGTACTGGTCTTTACCGCATGCGCGCTGTTCGGCAAGTCGCTGCTCGAGATCGTGAACTACATGGAGCACTACGGCATGGTGCGCGTCCCTGATCAGGCGGTGCAGCCACGCCACTCGTGGAACACCAACGCCCGCATGAGTTCTTGGGCGATGTTCAACCTCAGCCGGCACTCGCACCACCATGCCCAGGGCGAGGTGCCCTACCAAGACCTGATGCCTCTGCCACAGGCCCCCATGATGGTCGGCGGTTACTTGACCACCGTCTTGCTCACCCTAGTTCCACCGCTGTGGCATCGTTTGATGACACCCAAGCTGATCGATTGGGATCGGCGCTACGCAACACCCGAGGAACGGGCGCTGGCACTGCGCGCCAACCAGCGCAGCCGACTCAAGGCACTGCGGGGCTACGACCCGCGCCGCTGGAACGCAAGCGCCGCCCACTGAGCGGCCTCACGACCACCTCAACTGATCTTATTTAACGTTTCCGGGGCTCTTAGCCCCGCGATGGAGCTCACCTTATGCAATTCGATTACGTCATTGTTGGCGGAGGTTCCGCCGGCGCAACACTTGCTGCAAGACTGAGCGAGGACCCCAGCACCAGCGTGTGCCTGCTGGAGGCCGGTGGCCGCGGCGACGGCATCTTGGTGCGCGCCCCGGCTGGCATGGTGGCCATGATGCCGGGCCGCGGCAAGATTAACAACTGGGTCCTGCACACCGTGCCTCAGCCCGGCCTCAATGGACGAAGGGGCTACCAGCCCCGCGGACGCGCCCTGGGCGGCTCCTCGGCGATCAACGCCATGTTGTACATCCGGGGTCAGCGGCAGGACTACGACCATTGGGCAGGCTTGGGTTGTGACGGCTGGGACTGGGAATCGGTCCTGCCCTATTTCATCAAGTCTGAAAACAACGAGCGGGGATCGAGCCGCTTCCATGGGAGCGGCGGGCCCTTGCATGTCTCGGAGCAGCGCAGCCCACGCCCGATCACCCATGCCTTCATCGAGGCGGCCAAGCATTGTGGCCTACCAGAACGGGCCGATTTCAACGACGGCGCCAACGAAGGCGTAGGCCTGTACCAGGTCACGCAGTTCCACGACGCCGCCCGCCGCGGCGAGCGTTGTTCCACCGCCGCTGCGTATCTGCATCCGATCATGAACCAGCGGCCCAACCTGACGGTCAAGACCAAAACGCGAGCGACCAAGATCATTTTTGAAGGCAAACGGGCCGTCGGCGTGGCCTACCGTGCAGGGGCGAACACGCAGGAAGTCCGCGCGACGCGCGAAGTGATCGTGGCGGCGGGTGCCTTCGGCTCGCCGCAGCTCCTGCAGCTCTCCGGCGTGGGACGCCCAGAAGACATCACCCACCATGGCATCCCCATGGTGCACGAGCTGCCGGGCGTGGGCCAGAATCTGCAGGATCATCTGGACTTCATCCACGCCTTCAAGAGCAAGGACACCGACAACTTCGGCATCGGTCTTGCGGGCACGGTGAACCTGCTGCGCCACATCGCCCAATGGCGCAAGGACGGCAGCGGTTTGCTGGCCACACCGTTTGCCGAGGGGGCGGCCTTCTTCAAGAGCGCCCCGGGCGTAGACCGACCGGATTTGCAACTGCACTTTGTGGTCTCCATCGTCGACGATCATGCACGCAAGCTGCACGCCGGCTACGGCTTCTCGTGTCATGTCTGCTACCTGCGTCCGCACTCGCGCGGGGAGGTGTTCCTGCAGTCGCCCGATCCCTTGGACGATCCTGGCATCGATCCCCGGTTTCTGTCGGACGAACGCGATCTCAAGGCCTTGATGCACGGCGCCAAGGTGACCCGCGAGATTCTGCTGGCACCACCACTGAAGAAGTACCGCCACCGCGAACTGTTCGGCATGACCGATGGCATGAACGATGCGCAATGGGAGCAGCACATCCGCTCCCGTGCCGACACCATCTATCACCCGATCGGCACCTGCAAAATGGGTGTCGACGCCATGGCGGTGGTCGACCCCGAGCTCAAGGTGCGCGGCCTGCAGGGCCTGCGCGTGGTCGATGCCTCTGTCATGCCGACGCTGGTCAGCGGCAACACCAACGCCCCGACGATCATGATCGCCGAAAGGGCGGCGGATCTCATGCGCGGCCTCAGCACCACTCAATCCACCACTAAAGGAGCCAAAAATGCTCGGTAAAATGATGCGCGAGTCGCTGCTCGTCTCCAGTTTGATTGCTCATGCCGCCCGCTACCATGCGGGCACCGAGATCGTCTCGGTCCAGACCACCGGCGGTGTAGAAAAAACGACTTGGGCTCAGGTCGAATGCCATGCGAGACGCCTGTCCTCTGCCTTGACCAAGCTGGGAATCCAACCCGGCGAGCGCTGCGCCACCATCGCCTGGAACAATCGCCGCCATCTGGAAATCTACTTCGGCGTCTCGGGTGCGGGCATGGTGTGCCACACCCTCAATCCCCGCCTGTCGCTCGAGGCGCTCACCTACATCGTCAACCACGCCGAAGATCGGGTGCTGTTCGTCGATCGGACCTTCCTGCCCCTCATGGCCAAGTTGCGCCCGGCACTGAACACGGTCAAGCACCTCATCCTCATGGGGCCGCGCGAGAGCGAGGCACTGGCCTTGGTGCCCGATCTGCAGTTCTATGACGAGCTCGTCGCCACGGGCGACGATGACGCGTCTTGGCCCTCGTTCGACGAGGACTTGCCTTCATCGCTGTGCTACACCTCGGGCACCACCGGCCATCCCAAGGGCGTCCTGTACAGCCACCGCTCGACCCTGCTGCATGCGCTGGCTGGCAATCAACCGGACGGACTGGCGATTTCGGCGCGCGACACCGTCCTGCCCGTGGTGCCGATGTTCCACGTCAATGCCTGGGGTGTGCCCTACATCGCGGCCGCACAAGGCGCCAAGCTGGTGCTGCCCGGCCCCAACCTAGACGGTGCCAGCCTGGCGGCGCTGATCGATGCCGAGGAGGTCAGTCTGGCGCTCGGCGTTCCCACCATCTGGATGGGGTTGTTGGCGGCGTTGCGGGCGCGCGGCACCAAACCCAAAAACCTCAAGCGCTCCATCGTCGGCGGCTCCGCGCTGCCGCCTTCGATGATGGCCGCCTTTCGCGACGAATTCGACGTCGAATTGATACACGCCTGGGGCATGACAGAAACGAGCCCGCTGGGCACGCTAAACCAGCCACTGGCCCGACACGCCCAACTCGACCCTCAAAGCCAAGACAAAGTGCGATTGGGGCAGGGCCGGCCCCCTTATGGCGTCCAACTGCGCCTGACCGACAACGTCGGGGCGGTGTTGCCGTGCGACGGGCAAACGCAGGGCAGCTTGCAGATCAAGGGGCACTGGGTCGTCGACACCTACTTTGGTGCCACGGCCAGCGCCCTGACCGCAGACGGCTGGTTCGACACCGGCGATGTGGCCACCATCGACGCCGACGGCTACTTGGTCATCCGCGACCGCTCCAAAGACATCATCAAGTCCGGCGGTGAATGGATTTCGTCCGTCGAGGTCGAGAACATCGCCATCGGTCATCCGGCCATCGCCAATGCGGCCGCCATCGGCGTACCCCACCCCAAGTGGGATGAGCGGCCAGTGCTGGTTGCGGTAAAGAAGGAGGGCGCAACGGTATCCGGCGCAGATGTCCTGGCCTTCTTCAAGGGCAAAGTGCCGGATTGGCAAATCCCGGACGAGGTCGTCTTCGTCGATGCATTGCCGCAAAGTGGCACCGGCAAGGTGCTCAAGAACAAGCTGCGGGAATCCTATAAAGGTTTGTTGGCCACTGACAGGTCGGAGTCTGCGTAATGGAGAACAATCAAACACTCAGCGCCGAGGTGCAGGCAGCGTTGGATCAGGATCTGCAGGTGCTCGACGCTGCCAAGAACGATTGGGCACGAACTTCGATTGCCGATCGGATCATGATTCTCGGGCGCATCAAACAGTCGCTGATGCAAGTCGCCCAGGGATGGGCCGAAACCGCCGCACGCAAAAAGCGCATCCCACACGGCTCACCGTTGGCGGGCGAGGAATGGATAACCGGCCCGTTCTCGGTGATGGCGGCTTGCAATGGCCTGATGCAGACCCTGGCGCAAATCGAGCACAAGGAGTTTCTTGCACATCTGCCCATGCGACGCCTCAAGAATGGCCAAGTTGCAGTTGGTTTGATGCCGCATTCGGTTTGGGACAGCTTGCTGTTGTCTGGCGTGTCTGCCGAGGCTTGGATGCAACGCGACGTCTCCGAGGCCAATATAGCTGAACATGCAGCAGTGGCGTACGACGTGCCGATCAGCCAGCGCAGCGGCACCGTCGCCCTCGTGCTTGGTGCCGGCAACATTGCAGCCATTTCTCCGCTCGACGCGTTTCAAAAGCTGTTCATCGAAAACCAGGTCGTGATGCTCAAGATGAACCCGGTCAACGACTACCTGACCGACTACCTCCGTGTTGCGCTCAAGCCGCTGATCGATTGCAATGCCTTGCGCATCGTTCGCGGCGACGGCGATGTCGGTGCCTACCTGTGTACGCATCCGCAGGTGAAGGAGATTCACATTACAGGTGCTCGATCCACACACGACGCGATTGTCTGGGGTGTCGGTGCAGAGGGTTCGCGGAACAAAGCTGCCAACACCCCAAAAAATCACCGCAAGGTAACATCCGAGTTGGGGGCGGTGTGCCCCACCATCGTCGTCCCAGGCCCATGGTCCAAGGCCGATATACGGTTTCAGGCCGAACAGATTGCGACCCATAAGCTGCATAACTCGGGCTTCAACTGCGTGGCCTGTCAAACGCTGATCGTGCCTAAGGGCTGGGAGCACACGCCGACCTTGCTGGCAGAAGTGGCTCGAGTCATGCAGCGTCACGGCCAGCGCGAAGCGTATTACCCAGGCAACGACAGCCGCACCGCAGAGTTTGCTGCCCATGCTGGACGGTCGGCTGGCATCAACCGGGGTACCGGCGTGCCGGCCTGCACCCTGGCCGACATGGATGTCGGCGATGAACCTTGGCTGACCCAAAACGAGGTCTTTGGCACGGCCTTGGCAACCAAGTCTTTGGGCTACCAAGACACCGAGACTTACCTGAAATCCGCCATCGATTACGCCAACAAGAACCTCTACGGCACGCTGGGAGCGAACATTCTCATCCACCCCAAGACCCAAAAACAGCTGGGGCGCCAGCGTTTCGAAGAGCTCTTGCAAGAAGTGCGCTACGGAACGATTGCTGTCAATGCCTGGTCTGGGCTGGCATTTTTGCTTGCGCCCTGTCCGTGGGGTGGCTACCCCGGGGCTACGCCAGCTGATCCGCAGTCGGGGGTCGGCACCGTACACAACTGCTTCATGCTGGAAAAAACAGAGAAAACCGTGGTGTTCGCACCCTGGCGACCATTTCCACGTGGCTTGCTCTCGATGCAGTTCACACTCCTGCCTCGACCGCCGTGGTTCATTACCAACCGACGGCAACACCAACTGGGGCGACTGCTGACGGATTTTCAATTCCGTCCTGGTTGGCTCAAGCTGCCAAGGATTTTCATCAACGCCTTGGCTGGGTAGCACAAGCCGCAGCAGCGCTTCGATTTGAATCCAGCACCGGATCGCGCACTCTTCGCCCCTACAGCGCCGGTTTCGTGTGAGCGAGCGTGCTTGCGCTTCGGCCCTGAACGCGTCCTCGGCAGCGGCTTTAGTACACCCCCGGATAAGCCCCGCCGTCGAGCAAAATGTTTTGGCCGTTGAGGTAGCCGGCGTGGGTGCTGCACAGGAAGGCGCAGACGGCGCCGAATTCTTGCGGGCTGCCGAAGCGGCGCGCCGGTATCTGCGCCAGTTGCGCTGCGCGCACGGCCTCGAGGGGCTGCCCGCTTTTTTGGGCTCCGGCGGCCAGGGTGGCGGCCAGGCGCTCGGTGTCGAACTTCCCGGGCAGCAGGTTGTTGATGGTCACGCCGCGCGCCGCCAAGCCGCTGCGCGCCAGCCCGGCGACGAAGCCGGTCAGGCCGCTGCGGGCGCCGTTGCTCAGGCCCAAGATGTCGATCGGGGCCTTGACGGCGCTGGAGGTGATGTTGACGATGCGGCCAAAGCCGCGCTCGGCCATGCCGTCCACCGTGGCCTTGATGAGCTCGATCGGGCTCAGCATATTGGCCTCCAGCGCCTGCAGCCACTGCTCGCGCTCCCAGTGACGAAAGTCGCCCGTGGGTGGGCCAGCGGCGTTGTTGACCACGATGTCAAAGGCCCGCCCCGGCCCGCCGGGCACCGCAAACAGCGTCTCGCGCCCGGCTGCCGTGGTCACGTCGGCCGCCACCGGCAGCACCGTCACCCCGCTTTGCTGGCGCAGCTCGGCAGCCACCTGCTGCAAGCGCTCGGCCCCGCGCGCCGCGATCACCAAATTCACTCCCGCACTCGCCAGCGCCTGCGCGCAACCCCAACCCAGCCCTTTGCTGGCCCCACACACCAAGGCCCAGCGGCCCGCGATTCCCAAATCCATTGTCTTGCACTCCAAAAATGGCCCGAGCGGGCCGGATTGAGTGATTTGCTTGATCCGATTATCCTCACCGGCTGGGCCGGCTCACCCACAGCACGCCCGCCAGCACCAGCGCGGTGCCGGCCAAAATCCAAGCGTTGAAGGGCTCGCCCAGTATCAGCGCGCCCATGAGCAGCGTGGCCATGGGGCCGACCATCCCGACTTGGGCCGTGAGCCCGGCGCCGATGCGCTCGATCGCCAGCATCACCAGCACCACCGGCGCCGCGGTGCAGAGCACGGCGTTGAGCAGCGAGAGCCAGATCACCTCGGGCGCCACCAGCGCCGCTTCGAGTGGGCGCAGCAGCACAAACTGGCCGATGCACAGGATGCAGGCCACGGTGGTGGCCCAGCCCACCAGCCGCAACGCACCGATGCGCTGCACCAGCGCGCCGCTATAGACCAGATATACGGCGTAGCTGAGCGCGCTGCCAAACACCAGCGCCGCCCCCAGTGCCGTGCTCCAGCCGTCGAAGCGCAACTCGTGCCCAAACACCAGCAGCACGCCGGCATAGCTCAGGCCCATGGCCCCGAGCTGGCGCGGCGTGACGCGTTGGGCAAACAAGAGCCAGCCCAGCAGCAGCACAAGCGTGGGGTTGAGGTACAGAATCAGCCGCCCGAGGCTGGCGCTGATGTACTGCAAGCCCAGAAAATCGAGAAAACTGGCGAGGTAGTAGCCGCAAAAACCCAGCCCAAAAATGGCCAACCAGTCGCGCCGCTGCAGCGGCTGCACCGGCTTGGCGCTGCGGTAGGTGGCCCACCAGATCATGGCCAGAAACAGCGGCAGCGCAAACAGCATGCGGTACATCAGCAGCGTGACCGGATCGACGCCGTAGCGATACGCCAGCTTGACGATGATGGCCTTGCCACTGAAGGCCACGGCCCCGGCCACGGCCAGCAGCAAACCGACTTGCAGACGGCTCAGCCTGGAAAAACCGGTGGGGCGCAGGGGCATGGGTTTGGAGCGCGGCGCGGGCGTTCAGTGCGCTGCGCCTGCGGGCGGGTGGGGCGGTGGGGCGCAGGCGCTCGCCCCAGCCTCGGACCGCAGCGCGGCCAGTCGCGGCAGCACGCGTTGCACGTTGGCGCAGCTTAGGGCGGCGAGGGCCTCGGGGCGCAGGCCGCGCAGCGCCGCCAGCGTGGCCCCTATGCGCGGCAGCTCGGCCGGGCTGTTGGGCGCTTGCCTGGCCCCGCTGGCGCGCGCGGCGGCCGGGGTGTAGAGCCATTGGGGCGGCATGTCGGGGGCGTCGGTTTCCAGCACCAGCGCCTCGGCCGGCAGTTCGGCCGCCAGGCGGCGCAGGTTGCGCGCGGCCTCAAAAGTGCAGGCCCCGCCAAACCCCAAGCAAAATCCGAGTTCGATGAAGGCCCGCGCCTGCTGCAGACTGCCGCTGAAGGCGTGTGCGATGCCGCCCGCTCCAAAACCCGGCCCTGCCCCGCGCCGCCGCGCCCGCTCGCGCAAGCCGCGCAGCAACAGGTCGGCCGAGCGCCGCACATGCAAAATCACCGGCAGCCCGAAGCGCTGCGCCAGCTCCAGTTGGGCGGTGTAGAAGTGCCACTGGCGCTGGCGTGCCGCTGGCTCGCACAGGGCTGGAACAAAGAAATCGAGCCCGATCTCCCCCACAGCCAGCAGGCGCGGGTCGGTGTGGCAGCGCTGCAGCTCCTGCGCCAGAGCGTCCAGATCAGCGTCGGCGGCTTGCAGCACATACAACGGGTGAATGCCGAGCGCGTAACCGTCGCCGCAGGCGTGCGCGAGTTCGCGCACTTGGGGCCAGTTGGCGCGCTGCACCGCCGGATAGACGCAAAAATCCACCCCCAGGGCACGCGCCTGCGCCCGCACGTGCCGCCGCTGCGCGTCGCTCCAGTCGGGCGCGTCGAGGTGGCAATGGCTGTCGATCCACATGCGCTGCGATTATGCGCCGCGCACGCGGTTCAGCCGCGATGGTCCGTTAGGCGCACCTGCGCATGCGCTCAAATCCGCTCAAAAATCGCCGCAATCCCCTGCCCGCCGCCGATGCACATCGTCACCAGCGCGTAGCGCCCGCCGGTGCGCTGCAGCTCGTACAGCGCCTTGACGGTGATGAGCGCACCGGTGGCCCCGATCGGGTGCCCGAGCGAGATGCCCGATCCATTTGGGTTCACCTTGGCCGGGTCCAGCCCGAGTTCTTGTGTCACGGCGCAGGCTTGGGCGGCAAAGGCTTCGTTGGCTTCGATCACGTCGAGGTCGGCGAGCGTTAGGCCGGTGCGCTCGAGCACTTTGCGCGTGGCCGAAATCGGCCCCACACCCATGATTTTGGGATCGAGCCCGGTGTGGGCGTAGCCCACCAGCCGCGCCATCGGGGCCAGGCCGCGGGCGCGCGCCGCACCGGCCTCCATCAGCAGCACGGCGGCGGCGGCGTCGTTGATGCCCGAGGCGTTGCCCGCAGTCACGGTGCCGTTTTCTTTCTGAAACACCGGCTTGAGCTTGCTCATGTCGTCGAGCGAGCAGCCTAGGCGGATGTGCTCGTCGGTATCAAAGGCTACTTCGCCCTTGCGGCTCTTGAGCATCACGGGCACGATCTGGGTCTTGAAACGCCCCTCGGCCGTGGCGCGCTCGGCCCGGTTGTGGCTCTCGAGCGCCAGCGCGTCCTGCATGGCGCGGCTGATGCCAAACTGCGCCGCCACGTTTTCGGCCGTCACGCCCATGTGGATTTTGTGGAAAGGGTCGTGCAGCGCACCGACCATCATATCCACCAGCGTCGCGTCGCCCATGCGCGCACCAAAGCGCGACACCAGGCTCACGTAGGGGGCGCGGCTCATGTTCTCGGCCCCGGCCCCGATGGCGACGTCGCAGTCGCCGAGCAAGATCGCCTGGCTGGCGGTGACGATGGCCTGCAGCCCAGAGCCGCACAGGCGGTTGACGTTGAGCGCGGGCGTTTCGGGCGGACAGCCGCCGTTGAGGGCCGCCACGCGCGAGAGGTACATGTCGCGCGGCTCGGTGTTGACCACGTGACCAAACACCACATGGCCCACGGCGGCACCGGGCACGGCGGCGCGCGCCAGCACCTCGCGCACCACCAGGGCGCCGAGTTCGGTAGTGGGGGTATCTTTGAGGCTGCCGCCAAAGGTGCCAATGGCGGTGCGCGCTGCGCTGACGACGACGACTTCTCGGTTGCTCATGGGTTTGGTCTCCTAGGGGGTGGTTTGGATTGACGTATAAATGGCTCGGGCAGCTACCGCGCCCCAGGCCGGATCTTAAGGCCAGCGCGGCGGCTCAATCGCCCTGAAAGCCGCCCGAGCGGTAGGTCAGCACCAAGGTGTCGCGCCAGCCCAATTCGCCGGGCACCAGGGGCTGGATCGGGGTCGATTCGTGGATCACGCGCTCGTCGTCGAGCAGCAGCAGCGACCAGGGCTCGGCGAGCGTGAAGCGCTGACCGAGCGGGCCATCGGCCTCAAACACCCGGCTCTCGCCGCCCTTGATGCCGTGGCGCCCGAGCAGGAACACGGCTACCAGCTCCATGCCGTCGCGGTGCGCGCCCTCGGGCGTGGGGCGGCCGATGCCGTCGGTGGTGTCGATGCGAAACTGGTGCGCCTCCACGTACCACGGCCGCGCGCCTTTGAGCGCCGAGGCCGCCGCCGCCGTTTGCACCAGCAGCCGCTGCCAAGCGGGGCTGGCCAGCACCTCGGGTTCGATCGGCTCGAACCAGCGCTGCATGCCGCCGTGCAGCGCGTTGTACTGCAGCGGCTGCCAGTGCACCCGATGCGGCACCTGCTGCACCTGCGCGCCCTCGACCACGAAACAACTGTGGCGCCGCTTGCGGTAGCGCCCGCCATCGCGCAGATAGTGGTCGGGGCAGAGCCGCTCCCAGCTCGGTTGCAGGGCCGCCAGCGCCTGCGCCTCGAGCCCAAGCCAGCGCTGCACCGCAGCCGCATCGAGCAGGGCAAAGCCCTGGCGCGCCAAGGTGGCATCGAGCTGCTCCAACGGCACGGTGGGGGGTGGGAAAACGGCGTTCATGGGAGGGTTGACAAAGGCAAGCGGCTTTGTGCGGGTGGCACTAGTGTAAACCCGGGCACGCGCCAGCCAGCACCCTCCCTAGGTGCTGCGCCACAGCAGCCACAGCAGCAGCATGCCCGCAGCCGCATTGGCCAGCGCCAGCAGGGTAAAGACCAGCAGCAACCAACCAGCGGGCGGTGACAGGTGCAGAAACCAAGCCATGCCGGTCGAGAGGCCGTTGAACAGCAGCATCAGCCAGAACAGCCCGTTGTGCGGCTGCCAGAGGCGGCGCAGGCGCTGCGGCCAGGGTGTGGGTGGGGCGGAATCGCGCATGGGGGCGATTGTGCCGACAAGTTTGAGGCCAGACCGGTGCGGCGAGGCGGCAAGACTCTACTCGGCAAGCGTTTGCATGCAAGGCCGATTTGCCCTACAATCGCCCCATGCGTCGCTGGCTGATCATTCTGTTTGTGCTGCTGCTGCCTTGGCGGCTGTGGGCGGGCGATGCCATGGCGCTGGAGGCCTTGCATTCGGCCCCGGCCGGTGCGCATGGCTCGGCCCAGATGGCGTCGGCCGACCCGACGGCGCCCAGCGGCCACATCGACTTTGCGCTGCACGAGACTTCTCTCGCCGCTTCCCACGCCGCGCAGCATGGGGCCGCCCCGCAGGCTGCTCTGGCCGACGACCCCCCCTGCCCCGGGCAGCCAGAGGCTGGCGCGCACGGCCTGTGCCCGCTGTGTGGGATTTGCCACCAAGCGCTGGCGGCGCCGCTGCGGCTTGGGGCCCTGCCGACGGCCTTGCCCTCCAGCGAACCCGTGCCCACGCGCACCATGGTCCTGCAGGCCGAGCGCCAGCCCGAGCTCAAACCGCCTATTTTCTGATCTCGATACCCGAAGTCCGTCCGCACCTTGCCCGTTTTGGGCAATGTGCGGCCCCTCTTGGTTCTGGATCGGAGATGTTTCCATGTTTGCTTCTTCCTTGGCCCCGGTGCCGCGCGTCTGGCGTGTGCAGCGCGGCGGGCCGCATGCTTTTTTGAATCCCATTTTGGGTGCGGCGCTGCTGGCGGCCACCCTGTCTGGCCCCGCTTGGGCTCACGGCCCGGCGCTCGCCCAAGCCCAGAGCGATTGGCGCGCAGCCAATGAGCTGGTCGGCAGCTTCCCGCGTGGCCATGCCGACATCGTGCAGTGGGAGGCGCAGCAGCAGCCCCCTGCCACGCCAGCCCCGCAACCCGCCGCCGCCCAGCGCTGGAGCTTTGCTGATGCCCTGATGGCAGCCCAGCGCGCGCGCCCCGATCTGCTGGCGCGGCCGGGCCAGAGCGCGTTCGAGCGCGCCGAGCTGCGGCTGGCGCAGGCCGAACTGGCTTTGCAGGTCGAGCGGGCCTGGCTGCACGCCGTGGCGGCTGGCAGCAGCGCCCGCTACCAGGCGCAGGTGTTGCAGGCCGCGCAGGCCGGGGCCGAACTGGCCGCGCGCATGGTGCGGGTCGGCAACTGGCCGCAGATGAACCTTTTGCAAGAGCAACTGCTGCTCAACCAAGCCCAGGCGCAGCAGCGGGTGGGGCAGCACCAGCAGCACCTGGCCGTGCTTGATCTGTGGCGCTTGGCAGGCGGTGGGCTCACGCCGGCGCAACTGGAGCAGCGGCTGCCCAACGAATGGCCAGTGGCGAGCGCCACACCCGCCTTCGCCCCCTTGGCTGTGCTGGAAGCGCAGGCACTGCAGTCGCACCCACGCTGGCCGCTGCTGCAGCGCCAGGCCGAAATGCTGGAGCGCGGCCTGTCAGCGGCCGAGCTCGAACGCATCGCTGCCACGCTGGCGGTCGCCGTCGCGCCGCAGCCCGGCACTGGTGCCCCGCCCGCACTGCCCGAGCTGGCTGCGCGCCAGCTCTGGCCGCACACCTGGGACAAAGCCGCCGAGGTGCGCGCCGAGGCCGACGCGCTCGAACGCCAGATTCGCGCCGACCTCCACAGCGCCTACAGCGCCTGGCAAACCGCCACCGCGCTGGCCGAGGGCTCGGCGCAAGACGCGCTGCGCCTGCACACCGCCTTGCAAGACGAAACCCAGCAGCGCTACAACGGCATGCTCAAGAGCACCTGGGAGCTGCTGGCCAGTGCCAGCGCCCGGGTGCAGGCGAGTGAGGCCGCCCTGCTGGCACGGCGCGACGCCGCCGTGGCCGCAGCCGAACTGCGTGCCGTGCTCGCCGGCCTATCTTACGAAACCGCGAAAGGAAATTGATCATGCAACGCCGCCAATTTTTCCAAGGTGCCCTGGCTGCCGGGGCCTTCACCGCCGCCGCCAGCGCCACCGTCGGCCGCCACGCCCTGGCCGCCCTGCCCGAGCCGGTGCTCAACCACAGCGCCGCCACCGCCGCGCCTTGGGTGCCGCCCGGCGTCACCGGGGCCGGTTTGCCCTACCGGCCGGTGGTGACGCTAAACGGCTGGACCCTGCCCTTTAGGATGCGCGACGGCGTCAAAGAATTCCACCTCGTGGCCGAGCCGGTGGTGCGCGAAGTGGCGCCCGGTTTCGTGGTCAATATGTGGGGCTACAACGGCCAGAGCCCCGGCCCCACGATCGAAGTGGTGGAGGGGGATCGGGTGCGCATCTTTGTCAGCAACCGCTTGCCCGAGCCGACCAGCATCCACTGGCACGGCCAGCGCCTGCCTTCGGGCATGGACGGGGTGGCGGGCATCAACCAGCCCTCGATCGGGGCTGGCAAAACCTTCGTCTATGAGTTCCAAGCGCGCCGCCCGGGCACCTTCATGTACCACCCGCACGCCGACGAAATGGTGCAGCTCGCCATGGGCATGATGGGCTTTTGGGTCACGCACCCCAAGCTCGATGCGCGCGGCCGGCACCCACAGATCGATGCGGTGCAGCGCGACTACTGCTTCTTGCTCAACGCCTTCGACGTCGAACCCGGTGCCAAAACGCCCACCGTCGCCACCATGCTCGACTTCAACATCTGGGCTTTGAACAGCCGCGTCTTCCCGGGCACCGACCCGCTGGTGGCGCGCCTGGGCGACCGGGTGCGCATCCGCATGGGCAACCTGACCATGACCAACCACCCCATCCACGTACACGGGGTCGAGTTCGAAGTCACCGGCACCGACGGCGGCCCGGTACCGAGGAGCGCGCGCTGGCCCGAGGTGACGGTGGACTTGGCCGTCGGCCAAATGCGCCAGATCGAGTTCATCGCCGACGAACCCGGCGACTGGGCCGTGCACTGCCACAAGAGCCACCACACCATGGGGCCGATGGGGCACGACGTGCCGACCATGATCGGAGTCGATCACCGCGGGCTGGTCGGCAAAATCCAGGGCCTGGCGCCCGACTTCATGGTCATGGGCGAGCGCGGCATGTACGACATGAAGCAGATGCCGATGGAACTGCCCCCCAACACCCTGCCCATGATGGCCGGCCAAGGCCAGTTCGGCCCGATCGGCATGGGCGGGATGCTGACCGTGCTCAAGGTGCGCGCCAACCAGCCGCCCAACGACTACCGCGACCCCGGCCCCTACGCCTTCCCGAGCGGCAGCGTGGCCTTTGAATACCGGGGGCCGGTACCCGAGGCGGTGCGCCCACCCAGCCCGCCCCAAGCTGCCCACGGAGAAGTCCGTAGAGGGGCGCAGGGAGGCCACGGAGGAGGAGCCCACGGAGCCCACGGCGCAGCGCCACCGCCCAGTCCGGCAACACCGGCAACACCCGCACCGGCCGCCCCGGTGCATCGGCACTGAACTTGCGGCCTGTGCCGGGCATCAAACCCGGCGCTCCCTTGACTCAAACCACACCCACCATGCAACGACGCACCCTACTGCGCAGCGCCACCGCCCTGAGCGGGCTCGCTGCCACCACCTTGCTGGCCTTGTCCGCCCCCCTTGCGCTGGCGCAAGCGCGCCGCCCCCTGCCCGTGATGGAGGTCTGGAAAGACCCCCAATGCGGCTGCTGCGACGACTGGATCACTTACCTCGAAAAAAACGGCTTCAGCGTGCGCGCCTTCGACACCGGCAACATCGCCGTGCGCCAGCGCTTGGGCATGCCCGAGAAATACGGCTCTTGCCACACCGCGCTCATCGGCGGCTACGTGGTCGAGGGCCACGTGCCCGCCGCCGACATCCAGCGCCTGCTGCGCGAGCGCCCGGCGGCGCTGGGCCTGAGCGTGCCGGGCATGCCCATCGGCAGCCCCGGCATGGACGGCCCGCTATTCGGCGGTCGCCGCGACCCCTTCCACGTGCTGCTGGTCGGGCGCGACGGCAGCTCGCGCATCTGGGCCTCGCATAACCAACCAGCGGCCGGGGCAGCAGCGACGCAGCCAGCAGCCGACGGCGCCGACGCGGCGGGCGCGGGCGCGGCCACCGACCGCGACGGCCGCCCCTGGGTCGAGGCCGAGGTGCGCCGGGTGGACCGCAGCAACCGCCGCGTCAGCCTGCGCCACGGCCCCATCCCCAACCTCGACATGGGCGGCATGACCATGGTGTTCCAGCTCAGCGACCCGGCCCTGCTGGAACAGGTGCAGCCGGGTCAGCGCATCCGCTTCAGCGCCGCGCTCATCCAGGGCGAATACACCGTGATGCAGATCGCACCCCTGCCTTGATTTTGTCCAATCCCGTCGCGCACCCACACCCCTTCCCTTGCACACCGGAGTCTGACCATGAACCGTTTGAAAACCTTGCTCAAGATCGCCCCCGCTGCGCTGGCGCTGCACCTGCTGCTGGCCACGCCCCATCTGCACGCCCATGCCCAGCCCGAGGGCTCGCTGCCCGCGCACGGCAGCACCGTCACAGGCAGCCCGAACCGGATCGCGGTCTGGTTCGATCACCCGATGCGGCTCACGCTGTTTGAAGTGAGCGGCCCGCGGGGCGTGGTGCCCTTGAGCCAAGGCCCGGGCCGCGACGCGCTCACCCGCTTCGAAGCCAGCCCGGCCACCCCGCTGGGGCCCGGCAAATACACGGTGCGCTGGCGCGGCCTGGCGGCAGACGGGCACGTGATGGCCGATGAAATTTATTTCACTGTGCGCTGAGGTGGGCGCTGACACCTGCATGAATCGGCCCCCGGCATGAGCACCAGCCTATCGCTTCAACCCCTGCTGGAACTGCTCGCCCAGACCGACGGCTGGACTGGGCTGCGAGTGCTGGCGGCAGCGGGCTTTTATGCCAGCGCCTTGGTCGCCGTGGGCGGGCTGCTGTTCCGGCTGGTTTTCGGTGGCAATCCAGAGTTGGATCGGGCCACCGGGCTGCGCACGCTGGTGCCCGCTGCCGCCACCTTGGCGCTCGTCCTGCTGCTCTTGCAGTGGCCCTTGCAGGCGGGTTTCTTGGGGGGCGGTTCGTGGGCGGCGGCCTTCGACCCCGGCTTGCTCGCGCTGGTGTTTGAGGGCGCCACAGGCCAGCGCATGCTGCTGGCGGGCAGCGGGCTGCTGCTCTTGCTCGGCGCGGCGATCGCGTGGGAGCGCGGGCACGAGCTTGGCATGACGGCCAGCCAGATCGGAGCGGCGCGGGTGTTGCGCAAGCTGCCGGGCCTGCTCGGTGCGGCGCTGGTGTTGCTGTCTTTCACTTGGGTGGGGCACAGCACAGGGGAGCCGCGCTTGTTGCTGGCCAGTTTGCTGCTGTTGCACTTGGGCGGGCTGGCGTTTTGGGTCGGTGCCCTGCTGCCCTTGTACCGCATCAGCGGCCCGCCGGGTTTAAGCCAGCCGGCGGCCCGCGTGCTGCTGCGCTTTGGCCAGGTGGCGGGGCCTGTGGTGGCGGCTCTGATCGCGGCGGCGCTGTGGTTGGCCTGGCGCTTGCTGGAAGGCTGGGAGCCGCTGCTGCACAGCGCTTACGGGCAAGTCTTGTTGCTCAAGCTCGCCGTGCTGCTGCTGCTGCTGGGTTTGGCTGCGCTCAACCGCTGGATTCTGGTGCCGGCCTTTGCGGCACAAGCCCAGCGTGCCCGCCAGCGGCTGCGCACCAGCATTGCTTGCGAAGGATTTTTGGTGGCCCTGATCCTGCTCCTGACGGCTTTTTTAACCACCACCACCTCGCCGCCGGGCTGAGCGTGGGGCTGAGAGGCCCAAAGCCAGTGCAGGCTTATGCAACTAGACACCAGGGTTTGCAATCGGATTGCAATCCGGCCCGGCGCAGCCGATAATTCCACCAGACCTTTAGCCCTCGGAACCGACCATGAGCACTGCCTTCATCGACGCCCACCTGATCGCTGCCGACGGCGCGCTGCGCGCCCTGTTTGCGCCGCACCGTGCCGCCCGCCCGTGCCCGCGCCCGCCCGCCGATGTGGCTGTGACGGCGTTGAGCGAAGCTGAAAAGCGCCACGCCGGTGCGCTCATGCGCGTCAACCACGTGGGCGAGATCTGCGCCCAAGCGCTCTACACCTCGCAGGCGCTGGCGGCGCGGCTAGGGCCGGGCTCTGAGGCCGAAAAAGAAAAACTGGCGCACCATCTCGAGGCCGCCGGGCAGGACGAAACCGACCACTTGGCTTGGTGCAAGCAGCGCTTGGATGAGCTGGGTGACCGGCCTTCGCTGCTCAACCCGCTCTGGTTCGCCGGCGCCTTTGGTCTGGGCCTGCTGGCCGGGCGCTTCGGTAAAGGCGTGAGCCTGGGCTTTGTGGTCGAGACCGAACGCCAAGTCGAGGCCCACCTCGACAGCCACCTCGGGCGACTGCCGGCGCACGACCACGCCTCGCGCGCCATCGTCGAGCAGATGAAGGCCGACGAAGTGCGCCACGCCAACGAGGCCAAACGCGACGGCGGCGTCGATCTGCCACCCCCCGTTAAGGGCCTGATGCGGCTGGCGGCCAAGGTCATGACCACGGTGGCGCACCGGGTCTAGAGCGCGCCTGCCAGCCTGCCAGCCTCCCAGCCCCTCAGTCTTCGATCAGCTCGAAACTGGTCGTGATGGCGGCGGTTTTGCCCAGCATCACGCTGGCCGAGCAGTATTTTTCGTGGCTCAGTTCGATCGCGCGCTGCACCGCCGCCTCGGGGATGCCGCGCCCGCGCACGGTGAAGTGCATGTGGATCTGGGTAAAAACCTTCGGGTCGGTCTGGGCACGCTCGCTGCTGAGCTTGACGCTGCAGCCGCGCACGTCGTGGCGACCGCGCTTGAGGATCAACACCACATCGTAGGCGCTGCAACCGCCGGTGCCGGCCAGCAGCGCCTCCATGGGGCGCGGGGCCAGGTTGGCGCCGCCGTGTTCGGGCCGCGCCGGGTCGGGCGCGCCGTCCATGTATAGCACGTGGCCGCTGCCTGTTTCGGCCACAAAGCCCATGGATGAACGGGTGCCGGCGGCGCCGGTCCAGGTGACGGTGCATTCCATTTCAATCATTACCTCAAAAACAACAGGGGCTTACAAAAAAAGATGTTGCATTGCAGCAAATCCGGGTTTACACTAGCGCCATTGTATGCAGGAGTGGCTCGATCAGCGCCTGTAGCGTCCGCAGCCCCCTTGCTGCGTTACCAGTTGTCTCCTCTGCCCTTCAACGGGTGGTTAAGCCCGGTCATCGCGACCGGGCTTTTTTTTGACCGCGCTGGGCTGACTGCCCCCCATGGATTTCGGGCCGCCACAGCGCTTTCCCCTATGATGCCGGGCTGCCCTGCCACATTAGCAACTGGCCTGCCGCCCTGCCCTAGATTTACGCTTTTGCCCCCATGCCCGCACCCCAACCTGCCCCGCCCGCCGCTGTGTCTGCTGCCCCTTTGGCGGAGTCCCCTGCCGGCGCAGCGCCGGCCGCTACCGCCGCCACCGACCTCAGCCCCGCCGACTACCTCAAGCTCATCCTCACGGCGCGCGTCTATGACGTGGCGGTCGAGTCGGCGCTGGAGCCGGCGCGCCAGCTCAGCCGCCGCTTGCACAACAAGGTGCTGCTCAAACGCGAAGACCAGCAGCCGGTGTTCAGCTTCAAGCTGCGCGGCGCCTACAACAAGCTCGCGCACTTGGCGCCCGAGCAGTTGCAGCGCGGCGTCATCTGCGCTTCGGCCGGCAACCACGCCCAAGGGGTGGCGCTGGGGGCGCATCGGCTCGGGGCGCGGGCGGTGATCGTCATGCCCGTGACCACGCCGCAGCTCAAGATCGAGGCCGTGCGCGCCCTCGGTGGCGAGGTGTTGCTGCACGGCGACAGCTATACCGACGCGCACGCGCACGCGCTGGCACTGCAAGCCGAGCACGGCTACACCTTTGTGCACCCCTTTGACGACCCCTACGTGATCGCCGGCCAGGGCACGGTGGCCATGGAGCTGCTGCGCCAGTTGCAAAGCCTGGGCAACCAGCGCCTCGATGCGGTGTTCGTGGCCGTGGGCGGCGGCGGCCTGATCAGCGGCGTGGCCAACTACCTCAAGGCGCTGCGGCCCGAGATCAAGGTCATCGGCGTGCAGATGAACGACTCCAACGCCATGCTGCGCTCGGTCGCGGCGGGCCAGCAGGTGACGCTGGCCGAAGTCGGGTTGTTTTCGGATGGCACCGCCGTCAAGCGCGTGGGCGACGAGACGCTGCGCATCAGCCGCGCTCTGGTCGATGGCTTTATCGAAGTCGATACCGACGCCGTCTGCGCCGCCATCAAAGACGTGTTTGTGGATACGCGCAGCATCGTCGAGCCCGCCGGCGCGCTGGCGGTGGCGGCGATCAAGCAGTACGTGGCCACGCACAAAACCCGGGGCGAGACCTACGCCGCGATTTTGTGCGGTGCCAACATGAACTTCGACCGGCTGCGCTTCGTGGCCGAACGCGCCGAGGTGGGCGAGCAGCGCGAGGGCCTGTTTGCCGTCACCCTGCCCGAAGAGCGCGGCAGCTTCAAACGCTTCCTCGGGGCCATCGGCAACCTGCCAGGCGGGCCGCGCAACGTGACCGAATTCAGCTACCGCATCAGCGACGCGAGCGAAGCACACGTGTTTCTGGGCCTGAGCACGCACGGCCGCGGCGAGAGCAGCAAAATTGCCGCCAACTTTGCCCGCCACGGCTTTGCCGCCCTAGACCTGACGCACGATGACCTGGCGCAAGAGCACATCCGGCACATGGTCGGCGGCCACTCGCCGCTGGCGCACGACGAGCGCCTGCTGCGCTTTGTGTTTCCCGAGCGCCCCGGCGCGCTGCTGAAGTTTTTGAACCTGATGCGCCCGGGCTGGAACATCAGCCTGTTTCACTACCGCAACCAGGGCGCCGACTACGGCCGCATCTTGGTCGGGCTGCAGGTGCCCGAGGCCGAAGAGGCCGAGTTCCAGACCTTTCTGACCACGCTGGGCTACCCGTGCGTGGACGAAACCGCCAACCCGGTATATCGGTTGTTTTTGCGCCGTTGAGGGCCGTGCACCGGCGGCCCCAAAAAGCAAAAACCGCCCAAAGTGGCGGTTTTTGCTGGCGACCCAAGCTGCGTATTACTTCAGCTTGACCTCTTTGTACTGCACGTGTTTGCGTGCTTTGGGGTCGAACTTGGCGAAGGCCAGTTTTTCTGGTGTGGTCTTCTTGTTCTTGGTTGTGGTGTAGAAGTGGCCGGTTCCTGCAGTGGATTCCAGCTTGATTTTTTCGCGTCCGCCTTTGCTTGCCATGGTGCTGCTCCTTTAAGCGATCAGGCTTGACCGCGGGCGCGCAGATCGGCGAGCACCGCTTCGATACCGTTTTTGTCGATCAGGCGCAGCGCGGCGCCCGAAATGCGCAGGCGCACCCAGCGCTTTTCGCTCTCGACCCAGAAGCGGCGCGACTGCAGGTTGGGCAGAAAGCGGCGCTTGGTTTTGTTGTTGGCGTGGGACACATTGTTCCCCACCATGGGCTTTTTGCCCGTGACTTCACATACCCGTGCCATGTGGGCACTCCTATCAAATTAAAACAGCCCGAAGGCTGCACCTCGCTCGCGTCCTGTGTTGCGCCGCCTGCCTTGGGGTGCCCTGCAAGCCATGCCTGCAGGCTTTTTCAAGGACGGCTCCGGCTCGCGAGCGGTCGAGGGAGGTTGACCAAGGGCCTTGCATTGAATGCAAGCATGGCGCGGCTTGAACACGCCACCCAACTTGGACAGCCTGCTATTCTAAACCATCAGCGCGGCTGAGTGGCAAATTTTTTTGACAGGCTGAGTGGCAAATTTTGAGTGCCAAATTTTTTGCCGCCTGCAATCCCCCATTCACACCGCTGCAGCGGGACAAACGGGAACCTGTTGCGCTGCATGGATGCGCTGCATGGCGCGTTCGAGCGCGCTGCGGCTGGTGCTCTCAACGTACAGACAGGGCTTGCCGGTGCGTTTGCAGTGCTCTTTGACGCGCCAGTAGGCGTTGTGGCTGATACAGCCCACTTGGCAGATGACCCAGTCGGCGGCCGCCAGGGTGGCTTGCAGCTGGCTCAGGTGGTGTTCGTCACCGCCGTCGTGGTGCAGCAGTTGCGCACCGTGCGCCTCCACCACCTCGCGGAAAGCGGGCAATTGTGCCGTGCGGCCGCCCACGCATGCGACTTTGGTGCCCGGGACCGCGCGGCCGGTCAAGGCGGCGCAGTCGCTGGTGCAGCCCGATTCCGGCACTGGTTGCGCCGCGTGCGCTTGCGACTCCGGGTTTGCCTGCTGCGCATGGGCTTGCACCTTGCTACCAACCGTTGCCACCACCGGGGCCAAGCAGGGCTGAACCGACCCCTGGGGGCTGGTAGCGCATGGACGCACCGCTGCACGCAAGGCCCGGTTGGCCTGCTGGCACTGCTGGCGCAAATCGGCGTTTTCCAGCCACAGCGCCTCCAGGGTCTCGGCGTCGGGGCGCTCGACCTGCAACTGCTGGCAGCGTGTGGCCAGCCGCTCCTGTTCGGCCACGGCCTGCAGCAGGCTGTGACGCAGCCGCTGCAGCTCGGCTTGCAGCTCGTTCTGGCGCTGCTGCGCCTCATGCTGCTGACGCTGCGCACGCCCTTTGTGCTCGACCAATTCGGCGCGCAGTTGCGCCATTTGGCTGCGCTGCTGCTGCCACTGCTGCTGCTCGACGCGCGTCACCATGCCCACTTGGTGCTGCATCATGTGCACATCGCCCAGCAGCTCGTGCTCCAGCGTGAGCAGGCAGGCCGGGTGAGTGAGCACGGCCCACATCACACCGCCCCATGCCGGCTCTGCCCTTGCCTGCTGCCAGTGCTGGCGCAGCTCGTCGGCGCTGCGCAAATCGGCCACTTGGCGCAACTCGAGGGCGAAGTGCGCGTCGAGCCACTTTTGCAAGCGCTCGGCCAAGGGCGTGCGGCGCCGGCACTCCGAAACCCCGATCTGGTGCAGCTCGTAGTCGCCGCGTCCGTGTACGTCGATGCCACACTTGTGCATCAGCGCACGCTGCTCGCACATCGGCAGACAGACCCCCAGCACCGGGCAGGCGGCGCTGGCGCTCAGCTCCCACAAGGAGCGTCGGCGCTTGGCGGCTTTGCGGGCGCCGTCCATCGACGGCACCTCGAACACCAGTGGCCGCAGACCGTCGGCGCCCGATTCAGACGACCACACCGCCGTGGCTTTACGTGCCAGACACATAAACGTCTCCTACGGTTTGCACCCGCTCGCAGTCCCCGCCCTTGCGCTGGCACTGGCCATCTGCGCCCAGCCAATGGTGGGCATGGCCGACGCAAGCGGTTTGGCACAGCACCTCATCGGATGCGCGCCATGCATCGGGAGCCACATTGGAAGCCGCAGCCTGGTCCAGGGGTTGACTGTGAAAAACCAGGCGCACGAGCGCTTTTTGGGCCACGCTGGCCTGCCCTCTGGGCCACGCACGCCACGAGCGGCGGCTGCGCAGCGGAATCGCCCACCATTTGGCGGTGCGCTCCAAAACGGCCTTGGCCCGGTGGCGCAACAGATCGGCCTCCAGCGCCTCGATGCGGGCGGCCATCTGGCGCACGGTTTCGCTCACCCTTTGCTGCACGCGGGCGTGGTGGCGCAGCCACACCATCTGCTCATCCAAGGGCATCGCATTTGATCCCGCGCCGGGCACGCAGTCGAAGGCGGCGCTCATTGCAAACCCGCCGTCAGCGGTTGGCCGCCCCAACCCGGGGCGCACGGTGGGCACGCTAGCGCTTGCCGGACTGGCGCCTTGGGCAACGCCTGCCAATGGGCATGCAAGCGCCAGACCATGGCGCGCATCGATGCGCTCAGACTGGGCTGCTCGGTGAGCGCAAGCAACAAGGCGCCGATTTTGTCCGCCAAAGCGGCTCGCTGGCGCTCGCAAGCGCTCTGGGCGTGGCCGGTCATGAGCGCCAAGGCAGCCGCGAGCATGGCCTCTGAGGCGGGCAACAGGTAGGTATCGGCTTCGGTCCAGTCGAGGTCTCGTTCCATGGCGGCTCCTAGGATGGGGGCGATGGACGTATAGTAAATGCGAATCGTTCTTGTTAATTGCCAAATTGATTTATTTTTTCTTAACCGGATGTGCTGCCGATTGTTGATTTACACAAGCGCCCGATCCTGTTCTGCGCTTCCTGCAGATCTGCACCCCATGTGGCAGGACTGAACGCGGCCGCAGTGGACGCCCTCAAACGCCCTCTCCAACCTGAAAAGAGCGGTTTAACGCCGCCAATAGTGGCGAGTAAACAACACCAACACCGTCAGCAGCTCCAGCCGCCCGAGCAGCATGGCAAAGCTCAACACCCCGAGCTGAAAGCCGCTGAGCCAGCCAAAGTTGTGCGCTGGCCCGACCAGGCCCAGCCCGGGCCCGATGTTGTTGAGCGTGGCCACCACGGCGCTAAAGGCGGTCACGATGTCGAGCCCGGTGAGCAGCAGCACAAAGCTCAGCCCCAGCGTCGCGGCGCCGTAGATCAGCATGTACCCGAGCACCGTGATGAGCGTGGCCGAGGCGATGCACTGCCCGCCCAGGGTGATCGGGTTGACCACGCGCGGGTGCACGATGCGCACCAGCTCGCGCCGCGCCTGCTTGATCAGCAGCACCATGCGCACCATCTTGATGCCGCCACCGGTGGAGCCGGCGCACGAAACGAAGCAGCCCAAAAACATCAGATAGACGCCGATGAACACCGGCCACTGCCCGTAATCGGTGGCGGCGAAGCCGGTGGTGGTGGCCAGCGACAGCACGTGAAAGGCGCTGCTGCGCAGGGCGGCCCAGAAATCGGTCTCGACCTGATGCGCCGTGAGCAAGGCCACGACCAGCAGCACCGAGCCGGCCAGCACCAAAAAGTAGCTGCGGATCTCATGGTCGTTGACGATCGGGCCCAGCGTGAGCGTGCGCAGCACCAGAAAATAGCGCAAAAAACTGATGCCGGCCAGCGTCATGAAAACGATCGCCACCAGCTCCACCGCTGCCGAATCCCAGTGCCCGATGCTCGCGTCCTGCGACGAAAAGCCGCCCAGGCTCATGGTGCTGCACATGTGGATGAAGGCGTCGGACCAGCTCATGCCGGCCCAGCGGTAGGCCAGCAGGCAGGCCAGCGAAAAACCGAAATACACCAGCCACAGGCCGCGCGCGGTCTCGGCGATGCGGGGCGTGAACTTGGTGTCTTTCATCGGGCCGGGGGTTTCGGCCTTGTAGAGCTGCATGCCGCCCAAGCCCAGCAGCGGCAACACCGCCACCACCAGCAGCATGATCCCGAGGCCGCCGATGTACTGCAAAAAAGCGCGCCAGACGTTGACCGAAACCGGCAAATCGCCCAGACCGCTCAAGGCGGTGGCGCCGGTGGCGGTGAGCGCGCTCATGGCCTCGAAATAGGCGTGGCTCCAACTGATGTCGGGCACCAGCCAGTACAAGGGAATGGCGGCGTAGGCGGTGAGCACCAGCCAGACCAGCACCACCAGCAAAAACCCGTCGCGCGGCAGCAGCTCGCGGTACTGGTGGCGCGTGAGCCACAGCAGCAGCAGGCCGGAGCCGAAGGTCAGGCCAAAAGCCACGCCCCAGATGGCACGCAGATAGTCCAGATCCAGCGCCCAGCCCCAAGTCAGGGGCACCAGAAAGGCGAAGGCAAAGGCCATCATGATGCGCGCCAGCAGCGCCAACACGGGACCAAAAATCGACCACAGGGCAGACAAGCCGTTCATTTGCGCCAAAAAGCCCTTGTAAACAAAACCAGTGCCGCGAGCATAAACCAGCCCAACACCGAGGCGACGCGCAGCAGCGGCATGGGAAACAAGGGTTTAGCCGAAAAAAGTGGCCGTGACCTGGAACAGTTTTTCCACCTCGCGCACCAAGCGCTTGTGCGGGATGAAGAACACCACGTGGTCTTCGGCCTCGATCAGGGTGTCGTGGTGCGGCATCAGCACCTGGGCTTCGCGCCCCTGGCCGCGCACGATGGCGCCAAAGCGCGCCCCCTGCGGCAGCGCGATCTCTTCGATGCGGCGCCCCACCAGCCGCGAGGTTTTGACGTCGCCGCGCGCCACCCCTTCGAGCGCTTCGGCGGCGCCGCGGCGCAGGCTGTGCACCGCCACCACGTCGCCCCGGCGCACGTGGGTGAGCAGTTCGCCGATCACGGTTTGCGCTGGCGAAATGGCGATGTCGATGGCGCTGCCCTGCATCATGTCGGCGTAGGCGCGGCGGTTGATGAGCGCCATCACGCGCCGCGCGCCCAGCCGCTTGGCCAGCATGGCGGCCATGATGTTGTCTTCGTCGTCGTTGGTCAGCGACAGGAACAAGTCCATGTCGGCCACGTTTTCTTCCTCGAGCAGCGACTCGTCGGTGCAGTCGCCGCGCAGCACCAGCGTGCTCGAGGGCAGTTGGCTGGCCAGGTATTCGCAGCGCAGCGCGTTGTGCTCGATCACTTTGACCTGGTACTGGCCGCTCAGGCTGCGCGCCAGCCGCAATCCGACCCGGCCGCCGCCGGCGATCATCACGCGCAGCACCGGTTTGTCGATGGTGTGGATGGCCGCCAGCACGAGTCGGATCTGGTCGGCCGCCGCCAGCACGAACAGCTCGTCGCCGGGCAGGATGCGGGTTTCGCGCGTGGCCTCCATCTCGGTGTCGAGCCGGTACAGCGCCACCACGCGCATGTCGGCGTGCGGCAGCAGCTCTTTGAACTGGGCGATGGTGCGCCCAACCAAGGTGCCGCCGTGCTCGGCGCGCACCGCGATCAGGCAGACCCGGCCATCGGCAAACTCGAGCACTTGCAGGGCTTCGGGGTACTCGATGAGCTGGTGGATGAAGCGCATCACCGACTCTTCGGGGCAGATCACGTGATCGACCGCAAAGCCGGCCTTGCTCATCAGCTCGTCGCCCTCGGCGAACTCGGGCGAGCGCAGGCGCGCGATGGTGGTGGGCACGCTAAAGACGTCGTGCGCGATCTTGCACACCACCAGGTTCGATTCGTCGGCTGCGGCGCAGGCAATCACCATGTCGGCGTCTTGGGCCCCGGCCTCGCGCAGCACCGAGGGCTGGATGCCGTTGCCCACCAGGCCGCGCAAATCGAGCCGGTCTTCGAGGGCGCGGATGCGCAGCGGGTCTTGGTCGATGACGGTGATGTCGTTGTGCTCCGACACCAGGCTCTCGGCCACGCTCTCGCCCACCCGGCCGGCGCCAAAAATGATGATGTTCATGGGGCCGCCAAGGCGCGTTGAATGAGGATTTTTTGCACTTCGCTGGTGCCTTCGTAAATTTGGCACACGCGCACGTCGCGGTAGATGCGCTCCACCGGGAAATCGCGCACCACGCCGTAGCCACCCAAGGTCTGGATGGCAGCCGAGCAGACCTGCTCGGCCACTTCGCTGGCAAAGAGCTTGGCCATGGCGGCTTCTTTGAGGCAGGGCAGCCCGGCGTCGCGCAAGCTGGCGGCGTGCCAGACCAGTTGCCGCGCCGCCTCCAGCCGGGTGGCGCAGTCGGCGAGCTTGAAGCCCACGCCTTGGTGCTCGATGATGGCGCGGCCAAAACTGCGCCGCTCGCGGGCGTAGCCGATGGCAAAGTCGAGCGCGCTGCGCGCCATGCCCACGCTCTGCGCCGCGATGCCGATGCGCCCGCCTTCGAGCGCACCGAGGGCGATTTTGTAGCCCTCGCCCTCGGCCCCGATGCGCTGCTCGAGCGGGATGCGGCAGCCCTCGAAGCGGATTTGGGCCGTGTCGCTGCTGTGCTGGCCGATTTTGTCCTCGAGCCGCTCCACCAGATAGCCGGGGGTGTCGGTGGGCACCAGAAAGGCGCTCAGGCCCTTTTTGCCCGCCGCCGGGTCGGTGACGGCGATGACGATCAACAGGTCGCCGTATTTGCCGCTGGTGATGAACTGCTTGACGCCGTCGAGCACATAGCCGTCGCCGTCGCGCAGCGCGCGCGTGCGCAGCTCAGACGCGTCGGAGCCGGCCTGTGGCTCGGTCAGGGCAAAGCCGCCCAGCAGCTCGCCGCGCGCCAGCGGCGCCAGCCAGCGCTGCTGCTGCACCGCGCTGCCGTAGCGCAGCAAGATGGCGTTGACCGGGCAGTTGGTGACGCTGATGGTGGTGCTCACGCCGCCGTCGCCGGCCGCGATTTCTTCCAACACCAGCGCCAGCGTCAGGGTGTCGAGCCCCACACCGCCCAGCGCCTCGGGCACGCAGATGCCGTAGCAGCCCAAGGCCGCCAGCCCCTGGTGCGCCTCTTTGGGGAAAATGTGCCCTTGGTCCCAAGCGGCGGCGTGGGGCCACAGTTGCTCGAGGGCGAAGGCGCGCACGGCGTCGCGGATTTGCAGTTGGTCGGGGGTGAGCAGCACGGCTAGGCCTCGCGTTTGCTTGAAAATCTGGCTTAAACCAATTCCAGCGCCATGGCCGTGGCCTCGCCGCCGCCAATGCACAGCGTGGCCACGCCGCGCCGGGCGTTGCGGGCGCGCATGGCGTGGATGAGCGTGACCAGTATGCGCGCGCCGCTGGCCCCGATCGGGTGCCCCAGCGCGCAGGCGCCGCCGTTGACGTTGACGCGCTCGTGCGGCACTTTTAGGTCGTGCATCAGCGCCATCGCCACCACGGCAAAGGCCTCGTTGACTTCCCACAGATCGACTTCGTCTGCCGTCCAGCCCAGCTTGGCCAGCAGCTTTAGGCTCGCGCCCACCGGCGCGGTAGCAAACCACTGCGGCGCTTGGGCGTGGGTGGCGTGGGCGCAGACGCGCACCAGCGGTGTGCAACCGAGCCGCTGCGCCGTGCTGGCGCGCATGAGCAGCAGCGCGGCGGCGCCGTCGTTGATGCTGGAGCTGCTGGCTGCGGTCACGGTGCCGTCTTTTTTGAAGGCCGGTTTGAGCGTTGGGATTTTGTCGAGCTTGATGCGGCCCGGCCCTTCATCGATGCGCACCTCGCGCGCGCCGCTGCGCTCTTGCAGCGTGACCGGGGCGATTTCATCTCCAAAGCTGCCGTCTAGTGTGGCGCGCTGGGCGCGCTGCACGCTGGCGGTGGCGTAGGCGTCTTGCTGGGCGCGGGTGAACTCGTAGTGAGCGGCGCAGTCTTCGCCAAAGGTGCCCATGCTGCGCCCCGGTTCGTAGGCGTCCTCGAGGCCGTCGAGCATCATGTGGTCGTAGATGCGGTCGTGGCCGATGCGGTAGCCGCCGCGCGCCTTGGCCAGCAGGTAGGGGGCGTTGCTCATGCTCTCCATGCCACCGGCGATCAGCACCTCGTGGCTGCCGGCCAGCAGCATGTCGTGCGCAAACATGGCCGCGCGCATGCCGGAGCCGCACATTTTGGACAGCGTCACGGCGCCGGCGCTGTCGGGCAAGCCGCCCTTGAAAGCCGCTTGGCGCGCCGGCGCTTGGCCTTGTCCTGCCAGCAAGCAGTTGCCCATCAGCACCTCGGTGACGAGTTCGGGCGCAATGCCGGCGCGCGCCACCGCGGCGGCGATCGCCACCCCGCCCAGATCGTGCGCCGCCAGCGCGGCAAAGTCACCCTGCAAACTGCCCATCGGGGTGCGGGCGGCGGAAACGATGACGATCGGGTCGGCGGTCGGGTTCATGGTGGGGCTCCTGATATAAAAGTTGAATGGGGGCGAAAAAAGTTTAGGCGGCTGCGGCCTCGAGTTGCAGCGCCTCGCGCTCTTGGCGTGCCACGCGCTCGATGTAGGCTACAAAGTCTGGGTCTTCGCCGCGCAGCAGTTGGCCGAGCGCGGCGGCAAAGTCTTCGCGCCGGCACCACTCGCGCATGTAGTCGTCCCAGCTGTTCCAGCGCCGCTGCTCGGTCGGGCTCATCTGCTCTTTGTAGGCCACCAAATAGGCGCGCTCGAACAGGCTGATGAGCATGTCGAAGATCACCAGCATGCGCTCGCGCTGCTCAGGGGTGGGGTCGGGCAGGGCACGGGCGCTGCGCAGCTGCAAATCGGCGTGCGCGAGCACCACCTGCAAAAACTGGTTGTAGGCGTCGCTCAAGTGCTGGTAGGCTTCTTCTTCTTCGTTTTCGCGCTCTTTGCGCGCTTGCTGCACATAAGTCCAGAGGGCAAAGGGCAAGCCGATCACCGTCACGGCGTTGGCCGCCAGCATGAAGGCGTCGTCGATCGTCATGGGGGCCGCAGCGCTGGGGCTCTAAGGGGTTTGGGCGCTCAAGCTCAAGGCCGCTGTTTGCGCCGCTTGCGCTTCTAGCACCGCCGCCTGCGCCGCCAGTTCGGCCGCCAACTCGGCCGCCAGCGCCGCTTGGGCGCGCTGCACCCCAAAGCGGCGCTCGCGCTCGTAGGGGAACACATCGTGCACGTGGCCGGCCAAAATGCGGTCTTTGTGCGCCTGCCAGAAATCGGCTTGCAGCAGATCGGCGTGGTGGCGCATGAAGACCTCGCGCACCAGCGGGTTGCTGAGCAAAAAGGGGCCAAAGGTTTCGGGAAAGACGTCGTTCTTGGCCACGTTGTACCAGACGTCGCCGCTCATCTCGTCGTCGTCGTTGCGCGCTTGTGGCACACGGCGGAAATTGCAATCGGTGATGTATTCGATTTCGTCGTAATCGTAAAACACCACCTTGCCGTGGCGTGTGATGCCAAAGTTCTTCCACAGCATGTCGCCGGGGAAGATGTTGGCCGCCACCAGGTCTTTGATGGCATTGCCGTATTCGAACACCGCGCGCTCGAGCTGCCGGCGCGCGCCGGCATGGTTGCGGTCGTGGCGCAGCACGTCAAAAGCCTCTTGCAGGTAGATGTTGAGCGGGATCATGCGCCGCTCGATGTAGAGGTGCTTGATCACGACTTCGATCGTGCCGTCGCCGTCGCGGTCGCTGATTTCGATCTGGCTGGGGGCAAACTTTTTGATCTCCTCGATCAACTCGTCCTCGAAGCGGTCGCGCGGAAACCCGACTTCGCTGAACTCGAGCGAATCGGCCATGCGCCCGACCCGGTCGTGCTGCTTGACGAGCTGGTATTTACCCCGGATCTGCTCGCGCGTGGTGTCTTTTTGCGGCGGATAAAAATCCTTGATGACCTTGAACACAAACGGGAAACTCGGCAGGTCAAACACCAGCATGACCATGCCCTTGATGCCGGGCGAAATCCGGAAGCGGTCGGTGCTGTGCCGCATGTGGTACAAAAAATCGCGGTAAAACAGCGTTTTGCCCTGCTTGGCCAGCCCCAGCGCGTTGTAAAACTCGGCCCGCGGTTTGCGCGGCATCATGCTGCGCAAAAACTGCACGTAGGCGCTGGGCACTTCCATGTCAACCATGAAGTAGGCGCGCGCAAAGCTGAACACCATCAGCAGATCGTCTTCGCCGTGCAACAGGGTGTCGATCACCAACTGGCCCTGTTCGTTGTGCAGAATCGGCAATGCAAAGGGCAGCTCTTGAAAACCGTTGATCAGCTTGCCGACCGCATAGGCGCCCTTGTTGCGATAAAACAGGCTGTGCAGCACCTGAATCTGGAAATTGGCGCGCAGTTTGTCGTGCTCAAACAAAGGCAACAGCGCCTCATACACCGACAACGTGTCGCGCTCGAAATCTTCAAACGGCGCGCGCAGGCCAAAATCGCGCACCATGCGGCGCAATTCATCGAGCAAATTGGCGCGCTGCGGATAATAACTGCGGTAGCTGGTGTGGGTCTGCGGGTCTTGCGGCTCTAGGTATTCGGTGCTCACCGCCGGGCGCACGAAGATGAAGTCGTTCTGGAAATAGCAGCGATCCAGAATCTTGGTGCTGACCGAATTAAAAAAGGTCTCGGCCAGCTCGGGTTGGCGGTGGTCCACCAGCATGCCGACATAAAACAGCTTGATCTGCTGCCAGACCTCCATCGGCAGCTGCGCGGCGTGGTATTCGCGCTCCAGCCGCGTCACGCATTCCTTGACGCGCAGGTCGTAAAACTCGATGCGCTCGCGCTGGGCGCGCTGCTGACCGTGCCAATCTTGGGTTTCAAAGCGGTGCTTGGCGCGCGCCGACTCGGCCCGGAACAGGCGGTAATGGCGGTCGAAACCGTCGATCATGGCGCGCGCGATGTCGTGCGCCAGCGTGGAGTCGAGCCGTTGCGGCAGGGTGGTGACCATAGGCAGTTGAAGGGGGACAAGGGCCGAGCAGGCCATCTGCCCGCATGCAGACCCTGACACTAGCACAAAAACAGGCCGCCCTGCCTACTGTTCAGCGTGCTGGTTCCGGCCCATCTGCAAGCCACTGGCGTGTGGTCAGCCGGGCGCGGCGCCGCTTTGTAGGGGGTGCGGCGCTTTCAGCGGGTCTCGTTGTACAGCTCGCGCCCAATCAGCATGCGCCGGATTTCGCTGGTGCCGGCACCGATCTCGTACAGCTTGGCGTCGCGCCACAGGCGGCCCAGCGGGTAGTCGTTGATGTAGCCGTTGCCGCCAAAGAGCTGGATGCCGTCGCCGGCCATTTTGGTGGCCTGTTCGGCGCACCACAAAATCACCGAGGCGCAGTCTTTGCGCACCTGGCGCACGTGCGCGGCGCCCAGTTGATCCAGGTTTTTGCCGATCTGGTAGCAAAAGGCGCGGCCGGCCTGCAGCACGGTGTACATGTCGGCCACCTTGCCCTGCACCAGCTGAAACTCGCCGATGCTCTGGCCAAACTGCTTGCGCTCGTGGATGTAGGGCACCACGTTGTCGAGCACCGCCTGCATGATGCCAATGGGGCCGGCGGCCAGCACGGCGCGCTCGTAGTCCAGGCCGCTCATCAGCACCTTGGCGCCTTGATTCAGGCCGCCGAGGATGTTGTCGGCCGGCACCTCGACGTTGTTGAACACCAGCTCGCCGGTGTGGCTGCCGCGCATGCCCAGTTTGTCGAGCTTTTGCGCTACGCCAAAGCCCGGCATGCCTTTTTCGATCAGGAACGCGGTCACGCCGCGCGCGCCCAGCTCGGGCTCGGTCTTGGCATAGACCACCAGCGTGTCGGCGTCGGGGCCGTTGGTGATCCACATTTTGCTGCCGTTGAGCAGGTAGCAGCCGCCGCGCTCTTGGGCGCGCAGCTTCATGCCGATCACGTCGGAGCCGGCGCCGGTCTCGCTCATGGCCAGCGCGCCCACGTGCTCGCCGCTGATGAGCTTGGGCAGGTACTTGGCGCGCTGCGCCTCGCTGCCGTTGCGCTTGATCTGGTTCACGCACAGGTTGGAGTGCGCGCCGTAGCTCAGGCCCACGCTGGCGCTGGCGCGCGAGATTTCCTCCATGGCGATCATGTGCGCCAGGTAGCCCATATTGGCGCCGCCGTATTCCTCGCCCACGGTGATACCGAGCACGCCCAACTCGCCCATTTTGCGCCACAAGTCCATGGGAAACTGGTCGCTGCGGTCGATCTCGGCCGCGCGCGGGGCGATTTCGGCCTGGGCGAAGTCGCGCACCGCGTCGCGCAGGGCGTTGATGTCGTCGCCCAGCATGAAATCGAGGCCGGGCAGGTTGGGCAGTGCGCTCATGGTCGGTGTCTCCGGTTTTTTGAGGTTAGAGGTGGTGGGGGTGGCAGGGGTGGATCAATAGGTTTTGGGCACGGGCACGATGGTCTGCTGCATCAGCGCGCACACGCTGCGCCGGCCGTCGGGCGCCACGTGCACCACCTCGGCCGTGGTCACGATGATGCGCTTGCCGGCGCGCACCACTTTGCCCGTGGCCTGCAGCTCGCCGCCCTGAAAGGCGGCCAGAAAGTTGATTTTGTACTCCACCGTGGTCACCTCCATGCCCTCGGGGGCCACGGTGAGGGCGGCGTAGCCACCGGCGATGTCGGCCAGCGCGCCCATGGCGCCGCCATGAAAGCCGCCTTGCTGCTGCACCACCCGCTCGGAGTAGGGCATGGCCAGCGCCACTTCGCCCGGCGCCACCGCCAGCAGGCGCACACCCAAGTGCTGCATCATGCCTTGGCGGGCAAGGCTGGTTTGCACGCGCTCGGTGAGCGCAGCAAGCTCGGCGGCGGTGGGTGCGTGCGGCATAGGGTCTCCTGTGTGGCCGGCCAGATCAGGGGCCAACTTTAATTTACGTTTACGTAAACGTCAATTATGGCCTCAAAAAACTCACGCCGGCAACACGCCCACGGCACCGGTTCAGCGCAGTACTCCCCCAAGCTCAGCCCCCCAGCTTGGCCAGCAGGGCCTTGGCTTCTTTTTCATGCACTTTCACCTCGTCTAGGTTGGCTTGCAGGTCGGCCAGTTGCTCTTCGAGCTGGCGCCGGTGCAACGCCAGCACCGCCAAAAACTTGCGCAGCTGCGGCCCGCTGTCGCGCGGGGTGTCGTACATGTCGATGATTTCTTTGGCTTGCGACAGGCTCAGGCCCAAGCGCTTGGCGCGCAGCACGAGCTTGAGCCGGGTGCGGTCGCGCGCGCTGTAGACGCGGTTGCGCCCGAGCGCGCCGCTGCGCTGCGGCTGCAGCAGCCCCATGTCTTCGTAGAAACGAATGGCGCGCGTGGTCAGGTCGAACTCGCGCGCCAAATCGCTGATGCTGTAGCTGGTTTTAACCATGTTGTGCGCCGTCAACACCCTTGTTTCTCAATGGGCTCATAATGCCGTAAGCGAAAATCTGATCACTGCCATTTGCCATGGAAGCGCCGCATCCCTTTGCCCCCTACGCCCCGGGTCCGCGTCATTCCGGGCCCGGGATTTTTGGCCACCGCCATCAATGCCTCGCCTGTGGTGGCAATCACCTGGGTGGGAGCCGAAGGCTGTCCGGTCGCGTACGTGAGTGAAAACGTGAGCCAGTGGGGCTACCGCGCCACCGACTGGATGCGCCAGCACCTGCTCTACCTCGATCTGGTGCACCCACACGACTTGGACGCGCTCAACGCCGAGGTCGAAGCCAAGCGCCTGCAAGGCATCGAGAACTATGTGCAGCATTATCGCCTGCGCACCGCCGACGGGCGCTGGGTCTGGATCGAAGACCGCACCTGGATAGAGTACGACGCAGCCGGCACCATCACCTGGGCGCACGGGGTGCTGCTTGACATCAGCGCACGCAAACACCACGAGCAAATGGCCGAGCTGGAGCGCCAGACGCTGGAGCGGCTGCTGGGCCACACCGAGTTGCAGCCTTTGCTCGAGTTCATGGTGCATGGCTACCAAAGCCTGCTGCCCGAGCGCCTTTTTAGCGTGCTGCTGCTCGAACCCAAAAGCAACACCTTGCTCGACTGCGCCGGCCCCGATCTGCCGCCCCCCTACCGAGCCGCCATCAACGGCAGCCCCATAGGCCCGGCCGCGGGCTCGTGTGGTACGGCGGCGCACAGCGGCCAAACCGTGGTCGTGTCCGACATCGCCACCGACCCGCTGTGGGCCGATTACAAACACTTGGCCCTGGCGCACGGCTTGGCAGCCTGCTGGTCGGTGCCCATCAAGGGGGCACAGGGCAGGGTACTGGGCACTTTTGCCGTTTATGCGCGCCAAGTCGCCCCGCCCAACCCAGGCGAATTGGCGTTGCTCGAGCGCGGTGCCTACTTGGCCGGACTGGCGATCGAGCGCCACCAGTCGCTCGACACCTTGATCAAATTGCAGCAGGCGGTTGAGCAAAGCCCGTCTTCGATCGTGATCGCCAACTTAAATGCCGAAATCGAGTACGCCAACGCCGCATTTTCCCGCGCCACCGGCTACAGCCCAGAGGAAGTGCTGGGCAAAAACCCACGTTTCTTGCAGTCTGGCCAAACCCCGCCCTCGGTTTACCGGGAAATGTGGGAAGCGCTCACTGCTGGTCGCCCTTGGAACGGGGAGCTGATCAACCGGCGCAAAGACGGCAGCAGCTACACCGAAATGGCGCGCTTGGCCCCGATCGTGCAGCCCAACGGCCGCATCACGCACTACCTGGGCATCAAAGAAGACATCACCCAAAGCAAGCTGGTCGAGCAGCAAATCGAGCGCATGGCGTACTTTGATGCGCTCACCGGCCTAGCCAACCGGCTGCTGCTGCAGGATCGCTACCACCAGGCGGCGGTGGTGGCGCGGCGCCAAGACCAGCCCTTGGCGCTGATGTACATCGACATCGACAACTTCAAGCACATCAACGACATCTTGGGGCACCACGTGGGCGACCAGCTGCTGGTGCAGATGGCGCAGCGCCTGAGCACCCTGTTGCGCGCTGGCGACACGCTCTCGCGCCAGGGTGGCGACGAATTCGTGCTGATGCTGCCCGGCTGCGATGCGGCGTCGGCCCGCCTCGTGGCTGAGAAACTGACCGAACAAACGCGCCACAGCTTCACCCTCGGCGAGCACGAGGTGACGGCGACGCTCTCGATCGGGATTGCGCTCTTCATGCGCGACGGTGAAACGCTGGACGAACTGGCCCGTAGCGCCGACCTGGCGATGTACCAGGCCAAACAAGAGGGGCGCAACACCTTTCGCTTTTACGCGCCCGAATTGCGTACCCAAAGCAGCCGCACGCTGCGCCTGCAAACCGATTTGCGGCTGGCGCTGGAGCGCGGGCAACTGGCGCTGGTCTATCAGCCCCAGGTGCGGCTCGGCGATGGCGCCTTGCTGGGCGTGGAAGCCCTGCTGCGCTGGCAGCACAGCGAGCTGGGCCCGATCTCGCCGGCCGAGTTCATCCCGCTGGCCGAAACCTCAGGCCTGATCCTGCCGATCGGTGAATGGGTGCTGCACCAGGCGCTGCAGCAGTTGCAGCGCTGGGACGCCGCCGGGTTGGGGCCGTTGACGATGGCCGTCAACCTGTCGGCGGTGCAGTTTCGCGACTCCAGGCTGGCCGATGGGATTGGGAAGCTGTTGCGCGTAAGCGGTTTGGCGGCGCACCGACTGGAGATTGAGCTCACCGAAAGCTGCGCCATGATCAACCCGCAAGGCACCATCGCCACCATGGAGAGCTTGCGGCGGCTGCAAGTGCCGATTGCCATCGACGACTTTGGCACCGGCTACTCGTCGCTGAGCTACCTCAAGCGCTTCAAGGTGGCCAAACTCAAGATCGACCAAAGTTTTGTGCGCGACCTGCACGCCGACCCGGACGACCGCGCCATCGTGCGCGCCGTGATCGGGCTGGCCGACCACCTGGGTATGCGCACCGTGGCCGAAGGGGTGGAAACGGCCGAGCAACTGGCTTGGCTGCACGAGCACGGCTGCGACCAGGCACAAGGTTATTTCCTCAGCCGTCCACTGCCCGCCGACGCCTTGCAGGCCTGGGCGCAGCAGCGCAACTTGCTTGGGCCAGGCCCAGCGGGTGCAGTAGGCTAGCGGCAGCTCGAACAACCCTGTGTCGGGTCTCAATCGGGCTCGATGCGCACCCGCGCCAGCGCGCGCCGGCGCTCGAGCTGATCGGGCAGCACGCCCTGCACCAGACGCCAAAAGGCCGGGCTGTGGCTCATCTCGCGCAGGTGCGCCAGTTCGTGCACCACCACGTAGTCGATCAACTGCGCCTCGAGCTGGATCAGGCGCCAGTGCAAACGCAGGCTGCCATCGGCCTTGGCGCTGCCCCAGCGCGTGCCGGCGTTGCTGAGCTTGAGGCTGCGCCAGCGCACCCCCAGCTGCGGGGCAAAGTGCTGCAAGCGCTGCACGTATAGATCGTAGGCGCTGTGCTGCAGCCAGGTGTGCACGGCGCTGCGCACCCGTTCGGGCGCGCTGCCGGGGGCCAGCGCCAGCTGCAGGCCGGCGCTGCTCAGGCGCGCACTCCCCGGGGCCAAGCCCGCTGCCGGCTCCAGCAACAAGGGCCAGGGCTGGCCCAGGTAGGCCACGCTCGCCCCGGCGCGCCAGCGCGCCGCCAGTTGCGCCGCCTGCTGCTCGGGTGTGGGCGTGGCCGCTGCGGCCGAGTGCGCCTGCACCTGCTGCAGCTTGTCGAGTATCCAGCGCGCCTTGCTGAGCAAAAAACGCTCCACCTCGGCCTGCGCCAAGCGGCTGGGGGCGCGTACGGTCAGCCCTTGGGGCCCGATGCGCAAGCCCAGCGTCTTGCGTGCCGCGCGCTCGAAGTGGTAGCCCACGCGCTGCCCGTTGAGCAGGCATTCGCGGTTGGTTTGTGGGTGGCGCAACGGTGGCGCGTCCAACAAATCCAGTTGCGTGCTCACAGCGACAACGGGGGGCAAAAAAGGCGGGGGCTGTTTCAGGGCTGGCTGGCGTAGGCTTCGGGGTCGAGGCGGCGCATCTCGGCCTCGATCCAGTCTTGCACCTCGCGCATCAGCTCCTCGGGGTCACGCCCCACGCTGGGGATGGGTGGGCCGATGGACAGCTCGACCACACCGGGGCGCTTGATGAAGGCCTTGGCCGGCCAGCAGCGGCCGGAATTGACGGCGATTGGGATCACCGGCACCCCGGCCTGCACCGCCAGCCGCGCGCCACCGCTCTTGTACTGGCCCACCTCGCCGCGCGGGATGCGCGTGCCTTCGGGGAACATGATGACCCACGTGCCCTTGCCGAGCAGGCGCCGGCCTTGCTGCACCACCTTGGCAAAAGCCCGGTTGCGTTGTGCGCGGTCGATGTGGATCATGTCCATGCGCCCCATCGCCCAGCCGAAAAAGGGGATGCGCAGCAGCTCTTTTTTGAACACAAAGGCCAGCGGACGCGGCATCAGCGCCGGCAGGCTGAAGGTCTCCCAGACCGACTGGTGCTTGACCAGCAGCACCGCGGCGTCCTGCTCCCCAGTGGGCAGGTGCTCCCAGCCGGTGACGCGGTTTTTGATGCCCAAAATCCAGCCTCCGGCCCAGACCGAAGTCGCCAGCCAGGCCACGCACAGGCGGTAGGTTCGGGCGCCGCTGACCCAAGGTGCGGCCAGCACCACCACCAGCGCCCACGGCACCACCGTAACGGCCATGAACAACAAATGCAGCAGCGAACGCAGGGCGTAAATGGCGGTCATGAATGGCCTGTTTTATCGGGGACTATGGCCTTTGCCCGCGCCACGATGGCGTCGGCAAAAGCGCTCAAATCGGGGTGCACGTTCACGCCGGCGGGCAAACCGGGCGGCAGCGTGCCGTCGCGGTGCGCCACAGACTGGCCGCTGAGCACCAGGTGCGCCTCGCAGCCGGCGGCCAGCGCCGCTTGGGCGTCGCGCACCGAATCGCCGACTGCCACCATCTGCGCCGCCGGGACGCCAAAGCGCTGGCTGATCTGCAGAAAGAGCCCCGGCGCCGGTTTGCGGCAGTCGCATTCGTCTTCGGGCGCGTGCGGGCAGAAAAACACCGCCTCCACGCGACCCCCGGCCTGCGCCAGCGCCTTGTGCATGCGGGTGTGGATGTCGTTGAGGGTGGCGATGTCGAACAACCCACGGCCTAGGCCCGATTGGTTGGTCGCCACCACCACGCGCCAGCCGGCCTGGTTGAGCCGCGCCACCGCCTCGAGCGCCCCCGGCAAGGGTTGCCAGTCGTCGGGGCTGCGCAGGTAGTCTTCGGGGTCGGGATTCAGGGTGCCGTCGCGGTCGATGACGATCAGCTTGGAGTCGCGGGTGTGGGGCATGTGGTGCGGTGCGCTAGAGGCTTAGGCCAGCCGCGCCAACTCGGCCACGCGGTTCATGGCTTGGTGCAGGGTGTGCAGCAGCGCCAGCCGGTTGGCGCGCACGGCCGGGTCGTCGGCGTTGACCAGCACCGACTCGAAAAACGCATCCACCGGCCCATGCAGCGCCGCCAGCCCCAGCAAATGGGCGCGGTAGTCGCCGGCCTCGAACTGGGCCTGGGTTTGCGGCAGCGTGGTTTGCAGCGCGGCGTACAGGGCTTGCTCGGCTGGCTCGGCCAGCAGCTGCGGCTGCACCTGGGCCGCGCCAGCGTCCGATGCAGAGGGCGCTGCGGGCGCGCCAGCGGCCGATTTCTTCAAGATGTTGCCGATGCGCTTGTTGGCCGCTGCCAGCGCCGCCACTTGCGGCAAGGCGGCAAAGGCGCGCACCGCCTCGAGCCGGCGCGGCACCTCGGCCAAGCGCGTGGGGCGCAGCGCCAGCACCGCGTCCACCTCGTGCGCGCCGTAGCCCTGCTCGCGCAAGCTGCCGGCCAGGCGCTCAAACACGAACTCGGTCAGGGCGGCGCTGGGGTCGGTGATCAGGTCGCCAAACACCGGCCGCGCCAGCGCCAGCAGCTCGGCCCAGTCCAGCGGCAAATCGCGCTCGATCCACATGCGCAGCACGCCCAGCGCGTGGCGGCGCAAGGCGTAGGGGTCTTTGTCGCCGCTGGGCAGGCTGCCGATGCCAAACAGGCCCACCAGGGTTTCGAGCTTGTCGGCCAGCGCCACGCACAAGCCTACCGGGTTGCGCGGCAGCGCATCGCCGGCAAAGCGCGGCTTGTAGTGGTCTTCGATGGCCTCGGCCACCACCGGTTCGAGCCCGTCGTGCAAGGCGTAGGTGCGCCCCATGATGCCTTGCAGCTCGGGGAACTCGCCCACCATGTCGGTGAGCAAATCGGCCTTGGCCAGCAACGCCGCCTGCTCGACCTGGCGCTGCAGCGCCGCATCGCCCAGCCGCTGCGCGATGGCACCAGCGATGGCGCGCACGCGCTCCACGCGCTCGCCTTGGCTGCCGAGCCGGTTGTGATAGACCACCTTGGCCAGCCCCAGCAGGCGCGATTCGAGCGAGCGCTTGCGGTCCTGGTCGTAGAAAAAACGGGCGTCGGCCAAACGCGGGCGCACCACGCGCTCGTTGCCAGCGATCACCGCGCTCGGGTCGGCCGGGTTGATGTTGCTGACCACCAAAAACTGGTGGCTCAAGCGCCCCTGCGCATCGAGCAGCGGGAAGTACTTCTGGTTGGCCTTCATGGTCAGGATCAGGCACTCTTGCGGCACCTCGAGGAACTGGCGCTCAAAGGCGCACACCAGCACCGTGGGCCGCTCGACCAGCGCCGTGACTTCTTGCACCAGCGCGTCGTCCAGCAGGCGCTGCTCGATTTCCTCGGTGCTCAGGCCAGCGCAGCCCTGCTCGACCTCGAGCCGCGCGCCCAAAGAGGCCGCCGCCTGGCGCAGCTGGCGCACCATCTCGAGGCTGCGCTCGGCGTAGCTGGCGATCACCGCACCTTGGGTGCGCAGCGTGGCGGCGTAGCTGTCGGCATCGGGCAGCGGCAGCGGGTCCACCGCGGCCTCGAAGCGGTGGCCGCGCGTGCTGCGGCCGGCGCGCAGGCCCAGCGCGTGCACCGCCACCACCTCGGCGCCGTGCAGCGCCACCAAGCCATGCGCCGGGCGCACGAAGTGCACGCTGCTCCAGCCGGGCACAAAGGCCGCGCTGGCGCCGTCGCTGTTGCCGTGGCTTTCGGGCTGGTAGCTCATCACCTTGGGGATGGGCAGCCGGGCCAGGGCCTCGTCGAGCGCCTTTTGCAGCCCCACCGCCAAGCTCACGCCGGGCTGCACGCTATCCAAATACAAAGCCTCGGCCTTGCCATCGGCGGCGCGGCGCAGGCCGGGCACGGCTGTGGCGTCGGCCCCCAGCGCCGCCAGGCGCTTGAGCAGCGCTTGCGTGGGTGCGCCGCTGGCATCGAGCCCCACGCTCACCGGCATGAGCTTGTGCGCCACCGGCCGATCCGGCGCGCGCGCAGCCACGCCGCAGATGTGCGCGGCCAAGCGCCGCGGCGAGGCAAAGGAGGTGAGCCGCGCATCGGCTTCGGCCAAGCCTTGGGCTTGCAGCTGCTCGGCCAGCACGCCGGCAAAGGCTTCGCCCAGTTTTTTCAGCGCCTTGGGAGGCAGTTCTTCGACCAACAGTTCGACCAGGAGGTTGTGCTTGTGCATGAATCTTGTGCCTGTTGTTGTGCCCATCAGGCCGCTTGGGGTTCCATCTGCGCCACCCAAGGGCGCGGCGCCATGGGAAAGCCCAGCCGCTGCCGGCTCTCGAAGTAGCTTTGCGCCACGCTGCGCGCCAGGTTGCGGATGCGCCCGATGTAGGCCGCGCGCTCGGTCACGCTGATGGCGCCGCGCGCGTCGAGCAGGTTAAAGCTGTGCGCGCACTTGAGCACCTGCTCGTAGGCCGGCAGCGCGAGCTGGCTGCGGATCAGGTGCTGCGCCTGGCGCTCGTGGGCGGCAAAGGCGGCAAACAAAAACTCGGCGTCGGCGTGCTCAAAGTTGTAGGCGCTTTGCTCCTGCTCGTTTTGCAGATAGACGTCGCCGTAGCTCAGGCCCGGCGTCCAGACCAGGTCGTAGACGTTTTCCACGCCTTGCAGGTACATCGCCAAGCGCTCGAGGCCGTAGGTGATCTCGCCGGTGATCGGCCGGCAGTCGATGCCGCCCACTTGCTGGAAGTAGGTGAACTGCGTCACCTCCATGCCGTTGAGCCAGACCTCCCAGCCCAAGCCCCAGGCGCCCAGCGTCGGGTTTTCCCAGTCGTCCTCGACAAAGCGCACGTCGTTTTGCTTCAGGTCAAAGCCCAGCGCCTGCAACGAGCCCAGATACAGCTCGAGGATGTTGGCCGGCGCCGGCTTGAGCACCACCTGATACTGGTAGTAGTGTTGCAGGCGGTTGGGGTTCTGGCCGTAGCGCCCGTCTTTGGGGCGCCGGCTCGGCTGCACATAGGCCGCTTTCCAGGGCTCGGGCCCCAGGGCGCGCAAAAAAGTGGCGGTGTGACTGGTGCCCGCGCCCACTTCCATGTCGTAGGGTTGCAGCAGCGCACAGCCTTGGGCCGCCCAGTAGCTTTGCAGTTGGAGGATGATTTGTTGGAACGTCATGGTGGCGGCCTAGGGTGCCCAAGCGGTGCGCCGCAAAAGCGCGTGCAAAACGCTGATTTTAGTGCCCCGGAGGCGCCTACGAAGCGCCTACGAAGCGCCCACTGAGCGCCACCCAAGCGCCAGCCAAGCGCCCGCAAAGCTCAGGTACGCCGCCAGCACAGCGCCAGCAGCGCCAGCGCCGCCAGCACCACCGGCCACAAGCCCCAGTGCGCGGCCCAGCGCGCAAACGGGGTCAGGCCGCTGCGGCCCTCGACCGTGACACCCAGCACACCGCGCGTCAGGCGCGGCAACTCGGCCAACACACGGCCCATGTGGTCGATGCCCACGGTGGAGCCGGTGTTGGTGGCGCGCACCATCGGGCGTTGCAACTCCAGGGCGCGCAGGCGGGCGATGTGGCGGTGCTGATCGATCGCCACGGTGTTGCCAAACCAGCCGATGTTGCTCACGTTGACCAGAACCGTGGGGGCCTGCCAGGGGCCGCGAAAGGCCGCTGCCAGTTCTTCGCCGAACAGGTCTTCGTAGCAGATGTTGGGCCCAAGGTGCTGGCCCGCCCACGCAAACGGCGCCTGCCCCAATGGGCCGGGGCGGTAGGCGCCCAGTGGGATCTGCATCATGTCGATGAACCACTGGAAAAACGGCGGCACGAACTCACCAAAGGGCACCAGGTGGTATTTGTCGTAGCGGTAGGGCTGCAGCGACGGCGTCCAGCCCAGCACCGAGTTGGTGTAGCCCTCGCGCCAGTTGCCGACCGGAATGCCGATCAGCACCGCCGACTGGCTGCGCTCGATGCGGCCCAAGAAGGCCTCCCACCAGAGCGGATCGATCTCTTGTGGCAGCAGCGGAATAGCGGTTTCAGGCAACACCACCAAGCCGGGCTTGCCGGCGGCGTCGAACCGGTCGAGCGCCAGCGCGGTCTGCTCTTTGTACCATTGCAGCGCAAAGGGGATACCGACCTTGGGCTCAAACTTTTTGTCCTGCGCCACATTGCCTTGCAGCAGTTGCACCGGCAGGGTGCCGGTGCTTGCGGTCAGGGTGGGCACACGCTGCGCCAGCCAGCTGCCCAAGTGGGGCCACAGCAGCAGCGGCAGCCACAGGGCCAGCAGCGGCAACAGCGGCGACGCCATGTGACCGTGGCTCAGGCCACGCCCCGAGGGCACCGTGACCGTCCGCTCCCAAGGCACAGCCGGGGCGCTGCGTTGCACCAAGGCAGCCACCGTGCCCGCCGCCAGCGCCGCCGCCAGCGCGCCCATGCCATAGACCCCCACCCAAGGGGCCAAGACGGCCAGCGAATCGACGTGGGCGTAACCGATCGCCCCCCAAGGAAACCCAGTCAGCAAGGTGCCGCGCGCCACCTCGGCCAGCGTCCACAAGGCCGCAAAAACCACGGCCTGCACCAGCGGCGCAGCCGCGCGCCAGCGCCAAAACAGAGCCCCAGCGGCAGCGTAGTACAAGGCCAGAAAGGCCGCCAGCAAAAACACCGCGCCCGCCGCCAGCGGCACCGCCATGCCACCGTAGGTGTTCATGGACACGAACAGCCACCAAAAGCTGCCGCACAGCCACGCCAGCGCAAACAGGCCGGTGCGCCACGCCGCCCGGCGCCGGCTGGGCGCGCGCACGATGGCCAGCACCAGCACGCACAGCGCCAGCCACTGCAGCAGCGGCGTCGGCTCGCCGGCGTGCAGGCCCCAGCCGGCCAGCGCCAGCGTCTGGAACGGCCACGCCAAGGCCAGCGCCTGCACCCAACCCGCCAGCAGCAGCGCCGCCGACCAGGCGCCGCGCATCAAGGCGCTCCCTCGAGGCGCGTGACCTTGAACCAGACCACCGTGCCGCCGCGGGTGTGCTGGGAGCGAAACAGCAAGCCGCCCAAGGCGTGGCTTTCGCCGCGCTTGGGCACGTGGCCGAGCTCGTGCGCCACCAGACCGCCGATGGTTTCAAAGCCATTGCGCGGCAGCTCGACGCCAAAGCGCTCGTTGAGGCGCTCGATCGGGGTGTCGCCATTGATGCGCCAGGAGCCGTCGGCCAGCGTGAAGATGTCGCCTTCGTCTTCTTCTACGTCGAACTCGTCTTCGATCTCGCCCACGATCTCTTCGAGCACGTCTTCGATGGTGATCAGTCCGGCGACGCGGCCAAATTCGTCGATCACGATCGCCAGGTGGTTGCGGTTGCCGCGAAACTCGCGCAGCAAATCGTTGAGGCCCTTGCTTTCGGGCACGAAGGTGGCCGGGCGCAGCAGGGCGCGCAGGTTGAGCTCCGGGGCGCGCTGCAGTTTGAGCAAATCCTTGGCCATGAGGATGCCGATGATCTGGTCGCGCTCGCCCTCAAAGACGGGAAAGCGCGAGTGGGCGGTGGAAATCACGGTGTTGAGCAACTCGTTGAAAGGCGCGTGGATGTCGAGCACGTCCATGCGCGGGGCTGCCACCATCACATCGCCCGCCGTCATGTCGGCGATGCGGATCACGCCTTCGAGCATGGCGCGCGACTCGGCGTTGATGATGGCGTTGTCCTCGGCCTCGGCCAAGGTCTCGATCAGTTCGTCCTTGGAGTCGGGGCCGGGGTTGAGAAATTCCACCAGCCGCTTAAAAAAACCGCGCTGGTCCACGTGCCGCAGCCGACGCTGCGGCGAACTACTGGGAGAGGGTTCGGACACAAGGGTGCCTGGTAGTTGATCAGCCCCTAGGATACAACAGCACGCTGACGCCCGAGACCACGACGCACCCAGCGGCGCAGTAGGTAGTGGGCGTTTTTGAGGGCATAGTCACCGCCCGCTAGGCGATCTTGCCACCACTCACTGGCGCTGGAGTGGAAATCGGCCGGGGGCAACAACAAGCGCGCCTCGCTCTCACTGCCCTCGCGCAGCACGCTCGCGCCAGCATTGCGGGCAATCGCCAGCATGGGGGCGTTTTCGCTCAGGGCGTGTATCACCAGCTGCGCTACGCCTTCGTTGCGGGCATGACGCACGGCGTGTGCAAACAGAACCGCCCCGTAACCGCGCCCTCGCACATGGGGAGCCACACTGACACCAAACTCGGCCGATTGTTCGCTGCGGCTGCGGACCGTGTAAGCCAGATGGGCCATAGCGATCAGCCGCATGCGCCAGTTAAAAATACCAAACACTTCGTCGCAGCCGAAGCGCAAACCCTCAACGTAGTGGCGGATGTGCACATCGCTGGCCGCATAACCAAAGCGCAGATAACGGTCGTGCTCGTCCAAGGCCAGCAGGTGGCGCAGAATCGCCGGCCGCTGCGCCGCCTCAAGGGTCGCAATCGGCGCCGCTGGGCGCGAAGCAGCACACACGCGTGGCCTTGCGCGGGGTGGGCTGAAGATTGGATCGGTGACTGACATGGCTCAACTATAAGGGTTTTCCCTGATTTTGTGCACTGAGCCCACGGATTGAGCCCCGCCACTGTTGCGGGCGCGACACCATCCAAGGGCTTGCCCTGATTCGGCTGTTGGCTCCAGCGCACACAATGCAACACCAATTTGCGCCCAGCTCGCCTCCTCACCTGCCGCTTGACCCATGGAAAAAATCTGGCTTCAGAGCTACCCTCCCGGCGTGCCGCACGCGATCGATGCGTCGCAGTACCGCTGCCTCAACGAGCTGTTCGAGGATTCGTTTCGCCAGCACGCCCAGCGCCCGGTCACGGTCTGCATGGAGCGCTGGATGAGCTACGCTCAGCTCGACCAGATGAGCCAGGCGCTGGGGGCTTACCTGCAATCGCTTGGCCTGACTGAAAACGCGCGCGTGGCCATCATGCTGCCCAACCTGCCGCAGTTTCCCATCACCATGGCCGGGGTGTTGCGCGCCGGCTACACCTGCGTCAACGTCAATCCGCTCTACACCGCGCGCGAGCTCGAGCACCAGCTGCGGGATTCTGGGGCCGAAGCGATCGTGATCCTGGAAAACTTCGCCCATGTGCTCGAGGAGGTGATCGCCCGCACCCCGGTCAAGCACGTGGTCGTGGCCAGCATGGGCGAACTGTTGGGCTGGTGGTACGGGCGCTGGCTCACCTTTGCCGTGCGCCATCTGGCCAAAATGGTGCCCCGCTACCGCCTGCCGCTGGAAGGGCGCACCATCGTGCCCTTCAAACAGGCGCTGAAAAGCGGCCGCAGCCTGCGCCTGCAGCGGCCCACGCTCACGCACGACTCGATCGCGTTTTTGCAATACACCGGCGGCACCACCGGGCTGTCCAAGGGCGCCATCCTGACGCACGGCAACGTGATCGCCGCCACCTTGCAGGCCGAGGCCTGGTTCACCCCGGCCCTGACCAAGCTCGGCGACGTCGGCCGCGCCAACCACATCATGGCGCTGCCGCTGTACCACATCTTTGCCCTCACCCTGATGCTGCTGGTGCTGCGCCACGGTTCGCACGCCACCCTGATCCCCAACCCGCGTGACATCGGCAAGTTCATCGAGGTGCTCAAGAGCCGTCCGTTCCACTTCCTGCCCGCCGTCAACACGCTGTTCAACGGCCTGCTCAACCACCCGCGCTTCAAGCAGGTCGATTGCTCGCACCTGGTGCTGTCGCAGGCTGGCGGCATGGCGGCCCTAGAAGCCACGGCGCGCCAGTGGAAAGCAGTCACCAAAAGCCCCATGATCGAAGGCTGGGGCATGAGTGAAACCTGCGCCATCGGCACCAACAACCCGGTCACCAGCACCGAATTCACCGGCAGCATCGGGCTGCCGCTGCCCAGCATCGACATCGCCATCAAGGACGACGAAGGCCGCGACCAGGCGCCAGGCAGCCCGGGCGAGATCTGCATCCGTGGCCCCAACGTGACGCCGGGCTACTACCAAAAGCCAGAAGAGAACGCCAAGGTGTTTACTGCTGACGGTTTCATGCGCACCGGCGACGTCGGCATCATGGATGCGCGCGGCTTCATCCGCATCGTCGATCGCAAGAAGGACATGGTGATCGTTTCGGGCTTCAACGTCTATCCGGCCGAGCTCGACCAGGTGATCGCCCTGTGCCCGGGGGTGCTCGAATGCGCCTGCGTGGGTGTGCCCGACGAGCGCACCGGCGAGGCCATCAAGGCCTATGTGGTGCGCAGCGACCCGACCCTGACCGAAGAAGCGCTGCTGCGCTTTTGCCACGAGCAGCTCACCGGCTACAAGCGCCCCAAATACATTGAGTTCCGCGACGCACTGCCCAAGAGCAACGTGGGCAAGATCTTGCGCCGCGAACTGCGCCAGAAATGAGCCCCAGCGACGCCTTGACCAGCGCTTTGTCCACCACCGCCCCAGCCGCCACCACCGCCCTGCCGCCGGGCGTGCGCGTGTTCGAGCGCGGCTGGCTCTCGTCCAACAACGTGCTGATCGACGGCCCCGAGGGCGCCACGCTGGTCGATAGCGGCTACGCCAGCCACGCCGCCCAGACCGTGGCGCTGGTCGAGCAGGCGCTGCAAGGCCGCCCGCTGCGCCAACTGCTCAACACCCACTTGCACAGCGACCACTGCGGCGGCAACGCCGCCTTGCAGGCGCGCTTTGCTGCGGTGCAGACGTGGATCCCGCCCGGCCAAGCCGAAGCCGCCCGCGCTTGGGACGAAGCGGCCCTGAGCTTTCGCGCCACCGGCCAGCGCTGCCCGCGCTTTGCCTTTGATGCCCTGCTGCACCCCGGCCGCACGCTGGCGCTGGGCGGGAGCGCATGGCAGATCCACGCCGCGCCGGGGCACGACCCGCACGCGGTGCTGCTGTTCGAGCCGCAGCAGCGGCTGCTGATCAGCGGCGACGCGCTGTGGCCCAACGGCTTTGGCGTGGTGTTCCCGGAGCTTGACGGCGAGCCCGGCTTTGCCGAAGTGGCGGGCACGCTCGATGCCATCGAGGCCTTGCAACCGCTGCTGGTGATTCCCGGCCATGGCGCCTTGATTGCCGGCGCGCCCGCCGTGGCGCTGGCGCTGGAGCGCGCGCGCAGCCGGCTGGCGCAGTTTGCCACCCAACCCGAGCGGCACCGCGAGTACGCGATCAAGGTGCTGCTCAAGTTCAGGCTGATCGAGTGGCAGAGCGCCGCACTGTCTGATTTTTTGGCTTGGGCCGAAGGCACGCCCTATCTGCAGCACTTGCACCGGCGCCACGGCGCGGGGCAGGGCTTGCGCCCGTGGGTGCAGCAGCGCATCGACGAGCTGGTGCGCAGCCAGGCGGCCAGGCTGGAACTCGGCCCCGACGGCCCTGTGCTGCTCGACGCCTGAACACGCAATGAAACGCAATGAAACGCGTCTTAACGCCTCAAACGCCCAGCATCAGGCGCAGGTTTTGCACCGCCGCGCCGCTGGCGCCTTTACCTAGGTTGTCGAGCCGCGCCACCAGCAGCGCTTGGCGCTGGGCCTCGTTGGCATACACAAACAGCTCGAGCGCATCGCTGCCGGCCAGCGCCACGGCGTCGAGCTTGGCGCTGGGGCTGGGCGTGCCCACGCGCACCCAGTCGCAGCCCGCATAGTGCGCGCGCAGCGCCTGCTCGAGGTCGGCGGCGCGCACTTGGCCCGGCAAGGCGTCGAGGTGCAGCGGCAGTTGCACCAGCATCCCTTGGGCAAAGTTGCCCACCGCCGGCACGAACAACGGCGCGCGCCGCAAGCCGCTGTGGGCCATGATCTCGGGCAGGTGCTTGTGCTGCAAGCCCAGCGCATAGAGCTCAAAAGCGGGCGCTTGGCCGGACTCGTAGGCTTCGATCATGGCGCGCCCGCCGCCGCTGTAGCCGCTCACGCTGGGCAGGCACAGCGCCGCATCGGGCGCAATCAAGCCGGCATCGAGCAGCGGCCGCAGCAGCGCGATGGCGCCGGTGGCGTAACAGCCCGGGTTGCTCACGCGCTCGGCGCGCCGGATCGCCTCGGCTTGGCCCGCGCACAGTTCGGCAAAGCCATAGACCCAACCCGGCGCCACCCGGTGCGCGCTCGAGGCGTCGATCACCCGCGGGGCTGCGCTGCCCTCGGCCTTGATCGCATCGAGCAGGGCCAGCGAGGCGCGCGCGTCGTCGTCGTGCAGGCACAAAATCACCAGATCGGCCTGCGCCATCAGCTCGCGCTTGGCGGCCGGGTCTTTGCGCTGCTCGGGGGCAATGCTCAGCAGCTGCACCGCCGACAGATTGGCCAAGCGCTGGCGGATTTGCAAACCGGTGGTGCCGGCCTCGCCGTCTATAAAAATGTGTGGCATGAGCGAATTAAAAAAAGAAGGTCAAACCAGGGACAAAGGAGGAACTTTAGGGGCACCAACCCGCCATGGCGTCAGTTTCGCATCAGGCTGGCGGCACAGGCGCATGATACAGTGCGGCTTTCGTGTGTCCTATGGCCTGTTGCACCGTAACCGTGGCCGATTTACATGCCCACGCTACCTTGCCCTCAGGGCGGACGTGTTGTGTTTGACTCTTACAGAGAGCGCTTTTCATGAAAATTCACGAGTATCAAGCCAAGGATATCTTGCGCCAATTCGGCATTCCGGTGCCGCGCGGCATCCCCGCTTTCACGGTGCAAGAAGCCGTGGAAGCGGCGCAAAAACTGGGCGGCCCGGTGTGGGTGGTCAAGGCCCAGATTCATGCCGGGGGCCGCGGCAAAGGCGGCGGCGTCAAGGTCGCCAAAAGCCTTGACGACCTCAAAGCCCGCGCCTCCGACATCTTGGGCATGCAACTGGTCACGCACCAAACCGGCCCAGGTGGCCAAAAAGTGCGCCGGCTCTACATCGAAGACGGCGCCGATATCCAAAAGGAATACTACCTCTCGCTCGTGACCGACCGCGGCACGCAAAAGGTGGCCTTCATCGCTTCCAGCGAAGGCGGCATGGACATCGAAGAAGTCGCCCACGCCACGCCCGAGAAAATCGTCAAGGTCTTTGTCGATCCGCTCGTTGGCCTCACGCCCGAGCAAGGCGCGCAACTGGCACAAGGCATCGGCATGCCGGCGGGTTCGCAGGCGCAGTTCGTCGAGATCTGCCAGAACCTGTACCGCTGCTACATGGAGACCGACGCCTCGCTGGTCGAGATCAACCCGCTCAACCGCAGCAGCAACGGCCAACTGATCGCGCTCGACGCCAAGTTCAACTTCGACGCCAACGCGCTCTTTAGGCACCCCGAGATCGTCGCCCTGCGCGACCTCGACGAAGAAGACCCGGCAGAAATCGAAGCCTCGAAGTTTGACTTGGCCTACATCAGCCTCGACGGCAACATCGGCTGCTTGGTCAACGGCGCCGGGCTGGCCATGTCCACCATGGACACGATCAAGCTCTTTGGTGCCGAGCCGGCCAACTTCCTCGACGTCGGCGGCGGCGCCACGCCCGAGAAGGTCACCGAGGCCTTCAAGATCATGCTCAAGAACGACCGCGTCAAGGCGATCTTGGTCAACATCTTTGGCGGCATCATGAAGTGCGACACCATCGCCACCGGCGTCATCACCGCCTGCCGCGCCGTGAACCTGAGCGTGCCGCTGGTGGTGCGCATGAAGGGCACCAACGAAGAACTGGGCAAGAAGATGCTGGCCGAATCGGGCCTGCCCATCATCAGCGCCGACACCATGGCCGAAGCCGCCCAAAAGGTGGTTGCTGCCGTCCAGGCCTGAGCGCCTCAACCATTGCAGCGCGCACAAGGAAACGCACCATGTCTATCCTGATCAACCAAGACACCAAGGTCATCACCCAAGGCATTACCGGCAAGACCGGTCAATTCCACACCGAAAAGTGCCAAGAATACGCCAACGGCAAGCAGTGCTTCGTCGCCGGCGTGAACCCCAAAAAGGCCGGCGAGCGCATCTTTAACATCCCCATCTACGCCAGCGTCAAAGAGGCCGCCGCCCAAACCGGCGCCACCGTGTCTGTGATCTACGTGCCGCCCGCCGGCGCGGCCGACGCCATCTGGGAAGCGGTCGAGGCCGACCTCGATCTGGCGATCTGCATCACCGAAGGCATTCCGGTGCGCGACATGCTCATGGTGCGCAACAAAATGAAGGCCAAAGTGGCCGCCGGCGGCAAAGAAACGCTGCTGCTGGGCCCCAACTGCCCAGGCCTGATCACGCCCGACGAAATCAAGATCGGCATCATGCCCGGTCACATCCACCGCAAGGGGCGCATCGGCGTCGTCAGCCGTTCGGGCACCCTGACCTACGAAGCGGTGGCGCAGCTGACCGAAATCGGCCTGGGCCAGAGCAGCGCCGTGGGCATCGGCGGCGACCCGATCAACGGCCTCAAGCACATCGACGTCATGCGCCTCTTTAACGACGACCCCGACACCGACGCCGTGATCATGATCGGCGAGATCGGCGGCCCCGATGAGGCCGAGGCGGCGCTGTGGTGCAAGCAGCACATGAAAAAGCCGGTGGTGGGCTTTATCGCCGGCGTCACCGCGCCCGCAGGCAAGCGCATGGGCCACGCCGGCGCGCTGATCGCGGGTGGCGCCGACACCGCCGACGCCAAGCTGGCGATCATGGAAGAATGCGGCTTCACCATCACGCGCAACCCCTCCGAAATGGCGCGCCTGCTCAAGCGCCTGCTCTGAGAGGCTGAGTTGGCGTAGCATGGGGGGTTGAAATGCCAGACGCAACCCCACCATGCCCACCCTGAGCATCCGCCTCGATGGCGCTGCGCCCTTGCTGGTGCGGCTCGAGCAGCCCCGCACCACGCTGGGCCGCCGCCCCTACAACGACATCGTCGTCGATAGCCTCGCCGTGAGCGGCGAGCACGCGGTGTTCGTTCTGCACCCCGACGGCGTCGAACTGATCGACCTGCACAGCACCAACGGCACCTACGTCAATGGCCACGCCATCGACAGCGTGCGCTTGGGGCCCGAAGACCTGATCGAAATCGGCCGCTGCCAGATGCGCTTGGGGCTTGAAGTCCAGGCGGCGCCAGCGCATGCCCAGCGGGCGTGCTTGCGCGTGCTCAGCGGCCCTGCAGCGGGCAAAGAAATGGCGCTCGAAAAACCCACCACCACCTTGGGCAAACCGGGGCTGGCGGTGGCTGCCATCACCCGTCTGGCCGATTCGAGCTTTGCCCTCACCTGGGTGGATGGCGCGCCCGCCGTGCTCAACGGCCACACGCTGGGCCAGCGGCAGGCCAAGGCGCTGGCGCACCACGACCGTCTGTGCATCGCCGGCATCGAGATGGAGTTCTTGCTCGATTGAGTGGTGTTGGACTAACCCAGCCCCAACGGCCGGGCCGCCTGCAGCAGCGCGCGCGTGCGCTCGGCCTCGCGTCGCGCGGCCACGGCAAAATCGTCGCCGGCGCTGGCGTACAGAATGGCGCGCGATGAGTTGACGGCGATCAGCGCTTGGCTGCGGCTGGCGTCGCCGCGCCAGCCGGCGCGCACCGTGGCGGCGGCGTCGCCGCCCTGCGCGCCCACACCGGGAATGAGCAGCGGCAGCGTCGGCGCCAAGGCACGCACGCGCTCGATCTCTTGCGGGTAGGTGGCGCCCACCACCAGCCCAAGCTGGCCGCTGAGGTTCCACGGCCCCTGCGCCAAGCTAGCGATGTGCTCATACAGCAGCGGCTGTCCGGGCAGATCGGCCAAGCGCTGGTTTTGCAGCTCGTCGCCGCCGGGGTTGCTGGTGCGGCAGAGCAAAAACACGCCCTTGCCGGGGTAGTGCAGGTAGGGCTGAATGGAGTCGAAGCCCATGAAGGGCGACAGCGTCACGGCGTCGGCGCCGTAGCGCTCGAAGGCTTCGCGTGCGTACTGCTCGGCGGTGCTGCCGATGTCGCCGCGTTTGGCGTCGAGGATGATGGGCACGTGCGGCGCCGCCACGCGGATGTGCGCCAGCAGGTGTTCGAGCTGGTCTTCGGCGCGGTGCGCGGCAAAGTAGGCGATCTGCGGCTTGAAGGCCAGCGCTAGGTCGGCGGTGGCATCAACGATGGCGGCGCAAAAGTCGTAAATGCGCGCCGGGTCGCCGCGCCAAGCGTGCGGAAAGCGCGCCGGGTCGGGGTCTAGGCCCACGCACAGCAGCGACTGGTGGCGGCGCTCGGCCGCATGCAGCATCTCGACGAAGTTCATGCCTGCGATTGTAGGCGCGCCGCTTGGCGTGCAGGCGCGATTGCCGTCGTGCACCCTAGCGCGCCGTGCTACGCTACACGCCTATGTGCCAACTGCTCGGACTCAACTGCGCCACCCCGACCGACGCCCAATTCAGCTTCAGCGGCCTGCAGCGCCGCGGCGGCGCCACCGACCACCACGGCGACGGTTGGGGCATCGCCTTTTTCGAGGGCAAGGGGCTGCGCCTGTTTGTGGATTGCGAAAGCGCCGCGCACTCGCCCATGGCCAATTTTTTGCGCCAGTACCCGCTCAAGAGCACGCACATCATCGCCCACGTGCGCAAAGCCACCGAAGGCGCGGTGCGGCTGGAAAACACGCACCCTTTTTGCCGCGTGCTCTGGGGCCGGCACTGGGTGTTTGCGCACAACGGCGACCTGAAGGACTACCGCCCGCACCTGCACAGCCACTTTCACCCCGTGGGCGACACCGACAGCGAGCGCGCTTTTTGCTGGCTGCTGCAAGAGCTGGCCAAATCCCACGCCAGCCTGCCCAGCGTGCCCGAGCTCACGCTCACGCTGCGCGAGCTGCTGCCCCAGGTGCGGCGCCACGGCAGCTTCAACTTTTTGCTCTCCAACGGCCAGGCGCTGTGGGCGCACTGCAGCACGCAGCTGCACTACCTGGTGCGCCAGCACCCCTTCGCCCACGCCACCCTGATGGACGAGGACTGGACCGTGAACTTTGCCGAAGTCAACCAGCCCGGCGACCGCGCCGCCGTGGTCGTGACCACGCCGCTGACGCGCGACGAACGCTGGACCGCGTTTGCCGCCGGCGAGCTCAAGGTGTTTGTCGATGGCTTGCCGCTGGACGGGGTCTGAACCGCAGTACCGTGCGGGCCCAGCACCACAGCGCCCGCCCTACCCCAGCGCCTACCCCGGCGCCTACCCCAGCGCCTGCTCGAGCGCATCGACAAAGCGCGCCGCCACGTCGAAGCCGGTTTGATCGGTGATTTCCTGAAAGCAGGTCGGGCTGGTGACGTTGATTTCGGTCACGCAGTCACCGATCACATCCAGGCCCACCAGCAACAAGCCGCGCGCCGCCAGCTGCGGGCCGATGGCGCGGGCCAGCGCCCAGTCGCGCTCGCTCAGGGGCTGCGCCACGCCTTTGCCGCCGGCGGCCAGGTTGCCGCGCACCTCGCCGCCTTGTGGGATGCGCGCCAAACAAAAGGGCACCGCCTCGCCGCCGATCAGCAGCACGCGCTTGTCGCCCTGGGCGATTTCTGGCAAAAAGCGCTGCACCATCACCGTGCACTGGCCGTGGCGGTTCAGGGTTTCGATGATGACACCGAGGTTGAGCCCGTCGGGGCCGACGCGGAAAATCCCCATGCCGCCCATGCCGTCGAGCGGCTTCAAGATGATGTCGCGCTGCTCGGCGTGAAAGGCGCGGATGGCCGCGGCAGAGCGCGTCACCAGCGTGGGCGGGGCGTACTGGGCAAACTCCAGCAGCGCCAGCTTTTCTGGGTGTTCGCGCAGCGCCTGCGGCCGGTTGAACACGCGCGCGCCCTCGCGCTCGGCTTGCTGCAGCAGGTGCGTGGCGTAGAAGTACTCGCTGTCAAAGGGCGGGTCGGCGCGCATCAGCACGGCGTCGAAGTCGCGCAGCGCCAGCGCGCTGCGGGCACCCACCCGGTACCAGTCGCTCGGGTGGCCGGTGAGCTCGAGGGCTTGCGCCCACGCCTGCACCGGGCCGCCGCTTTGCCAGTGCAGATCGGCCGCTGTGCACACCGCCAACTCGTGCCCGCGGCGCTGGCATTCGCGCAGCATGGCAAAGGTGCTGTCCTTGGCGATCTTGAAGCCGGCCAGCGCGTCGGCCACGCACAGCAGCCGCCGGGGCTGCGCACGCATCAGTCGAGCTCCTCGGCCATGGGGTCGGTGGCTTCGAGCTCGTAACTCGCCGCCAGCATCGCCAGCCGGGCGATCACGCCATAGAGGTAGAAGCGATTGGGCACGCTGGCCCCCGGCTTTTGCCCCGGCTGGGGCTGCTGCGCGCTTTTCTCGAAGGCCAGCGGTGCAAAGCTGGAACCGGGAGCGTTGAGGTTTTCGTCGGTGCCGCGCTCGGCGTGCACGCGGTAAAAACCGCCCACCACGTAGCGGTCCATCATATAGACCACCGGCTCGGCCACGGCGTCGTTGACGCGCTCGTGCGTCAGCACGCCTTCTTGAATGATCACGTCCGAGACCGGCTGGCCGTCTTTGATCACCGCCATCTTGTTCTTGGTCTTGCGGTTGAGGTCGGACAGATCAGAGGCGTCGCGCACCGTCATCACGCCCATGCCGTAGGTGCCGTTGTCGGCCTTGACGATGACGAAGGGCTTCTCGCGGATGCCGTATTCTTTGAACTTCTTTTTGATTTTGCCCAGCAGCGCATCGACGTTGCTCTGCAGGCACTCCATCCCGGTGCCTTCGGCAAAATTGACCTGCCCGCAGTGGTTGAAGAGCGGGTTGATGAGCCACGGGTCCATGCCCAGCAGCTTGCCAAAGCGCTTGGCCACCGCTTCGTAGGCGGCAAAGTGCTGGCTTTTTTTGCGCACATGCCAGCCGGCGTGCAGCGGCGGCAACAGGTACTGCTCGTGCAAGTCTTCCAAAATGCCGGGCACGCCGGCGCTCAGGTCGTTGTTGAGCAGCACCGTGCAGGGGTCGAAGTGCTTGAGCCCGACACGCTTGCCCTGGCGCAGCAGCGGCTCGATGCGCACCTGCTCGCCGTTGGGCAGGTCGATGGTCACGGGCGCTTTGAGCTCGGGGCTGAGCGAACCCAGACGCACATTGAGGCCGGCCTGATAAAAGATTTTCTGCAGCTGCGCCACGTTCATCAGGTAGAACATGTTGCGCGTGTGGTTTTCGGGCACCAGCAGCAGGTTTTTGGCCTCGGGGCAGATTTTTTCGATCGCCGCCATCGCCGCCTGCACCGCCAGCGGCAGCATCTCGGGCGTGAGGTTGTTCCAGCCGCCCGGGAACAGGTTGGTGTCCACCGGTGCCAGTTTGAAGCCGGCGTTGCGGATATCGACCGAACTGTAAAACGGCGGCGTGTGCTCCATCCACTCGAGCCGGAACCAGCGCTCGATCACGGGGGTGGACTCGAGCACGCGCTGCTCGAGCTCGTTGATGGGGCCGGTCAGGGCAGTGACTAGATGAGGAACCATGGCCCGACTTTAACCCATCAAGGCTTCAAAAACTCTCCCACTCGCCCTCGGTGTTGTTGGCCGCTTTGGGGCTGGCTTTGGCGCTGTTGCGGTTGGGCAAGGCCTTGGGGGCCAACGGGGCAGGTTGGGCTGGGCTGCGGGCCGGCGCTGAGGCCTGGGCTTTGGCAGCGGCCGGCGCAGCTGCGGGCAGCGCCTTGGCCGAGGCGCTCGGGTGCGCTTGCGGCTTGGGCAGTGGGGCGGCGGCGGGCCCGGACGCAAAAGCGCTGCGTCCTGCGGACTGCCTAGCGGGGGGCTGCGCTCGGCCGGATGTTGCAGCCAAAGCACTCCCTTCGACCGCTGTCGCCGTGGCGGCTGGGCGCGCGCGCAGCGCTAACGCGCCGGCCTGCGCCGCAGAGCCGCCCTCGGCGCCGGTGCGGAAGGAGCCGATCGCCTCAGCCAAGCGCCCGGCCTGGTCGCGCAGGCTCTCGGCGGCGGCTGCGCTTTGCTCGACCAGCGCGGCGTTTTGCTGCGTCATCTGGTCGAGCTGGTTCACCGCCACGTTCACTTGACCGATGCCCTCGCTCTGCTCGGCCGCTGCGGCCGTGATTTCGCCGATGATGTCGCTCACGCGCTGCACGCTGGTGACGATTTCGTTCATGGTAGCACCCGCCTCCTGCACCAGGCGGCTGCCGCTGTCCACCTTTTCGACGCTGGCACCAATCAGGGCCTTGATCTCTTTGGCGGCTTCGGCGCTGCGTCCAGCCAGGCTGCGCACTTCAGAGGCCACCACGGCAAAGCCGCGCCCTTGCTCGCCCGCCCGCGCCGCTTCCACTGCGGCATTGAGCGCCAAAATGTTGGTCTGGAACGCGATGCCATCGATGACGCCGATGATGTCAGAGATTTTCTGGCTACTGGAGCTGATGTCGTTCATGGTGTGCACCACCTGCCCCACCACCGCGCCGCCTTTTTGTGCCACTTGCGCCGCGCTGGCTGCCAACTGGTTGGCTTGGCGCGCCGAATCCGCTGTCTGCTTGACCGTGGCCGTGAGCTGCTCCATGCTGGAGGCGGTTTCTTCGAGGTTGCTGGCGGCTTGCTCGGTGCGCCGGCTCAAGTCTTGGTTGCCGTTGGCGATTTCTTCGGATGCGGTTCCAATGCTGTCGTTGGCCTGGCGCACTTTGCCAACGATGTCGAGCAAAGACACCTTCATGGCTGCCAATGCCCGCAACAAATCGCCCAGCTCATCGGTGCGGTTGCTGGTTACGCTGCGCGTCAAATCCCCTTGGGCCACCGCTTGCGCCAACTCCACCGCTTGTTGAATCGGGGCGCCGATCGAGCGCCCGATGCGCCACGCCAACAGCACAGAAATGAGCAGAGCCGCCACAAAAAGCACCCCAACCAACAGGTACAGGGCTCGGAATTCGGCCTGAATCTGCGCCTGCAACGCCGCCATCGACGCCAACTCACCATCGACCAGCGCCTGCGTGACCTCCACGTAGCGGTTGGTGAGGGGCAAAAACTGGCTCTCGATCAGCGCCCGTGCGGCGGCATCGTCGCCGGCGGCCTTGAGCTGGTTGACGGCATCGCGGGCAGCCAGCCACTGCGTGCGCACTTCGCCCACCACGCCGGCGCGCTGCAGCGAGTCGGCGTCTCCCTCAGCCAGTGCCAAGAATTCCGTTTGGGTGGCGGTGGTGTCGCGCGAGGTTTGGGCCATGGTAGCGCGAAAAAACTCGAGCACCTCGGTGCCCGGCGACACCGCCACCGCCAGCGAGCGTGCTGAATTTTGGCGTATGTGGGCCAGCCATTCACTGGCCAGCTCCAGCTTGCTGGCTTTGACCCGCATTTGCTGGCTCAAGTCACGCACCAGCTCTGCCTTCCAGACCGTAGCAGCCAAAACCACTGCAAACAGCAGCAAAATACCAGCAAAAGCACCATTCAGGCGCCGCTGCACCGTGCCCAACAGGCCGCGGGATTGCAGCTCGGCTGCGTAAGCGTTTTGAGACATCTAAAAATCCTCGACGTTATAAATAGATAGCAACTCCGCCCTAGCTCACCGCCCAGGCATGGTCAAGCGCCGCTCTGCGCCCTGGTAGCCCGAGGCTTTTCCATGCCCGCGGGTCGCGGTGCGCTGCAGCGGCGGGTGGCCGGGGTGCGCGGCGTCTTGCAAACGAAATACCGCCACCAGCTCGCTCAAGCGCTGCGCCTGGTCGCTCAAGGCTTGGGCGGCTGCGGCGCTTTGCTCGACCAAAGCGGCGTTTTGCTGTGTCATCTGGTCGAGCTGGGCCACTGCGCCGTTGACCGACGACAGGCCGCTGGCCTGCTCGCCGCTGGCGCTGCTGATCTCGGTGATGAAAGCCGAGACCTTGTGCGCGTTGGCCACGATTTCGCGGATGTTGGTGCCGGCTTGGTGCACCAGCTTGGAGCCGGCTGCAACGGTTTCGACGCTGGCTCCTATGAGCTGCTTGATCTCGCGCGCTGCTGCCGCGCTGCGCCCGGCCAGCGAGCGCACCTCGGTGGCCACCACGGCAAAACCACGGCCAGCCTCGCCAGCGCGTGCCGCCTCTACTGCCGCATTCAGGGCCAAGATGTTGGTCTGGAAGGCAATGCCGTCGATCACGCCGATGATGTCGTGTATCTTCTGGCTGCTTTGGTTGATTGCATCCATGGTGCGCACCACCTGGCCCACCACCTCTCCGCCCCGTTCGGCCACGCTGGCATTGTCCTGCGCCAAACCCAGGGCCGACTGCGCCGCCTGGCTCGATTGCTGCCCAGCTACTGTGATCTGATCCATGCTGCTGGCGGTTTGCTGCAGGTTGCTGGCCGTCTGCTCGGTGCGCTGGCTCAGGTCCTGGTTGCCGCTGGCGATCTCGCTGCTGGCTTGGTGGATGCTCTCGGCCGCCTGGCGCACCTCGCCCACCGTGCGCGCCAGCGAGGCCTGCATGTCGGCGAGGTTGCGCATGAGCTCGGCGATTTCGTCGCGCCCGTTCAGGTCGGGTGTGGTGCTCAGGTCGCCGCGGGCAATCGCCACCGCCAGCCCCTGCGCCTGCTCCAGCGGCCGCGTGATGCTCACCATATTGAGCAGGGTCGAGGGCATGACCACCAGCACGGCCAAGCACAAAACACCCAAAAACAACCACAGCGCCCAGCTGGCGCTGCTGGCCGCCTCGGCCGCAAGCAGCTCGAGCGCCGCGCGTGCCTGCTCGGTCTGCGCGCCTTGCTGAGCCAGTTGCAGCAGCTCGTTTTGCACGCCGATCAGGCTCTGAATACCCCACCAACCAGCCGCCCCCAGCAGCATGAGCAAAGCAAAAACGACCCCGATCGCGCCGATCATGCGCAAGCGGATGGAAAACAGGCGCATCAGGGCGGTGCCGTCCATGGTCAGGCCCGGCTGTCGATCAGCCCCATGTCGGCGCTGGCCATCAGGGCTTCGATGTCCATCAAAATCAGCATGCGCTCGCCCACGCTGGCAATGCCGGTGATGAAGGTGGTGTCCACCGCAGCGTTGGCCATCTCGGGCGCCGGGCGGATCTGGTCGTGCGCCAGTTCCAGCACATCGGAAACCGAATCGACCACCGCGCCCACCACCCGGCCCTTGACGTTGAGCACGATCACCACCGTAAAGCTGTTGTATTCGATCTTCTCGCAGCCGAGCTTGATGCGCAGATCGACCACCGGCACAATCACGCCGCGCAGATTGACCACGCCCTTGAGGTGCGGCGGCGAGTTGGCGATGCGCGTGGGCTCTTCGAATGAGCGGATTTCTTGTACGCGCAGGATGTCGATGCCGTATTCCTCGGCACCGAGCCTAAAACTCAGGTATTCGGCGCTGCCGCCAGCGGCACCTGCAGCGCCGCGCTTGGCCTGGGACGGGGATTGCTCAAAGGTATTCATGCAAACTCCATAAAATGGTGCCAATATAGCAAAAATTTCTGTCAGTTACTGAGCGCCAATCGGGCTTGCGAAAATCGGCTCAGGCGTCGTCGAACTCGACCAAGGTGTGCAGGGCCAAGCCGCTGTCGCGCAAGCGCTGCACGCCCCCCAACCCGGGCAGCGCCACGATCGCCGCGCCCTCGAGCACCTGCGCGCCGAACTTTTCCAGCAGGCGCTTGCCCGCCAGCATGGTGCCGCCGGTGGCGATCAGGTCGTCGATCAGCAGCACGCGCTCGCCCTTTTGCACCGCGTCGGTGTGCAGTTCCACGGTGGCGCTGCCGTATTCCAGCTCGTAGCTTTCCTGCACGGTGGTGTAGGGCAGTTTGCCCTTTTTGCGGATGGGCACGAAGCCAACGCCCAGCTCGTAGGCCAGCACCGCGCCGATGATGAAACCGCGTGCGTCCAGCCCCGCCACCACGTCGGGGCGCTGGCCGCGCGCCATGTAGCGGTGCACAAAAACGTCGATCAAGACCCGAAACACCTTGGGGTCTTGCAGCAACGGCGTGATGTCGCGAAACTGCACCCCGGGGGCCGGCCAGTCGGGCACGGTGCGAATGTGGGCCTTGAGGTAAGCGGAAGTGTCCATCCGACGATTATGAAGCAAAAACCGCAGCCAAACCGATGCGCCAGCGCCTCTTGATTTGCTCTGGTTGATAATCCAAACATGGCCCAGACGCAACCCCACGCCGCCCCCGCTTTGCTGCCCCACCCCGATCAAGCCGAGCACCCCGCGCACACCAGCGCCCCGGCGTCCGCGCAGCGCCTGCTGCAACTGGCGCGCGACACGCTGGCCATCGAGGCGCAGGCGCTGCACGACATGGCCCAGCGGCTCGATACCCGCTTCGTGCAGGCGGTGGAGCGCATGCTGGCCTGCCGTGGCCGCGTGGTGGTGAGCGGCATGGGCAAAAGCGGCCACGTGGGGCGAAAGATCGCCGCCACCCTGGCCTCCACCGGCACCCCGGCGCTGTTCATGCACCCAGGCGAAGCCAGCCACGGCGACTTGGGCATGATCACCAGCGCCGACGTGTTGCTGGCCATCAGCAACAGCGGCGAGAGCGAGGAGCTCAGCGCCATCTTGCCGCTGATCAAGCGCATGGGGGTGCCGCTGCTGGCCATGACCGGCCGCGCCGACTCGAACCTAGGCCGCCACGCCGACGTGCTGCTCGACACCAGCGTGGCCAAAGAAGCCTGCCCGCACAACCTCGCCCCCACCGCCAGCACCACCGCCCAACTGGCGATGGGCGACGCGCTCGCCGTGGCCTTGCTGGACGCGCGCGGCTTCAAGGCCGAAGACTTTGCCCGCTCGCACCCGGGCGGCGCGCTCGGGCGCAAGCTGCTCACCCTAGTGGCCGACGTGATGCGCCCGGCCGAGCAAGCCCCGCGCGTGGGCCTGCAGGCGCGCCTGCCCGAGATCATGCGCGAGATCAGCGCCAAAGGGTTAGGGGCCACCGCCGTGGTGGACGCCGACGGCGTGCCCGTGGGCATCTTCACCGACGGCGACTTGCGCCGCCTGATCGAGCGCGGCGCCGACCTGCAATCTTTGCGCGCCGAACAGATCATGCACCCGGACCCGCACACCGTGCGCCCGCAGGCGCTGGCGGTCGAGGCCGCCGAGCGCATGGAAACGCACCGCATCACCAGCGTGCTGGTGGTCGATGACGCTGGCCGCCTGTGCGGCGCCCTCAACAGCCACGACCTGATGCGCGCCAAGGTGATTTGATTCCTACGCCCACCGCCAAGCCCACTTCATGTCCTCTACACCCTATCCAGTCGCGGCGCAGCCGGCCCCCTCGATCGACCCCGCCCTGCCGGCGTTGCGCCCCAGCCTGCAGTTCGACCCCGCTGTGTTGCTGCGCGCCCAAGGCATACGGGTGGTGTTTTTCGACATCGACGGCGTGCTCACCGACGGCGGCCTGTACTTCAGCGACGCGGGCGAGACCCTCAAGCGCTTCCACAGCCTCGACGGCCACGGCATCAAGCTGCTGCAGCGCGCCGGCATCGAGGTGGCGGTGGTGAGCGGCCGCGACTCGGCCCCCTTGCGCACCCGCTTGCAGGCGCTGGGCGTGAAGCACAGCCGGTTGGGCTGTGAAATCAAAAAGCCCGCCGCCGAAAGCCTGTTGAGCGCGCTGGGCCTGGGCTGGCACGAGGCCGCCGCCATGGGCGACGACTGGCCCGACCTGCCCCTATTGCGCCGCTGCGCGCTGGCGGTGGCGCCGCCGCAGGCCCACCCCGAAGTGCGGCAGGGGGCGCACCACACCAC
>Ga0208491_10007_pt1 | contig 117501 bp, 108 predicted proteins | sample SubbioCSW11_NovA_FD_184819 | JGI IMG/M metagenome (GOLD analysis project Ga0208491, IMG submission 184819) | Serpentinite rock and fluid subsurface biosphere microbial communities from McLaughlin Reserve, California, USA - CR11_CSW11_NovA (SPAdes) | ecosystem: Environmental > Terrestrial > Deep...
AGGGCGAGCGTCGGCGAATGCGCAGCGGGACGCGGAGCCTGAGCCGTCGCGTCCGCAGGTCGCGCAAGGCAGGCGCGAGGGTAGGCGCGTCGGCAGGCGCGAGGGTAGGCGCGTCGGCAGGCGCGAGGGCAGGCGCGTCGGCAGGCGCGAGGGCAGGCGCGTCGGCAGGCGCGTCGGCAGGCGCGTCGGCAGGCGCGTCGGCAGGCGCGAAGCGTGCTGGGGCGCGCCCTCCAGCCGGCAGGTCAGCCAGCGACGCGCGCGGCCACGGCCCTAGCGAAGCTCTGCGTGGTGCCGGTACCGCCGACGTCCGGCGTGACGCCGTCCTTCGCGGTGAGCGTGTCGCGGATCGCCTGGCGCAGACGGTTGGCCTGCTCGACATGGCCCAGGTGGTCGAGCATCTGGCCGGCGGCCAGCAGGAGGGCGCAGGGGTTGGCGATGTTCCGGCCGGCAATGTCCGGGGCCGAGCCGTGCACGGCCTCGAAAATGGCGGCGTGCTCACCGATGTTCGCGCCCGGTGCCAGGCCGAGGCCGCCGACCAGTCCCGCGCAGAGGTCGGAGACGATGTCGCCGAACAGGTTGGTGGTGACGATCACGTCGAACTGCTCGGGGCGCATCACCAGCTGCATGCAGGTGTTGTCGACGATCATCTCGTTGCACTGGATGTCGGGATAGCGCGTGGCGACTTCGCGCGCGGTCTTCAGGAACAGGCCCGAGGTCGACTTCAGGATGTTGGCCTTGTGGACGATCGTGACCTTCTTGCGACCAAGCCGACGCGCCAGCTCGAAGGCGTAGCGGACGATGCGCTCGGAGCCCTTGCGGGTGATCTTCTGGGTGAGCAGGGCGGTCTCGCCGTCGGCCGACACCGACTGGCCCTCGCCGATGTACGCACCCTCGGTGTTCTCGCGCACGGTGATGAGGTCGATGTTCTCGAAGCGCGACTTGGTGCCGGGGAAGCTGATCGCCGGACGCACGTTGGCGTAGAGATCGAACTGCTTGCGCAGGGCGACGTTGATCGAGGTGAAGCCCTCACCGACCGGCGTGGTCAACGGGCTCTTGAAGGCGATGCGGTGCCGGGCGATCGCCTCGAGGGTGGCGGCGGGCAACAGCTCGCCGGTCTTCTCCAGCGCCGAAAGGCCGGCCTCGACGAACTCGTATTGCAGGCCGAGCTGCATTGCATCGAGCACGCCCAGTGCTGCATCCATGATTTCAGGACCGATGCCGTCCCCGCGGATCACCGCGATCGTCTGCGCCATGAGGCTTTCCTTGGAATGGGCCCGATCCATCGCGGGCCGATCCGCCCATTATGCCCCAGCGGCGGCGGCTTCGAGCTGGTCGAGAAAATCGACGGCGCGGCGCAGGTGCGGGATGACGATGGAGCCGCCCACCACCAGACCCACCGAAAACACCTCGAAGAATTCCTCGCGGCTGACGCCGGCCTCGTGGCACTGCGCGACGTGGTAAGCGATGCAATCGTCGCAGCGCAGCACCATCGAGGCCACCAGGCCGAGCATCTCCTTGGTCTTGAGATCAAGCGCACCGGGCTTGTAGGTCTGGGTGTCGAGCGCGAAGAAGCGGCGCACGACCTGGTTGTCCTCGGCCAGGATGCGCTCGTTCATGCGCTGGCGGAAGGCGGTGAATTCGGCAACGCGGTCGCTCATGGGGCGGACTCCAGCAGGGGCGCCAGGCCACCGGCGCGGTCGAGGGCCACCATGTCGTCGAAACCGCCGACGTGGGTGCCATTGATGAAGATCTGCGGCACCGAAGTGCGGCGGGCGCGCTCCAGCATCACGCTGCGGGCGGCCGTGTCGAGGTCGATACGGATCTCGCGCCAGGCGACGCCGCGCTGCTTGAGGAAATTCTTGGCGGCGACGCAATACGGGCAGACGGCGGTGGTGTAGATCTCGATGTCGGGCGCGGGCATGCGGTTGCTCCGGGGGCGGATCGGGCCGGGAACTATGCGGCGGCGGCGTGGTCCATGCCAAGCACGTGCCGTGCTTAACGGCGGATTCACCCCCCTGCCCGCCCCTTTCGGCATCCTCGGACCATGCGCACCGCCTCCCCGCCCCGCCCACCGCGCGCCGCCGGCCTGTCCCGGTCGCTCGCCTTCGCCCTGGCGCTGGCCCTGGCACCGGCGTCGCTGGCCGTGGCGCAGTCCGCCAGCGAATCGCTGCCGGCGATGGGTTCCTCAGCGGCGATGCGGATCACCCCGGCCGACGAAGCCCGCTTCGGCGCCATGGTGCTGCGCGAACTGCGCCGTCAGGAACTGATCCTCGACGATCCGCTCATCGATGCCTGGCTGCAGGGCGTGGGCTTCCGGGTGGCGGCCGCCAGCGACGAACCCGAGCACGCTTACACCTTCTTCATGCTTCGCGACCGCCGCATCAACGCCTTCGCCACCCTGGGCGGCCTGATCGGCATGAACGCTGGTCTGGTGCTGGCCGCCGAACGCGAGGCCGAGGTGGCCGGGGTGCTGGCGCACGAGGTCGCCCACGTCACCCAGCGCCACGTGCTGCGCGCCATGGAGCGCGCCCAGCAGAACCAGCTTCCGGTGATGCTGGCGATGCTGGGCGCGGTGGCGGCCGCCTCGCAATCGGATGCCCGCAACAGCGGCGATGCGATGAGCGCCGCCGTGGTCGGCGCCCAGGCCCTGATGCTGCAGATGCAGATCAACCACACCCGCAGCAACGAGGCCGAGGCCGACCGGATCGGCATCGAGACGCTGGCCCGCGCCGGTTTCGATCCGCTCGGCATCGCCGATTTCTTCGGCCGCCTGGCGCGTGCCTCGCGCGGCAATTCGGCGGGCTGGCAGGTGCCGGAGTACCTGCGCACGCACCCGGTCACCACCACCCGCATCGCCGAAGCCCGTGACCGCGCCGAGCAGATCGCCCGTCAACCGCCACCGCCGTTGCTGCGCCGGCAGGACGACGGTCACCTGCTGCTGCCGCCCGGTCTGCGTCCTGAAGACGGTGGCCGCGCCATCGACGATTTCGCTTGGGCCCGCGAGCGCCTGCGCGTGCTGAGCGCGGCCAGCCCGCGCGATGCCGTGGCCGAGTACGAGGCCGCCGAGGCACGCAGGGGCAGCCCGGCCCAACGTTACGGCTTGGGTCTCGCGCTGCTGCGCGATGGTCGCGGCAACGAGGCGCTGACCGTGCTGGACGCCCTGCAGCGCGAGGTGCCGGGCCAGCTCTGGGTCCGCCTCGCTGCCGCTGAGGCGGCCCATGAAGCCGGCCTCAGCGAGGAAGCGGAACGTCGCTTCGAGGTCCTGCTCGCCGACTACCCCGAACATCGGGCGGTCAGCCTCGCCTTTGCCGAGACGCTCAACGCCCGCGGCACCGCGGCGGCCGGCCAGCGGGCTTTGGCCCTGCTGCGACCGATGCTGGCCAAAGCACCCGGCGACCTGCTGCTGCAACAGCGCTTCGGCCGCGCCGCTGAGCTGGCCGGTGAACCCAACCGCGCCGCCGAGGCCCACGCCGAAGCCGCCTTCCTTGCCGGCCGTGCCGAAGATGCGCTGAACCAGTTCGACCGCCTCAAGCAACGCGAGGATGTCGATTACGTGCAGCGTGCCCGGGTCGAGGCGCGGATCGCCGAGCTGATGCCGGTGGTGCTGGAGATGCGCCGCCTGGGCTTCCGGCCGCAGGATGGCGGCCGTCCTCGACCAGGCAGCAGTCGCAGCGGCTCCTGACACGGTGGTGACGCTGCGGTTGCAGTCGTCATTCGGCGGTCATAATGGTTTTATCTACTGGCGCTGCGACACCTCCCGCCTGGACCCGCCGTGCATAAACGTATCCTCATCGTCGACGACGAACCCGCCATCCGCGATATGGTCGCCTTCGCCCTGCGCAAGGGCGAGTACGAGCCGGTCCACGCCGGTGACGCCCGCGAAGCGCAGACCGCCATCGTCGAACGCGTGCCCGACCTGATCCTGCTCGACTGGATGCTGCCCGGCACCTCGGGTCTCGATCTGGCCCGTCGCTGGCGCAAAGAAGACCTCACCCGCGACGTGCCGATCATCATGCTGACCGCCCGCGGCGAGGAGAACGACCGCGTTTCCGGGTTGGAATCCGGGGTTGACGACTACGTGGTCAAGCCGTTCTCGGCGCGCGAACTGCTGGCGCGGATCAAGGCGGTGATGCGCCGCTCCCGTGACGACGAGGCCGACGGCAGCGTGCAGATCGGCCGGCTGCGCATCGACGGTGCTGCGCACCGCGTCTTCGGCGGCGACGAACCGATCCATGTCGGCCCCACCGAGTACCGGCTGCTGCATTTCTTCATGACCCACGCCGACCGCGTCTACACCCGCGCGCAACTGCTGGATCACGTCTGGGGCGGCAACGTCTACGTCGAGGAACGCACTGTCGACGTCCACATCCGCCGCCTGCGCAAGGCCCTCGAACCGACCGGTCTGGATGGCATGGTGCAGACCGTGCGCGGCTCCGGCTACCGTTTCTCGGAAACCCCGTGAGCCAAGGCACCCGGCGGTGACGGTCGGCCGCCTGCTCCTGCATGCCTGGCGGCAATCGGTGGCCCGCCTGCTGGTGCTGCTTGCCGCCGCCGGCCTGATCGGCTTGCTGCTGGGCCAGGTCTGGCCGCTTCTGGCCCTGACCGCCTTCGCCATCCTCGGCTGGCATTACTGGCGCCTGCATCGCTTGCTGGCCCAGCTCTACCAGCGCCGCCGTCTGCGCGAGATCGACGGCCGCGGCCTCTGGGATGACCTCGAAATGCTGCTGCACCGGCGCCAGAACGACGGCCGCGTCCGGGTTCGCCGCCTGCTCGGGCTGGTCCGCGGCTACCGCCACGCCGCCAGCCTGATGCCGGATGCCGTGCTGCTGGCCCGCCGCGATGATGGCCGCATCGAATGGTGCAACCGCCAGGCCCGGCGCCTGCTGGCGCTTGGCCCGTCCGGACAGGAAGGCCGGGTCGAGGATGTGCTGCCTGATGTCCGCGTGGCGCAATGGCTGGCCGAGGGCCAGACCGAAGACCCGCTGCTCGACCTGCCCAGCCCCACCAACCCCAACCAGCGGCTCAGCCTGCGCCTGCTGCCCTATTCCGACAGCCTGTGGCTGGTGGTGCTGCGCGACGTGACCAAGCTGCTGCGGCTGGAGCAATTGCGCCGCGATTTCGTTGCCAACGTCTCGCACGAGCTGCGCACGCCGCTGACCGTGGTGCATGGCTACCTCGACATCATCGACGGTGGCGACTACCCCGAACTGGAGCTCATGCTGGGCGAAATGCGCCTGCAGTCGCAGCGGATGTCGCAACTGGTCGAGGACCTGCTCACCCTCTCCCGGCTGGAGGCGCAGGAGGCCCTGCAGCCCCGCGAACCGGTGGCGATGGGCGCCTTGCTGGCCACGCTCGGGCGCGAGGCCGAAGCCCTCTCTGCCGGACGTCACCGCATCCAGGTGATCGACGAGGCCGGTATCGACCTGCTGGGCAGCACCCGTGAGCTGCACAGCGCCTTCTCCAACCTGGTGGCCAATGCGGTGCGCTACACACCGGTCGAGGGTCGCATCGATGTGCGCTTTGAACGCCTGCCGGACGGTGGTGCGGTGCTGGCCGTGCAGGACACCGGCTACGGCATCCCGGCCCAGCACCTGCCACGGCTGACCGAACGTTTTTACCGCGTCTCGACCAGCCGCGCCCGCGAGAGCGGCGGCACCGGGCTCGGCTTGTCGATCGCCAAGCATGTGCTGAACCTGCACGGCGCCCGGCTGGAGATCAGCTCGGAAGTTGGCCGCGGCAGCCGTTTCGCCTGCCTGTTCGGCCCGGAATCGGTGATACCGCGCAGCGGTTCCGACGATTGAAGCGCTTGCGCAGGTCGATAGCCTCGTTTCCAATCAAACTTTCCCGTTGCGAGTACCGCCGTGCCCCGTTCCCCGTCCCGCACCTCCCAGGCCGCCACGCCGCCGCCGACCAGCCTGCCGGACCATGAGCTGTTCCTGAGCCGCGAGCTCTCGCAACTCGCCTTCAACCAGCGCGTGCTGGCGCAGGCCGAGGACCCCTCGATCCCCCTGCTGGAACGGCTGCGCTACCTCTGCATCAGCTGCACCAACCTCGACGAGTTCTTCGAGATCCGCGTCGCCTCGCTGCGCACCAGCGTGCAGTTCGGCGGCACCCAGACCATCGATGGCATCGCCCCGGTGAGCCTGCTGAACGCCATCCACCAGCAGGCCAGCGCCCTGGTCGATGCGCAGTACCGCTTCTGGAACGAGACCCTGCGCCCCGCGCTCAACGAGGCCGGCGTGCGCATCCTGCCGCGTGATGCCTGGAACGCCCGACAGAAACGCTGGCTCAAGGAGTATTTCGAGAACGAGATCATGCCGGTGCTCTCGCCGCTCGGCCTTGATCCCGCGCACCCGTTCCCGCGCATCCTCAACAAGTCCCTGAACGTGGTGGTCGTGCTCGAGGGCAAGGACGCCTTCGGGCGCGCCGGCGGCATGGCGATCGTCCGCGCACCGCGCTCGCTGCCGCGGATCATCCGCATCCCGTCCGAAATCTCGGGCACGACCCAGGATTTCGTGCTGCTCTCGGCAGTGCTCACCGCCTTCGTCGATGAGATCTTCCCGGGCATGAAGGTCAAGGGCGTGTGGCAGTTCCGCGTCACCCGCAACTCCGAGCTGGTGGTCGATGAGGAGGAAGTGGAGAACCTCGCCCACGCCGTGCGCGATGAGCTGCTGGGTCGCGGCTTCCGGCCGGCGGTGCGGCTGGAGATCGCCGAGAACTGCCCGGGCCACATCGTCGATGTGCTGCTGCAGAACTTCTCGCTGCCGGCCAACGCGGTCTACCGCATCAACGGCCCGGTCAACCTCAACCGGGTGATCCAGGTTTACGACATGGTCGATCGCCCGGAACTGAAGTTCCCGTCGTTCACGCCGCGTCCCTCGAAGCTCGACACCGACGCGCCCTTCGAACAGCTGCGCCAGCGCGATGTGCTGGTGCACCACCCCTTCGAGAGCTTCAGCGGCGTGCTCGACCTGCTGGCCCACGCCGCCCACGACCCGGAGGTGCTGGCGATCAAGCAGACGCTCTACCGCGTTGGCAAGGATTCGCCGCTGATCGAACATCTCATCACCGCCGCGCGCAACGGCAAGGACGTCACCGTGGTGGTTGAATTGCGCGCCCGCTTCGACGAGGAAGCCAACCTGCGCCTGGCCGACCGCCTGCAGGAGGCCGGCGTGCAGGTGTCCTACGGCGTGGTCGGCTACAAGACCCACGCCAAGATGATGCTGATCGTCCGCCGCGAGGGTGACCGCCTGCGCCGCTACATGCACCTCGGCACCGGCAATTACCATGCCGGCACAGCACGCGCTTACACCGACATCGGCCTGATGACCGCCAACGAGGAACTCGGTGCCGACGTCCACGCCCTGTTCCAGCAGCTCTCCGGCCTGGCACCCTCGTTCAAGCTCAAGCGCCTCTTGACCTCGCCCTTCACCCTGCACGGCGGCCTGCTCGCCAAGATCGCCCGCGAGGCCGAGCACGCTCGCGCCGGCCGGCCGGCGAAAATCATCGCCAAGATGAACGCGCTCAACGAATCCGGCGTGATCCGGGCGCTCTACGCCGCCTCGCAGGCCGGTGTCGAGATCGACCTGATCGTCCGCGGCGCTTGCACGCTGAGGCCCGGCGTCAAGGGCCTCTCGGAGCGGATCCGCGTGCGCTCGGTGGTCGGCCGCTTCCTCGAACACAGTCGCGTCTACTGGTTCCAGAACGACACGCAGCCCGAGCTGTACTGCTCCTCGGCCGACTGGATGGAGCGCAACCTGCTGCGCCGGGTCGAGACCTGCTTTCCGATCCTCGATCCGAAACTGGCCGCGCGCGTGCTCGACGAGGAACTGACCAACTACCTCGCCGACAACACCCAGAGCTGGGTGCTGCTGCCGGACGGCCGCTACCAGCGTCTGCTGCCGGTCGAGGACGAAATGCCGCATTCGGCGCAGAACGCCCTGCTCGCCCGCCTCTGCCACTGAAGCCCCATGCCGACCCCCGCAAAGAGCCTGCGTGACGGCGACCTGATCGCCGCCATCGATCTCGGCTCGAACAGTTTTCACCTGGTGGTGGCGCGCTACACCCTCGGTCAGTTGCGGATCGTCGATCGCATCAAGGACATGGTGCGGATGGCCGAGGGTCTGGACAGCAACGGCGGCCTGCGGCCCGACGTGGCCGCCCGGGCGCTGGAATGCTTGAGCCGGTTCGGCCAGAAACTGCGGGGCGTGCCGGCGACGCAGGTGCGCGCCATCGCCACCAACACGGTGCGGCAACTGCGCAATCCACGCAGCTTCCTGCTGCCGGCCGAATCGGCACTTGGCCACGGCATCGAGGTGGTGGCCGGGCGCGAGGAGGCGCGACTGTGCTACCTCGGCGTGGCCTACGGTCACCCACCACGGGCACGCCGACTGGTCATCGACATCGGCGGCGGCTCGACCGAATTCATCATCGGCGAGGGCTTGCAGCCGATCGAACGGGAAAGCCTGCAGATGGGCTGCGTGGCCACCACCAAGCGTTTCTTCGGTGACGGTCGTATCAACCGCCGGCGCTGGCGCGAAGCGCAACTCGAAATGGCCGCCGAGTTCCAGCAGTTCGGCAACCTCTACCGGCAGCTCGGCTGGAAGGAGACTTTCGGTTCCTCCGGCACGGTCAAGGCGATCGGCGAGATCTGCGAGGCGATGAAACTCACCAGGGGCGGCGTGATCACCGACAGCGCCTTGGCCGCCCTGACCGAGCGCCTGCTGCAGGTCGAGGGTCTGGCCGAGATCCGCCTGCCCGGCCTTTCCAACGAGCGCCAGCCGGTGATCGCCGGGGGGGTGCTGGTGCTCTCCACCGCGGTCGAGGCACTCGGGCTGCGGCGTGTGCAGGTCAGCGAATCGGCGATGCGCGAAGGCATCCTGCTCGACCTGATCGGCCGCGCCGGCAAGGACGATCCGCGCGAGGATTCGGTGGCGGCGCTGATGGCCCGCTACGCGGTCGATGCGGTGCAGGCCGAGTGGGTCGAAACCACGGCGCTGGCGCTGTTCGACCAGGCCGCGGCCGACTGGGGCCTGGAGCCGCCCGACCGCCAGATGCTGGGCTGGGCAGCACGCCTGCACGAACTGGGCCTGACCATCGCCCACAGCCAGCACCATGTCCACGGCGCCTACGTGCTGGAGAACTCCGACATCGCCGGCTTCTCGCGGACCGAGCAGCAGTTCCTCGCCACGCTGGTGCGCAACCAGCGCCGGGCGATCAAACTGACCGCCTTCGAGTTGCTGCCTGACCGCTTGGCGCCGGCCGCGCAGCGCTGCGCCCTGCTGCTCCGGCTGGCCGTGCTGCTGCACCGCGCCCACGAAGCCGGCAAGGTGCCGGGCCTCAAGCTCAAGGTCATCGCTGGTGGGATGCAGCTCAAGCTGTCGCGGCGCTGGCTGGACGCCCACCCCCTGACCCGTGCCGATCTCGAGACCGAACGCGAACACCTGGCCGACATCGGCATGCGCCTCGAACTCGATGGTGGCTGAGCCTCAGAGCCAAGCACTGGCCGCGGCCAGCGCATCGATCGAGACCTCGTGGACGAGCCGCTCCGCACCGCCCACGGCGCGGATCGAGAGCCGCAGGCGTCGCTGCGACCAGTCGATCTCGACCAGACCGAAGTTCTCGACCGCATGCGCCTCGCCCACCCGCAAGGCGTTCGGCACCGGAATCGTCCAGACTTCGGTGAGGCCGCTGGAGGTCAGATCCAGAAGCGGGTAAGGCACGTTGACGTCGAGCCGGCTCAGTTCGCCGTAATGCATGTCGCCGGAGAGGAAGACCACGCCTTGGGCCCCGGTCTGGCGGATCGCCTCGAACAGCCGGGCCTGATCACGCGGGTAATTGGCCCAGGCCTCCCAGCCGGTGAAATCGGCCAGCACCTGCAGGCTGGAGCCGATCAGGCGCAGGTCGGCGGGTTGCCGCAACTGCTCGTGCAACCACGTCCACTGGCGCTCACCCAGCTGGGTCGCCGCCGGATCGGGGTTGCGGGCGTAGGGACCGGGCACCGCCCGGCCGGCCGCCAGTTCGCGGCGCACCCAGCGTTCGTAGACGCGGTCATCCGGAAAAGCGATCTGCCGGCTGATCGGGGTGCGGTTGTAGCGCAGATCGAGCAGGATCAGTTGCAGGCGCTGCCCCGGCGGACCGAACAGCGCACTGGTGTAAACGCCGTCGCGGGTCCAGCGCGGCGAGCCCTCCGGCTCGCCCCAGAAGCGCAGGAAGGCCTGCCGGAACGGTTCTTTCATCGGGAACTCGGCACCGGCGTCGTTCTCGCCGAAGTCGTGGTCGTCCCAGGTCGCCAGCACCGGCGTGCTGGCGCGCAGGCGCTGGAAGCCGGGTTGCGCGGCGAGTCGGGCGTACTCGCGTTCGAGTACGGCAAGATCGCGGGTGTCGCCGTAGATGTTGTCGCCCAGGAACACGAACAGCTCGGGCTTGGCGGCCAGCACATCGTCCCAGATCGGCTGCGGACGGGCTTGATGGACGCAGGAGCCGAAAGCGATCCGCTGGATCGCAGCCCCGGCAGGTGGTCCGGCCAGCAAGGGGGACGACGGGGCGGCCTGAAGCGGCCGCCCAGCCCCCAGCAGGCAGGCGCCGGAGAGTGCCAGTGCCGCGCGCAAGGCGTTCCGGCGCCCTTCGTCCTGCATCAGAAGCGGCCCTGCAGGGTCAGGAACATCTGTCGCGGCGCGCCGGCCGAGAGGGTGTGGAATCCGCCCACCCAGTTCGGGTAGCTGGCGAGGAAGCCGTTGGTGCCGACGGTGGCGAAATACTCCTCGTCGAACAAGTTGGTGACATTGAAGGTGGCCTTCAGCTCGCGGGCCCAGCCGATCGCACCGAAATCGTAGGAAAGCGAGGCATCGGTGACCCAGTAGTCCGGCACCTTGGCATCGTTGAGGAAGGTGATGAAGCGCTCGTCGGTGTACTTGGCACCAACCCGGGCCTCCCAACCGTCCCTCTGCCAGCGCAGTTCGACGTTCATCAGCAGCTCGGGCGAATCGACCACGGTCTTGCCGTTGGTGCGCACCACGGTGGTGCCGTCGAGGTAGTCGGAGGCATAGGTCGATTCGTTGTGCGAGATCGAACCGAACACCGACAGGCCCTGGCCCAGCGACCAGTCGATCGCCGCCTCGACACCGCGGGTCTCGACGTCACCGACATTGGCCAGTGCCGCCGGGCAGCCGAGGATGCCGACGCACTGGGCGATCGAGAGCAGGCGGTCCTGGAAATCGACGCTGTAGAGCGTGAGTGAGGTCTGCACCGCGTCATTGCCCCAGCGCACACCGCCTTCGAGCGTGGTCGAGGTTTCCGGACGCAGGTTGCCGCGCAGGGCGGTGAAGGCCGCCTGGCTGGCGGCGAACGGGCTGCCGCCAGCACCGGCACGGAACGCCGCCATGTTTTCGGCGTAGGAGCCGAACAGCTCGAAACCGGGCGCGATCTCGAACCGGGCACCGACCTGCGGCAGGAAGTTATCGCTGGCCTCGATGGTGCCACCGGCACGGGTGCCGATCCGGGCGATCGCATCGCTCTCGACGCTCAGACTGCGGAAGCCGGCATCGACCAGCAGGCGACCATCCTGGAGTTCCATGCGGTGGTTGACGAAGTAGACGCTGGTGCGGGTGTCAAAGTCCTGTTCGAACACGCGGACATCGGGGTGGCGGAAGAAGTAGCCGCGGTTCGGCGGCGAATCGGCGTTGAGGTTGTAGAAGTTGCGCTGCAGGTTGTGCTCGTTGCGCTCGAACCAGAGACCGGCGGAGAAGGTGTGGATGCCGAAGGGCAACTCGATCGAGGCGGTGATGCCGTCGCGGTCGATCAGGTACTCGGTGGTGCGCAGGCTGAGCGGCAAGGTCGGCGAGCTGGCCCGGTAGGGCGTGACCCAGTGGCCCTGGCCTTCGTTGGTGTGGCGGTAGTACTGGGCGCGCAGGGTGCCGTCGCCGATCGCGGTTTCGGCATTCAAGGCGAACAGGTTGTCATCGCGCAGGCCACGGCCGAGGTAGTAGGCATCGTCCAAGCTGATCACGCTACCGCTGAACTGGCCGGCGGCGGCACGGATGGCCCGAACCCAGTCGAGTGCGTAGTTGTCCCAACCGAAGCCCAGCCGGCGTGCCGAGTCGAGCGAGAGATCCGCGTAGTCGGTCTCGTTACGACGCGAGGTGTTCAGCAGCACGCCGACATTCCAGGTGTCGGTGGCGTAGCGGAGTTGGCCGTTGAACTGGCGCGAATCCTGCGGGCCATAGCCCTTCCACTTCTCGGCGTCATGACGCAGCACCGAGACAAAGCTGGAGAAGCCGTTGCTTTCGCCGCTGTCGTAGCGGATGAAAGTGCGGAAGGTGTCGTCGCTGCCCACCGTCTGCGCGAGCTCCAGGCTGCGCTCGGCTTGCGGACCGCGGGTGGTGAAGCGCACCGCACCGCCCAGATTCGACGTGGAGGGGGTGTCGATCGCCGCACTGCCCTGCGAGACTTCGGCGGCACCGAGGTTCTCGGCGATCAGGGCGCGGCTGATGTGCAGGCCGTTGTGGTTGCCGTAGCTCATATCGCCGAGCGGGATGCCGTCCAGCGTGAAACCGAGCTGCTGCTGGTTGAACCCGCGGATGCTGATGCGCTTGGCCCACTCGTAGTTGCCCCAGGGATCGGCCGAGGAGAAATGCACGCCGGGCAGCTTGGCGAGCAGTTGCAGCGGGCTGCTGCCGGCCGGCTGGCGGCTCAGTTCCTCGCGACCGATCTCCTGGACCTGGCGGGTCTCGCCGACGCCGACCACGTTGACGGCATCGAGTCGGGCGGCGTCGTCCGCGGCGGTGGGCGCGGTGGCGGCCGGGGCGGCATGGACGGCACCGGCCAGTGCCATGCCCACGGCGAGCGGCAACAGGGCTGGACGGACGAAGCGGCGGGCAGTGGGCATCGAACAACTCCAGCGGTGGTTAAAAAGTTGTCGAATGCTGGCCATGCAAGGTGACATCGCCATGAAGCAAACAAGACAGCCGACGACGTCATGCCAGCGTCATTCCGGTGTCATGGGCCTGCCGCCCGCAAGCCGCAGGCTGGCGGCATGGTCCCGACGACACGCTACGAGCTGATCACCGAAACCTACCCGCCAGAAATCAACGGCGTGGCACTCACCGTGCAGTCGCTGCACGAGGGGCTCGTGCAGCTGGGTCACGCGGTGGGCCTGGTGCGGCCCACCCAGACCGAGGAAAGCGCCGGCGGCGACGATGCGCTGCTGCGGGTCAGCGGCGTGCCGCTTCCCCGCTACCCGGGCCTGCGCTTCGGCCTGCCCGCCGGTGGCACGCTGGAGGCGCGCTGGCGCCGGCTGCGTCCCAATGCGGTCTACATCGCCACCGAAGGCCCGCTGGGGTGGTCGGCGCTGCGTACTGCCCGTCGGCTTGGCATTCCGGCGGCCACCGGCTTCCACACCCGCTTCGACGATTACGTGGGTCGCTACGGCGTCGGTTTTCTCTCGCCCTGGGTGTTCGCTTGGCTGCGGCGCTTCCACAACCAAGGTCAGGCCACCCTGGTGCCCACCGGCGAACTGGTGGATGAGCTGAGCCGGCAGGGTTTCCGCCAGGTCGTCCGGCTCGGCCGTGCCGTCGACACCCACCGTTTCCATCCGGCACGGCGCTCCGAGGCCCTGCGCCTGCAATGGGGTGTTGAAGCCAACGGCCCGGTGCTGATCCATGTCGGCCGGATCGCACCGGAGAAAAACATCCCGCTGCTGCTGCGCGCCTACGATGCGCTCAAGGCCGAATGCCCCGGTGCGCGTCTGGTGATGGTCGGCGACGGGCCGGAGCGGGCAGCGCTGGCCGATTCGCGCCCCGACCTGCGCTTCACCGGCATGCTGCGCGGTGAGACCCTGGCCACGCATTTCGCCTCGGCCGATCTGTTCGTCTTCCCCAGTCTCTCCGAGACCTTCGGCAACGTCACGCTGGAGGCGATGGCCTCGGGGCTCGCCACCGTGGCCTTCGACTACGGCGCGGCCCGCGAGCACCTGATCGATGGTCTGCACGGCACTCGCGTGATCTTCGGTGACGAGGCGCGCTTCGTCGATCGCGTGCTGGCCACCGCGTTGCGGCCGGATCTGGCGACACTCGGCGCAGCCGCCCGGCGCGCGGTCGAGGCGCTCTCGCCGGATGCGGTAGCCCGCGATTTCGCCACCCTGCTGGCTGGCCTGGCCGCCGGTCCGACACGGCGGGCCGCCTGATGGACACCCGCCTGCCCCAGATGCGTCGCGAACACGGCTGGTGCCTGGTCGCCAACCGCTGGGGCGAGCGTTTCAGTGTGCGCACCTACTTCCGCATCGTCTCGCGGCTCGGCGATGGTGCCGCCTGGTACACGCTGATGGCCGCCATCATCCTGGTCGAAGGCTGGAGCGGTCTTGCCGCCTCGGTCCATCTTGCTGCCACCGGCAGCGTGGCCTTGTTCCTCTACCGCCGGCTCAAGGGCTGGACACGCCGTGCCCGCCCCTGCAACGCCGACGAACGCATCCGCGCCTGGGTGGCACCGCTCGATGAATACAGCTTCCCTTCCGGCCACACCCTGCACGCCGTGGCTTTTTCGCTGGTCGCCATCGCCCACTACCCGCTGCTGGCCTGGCTGCTGGTGCCCTTCACCCTGAGCATCGCCGCTTCGCGGGTGGTGCTGGGCGTGCACTACCCGAGCGATGTGCTCGCCGCCACCGCCATCGGCACGGCCCTGGCCGGGCTGTCGCTGTGGCTGGTGCCGGGGACGAGCCTGCTGGCCTGAGAGGGCCTCCACTGGCGCTAGACTGGCGCCATGAATTATCGCCACGTCTTCCACGCGGGAAATCACGCCGATGTGCTGAAGCACGCCGTGCTGCTGGCCTGGATCGAGGCCCTCGCCCGCAAAGACGCGCCCTGTTTCGTGCTCGACACCCACGGCGGCCGCGGCCAGTACGCACTGGGTGAACAGGGGGCGGGGCCGAGCGGTGAGGCGGCGACCGGCATCGCAAGGCTCTGGGGACAGCCCGCGCTACCGCCCCTGCTGCAACGCCTGTGTCGGGCGGTGGCGAACTTCAACCCCGACGGCAGGCTGCGCCATTATCCGGGATCACCGCGCCTGGCCTTGGCGGCTCTGCGTGCGCAGGACCGGCTGGCCGCCTGCGAGCGGCAGCCCGAAGAAGCCCAGGCCCTGCGCACGGCGCTGGCCGGCGAGCGCCGCGCCACGGTGCACGAGGGCGATGGCTACGCCCTGCTGCGCGCCCTGCTGCCACCGGCCGAGAAGCGTGGGCTGGTGCTGATCGATCCGCCTTACGAGGCGCAGGAGGCCGAGTTCCCGCAGGTGCTGGCGGCGGTCGAGGAGGCCCTCGGCCGCTGGCCGACCGGCGGCGTGGCGGTCTGGTACCCGATCAAGCGCCGCCGCAGCCTTTCGCCCTTTTTCCGCGACGCCGCCCGGCTCGCCCCACGCGGCCTGCTCTGCGTCGAACTGCTGGTGCGCCCGGACGATTCGCCGCTGCGCCTCAACGGCAGCGGCATGCTGCTGTTCCATCCGCCCTTCCAGCTCGATGCGATGATCGCACCGGGCCTGCCCACGCTGGCCCGCCTGCTCGGCGAGACCGGCGCCTCGCACCGCCTCGCCTGGCTTCGCCCCGCACCCTGAGCGCAGAATCCAGCATGGACCCTCCGAGCGCACAACGCGTCCTGATCGTCGAGAACTCGCGCAGCTATGCCGGCTTGCTGGCCGAGGTGTTGGAGCAGCGCCTGCAATTGCCGATCGCCCGGGCGCGCAGTCTGGCCGAAGCCGAGGCGGCACTCGCGGCACACCCCGACCTCTTCCTCGTGCTGAGCGGCCTCGTGCTGCCCGATGCCGCACCGTCCGCCGTCATCGAGCGGCTGTCCCAGACCGGGCTGCCGCTGGTGGTGGTTTCCGGGACCTACGACGAGGCGCTGCGCGACCGCATCATCGGCCGTAGCGTGGTCGATTACGTCATCAAGAGCGCGCCCGGCCATTTCGATTACCTGGTCTGGCTGGTGCAGCGGCTCGACCGCAACCGGCGTATCGCTGCCCTGGTGGTCGATGATTCGCCCACCGCCCGCCTGCTGGTCGCCGAACTGCTGTCCTCCTACGGTTTCCGCGTACTGCTGGCCGCCAACGGCGAGGACGGCCTGCGCGCCCTCGAGCAGGACCCCGGCATCCGCCTTGTCATCACCGACCACGAGATGCCCGGGCTCACCGGCGTCGAGCTGTCGGCCAAGCTGCGCGAACGCTACGCCCGCGACCGTCTGGCGATCATCGGCGTCTCCGGTGCCCACCGGCCGGAACTGGTCGCGCAGTTCCTGAAGAACGGCGCCAACGACTTCCTGCACAAGCCCTTCTCGCGTGAGGAGTTCTTCTGCCGGGTTTCGCAGAACATCGACAACCTCGACCTGATCGGCACCCTGCAGGATCTGGCCACCAAGGATTTCCTGACCGGCCTTTCCAACCGCCGGCATTTTTTCGAGCGCGCTGAGCACTACCTTGCCGCCTTGCGCGAGAACCAGCGCCGGATCGCCATCGCCGCCCTCGACATCGACCACTTCAAGAAGGTCAACGACAACTTCGGCCACGATGGTGGTGACTTAGCGCTCAAGGCGGTGGCCCGCGCCCTGCAGGCGCATGCCCGGTCGGAGGATGTGGTGGCGCGCTTCGGTGGTGAGGAGTTCGTGGTGCTGACCGGCGATCTCGATGCCGGGGCCGCGCGCGAGCATTTCGAAGCCCTGCGCGAGCGTATCGCCGCTTTGCAGGTCGAACTGCCGGATGGCCGTCGGTTCTCACTCACCGTCAGCATCGGCCTGTGCTGCCCGCCAGCGGAGGGTGTCGAGCCTTTGCACACGCTGCTCAACGAAGCCGACCGCCTGCTCTACCTCGCCAAGGCCGGTGGCCGGAACCGGGTCGAACAGACACCCACGCAAGCCCAGTAAGACCCCTCGCGTCTGCCGTCTCAGCGCGTGAGAATGCCTGCCCTCATGCTGGCGATCCGCTGACCCCCGACCGGCCCCGGAAAGGACGCACGCTTTGCACACGCCCGATGCCCCGACCGGCCTGGTCATCCTGCGCGCCAGCCGGCTGGAAGCCCTGATCCCGCCGCTGCAGCGTTTGCTGGACGAGACCCGGCCGGCACAGCCGCTGGCAGCGCAGACCGTGATCGCGGCGCATCCGGGCATGAAGCCATGGCTGGCCGGGGCCTTGGCACGGCATGTCGGCGCATCACGCATCGTCGCCAACCTCGAGATCCAGCTGCCGAGCACCTGGCTCGACCGGCTGTCGAAGGCCCTGCTCGGCGCGCAGGCTGTGGCGCTGCCGCGCTACCGGCGTGGTCCGATGCGCTGGAGCCTGCATGGCCTGCTCGCCGATGCGGCGGCCCACGGCGTCACCGAGCCGCGCTTCCGGGCCTATCTGGCCGAGGCCGGCAGCGCCGATCAACGCGCGCAACGGCGCTTCCAGCTTGCCGATCGGCTGGCCAAGCTGTTTTCGCAGTACCTCGTCTATCGCAGCGATTGGCTGTTGGCCTGGGAAGCGGGCCGTTCGAACTGGGCCACCGGCCAACAGACCGACTCGGCGCTGCGCGCCCTTGAATCGCAGGCACTGGCACCGCTGTGGCGGGCCCTCGTCGGCCAACTGGGCGATCATCGTGGCCGCCTCGTCGATGCCCTGCTCTGGGCGCTGGACTCGAGCACCGCGCCGCTGCCGCCACTGCAGGTGTTCGGCCTGTCACACCTGCCGCCCGCCGAACTGGCCGTGCTGCGCGCCTACGCCCGGCATGCGCTGGTGTCGATCCATGTGCCCGACCCCTGCCGCGAATACTGGGGCGGCCTGTACGGCAGCAGCCCGCGTGGCGACGGCCGCGGCCGCGATCCCGATGCCGCCGCCTGGGGGGCCTTCCGCGAGAACGAGGCGGCACGCCTCGACGATCCGGCCGCGCTCGACTGGAACGAGCAGAGGCATCCGCTGCTGGCCCGCTGGGGTCGCCTCGGCCAGCATTTCTTCGCTGCACTCACCGAGGACGCGGTGCGCGAGGACATCCGCCATTGGCAGGACGAAGCCGACGAAGCCCCGCAAAACCGCCTGCAGCGTCTGCAGGAAAGCATCCGCCGCCTGCAACCGGCGCTGATGCGCGAGGATGTCGCCGCCACGAGGGCGGATGCCAGCCTGCGCGTCCATGCCTGCCACACCCGCCTGCGCGAGCTGGAAGTGCTGCGCGACGCCCTGCTCGAGGCGATCGACCAAGACGGCGTGCGCCCCGGCGGGATCGTGGTGATGGCCCCGGACATCCGCGCCTACCTGCCGCTGATCCCGGCCGTGTTCGGCGAACCCGGCTCGAGCCGCGAACGACTGCTGCCCTACCACCTGGCCGATGTGCCGGTGGCGCGCAGCCATCCTCTGTTCACGGTGTTCGAAACCCTGCTCGAACTCAGCCAGTCGCGCATCAGCGCGGCCGAGGTGGCCGATCTGCTCGGTGTGGCCGAGGTGCGGCGCGCGCTCTCGCTCGACGAGGCGGCCAGCGACGAATTGCTCGAATGGCTGCGCGCCAGCCGCGTGGCCTGGGCCCTGGACGGCGCACACAAGGCCGCGCTCGGCCTGCCGCCGCGCTCCGAGCACAGCTTCGCCTGGGCGATGGACCGGATGCTGGCCGGCTATCTGATGGCCGATCCAAGCGAAGACACGGACGCCTTGGTGCAGCTCGCCGACGGCAGCGAGCTGCTGCCACTGTCTGGTATCCACGGGCCCGCTGCGGCGGCGCTGGGCGGCCTCGACCGCCTGCTCTGCGAGCTGCAGGCCTGGCGCGATCTCGCCGGACTGGAAGCGCCGGCGAGCGTCTGGGCCGACACCCTGCGTGCCCGTGTCGATGCCCTGCTGCGCATCGACCCCAGCGATGCCGATGCCCGCGCCGCGCTCGCGGCCCTGCATCGGGCGATCGAACACGTCGCCGCCGAGCCGGCCGCGAACGACCTCGATCCGCGCCTGCGTCTGGTCGTTGTCCGCGAACTGCTGCAGGACGCCCTGGCCGCGGTGCCGGAACAGCAGAGCTTCCTGATGGGCGGCATCAGCTTCTGCGGTATGGTGCCGCAGCGTGCCCTGCCCTTCGAGATGGTGGCCGTGCTGGGTCTCGACGAGGACCAGTTTCCGCGTCGCCCCGCGCATGGCGGCATCGACCTGATGGCGACCCTGCGCCGGCTGGGCGACCGCGATGTGCCCGGCGACGACCGCTACCTGTTTCTCGAAACCGTGATGGCGGCGCGCCAACGACTGCACCTTTCTTACATTGGCGAGGGCGTGCGCGACGGCAAGCCGCGCAATCCGGCCGCGCCGCTGGCCGAGCTGCTGGCCGAGCTGGACCGCCACGCCGGCCTGACACCGGACGACCCGGCGAGCGAACGGCCCTGGTTGCTGCGCCACCCTTTGCAAGCCTTCGATGCACGCTATTTCGATGGTCGGCATCCGGGGCTGTTCTCCTACTCCTCGGCCTTCGCCGGTATGCGCGGCGCGGGCCGGCGTGCCCTGCCGCGGCTGCGCGAGGGCGCGCCGCTGCTGCCCGAGGCCCTGCCCGACCCGGTCCCGCTGCGCCGTCTGGAGGGCTTCTTCAAGGATCCGGCCAGGGCCCTGCTGCACGACCATCTTCAGGTCGCTCTGGATGCCCTCGACGACGAGGCGGGGTTTCTCGACGCGGAACCGCTGGATGCGATCCCGCGCATCGCCAGCGTGGCGCGTCAGGTGTTCCTGCGCGATGTGCTGCCGCGTCGCTGCGCGGACCCGGCATGGCGCTGGGATGCCTTGCCTCCGGCCTGGCTGCGGCATGGCGGATGGCTGCCGATCGGCACCGGCGCGGCCGCGGCCTGGGCTCGCGAGGCCAAGGCGGTCGAAGCACTTCTGGTCTGCGCCGAACAGCTGCAACGCTTCGATGCGCGCGGCGCGGCCGGAGGCCAGAGCCAGCGCATCGACATCGATCTCGCCGACACCCCGGACGACACCCCCCGCCGGCTCAGCGGCATCGTGCCTTCGGTGTTCGCCTTGCGCGGCTCGGAGCAGGGCCTGCAGCGCGTGTTCGCCTACCCCGATGCGAACCAAGGCGGGCTGAAGAAGGCCGCAACCATCGGCTTCAGGGAGAGTGTGCCGGCCTTTCTGCAATGGGCCGCACTGCGCCTGCAATACAGCGGCGGCCCGGCACCCGCGCCGCTGCGCCTGACGGTGCTGGCCATGGAGGAACCGACCTTCGCCGTGCAGGCCAATGCCTGGGACGAACGCTACTGCGCGGCCTGTGCTGCCGAACGCCGGGCCATGAACGCCGAACTGCGTCGTCGCCTGCGCGGTCTGATCGCCGTTTGGCAGCAGGCCTGCCAAGGCGAATCGTGGTGGTACCCACGCACCGCATCGATGTTGTGGAGCCAAGCGATCGAGGCCGATGCCGAGCCCGAGGCTCGGATTCGGGCCGCAGCAAAGAACGTGTTGAACACCTGGCGCGGTAACGATTTTCTGCCCGGCGAGCGCGAGGGCGCGCCGGGTTACGCCCGCTGGCTGGAAGGGGATCTGGTGTTCGGCGATGCCGGCTCCGACCCCGGCCACGTCACCTTGAAGCGAATGTTCGACGAGACCTGCCGCATCGCTGCCCTGATCCATCTCGGCGATGCGCCAACCAACGGTAAGGCAGCGGAGCCTGCGCCATGACGGCCACAAATAACTGGCAAACGCTGCCGCTTGCCGGGCACGGCCGCAGCCTGGTCGAGGCCAGCGCCGGCACCGGCAAAACCTGGACGATCGCCGTGCTCTACCTGCGCCTGCTGCTGGAGCAGGGCCTGACGCCCCGGCGCATCATCGTCGCCACTTTCACCAAGGCGGCGGCCGCCGAACTGGGCGAGCGCCTGCGGGCCCGCCTGCTCTGGGCCCTCGACCAGGCCGATCGGCAACGGGCCAATCAGTATCAGGCCAAGCCCATCACCGAGGCGGACGGGGCATCGGATACCCTCTGGCTGCGCCGGCGCTGGCACGATCCCGACCTGCGCGAGAACGATGTCGCGCGATTGCAGGCGGCCCTCTCCGAACTCGATGCCGCGCCCATCGCTACCCTGCATGGGCTGTGCTCGCGCATCCTCGCCGAGCATCCCTTCGCGGCCGGAGCCCCGTTCCGTGGTCGCGAGATCATCGACACCGCGAACCTGGCAAGCCGCCTCGCCGATGACCTGTGGCGGCTGATCGCGCAGGACGAGACGCAAAGTGATCTGGCGCGACTGGCCGGGGTCGCCGGCATCGAACGTAAAGCACTGCAGAAACTGCTGCCGACCCTGCTGCTGCCGGGGCTGGTGGTCGCTGCCGAGGGCCCCATCGATCTGCATGCGCAGCTTCGACACCTGCCCTTTCTGGACGATGTGGATGCTTGGGCGAAGCAGGCCGAGGCTCTGGTCGATCGCTGCACGACCAAGACCGCCAAGCTTCGCAAGGCTTGGACCGGGCTGATCGCCGCCCTGCGTGCGCCGCTCGAAGACACGGCGGATCTGATGGGCCATCTTGCGGCTTTCGATAAGCTCGATGAGTCAACCGGCATCAACAAGGCCGGCTCGGCCGACCCGGCGATGAAGGTGCTGATCGATCAGACGCGAGCGATCCTCGCCGCATTGCCCTGGCTGGAACTCGACCTGAGGGGGCCGGCGCCGAAGCGGCGCTTTCTCCTCGCTGCACAGCGCTGGTGCCAGCAGGCGCTCCAGGCGCAGCTCGATGCCGCCGGCCAGTCCAGCTTCGATCAACTCGTCAGCAGCGTGCACAAGGCCTTGAAGCCGAAAGACGGCCAACGCACGCTGGCCGATGCCCTGTTCGAAGCCTGGCCAGCCGCCCTGGTCGACGAATTCCAGGACACCGATCCGCAGCAGTTCGCCCTGCTCGATGCGATCTACCGCGACGCCGAGGGCTTGCCACGTGGCCGGCTGGTGATGATCGGCGATCCGAAGCAGGCGATCTACCGCTTCCGTGGCGGCGATGTGGCGGCCTACGAAAACGCCAAGGCCCGCATCGCGCCCGCCGACCGGCTGAGTCTGGACACCAACTTCCGCTCCAGCCGCGCCTACGTCGAGGCGGTCAATGCCTTCTATGCCGCCACCGGCACGCGGCTTGCTCCGCCGGATTCGCCGCTGGCGATCCACTACGAAAGCGTGCAGGCCAGCGGGCGTCGCGACGACACGCCCTTGCTTGATACCGATCGCAAGCCCTTGCGGCGGCCGCTGGTGCTGCACGAACTCGATGCCGATACCGATGACCACGAACTCGAAGCGCACGCCCTGCGTTGCTGCGCCGGGCAGATCACCGCCTTGCTGTCGCAGCCGGGCTGCAGCCTGGGCGCTGAGCCGCTGAAGCCGGGTGACATCGCCGTACTGCTGCCCGGCCATGCCCAGATCGCCCAACTCGCCGCCCTACTGAAAGCGCGCGGCGTGCCCTGCGTGACCGGCTCGCAGGCCAGCGTGTTCGAGTCCGACGCCGCACGCGAACTGCGCGTGCTGCTGCACGCCGCCCTGCATGCCGAGAACCCGCGCGCCCTGCGTGCGGCCGTGAGCAGCCGTCTGTGGGGCGGCGATCTGCGCGAACTGCAGCGCCTGCGCCAGGAACCGGCCGCGCTCGATGGCCTCGCAGCCCGTTTCCAGGCCCTGCACAGCCTCCTCGAACGTCGCGGCCCGCTCGGCCTGGTCGCCGCCCTGCTCGAACAGCAGGCCGGTCGCCTGCTGGAAACCCGCGAAGGCGAGCGTCTGCTCACCGACCTGCGGCATCTCGGCGAGCTGCTGCAAGAGCGCTGGCAGGATCACGGCGGCGGCGAGCGTCTGCTGGCCTGGTTCGCGCAACAGGTCACCGAGGGCAGCGACGGTGCCGAGGCCGGAGAAGCCCGTGCACTGCGCCTCGAATCGGATGTGGCACGGGTCAAGCTGATGACCCTGCACGCCAGCAAGGGTCTGGAATTCGAGATCGTGTTCCTGCCGCTGATGTGGAAGCACGGAGCCAGACGGAACAAGAAGCACGACCCGCAGCTACTCGCCGGCCATGAGCCCGGCCTTCGCTGCCTCGTCGAGGGCGATCACTGCAAGGCGCTGGTCGACCGGCAGGAGCATGAGGAGCGTTTCCGTCTGCTGTACGTGGCGCTGACTCGCGCCATCCATGCCTGCCATCTGTTCGTGGTGCCGAAGGGCAGGGTCAAGGACGGCGTGCCGCTCAAGGCCCTTGATCTGACAGCACTGAAAGCCGACGCAGCGAGCGGCCTTGGTGCCATCGAGCTGGTGCAGGGCTGGGTCGAGCACCCGGGTCTCGACTACCGGAGCGGGGAAAGCGAAGCCATTCCGCGCAGGGCACGCCCGCTGCCCGCAGCGCCCCGCGGGCCTTTGCCCCTGCGCCACAGTTTCACCACACTGTCGCGCAGCCACCGCCGCAGGGCGAACGAGGAAGAACGCGCCGCCGAAGACGAAGCCCCGCTTGTCGCCGAAGCCCTCGTGCCGGACGACGACATGATTGAAAGCCGGCTCGGCAGCCCCTCGACCACAGCGGCCCGGCACCTGCATTCCGAGCTCGATGCCCTGGCCGCAGTCGGTGGCACCGAATTCGGCCATGCCCTGCACGCCCTGTTCGAACGCCGCCTGCCGGGCATCCCGGTGTCGGCGGCCGAGGCGCTGGACGCCCTGCGCGAACATGCCGTACGGCCTCGCCATGGCGAGCTCGCCCCCCTGGCCGAGGCGCTGGCCGCGCGCTTGAACCGCGTGCTCCACACCCGCCTTGCTGAACCCGAGGGCCCGCGCCTGTGGGACCTGTCGGCACAGGACATGCGCGCCGAAATGGGTTTCAGCTTCCTGCTCGACCGGGCCTCGCTGGCTGCCTTGCGTGAGGCCTGCGAGCGCCACGGCGAAGCCGGCCTCGTGCCAAGGCGCGAGCAGAGCCTGGCCGGCCTGATGAGCGGCACGATCGACCTCGTGTTCGCACAGGGCGAACGTTTCCACCTGCTCGACTACAAGGGCAACCAGCTCGCCCGCGGCCCGCGTGCCTGTCTCGAGGACTACGCCCCCGAGGCACTGGAGCGCGCGATGCATGTGTCCGGCTACCGCTTCCAGGCCCTGCTCTACACCCTGGCGCTGGAGCGCTACCTGCGCGAACGGCTGGGTACGGCCTACCGCCGCGAGCGGCATCTGGGCGATGGCTGGTACCTGTTCGTCCGTGCGGTTGGCCTGCGCCTGCCCGACGGGACGGCCTGCGGCGTCTGGCGGCACCGTTTCAGCGACGCCCTGCTCGATGCGGTGCAGGCCGTGTTCACCGCGCAGCCGGAGGCGGCATGACAACGAAGATCGCCGGCGATGCGTTCCGCTTTTCGTGGCCACGGTCGCAAAACGACCTGCCCGAGCTCTGGCGCGATCTCGATCGCGCGGTCTGGCGCTGGGTGCGGGCGCATGGCAGCGATCCGCTCACCGCGCTCGCCGCCGGCTGGGTCAGCCATGCCGAGGGCCAGGGCCACAGCGCCCTGCCGCTGTCCTCCACCGATGCCGAGGGCAGGCCACTGCTGAGCCCCGCGTGCTGCGAGGCGCTGGTGCAGAGCCCCTTGGTCGACACCCATGCGGGCGAAGCCAGACCGGCCCGACCCTTCGTACTCGATGGCGAACACCTGTACCTGCGGCGCAACCACCGCGACGAGATCCGCGTGGCCGAAGCCCTGGCCGAGCGCCGGGCGGCGGCTGCCTCACCGGTCCGTGCGCTCGACGATGCGGACCTGCGCGGGCTTTTCCAGGGCTCCTGGCGCGACGAGGAGGAACGCCAGCGCGCCGCCGTGCGCCAGGCCCCGGGGCGCCGGCTGATGGTACTGACCGGCGGGCCGGGCACCGGCAAGACCAGCACGGTGCTGCGCATGCTGCTCGGCTTGTCACGCGAGCACGAGGCCCGCACCGGCACCCTGCCCAAGCTGAGCGTGGCCGCTCCCACCGGCAAGGCCGCGCAACGCCTGAGCGAAGCCTTGCGCCTAGGCGCGGTCCGGCTGGGCAGCGGTGAGACGCCGCTGGACGCCGCTTGGGCCTCCCACCTCGATGGCGTGCTCGCCGCCGGCTCCGGCACCCTGCACCGCCTGCTCGGCAGCCGCGGCCGGCAGGGTGGCTTTGCTTTCCACGCCGGCGAACGCCTGCCCGCCGACATCGTGGTGCTGGACGAGGCCTCGATGCTCGATCTCGGTCTCCTGCGCGCCCTGCTGGCGGCGCTGCGCGAGGAGGCCGTGCTGGTGCTGGTGGGCGACGCCGACCAGCTCAGCTCGGTCGGCACCGGCTCGGTGATGATGGACATCGTGCGGGCCCTGCAGGCCGACCCGCGCGGCGATCTCGTGCGACTTGAGCATGGCTTCCGCGCCGACGCCGCCCTGGTGCCGATCAACGAGGCGGTGCGCGCCGGTGATGCGCAGGCTTTCGAAGCCGCCTTCGAGCAGGCCGCGAGCCAGCCCAGAGGCGAGCGGGTGGCGGCACGGATCCACATCGTCGACACGCCGGATCAATTGCAGGGCCGCCTCGCCGCTTGGGCGCGCGGATGGATGGCGGAACTCGAAGCGGTCGGCATCGAACGCCCGGTGCCCTTCAACGATGGCCCGGGGCTGGCCTCGCGGCTCGGCCTGCTGCGTCGGCAGCAACTGCTCTGCGCGCAGCGCGAGGGGCCTTTCGGTGCCGTCCAGGCCGGTGCGGCGATCGCCGCCCGGCTGCGCGGCGGGTCGGCGTTGGCCGACTGGGCGGGGAGCACCTGGTACCCCGGCCGAGCCGTGATCGTACTCCGCAACGACCCTGCCGCACGGCTCTACAACGGCGACGTCGGGCTGTGCCTGCTCGTCGAGGACGCCACCGGCCAGCGCCGCCTGCAGGTCGCTTTCGATCCGGCACCGGATGCGGCGGCCGCTCCCGGTGGTGGTTCGGCACAGGCGGACCCTGTCCCGGTGCGGCTGTTCGACCCGGCCGCGCTGCCACCGCACGAGGACGCCTTCGCGCTGACCGTGCACAAGAGCCAGGGTTCCGAGTACGCCCGGGTGGCCGTGTTGCTGCCGCCGGATGCGCACTCCCCCCTGCTCAACCGGCAGACCCTCTACACCGGGCTGTCGCGGGCCAGAGTAGCGCTCGAACTCTGGTCCAGCACCGCCAGCACGGCCAAGGCCCTGGCGACCGGCTTGCAACGGCACGGCCGTCTGGCCGAGCGGATCGCTGCCGCCAGGCCTTGAGCGTTGCCGGGCCCGCAAACCGGGCCCTACGTGTTCAGAGGAACGAGGCTTCCGCCCAACCCAGAATCATCTGGGCACCGAGGCCGAGCACCAGCAGGGCGATGGCATTGGCGGCGAACACGAAGCGCAAGGTGCCATCGGCATGCGCCACCATGTCGTCGCGTTCCGGCGCGTCGAAGAACATCACCTTGATGACGCGCAGGTAGTAGAAGGCACCCACCACCGCCATCACCACGCCCAGCACGGCCAGCCACTCGCGGCCACCATCGACCGCGGCACCGATGGCCGAGAGCTTGGCGAAGAAGCCGAGCGTGGGCGGCACGCCGGCGAGCGAGGCCATCACGATCATGATCAGGAAGGCATGGAAGGGGCTACGCTGCCACAGGCCCTTGTAGTCGGCGATCTGGTCGGCCTCGAAGCCACGACGCGACATCAGAATGATGGCGCCGAAAGCGGCGGTGGCCATGATCGCGTAGCTGATGGCGTAGAACATCGCCGCGCTGTAGCCGGCGGCCTGCGGGTTCGAGAGCGCCATGAACAGGAAACCGACATGGGCGATCGTCGAATAGGCCAGCATTCGTTTGAGGTTGGTCTGCGCCAGCGCCAGCAGGTTGCCGATCACCAGCGACAGCACCGCCAGCCAGGCGACCATCTGCGACCAGTACTCCGAGGTCGGGCCGAGTCCGGATTCCAGCAGGCGGTAGGCGAAGCCGAAGGCGGCGATCTTCGGCACCGAGCCGATGAACAGCGTGATCGCCGTCGGGGCGCCCTGGTAGACATCGGGCACCCACATGTGGAAGGGCGCAGCGCCGAACTTGAAGGCCACGCCGACCAGCACGAACACCACGCCGAACAGCAGCAGGGTGCGATCGTCGCTGCTCGCCGCCGCCTGGTGGATGGCGGCAAGATCGAGGCTGCCGGTGGCACCGTAGATCATCGACATGCCGTAGAGCAGCAGGGCCGAGGCCATGGCGCCCAGCACGAAATACTTCATGCCGGCCTCGGAACCGATCTTGTCGTCGCGGTCCATGGCGACCAGGCCGTAGGAACTGAGCGCCAGCAGTTCGAGGCCGAGGTAGAGGGTAACCAGGTTGCCGGCCGAGACCATCACCATCATGCCAAGCAGGGCGAACAGGACGATGGCGTAGAACTCGCCGACCAGCAGGCCGCGCTCCTCGAGGTAACGCCGTGCGTAGAGCAGCACGAGGGCGGTGACGCCGCACATCGCGATCTTCAGAACGTCGGCCAGGGTGTCGCGGATGAACATGCCGCCGAAGGCCGACACCGGCTCGCCGCCCATGCCGCGCGCCACCAGCAGGGCGGTGAGCAACAGCGACAGCAGGGCGAGGAAATGGATCAGGCCGCGCCGGCGCTCATCGATGAACAGGTCGGCGAGCAGCAGGCCGAGCGCCGCACCGCAGAGCAGCAGTTCGGGGAGGAGCGGGACCAGATCGGCGCTGGTGGGCAGGGGCATCATCGCGGTCGGGTCTCCGTCACAGCAGGGCGAGCTTGGTGGCCGAGAGCTGGCCCACCAACTGCACCACCGAGGCATCCATCAGGTCGGTCAGGGGTTTCGGGTAGACGCCGATGGCGAGCACACCCGCGGCGAACAGACCGAGCACCCAGGCTTCGCGGGCGTCGATGTCTTTGAGCTCGGCGACATGGCGGTTGGCCACTTCGCCGAACATCACCCGCTTAACCATCCATAGGGTGTAAGCGGCACCGAGCACCAGGGTGGTGGCGGCGACGATGGCGATCCACGGCTCGGCCTGGAAGGCGGCGAGGACAACCATGAACTCGCCAACGAAGCCGGAGGTGCCCGGCAGGCCGGCGTTGGCCATGGCGAACAGCACGAAGAAGCCACCGAACCACGGCATCATGCTCATGACGCCGCCGTAGTCGGCCATCATCCGGGTGTGCATGCGGTCGTAGAGCACACCCACGCAGGTGAACATGGCGCCGGAGATGAAGCCGTGCGAGACCATCTGCACCATCGCGCCCTGCAGGCCGAGTTGCGCGGCGCTGGACGGATCGCCGGCACCGCCGCTGCGGGTGATGCCGAAGGCAATGAAGATGCCGAGCGTGACGAAGCCCATGTGGGCGATCGAGGAATAGGCGATCAGCTTCTTCATGTCCTCCTGCACCAGCGCGACCAGACCGATGTAGGCCACCGCGATGAGCGAGAAGGCGATCACCAGCCAGGCCCACTCGGCACCGGCGTCGGGAACGATCGGCAGGGTGAAACGCAGGAAGCCGTAGCCGCCGATCTTCAGCATGATCGCGGCCAGCACCACCGAGCCGGCGGTGGGAGCCTCGACGTGAGCGTCGGGCAGCCATGTGTGCACCGGGAACATCGGGATCTTGACCGCGAATGCGGCGAAGAAGGCCCAGAACAACCAGGTCTGTTCGGTGGCGGTGAGCGGCAAGGCGTAGAGGTCGGCAAGCTGGAAACTGCCACCCTTGAGGTACAGGTAGACCAGCCCGACCAGCATGAACACCGAGCCGAGGAAGGTGTACAGGAAGAATTTGAGGCTGGCATAGACGCGGTTGGCGCCGCCCCAGACGCCGATCACGATGAACATCGGGATCAGCATGGCCTCGAAGAACACGTAGAACAGGATGGCGTCCTGCGCGGCGAACACGCCGATCATCAGGCTCTGCAGCATCAGGAAAGCGGCGTAGTACTGGTGAACGCGATGGCTCACCGAGGCCCAGGCCCCCATCAGCACCAGCACGCCGATGACGGCGGTGAGCAGGATCAGCGCCACCGAGATGCCGTCCACACCGAGGTGGTAGTAGATGTCGAAAGCCGGGATCCAGGGCCGCTTCTCGACGAACTGCATCGCCGGCGAAGCGGCGTCGAAGCCGGTGTAGAGCGGAATGCAGAGCGCCAGCGTGAGCAGGGCGATCAGCAGGGCGAACCACTTGGCCTGCGTGCCGCGCGCCTCGCCGAACGCCAACGTCAGCAGGCCGCCCAGCAGGGGCAGCCAGATCAGTGCGCTCAGCAGCGGGAAACCTTCCATCGGGTCGTCCTTCCAGGGTCAGGCCGCGGTCCAGCGTCCGATCAGCCACAACAGGGCGATCAGGCCGAGGATCATCGCGAAGGCATAGTGGTAGAGGTAGCCGGACTGCATGTGGCGCACGATCGCCGAGACCCGGTCGATCACCCAGACCGAGCCGTTGACGGCGGCACCATCGATCAGGCCACGGTCACCGTAGCGCCAAGCCCCGCGCCCGAGGCGCACGCCCTGGCCGGCGAAACCGTCGATCCACAGTTCGTCCATCCAGTACTTGGCTTCAAGCACGCGCACCAGCGGTGCGAGGATAAGGCGCAAACGGGTGCTGGTGCCGGGTCGCAACAGGTAAAGGTAGGTTGCAAGAGCGAAACCAAGGAAGGCCAACCAGAACGCCGGCGTGGTGAAGCCATGCACGGCGAAGCCGATCGCTCCGTTGCCGAAGTGCTTGCAGCCGACCACGGCAACCGGATCCTCGGCACCGTCCTGCAGGACAGCCTCGCAATCCACCGGCCCCATCGGCACCGGCGAGAACGCCACCGCCCCCGGCAGACCGGTGGCGGCCGGCCCTTGCTGGTAGTGGTAGATGGCGCCCTCGAAGAACGGCGTCACCGGCTTCTCGCCACTGAAATCCTTGCCGAACAGCATCGGCCCCACCGTCAGCATGCCGATCAGCACCGAGGGAATGGCCAGCAGCACGAGCGGTGCGGTGACCACCCAGGGCGATTCGTGCGGCTCGACCGGACCGTGGTGGCCGCCGTGGCCGTGGTCATCGTGCGACGTGACAGGGTCGTCCGGTACTTCGCGGAACCGCTCCTTGCCGTGGAAGACCAGGTAGAACAGTCGGAAACTGTAGAAGCTGGTGACGAACACGCCAGCCAGCACGGCGAACAGCGCATAGCCGACCACCCAGTTGCCGCCATCGGCGGCGACCTTGACCGCCTCGATGATGCTGTCCTTCGAGTAGAAGCCCGAGAGAAAGGGGAAGCCGATCAAGGCCAGCGTGCCGAGCAACGAGGTCCAGTAGGTGATCGGCATGTATTTGCGCAGGCCGCCCATGCGGCGCATGTCCTGCACGTGATGCATGCCGATGATCACGCTGCCGGCCGCGAGAAACAGCAGGGCCTTGAAGAAGGCGTGCGTCATCAGGTGGAACACCGCGGCACCGTAGGCCGAAACGCCGAGCGCCACGGTCATGTAGCCCAGCTGCGAAAGCGTCGAGTAGGCGACCACCCGCTTGATGTCGTTCTGCACCATGCCGATCAGGCCGGTGAACAGCGCCGTCGTCGCACCGATGAACAGGATGACGTCGAGTGTGGTGGCGCTCAGTTCGAACACCGGCGACATCCTAGCGACCATGAAAATGCCGGCCGTCACCATCGTGGCCGCGTGGATCAGTGCCGAGATCGGCGTCGGGCCTTCCATCGAATCCGGCAGCCAGACGTGCAAGGGCACTTGCGCCGACTTGCCCATGGCACCGATGAACAGGCAGATGCCGATGAAGGTCACGGCGTCGACCTGCCAGGCCGGTACCTGCAGACCGAGCAGGGAGAACTGGCTCCAGACCACCAGCGTTTCACCGACCGCATCGGTGACCTTGGCGAACACCGTCGCGTAGTCGAGTGTGCCGTAGAAATACAAGATGGCGGCGATGCCAAGCAGGAACCCGAAGTCGCCAACACGGTTGACCAGGAACGCCTTCATGTTGGCGAACACGGCGGTCGGGCGCTTGTACCAGAAGCCGATCAGCAGGTATGACACCAAGCCGACCGCTTCCCAGGCGAAGAACAGCTGCAGGAAGTTGTTGCTCATCACGAGCATCAACATCGAGAAGGTGAACAGCGAGATGTAGCTGAAGAAGCGCTGGTAGCCGTCGTCGTCGGCCATGTAGCCGATGGTGTAGATGTGCACCAGCAGCGAGACGAAGGTGACCACCACCATCATCATCACGGTCAGGCGGTCGACCAGAAAGCCGATGTGGGCCGAGTAGGTACCGATCTCAAAGAAGGTGTAGATGTTCTGGTTGAACGGGTCGGCGCCCGCGAACCAGAGCTGCCAGAGCACGTGGCAGGAGAGCACGAAGCTGATGGCCACACCGGCGATGGTGACGCTGTGCGCACCGGAACGCCCGATCTGGCGGCCGAACAGGCCGGCGATGATGGCACCAAGCAGGGGCGCCAGAGCGATGACCAGCAGCAGGTTGGTCGAGAGCGTATGACCCATGTCAGCCCTTCATCGCGTCGAGTTCAGCCACGTTGATCGTCCGCTTGTTGCGGAAGAGCGTGACCAGGATGGCCAGACCGATCGCCGCCTCGGCAGCGGCGACGGTCAGGATGAAGAACACGAACACCTGACCATCAACATCGCCAAGGAAGCGCGAGAAGGCAATCAGGTTGATGCTCACCGCCAACAGCATCAGTTCGATGCACATCAGCAGGACGATGATGTTCTTGCGGTTGATGACGATGCCGGCGATGCCGATCGAGAACAACAGCGCCGAGAGCGTGAGGAAATGCGCCAGCGTGATCATTCGGCGCCCTCCCCCTTGCGGGTTTCGGTGGGCATCTTGAGCACCCGCAGGCGGTCCTCCTTGCGCACCGTGGACTGCCGGGCGGCGTCCTGATGGCGCGCGCCGGGGCGGCGACGCAGGGTCAGCATCACCGCGACAAGGATGGCGACGGTGAGCAACACGGCGGCGATCTGGAAGGGCAGCAGGTAGCCGGAGAACAGCGCACGACCGATCCATTCGAGGTTGCTGAAACCCGCGGCCTGCGCCGGGTCGGCGCTGGGGAAAGCGACACCACGCTCGCCGGTGGTGACCCCGAGCAGCACCAGCATCTGCACGAACATCAGGCCGGAGACAATGGCGGCGGCGGGCAGGTAGCGGGCGAAACCCTCGCGCAGTGGCACGGTGTTGATGTCGAGCATCATCACCACGAACAAGAACAGCACCATCACCGCGCCGACGTAGACCAGCACCAGCACCACGCCGAGGAATTCGGCCTGCAGCAGCAGGAACAGGCACGCCGCGCTGAAGAAAGTCAGCACCAGACAGAGCACGGCGTGCACAGGGTTCTTGAGCAGGATGACGCCGAGGGCGGAAACCACCGCCATCGCCGCGAAGAGGTAGAACGCGATCAGTTCCATCGTGGCCCAGTCCTCAACGGTAAGCGGCGTCGGCGACGCGGCGCTCGGCGATTTCCGCCTCGAAGCGATCACCGATGGCAAGCAGCTGCGGCTTGCTCACGATGTTCTCGCCGCGCTTTTCGAAATGGTATTCGTGGATGTGCGTCTCGACGATCGAATCGACCGGGCAGCTCTCCTCGCAGAAGCCGCAGTAGATGCACTTGAACAGATCAATGTCGTAGCGCGTGGTGCGACGGGTGCCGTCGGCGCGTACTTCCGAATCGATGGTGATGGCCAGCGCCGGGCAGACCGCCTCGCAGAGCTTGCAGGCGATGCAGCGCTCCTCGCCGTTCGGATAGCGGCGCAGCGCGTGCAGACCACGGAAGCGCGGCGACTGCGGCAGCTTCTCCAGCGGGTAGTGGACCGTGTACTTCGGCTTGAACAGGTAGCCGAGGGTCAGCCGCATGCCCTGGAGCAGCTCCAGCAGCATCAGGCTCTTGAGGTAGGCGATCGCGCGGTTCATGGTTTGCTGTCTGCCCTGCCCTTACTGGCCGATCTCGAACCAGCCGAGGTAGCCCATGACGGCGGCGACGACGATCCAGACGATGGTGATGGGAATGAACACCTTCCAGCCGAGCCGCATGATCTGGTCGTAGCGGTAGCGCGGGAAGGTGGCACGGAACCAGACGTAGCAGAAAGCAAAGAACAGCGCCTTGATGAACAGCCACCAGGGGCCGTCGACGCCGAGCAGCGGCACCGACTCTGGGAAGGGCGAGAGCCAGCCGCCGAGGAAGAACAGCGCGGCAAGCACGCTGATCAGGATCATGTTGGCGTACTCGGCGAGGAAGAACACCGCGAACGCGGAACCCGAGTAGTCGACATGGAAGCCGGCGACAATTTCCGATTCGCCTTCGGCGACGTCGAAGGGGGCGCGGTTGGTTTCGGCCACGCCGGCGATGAAGTAGATGACGAACAGCGGCAGCAGCGGCAGCCAGAACCATTCGAACAGACCGGCGTTACCGTCCTGGGCCAACACGATGGCGGTGAGGTTCATGCTGCCGGCGGCGATCAGCACGCCGACCAGAGCGAAGCCCATGGCGATCTCGTAGCTGACGACCTGGGCCGCCGAGCGCAATGCGCCCAGAAAAGCGTATTTCGAGTTCGAGGCCCAACCGCCGATGATGACGCCATAGACCCCCATCGAGGTCAGCGCCAGCAGCACCAGCAGGCCGGCATCGACATCGGCGATGACCAGACCCTCGCCGAACGGGACCACCGCCCAGGCGGCGAAAGCCGGGGCCAGCGCGATCAGCGGCGCCAGCCGATAGAGCACGACGTTGGCGCTGGAAGGCGCGATGCTTTCCTTGAACAGCATCTTGAAGACATCGGCGAAAGCCTGGATGACGCCGAGGCCCGGCACCAGTTGACCGACATAGACCGGCCCATGGCGGGCATGCATCCAGCCGATCACCTTGCGCTCGAACAAGGTGAAGAAAGCCACCGCGACGGTGAGCGCCAGCATCAGTGGCACGATCTTGACCAGTGCCCAGGCCACCGTGCCGGCGTAGCCGAAACCGATCAGGAAATCGTGCAGGGGAGCGAACAGGTCCATCAGCCACCCGCCTTGCTGATCGTCAGTGCGCCGTTGGTCGCCAGCGGGGCGGTGGCCGGGTAGGCACTCTCGATCCAAGCCGTGCCCTTGGCGAGTCGCGGATTGAGCCGCACCGGCAAAGCGGCATGGCCGTTCACGTCGGCGACCTTGGCGATGGTCCCGGCGGTGAGACCGAGAGCCATCGCATCCTCGGGATGCAGTTCGACGCCCTGGCCCTTGGTCAGCGGGTGCGCGTTGAGCGCCGTCGAGCGGCGCAGCTGCGCATCAGCGCGGTACACCGGCGTGGTGGCGAGCCGCTCGATGCCATTGACGAGGTGCAAAGCCGAAAGACCCTGCCCCGAGAGCACGAGCTGTGCGGTCGTCGAATCGCGCAAGGCCGCGAGGTCGGCGTGGTCGAAACCGGCCAGACCCATCGCCTCGCCGAGCACCCGCAGCACGCGCCAACCGGGGCGTGCTGCGCCGGGCAGCTTGCCGCCGGCGCTGGTGGCCTGCAGACGACCGTCGAGGTTGCTGTAAAGGCCCTCGATCTCCGCAGCGGCGGCGATCGGCAGGATCAGGTTGGCAACCTGCTTCAGCGACTCGCTGGCATACACCGAAAACGCAACGACTTTGGCCGCCGACAGCGCCTTCAACGCAGCCGTGGCATCGGCGAAGTCGAACGCCGGCTCGAGGTTGTAGAGCAGGTAGCTGGACTTGGGCTTCGCGAGCTGCGCGCTGGCATCGTGACCCAACGGCCCCGGCAGCACGCCGTGCTGGGCGAGACCCAAGGCATTGGCACCCTGCGGAATGCGGTTCACCGCCACCCCGGTGGCCTGCGCGATGGCGCGCGCGGCGGCGCGCAGGTGCGAGGCGTGAGCATGGCACTCGGCGATCTCGCCCAGCAGCAGCACACCGGCCTTGGCGCCTTTCAGTGCCTCGGCCATCGCTGCGAGCGCGGCATCGTCGATGGCGGCGGCGATACCGCTCGGCAAGCTCGCACCGAGCTTGCCGGCGAGTGCAGCGAGCACACCCGGCAGCTTCGAGGGTGGCACGATCGCCTGGCCAGCCAGCGCATGCGCCACTGGGAAATCGACCGGGTTGATCGCGTAGATCTTGGCGCCTTTCTTGCTGGCCTTGAGCAGACGCTGGTGCAGCAACGGCACTTCATGGCGCAGATTCGTGCCGACCAGCAGCACGACATCGGCGTTCTCAAGCTCGGCCGTGCTGCAGCCGAAGGCCTCGGCCACCGGTGCATCGGCGAAGTCGATCTGGGTCAGGCGATGGTCGAGGTGCGGCGTACCCAAGCCTTTGGCGAGGCGCACCAGCGAAGCTCCTTCCTCGTTCGAGGTGGCCGGGTGCACCAGCACCCCGGTGTCCGCGCCCGAAGCCTTGAGCATCGCGGCAGCGAGGCCGAGCGCCTCATCCCAGCCGATCGCCTTCCAGCTGCCGTCGGCCTGTTTGACCAAGGGCTGCGTGGCGCGGTCCTCGCTGTAGAGGCCCTCGTGCGAGTAGCGGTCGCGGTCGGACAACCAGCACTCGTTGACCGCCTCGTTGTCACGCGGAACGATGCGCAGCACCTCGTTGCGGCGCACGTGCAGGAACAGGTTGGAACCCAGTGCGTCGTGCAGACCGATGGACTCGCGTGCCACCAGCTCCCACGGACGGGCCTTGAAGCGGTAGACCTTGTTGGTGAGCGCGCCGACCGGGCAGACGTCGATGACGTTGCCGGACAGCTCGCTCATCAACGGCTTGCCGTCATAAGTGCCGATCTGCAGGTTCTCGCCGCGGTACATGCCGCCGAGCTCGTAGGTGCCGGCGACATCGGCGGTGAAGCGCACACAGCGCGTGCAGTGGATGCAGCGCGTCATCTCGGTGGCGACCAGTGGACCCAAGTCCTCGTCGGCCACGACACGCTTGCGCTCGACGTAGCGGCTGACCGAACGGCCGTAGCCCATCGAGACATCCTGCAACTCGCACTCGCCGCCCTGATCGCAGATCGGGCAGTCGAGCGGGTGATTCACCAGCAGGAACTCCATGACGTTGCGCTGCGCATCGAGCGCGCGCTTGGTCTGGGTGGTGACCTTCATGCCTTCCATCACCGGCGTGGCGCAGGCCGGCGCGGGCTTCGGCATCTTCTCGACGTCGACCAGGCACATGCGGCAATTCGCCGCGATCGGCAGCTTCTTGTGGTAGCAGAAGCGCGGGATGGCGATGCCGGCGGCATCGGCGGCCTGGATCACCATCGAGCCCTTGCGCGCCTGCATCGGCACGCCGTCGATTTCGATGTTGACCAGATCGGTGGCGACCGGCGCGGCGGGCGTGACGGTGCTCATGCGGCCTGCTCCGTGGTGACGCCCGCGGCCTCATCATCGACCAGGAAGCGCTTGTTGACGATGGCGTACTCGAACTCGGCCCAGAACTGGCGCAGGAAACCCTGCACCGGCCAGGCCGCGGCCTCGCCGAAGGCACAGATGGTGTGGCCCTCGATCTGCCCGGCCGAGGCCTTGAGCAGGTGGAGGTCGTCGAGCGTGGCCTTGTGCTCGACGATGCGGGTCAGCATGCGGTACATCCAGCCCGTGCCCTCGCGGCAGGGCGTGCACTGGCCGCAGCTCTCCTTGTAGTAGAAGCGGGCGATGCGCTGGCAGGCGCGGACCATGCAGGTGGTCTCGTCCATCACGATGACGGCGCCCGAACCGAGGCCGGAGCCGGCTTTCTGGATGCTGTCGTAGTCCATCGTGAGACCGAGCATCACGTCGCCCGGCAGCACCGGCATCGAGGAGCCGCCGGGGATCACGGCCTTCAGCTTGCGACCGCCGCGCACGCCGCCGGCCATCTCGAGCAGGTCCTTGAAGGGCGTGCCGAGGCGGATCTCGAAATTGCCCGGCTTGGCCACATGGCCGGACACCGAGAACACTTTGGGGCCACCGTTGTTCGGCTTGCCCAAGCCCAGAAACCACTCGCCACCGTTGCGGATGATGGCCGGCACCGAAGCGTAGGTCTCGGTGTTGTTGATCGTGGTCGGCCGGCCGTACAGGCCGAAGTTGGCCGGGAACGGTGGCTTGTAGCGCGGCTGGCCCTTCTTGCCCTCGAGCGACTCCATCAGCGCGGTTTCCTCACCGCAGATGTAGGCCCCCGCGCCCAACGCGGAATGGATGTCGACATCGACACCGCTGCCCTGCACGTTCTTGCCGAGCCAGCCGTGGGCGTAGGCCTCCTGCAGGGCTTCCTCGAAGTGCTCGAAGGGCTCGTGATGGAACTCGCCGCGCATGTAGTTGTAGGCCACCGTCGAACCGGTGGCGTAACAGGCGATCGCCATGCCCTCGATCACCGCATGCGGGTTGTAGCGCAGGATGTCGCGGTCCTTGCAGGTGCCCGGCTCGGATTCATCGGAATTGCAGAGGATGTACTTCTGCCCCGGCACGCTGCGCGGCATGAAACTCCACTTCAGGCCGGTCGGGAAACCGGCACCGCCGCGACCCCGCAAGCCGCTCTGTTTGATCTGTTCGATGACCTGCTCGGGCGGCATCTTCTCGGCGAGGATCCTGCGCCACGCCGCATAGCCACCGACCTTGAGGTAGTTCTCGTAGGACCAGGGTTTGTCGAAGTGCAGCGTGGTGTAGACGACCTGGTGCTCCTGCGGCGCCGGACCGACCGGACCGGAAGCCTGCGAAGTGTGCGAAGCGTGGTGTGCCATGCGCGGCCTCACTTCAACTCGTCGAGGATGGCGTCGATCGACGCCGGGGTCAGCTTCTCGTGGTAATGGCCGTTGACGACCATCATCGGCGCACCGGCGCAGGCGGCGAGGCATTCCTCCTCGACCTTGAGCCAGATCCGGCCGTCGGCGGTGGAACCGCCATGCCGCACGCCCAGTTTTTTCTCGCAGTGGCGCACGATGTCCTCGGCGCCGTTGAGCCAGCAGCTGATGTTGGTGCAGACGGCGACCACGTTGCGGCCCACCGGCTCCAGCGCGAACATCGAATAGAAGGTGGCGACCTCGTAGGCCCAGACCGGCGGAATGCCGATGTACTTGGCCACCGCCGCGATCAGCTCATCGGTGAGGTAACCCTGGTTCTGCTCCTGCGCGGCGATCAGCGCCTGGATCACGGCGCTGCGGCGGCGGTCGGCCGGAAAGCGCGCCAGCCATTGCTCGATGCGGGCGCGGGTGGCCTCACTCAGTGCGAGCATCGGGTCGACGTGCTGGCAGGCCTCGAAATTGCCGGTGGCTTTCATCGGTCGATCTCCCCGAACACGACGTCGTAGGTGCCGATCATGGCGACGACGTCCGACAGCATGTGGCCCTTGACGATGGCATCCATCGAACTCAGGTGGGCGAAACCCGGTGCGCGAAGCTTGAGCCGGAAGGGTTTGTTGGCCCCATCGGAGACGAGGTAGGCGGCGAATTCGCCCTTGGGCGCCTCGACCGCGGCATAGACCTCGCCGGCCGGCACCGAATAGCCCTCGGTGAACAGCTTGAAGTGGTGGATCAGGGCTTCCATGTCGCCCTTCATCTGTTCGCGCGAGGGCGGCGCCACCTTGTGGTTGCCGACCATCACCGGGCCCGGGTGGGCGCGCAGCCAGGCCACCGCCTGCTTGATGATCCGTGCCGACTGCCGCATCTCCTCGATACGCACGAGGTAGCGGTCGTAGCAGTCGCCATTGCTGCCCACCGGGATGTCGAAATCGACCTCACCGTAGCAGGCGTAGGGCTGCTTCTTGCGCAGGTCCCAGGCGATCCCGGAGCCGCGCAGCATCGGGCCGCTCATGCCCCAGGCCAGGGCCTGTTCGGGGCTGATGACGCCGATGTCGACGGTGCGCTGCTTCCAGATGCGGTTGTCGGTGAGCAGGGTCTCGTACTCGTCGACGCGCTTCGGGAAGTCGTTGGCGAAGGCATCAAGGAAATCGAGCATCGAACCCTCGCGCCACTCGTTGACGCGCTTGAGTTCCTTGCCCTTGCGCCACGGCGATTCGGCGTACTTGGGCATTGTATCCGGCAGGTCGCGGTAGACGCCGCCCGGACGGTAGTAGGCGGCATGCAGACGCGCACCCGACACCGCCTCGTAGCAGTCCATCAACTCCTCGCGCTCGCGGAAGGCGTAAAGGAACATCGCCATCGCGCCGAGGTCGAGGCCGTTGGTGCCCACCCACATCAGATGATTGAGGATGCGGGTGATCTCGTCGAACAGCGTGCGGATCATCTTCGCGCGCGGCGGCGGCTCGATGCCGGCGAGGCGCTCGATGGCCATCACGTAGGCGTGCTCGTTGCACATCATCGAGACGTAGTCGAGCCGGTCCATGTAGCCGATCGACTGGTTGTAGGGCTTCGACTCGGCGAGCTTCTCGGTGCCGCGGTGCAGCAGGCCGATGTGCGGATCGGCCCGGCGTACCGTTTCGCCGTCCATTTCCAGCACGAGGCGCAGCACGCCGTGGGCCGCCGGATGCTGCGGCCCGAAGTTCATCGTGTAGTTGCGGATCTCTTGGTTCATCGCGGCAGGGGTCATGGGCTCAGGCCTTCTTGGCCGCGGCTTCGGCGGCCGATTGCTGCCAACGCGAGTCCTCGCGCACCACGCGCGGCACACCGACGCGCGGCTCGACCGAGGTGACCGGCTCGTAGACGACGCGCTGCTTCTCGGCGTCGTAGCGCACTTCGACATTGCCGATCAACGGGAAGTCCTTGCGGAAGGGATGGCCGACGAAACCGTAGTCGGTGAGGATGCGGCGCAAGTCCGGATGGCCCTCGAAGAGGATGCCGAACAGGTCGAAGGCCTCGCGCTCGAACCAATCCAGCCCGGCCCAGACACCGACCAGCGAGGGCAGCACCGGCAATTCGTTGTCGATGGCGAAGACCCGCAGGCGCAACCGGCGGTTGTGGCGGATCGAGAGCAGGTGGACGCTGATCGCGAAGCGCCGCTCCGGACCACTGCCCTGCGGGCGGTTGGCCCAGGCGAAGCGGCCGGGGCCGTCACCGCCCTGCACACCCCGCGAGAAACCCTCGCTGCTGACCGCCGTGGTTTCCCATTCGTCCATGCCGTAGCCCAGGAAATCGAGGCCGGCAAGATCGACGGCCTGCTCGAAATGGAACTCGGGCTCGTCGTGCAGGGCACGCGCCACCTCGACGAGATGGGCAGGCGAAAGCTCAAGGGTGGTCTCGCCGCGGGCTTCGATAATGGCTTTGACGCGCTCGCCAAAGCGGGCACGGAGACGTTCGGCAAGACGCGGCAGGGCTTCGGTCATGGCGGGTTCTGCGGGCTTTCCGTTCGGCGGCAGGGTGCGCATTCAGCGCACGATGGTGTTGGTCCGGCGGATCTTCTTCATCAGCTGCAGGATGCCGTGGACCAGGGCTTCCGAGGTCGGCGGGCAGCCCGGCACGTAGATGTCGACCGGCACCACGCGGTCGCAGCCGCGCACCACCGAATAGCTGTAGTGGTAGTAGCCGCCGCCGTTGGCGCAGCTGCCCATCGAGATGACCCACTTCGGTTCGGGCATCTGGTCGTAGACCTTGCGCAGGGCCGGTGCCATCTTGTTGCAGAGGGTTCCGGCGACGATCATCACGTCGGACTGCCGCGGCGAGGGGCGGAACACCACGCCGTAGCGGTCGAGATCGAGGCGCGCGGCGCCGGCATGCATCATCTCGACCGCGCAGCAGGCCAGCCCGAAAGTCATCGGCCAGAGCGAGCCGGTGCGCGCCCAGTTGACCAGGGTGTCGACCGAGGTGGTGACGAAGCCACGCTCAAGCAGGGGATTGTCGCCCTCGGGCCGCAGCAGATCATCGACCCGGCCGAGCGGCTCGGGATTGTGCATCACGCGCGAGACGGTCTGGATCACTCCCATTCCAGGGCTCCCTTCTTCCACTCGTAGATGAAGGCGAACACCAGCAGGCCGAGGAAGCCGGCCATGGCCCAGAGCGCCGGCTCGCCGATGTCGCGATAGACCACCGCCCACGGAAACAGGAAGGCGATCTCCAGATCGAAGACGATGAACAGGATGGCGACGAGGTAGTAGCGCACGTCGAAAGGCATGCGCGCGTCCTCGAAGGCCTCGAAGCCGCACTCGTAGGGCGAGAGTTTCTCGCTGTCCGGGCGCTTCGGTCCGAGCAGCCAGCCGGCAACGAGCAGGACCACGCCCAGGCCGGTGGAGACGATCAGGAACAGCAGGATCGGCAGGTACTCGCCCAGCATGCAGGCCTCGGCTAGCGCCCAGAGGCGCATTGCGGCCGCGCCCGGTGGGGCGCGATCCATTGCGTGTCGATGGTGTGTGGTGCCCAAGGGGGGACTCGAACCCCCACGACTTACGTCGCTACCACCTCAAGGTAGTGCGTCTACCAATTCCGCCACCTGGGCTTTGTTGCTTGCCCCGCGTGAGCCGCGAAGCATGGTGATTGTATCAGGCCATCAGCCGCCGGAATCGTCTCCGGGTGAATCCGCGGGCGCCTCCGCCGGGGCGGGCGCGGCCGGCGGCGGCACCGGCACCGCCTCGGCGGCCGGCGGCGATTCCGGCACGGCCGGAATGACCTCGGCGGCCTCGGCCATGATGCCGATGGAATCGCTCTCCGCGGGCAGCAGGCGGCCGCCGTGCTGACTGGCGTACCAAGCCATGCCGAGACTCATGGCGAAGAACACGATGGCCAGCCACTTGGTCGATTTCGACAGAAAGTTGGCCGAGCCGGAAGCACCGAAGACGGTGGCCGAAGCCCCGCCACCGAAGCCGGTGCCGGCCTGCGCGCCAGCACCGCGCTGCATGAGGATCAACACGATCATCGCGATGGCGATGATGACGTAAATGACGGTGGCGATGACGATCCAGTTCATGGCACTCAGTTCACCGCGCCGCAGCTGCGGCGATGGCGAGGAATTCAGTGGCGACCAGCGAAGCGCCGCCGATGAGACCGCCATCGACATCGGGCTGGGCGAACAGCTCGGCGGCGTTGGCGGCTTTCACGCTGCCCCCGTAGAGGATGGGCAGCGAGTCGGCGATTGTAGCATCATGGGATCGCAATTCGCCACGCAGGAAGGCATGCACCTGCTGGACCTGCGCCGGCGCAGCGGTGCGGCCGGTGCCGATCGCCCAGACCGGCTCGTAGGCCAGCACCGCCCCCCGGAAGGCCTCGATGCCGCCGCGCTTGATCACCGCCGCGATCTGTCCGGACAGCGCCCACTCGGTCTGGCCGGCCTCGCGCTGATGCAGGCTCTCGCCCACGCAGAGGATCGGCACGAGGCCGGCGCGGTGGGCGGCCAGCAGCTTCTCGGCGACCCGGTCGCTCGATTCCTCGTGGTACTGGCGGCGCTCGGAGTGGCCAACCAGCACATGGCTGGCGCCGATATCGCGCAGCATCACCCCGGACACCTCGCCGGTGTAAGCGCCAGCATCGTGGAGATCGAGGTCCTGGGCACCAAAACCCAGACCCCGGCCGGCAAAACCGGCCACCGCCTCGGCCAGGTAGGGCAGCGGCGGCAGCACCAGCACCTCCACGCCCGGCGGCAGGCCAGTAACCAGCGCACCCAGCAGGGCCCGGGTGCTGTCGCGGTTGCCGTTGAGCTTCCAGTTGCCAGCAACGATGCGTGGGCGCATGCGGGTCCTGATCGTGGGGGAAAGGCGCGGAAGGATAGCAGTCCGGGTCGGGTCGGGCCGGGCCGGCTCAGGTCAGCTTGATCTCGCGCAGGCGTTCCATCAGGTAGCCGTGGGCGGTGATCGGCTCGGGGTAGCGGTCCGGGTTGTCTGGCGTGATGCAGCCCGGCAGGGTCTGGATCAGAAAATCCGGGTTCGGGTGCAGGAAGAACGGCGTCGAATAGCGTGGCTTGCGCGCCGCATCGCCGGGGGGGTTGACCACGCGGTGCGTGGTCGAGGGGTACACATGGTTGGTGAGGCGCTGCAGCATGTCGCCGATGTTGACGACGATGGTGTCCTCATCGGCGGTGAACGGCACCCACTCGCCCTTGCGCGAGAGCACCTCCAGCCCGGCCGCGCTGGCCCCGACCAGCAGGGTGATCAGGTTGATGTCCTCGTGCGCGCCGGCGCGGACGTTGGGGATGTTGGCGGCGGTGATCGGCGGGTAGTGGATGGGCCGCAGGATGCTGTTGCCCACATCAGTCTTGTCGGCGAAATGGTTTTCAGGCAAACCGATGTGCAGGGCGAGGGCCGAGAGCACCCGCGAACCGAGTTCGTCGAGCGTGGTGTAGAGGCCGTAGGCCACCTCCTTGAACTCCGGGATCTCCTCCGGCCACAGGTTGGGCGGCATCACCCCGGCATGCTTCGAGTCACGCGGAATCTCGCGGCCGACGTGCCAGAACTCCTTCAGGTCGAAGTGCTGGGCACCCTTGGCGGTCTCGATGCCAAACGGCGTGTAGCCGCGCGCGCCGCCGCCGCCGGGCACGTGGTACTTGCGCTTGCTCGCCTCGGGCAGAGCGAAGAAGCGCTGGAAGACATCGTAGGCGCGGTCGATCTGGGCCTGCGGGATGCCGTGGCCACGGATGCCGCAAAAGCCCCATTCGCGGTAGGCCGCCCCCAGCTCAGCCACGAAGGCCTCGCGGTCGGCGCTGCGGGTGGGCGTGGTGAAACGGCGGATGTCGAGGGTGGGGATGGCGGGCATCGCTGGGGCTCGTGGCGGGACTGCTGCGGATCGTCGCGCCGGCTGGTTTGTGCCGGCATGACGCGGATCAAGTGGCGGCTTTCACCGCGGCGGAAAGGCGAACTAGCACGCGCTGCACGAGGGCGGCGTCGTCGGCTTCGACGGTGACACGCACCACCGGCTCGGTGCCGGAGGGGCGCAGGAAGGCACGCCCCCTGCCCTGCACCGCCGACTGCGCCTCGGCCAACGCGGCCTTGACACTGTCGGCCTCGGCCGGCTTCAGGCCCGGGGCCACGCGCACGTTCACGGTCTGCTGCGGCAGCTTGGTGAAACCCTCCAGCGCCTGCCTGAGCGAGCAGCCGCGGCGGCGCAGCACTTCCAGTACCTGCAGAGCGCTGACGATGCCATCGCCGGAACTGACACGATCAAGACAGAGCAGGTGGCCGGAGGTCTCGCCGCCCAGCACCGCACCGTGTTCGATCAGGGCCTGATGCACGTAGCGGTCGCCCACCTTGGTGCGCAGGAAACCGACGCCGAGCCGGGCCAGCGCCTGTTCCAGGCCGTAGTTGCTCATCAGGGTGCCGACCACCGGGCCGTGCAGGCGGCCGCTGGCCTGCCAGTCTTGGGCCAGCACGTAGAGCAGGTCGTCGCCATCGCACAGCCTGCCCTCGTCGTCGACGAACAGCACGCGGTCGCCGTCGCCATCGAAGGCGATGCCAAGCTCCGCACCGGTGTCGCGGACGCGGGCCGCCAGTGCCTCGGGGTGGGTGGAGCCGACACCGTCGTTGATGTTGAGGCCGTTGGGCTCGATACCGATGGCCTCGACGCGGGCACCCAGCTCGCGGAACACCAGCGGCCCCAGCTGGTACGTGGCACCGTGCGCACAATCGACGACGATCCGCATCCCGCCCAGGTCGAAATGCCGTGGCACCGAGCCCTTGCAGGCCTCGACGTAGCGGGCCACCGCGTCGCGGGTGCGGATGGCCTTGCCGAGTTTCTCGGAGGCGACGGTGCGGAACGGTGATTCGAGCGCCGCCTCGATGGCCAGCTCAGTGGCGTCGTCGAGCTTTTCGCCCTCGGCCGAGAAGAACTTGATGCCGTTGTCGTGGTGCGGGTTGTGCGAGGCCGAGATCACAACGCCGCCGTCGGCGCGCAGCGAGCGCGTCAGGTGCGAGACCGCCGGCGTCGGCATCGGCCCCATCAGCTGCACATCGACACCGGCCGCGACCAGACCGGCCTCCAGCGCAGCCTCGAACATGTAGTTGGAGATGCGGGTGTCTTTGCCGATCAGCACCATCGGCTTGCGCCACTCGCCACCGCGCAGGGCATGCAGCACATGACCGTAAGCGTTGCCGAGACGCAGCACGAAATCCGCCGAGATCGCCCCCTCGCCGACCCGGCCACGTATGCCGTCGGTGCCGAAATACTTGCGCGCCGCCATTCAGGCCGCCTCGACCGGAGCCGGCTGGCGACCCAGCAGGGCCAGCAGCGCGGCAATCTTCGGCCGCATCCGGCGGCGATCGACGATGGCATCGACCGTGCCGTGCTCCATCAGGAATTCGCTGCGCTGGAAGCCTTCCGGCAGGGTCTCGCGCACGGTCTGCTCGATCACTCGCGGGCCGGCAAAACCGATCAGCGCCTTGGGCTCGGCGATGTTGATGTCACCCAGCATGCCAAGCGAAGCCGAGACGCCGCCGGTGGTCGGGTGCGCCAGCACCGAAATGTAGGGCACGCCCGCCTTGCGCAGGCGGGCGATGGTGGCCGAGGTCTTGGCCATCTGCATCAGCGAGAACAGGCCTTCCTGCATGCGGGCGCCGCCGGTCGCGGCGAAACACACCAGCGCGCTACGGTCGGCCAGCGCACGTTCGGCCGCCAGCGCGAAACGCTCGCCCACCACCGAGCCCATCGAGCCGCCCATGAAGCGGAACTCGAAGGCGGCAACGCAGACCGGAAGGCCCATCAGGCGCCCGGCGCCGGCGATCAGGGCATCCCGCTCACCAGTGGCCTTCTGGGTGGCCTTGATGCGGTCGGCGTACCGTTTCTGGTCGCGGAATTTGAGCACATCGACCGGCTCGAGGTGCGCGCCGATCTCCTCGAAGCTGTCGGCATCGAGGAAATGGGCGATGCGCTCGCGGGCGCCGATCGGCATGTGATGGTTGCACTTCGGGCAGACATGCTGGTGCGTGTCGACTTCGGGGGCGTAGAGCGCCGCGCCGCAGTTCTCGCACTTCTCCCACAGGCCTTCGGGGACGCCACGCTTGCCGCCGCCCTGGGTGCGGATACCGCCGAGTTTCAGCTTGTTCAACCAACTCATGGAAAGCCCTGGTGGATCGGGGCAGCTAGTCTAGCGCGGGTGCTTCGCGGCGCAGCAGGCATTCCGGTCGCGGCTGCTGGGCTGGGGTGGTCCGGGGGCTGGCGCCGGCTGACGCGAGTCCTGCGGACGCGAGCGGCTCAGGCTCCGCGTCCCGCTCCGCATTCGCCGCCGCTCGGCTTCCTGCCTCGCTTCGCTGTCCCTCAGGCTCGCTGGCGCGGCGCTCAGCCCCGAGTCTTGATGCGCCGCCGCACGGCGGGCAGGGGGATCGTGGCGGCTTTCGAGGGCCGGCCGGTCGATCAGAAGACCAGCCCGCAGGGTGCGCCACAGGAGGTGGCGCACCGGCACAGGGCGCAGGACGCGCCCTTGTGCCGGCCTTCGGGTTTCTTGCGATCCGGGCATGGCCCGAGGCCGCCACGGCTCCCTGCCCCCCGTGACGGTGAGCGACGCGAGTTCTTCAGGATCTCAGCCGTCCAGCCCCGCCCGGATCGGCGCGAGGAAAGCTCGCGCCGCCGCCGCCGGATCGGCCGCTTCGGCCAGGGCCTGCACCAAGGCGCTGCCAACGATGACGCCGTCGCCGTGGGCGGCCAGCGCCTTCGCCGATGCAGCGTCCTTGATACCGAAGCCGATCAGCACCGGTACCGGGCTGTGCGCCCGCACCACGGCAGCACGGGCGGCGACATCGACGGTGTCGAGCTTGGCGGCACCGGTCACGCCGGCGAAACTGACGTAGTACAGGTAGCCCTGCGCATGGCGCTGCAAGGGCGCCAGACGGGCTTCGGTGGTGGTCGGCGCCACCAGGGCGATCAGGTGCAGGCCGCGCGCGGTCAGCGCCGTGCGCACCGGATCGGCTTCTTCGGGCGGCAGATCAACCAGCAGCACGCCATCGACACCGGCCGCAGCGGCTTCGTCGGCGAAGCGTTCGAGGCCGCGCATCTCGACCGGGTTGAGGTAGCCCATCAGCACCACCGGCGTTCCGGTGTCGCGGCTGCGGAATGCGCGCACGGCCTCAAGGACGAAACCCAAGCCGACCTTGCGCTCGATGGCGCGTTCGGAGCTTTTCTGGATAACCGGGCCGTCGGCCATCGGGTCGGAGAACGGCACGCCGAGTTCGATCAGGTCGGCGCCACCTTCGACGAGGGCGTGCATCACCGGCACGGTGGCCTCGCGGGACGGGTCGCCGGCGGTGATGAAGGGCACCAACGCCTTGCGGCCGGCGGCTTTCAGGGCCTTGAGTTTCGCGTCGATTCGATTCATGTCAGGTCCAAGAAACGAGTGGTGAAGCGAGAAGGGAGGAAACAGTCGCGGCACGCGGCCTCGCATGGGCCCCTCGCTCCTCTCTCCTCTCCACTCGTTCCTAGAGTTCGATCCCCTCGCGCTTGGCGATGGTGAAGATGTCCTTGTCGCCGCGGCCGGAGAGGTTCACCAGCACGCGCTGGTCCTTGCGCATCGTGCGGGCGAGCTTCATCGCCTGGGCGATGGCGTGGCTGCTCTCGAGCGCCGCAAGGATGCCCTCGGTGCGCGCGAGCGTGTGGAAGGCCTCCATGCACTCGACATCGGTCACACCGACGTAGCTCGCGCGCCGCGTGTCCTTCAGGAAGGCGTGCTCGGGGCCGACACCGGGGTAGTCGAGGCCAGCCGAAATCGAATGCGTTTCGGTGATCTGGCCGTCGTCGTCGCAGATCAGGTACGTGCGATTGCCGTGCAGCACGCCGGGGCGGCCCGCCACCAGCGAGGCCGCGTGGCGGCCGGTTTCGACACCATCGCCGGCGGCTTCGGCGCCGATCAGCGCCACTTCGCGGTCGTTGAGGAAAGCATGAAACATACCGATGGCGTTGCTGCCACCGCCCACGCAGGCGACCACGGCATCCGGCAGCGCGCCGTAGTCGCTGAGCATCTGCGCGCGGGCCTCCTTGCCGACCACGGCATTGAAGTCGCGCACGAGCGTGGGGTACGGGTGCGGCCCGGCCACGGTGCCGATGATGTAGAAGGTGTCGTGCACGTTGGTCACCCAGTCGCGCAGCGCTTCATTGAGCGCGTCCTTCAGGGTCTTGCTGCCGCTCTCCACCGGCACCACGGTGGCACCGAGCAGCTTCATGCGGAACACGTTCGGCGCCTGGCGCACCACGTCGGTGGCACCCATGTACACAACGCACTCGAGCCCCAGGCGCGCCGCCACCGTGGCCGAGGCCACGCCGTGCTGGCCGGCGCCGGTCTCGGCGATGATGCGGGTCTTGCCCATCCGCTTGGCGAGCATCGCCTGGCCGATGGTGTTGTTGATCTTGTGCGCGCCGGTGTGGTTCAAATCCTCACGCTTGAGCAGGATCTGCGCGCCGCCGACCTTCGCCGAGAGCCTTGCCGCGTGGTAGATCGGGCTCGGCCGGCCGACGTAATGCCGGTAGTCGTCGGCCAGTTCGGCCTGGAACGCGGGGTCGGTCTGCGCGATGCGGTAGGCCTCGGCGAGCTCCGCCAGCGGCTGCATCAGCGTCTCGGCGACGAAACTGCCGCCGTAGGGACCGAAATGGCCGCGGGCATCGGGGTACTGGTGGAAGTCCTCGACGGACTCAGGAATCTGCAATGAAGCCATCGGCGCGGCGAACCTCTTGGACGAAACGGTGCATGCGCTCGCCGTCCTTCAGGCCGGGAGCGCCCTCGATGCCGCTCGACACATCCACGCCGAAGGGTCGCGCAGCGCGGACCGCCTCGAAGACGTTGTCGGGGCCAAGCCCGCCGGCCAGCAGCCAAGGCTTCGGCAGCGTGGGCAGAGCCGCCCAGTCGAAGCGGACGCCCTGCCCGCCCGGCGCGCCGGCCTTGTGGCCATCGAGCAGGAAAGACTCCGCTGAAGGGTAGCGCGCGGCGAGCCCTTCCGCAGCCTCCACACCCTCGCCCATCGGCAAAGTCTTCACATAGGGCAGGCCGAAGCTCGCGCAGAACGCCGCGTCCTCACGACCGTGGAACTGCAAAAGCGTGGGCCGCAAGGTGCGCAGCGTGTCGTGCACCCGCGCGCGGTCCGGGTCCATGAACAGCGCGACGACCTGCATCAGGGGCGGCACGGCCTGGCGCAGCGCCGCGGCCTGCGACAAGGTAAGTGCACGCGGGCTGCCGGGCACGAAGATGAAACCGAGCGCATCGACGCCCAGCTCACCGGCCAGGCGCACATCACCGGCGCGGGTGAGGCCGCAGAACTTGATGCGGGTGCGCTGACTCATGGCTGCGGGTTGTGGCGAACGACGGCCATCCTCATGCATCGATCTCGGCGTAGGGCAAGAGCGCCAGCGGTCGCGGGCGGTCGATCCAGTCCTGCGGCAGGCAGACCGCTTCCGGCAGGCCCCAGGCGCGCGGGTAGCGCGGCCCGAGGAAGCTGAGCCCGGCGGCCGGAGCGGTCGGCCCGGCGAGCGTACGGTCGCGGCCCGCCAGCAGATCGCCGATCCAGGATGCCGGCTGCTCACCGCGGCCGACCACGATCAGGCTTCCCACGATGTTCCGCACCATGTGATGCAGGAAGGCGTTGGCCTGCACCTCGACGACGAGTTGCTCGTCCTCGCGCCGCACGCTGATCGAATGCAGATCGCGCATCGGATGGCGGGCCTGGCATTGGGCGGTGCGGAAGGCGCTGAAATCGTTTTCGCCAAGCAGTGCCTGTGCCGCGCGATGCATCGCCTCGGCGTCCAGCGGGCGCGGCTCCCAGCTCAGGTGCTCGCGCAGCAGGGCCGGCCGCACGCGGCGGTTGAGCAGGCGATAGCGGTAGCAGCGTGCGCGCGCGGCGTGGCGGGCGTGGAAGGCCTCGGCGACCGGCTGCGCCCACAGCACCCGCACCGACGGCGGCAGGCGCGTGTTACTGCCTTCGACGAAGGCCCGTAGCGGGCGCTCGACGCCGGTCTCGAAGTGCACGACCTGCTGGGTGGCATGCACGCCGGCATCGGTGCGACCGGCACAGACGGCATCGACCGCGTGTTGCACGATCGAGCCCAGCGCGGTTTCCACCACGCCCTGCACCGATTCGCCGTGCGCGAGCCGCTGCCAACCGAGAAAGCCGCTGCCGTCGTATTCGATACCCAGGGCGTAGCGCATGGCGACGGTGCCGCGGGCCGAAAGTCCGCGGCTTCGACCTCAACCGATCGACTTCAGCAGCCGCCCGGCCTCGGCTCGCGCCGCCGGACTGCCCTCGAGCAGCACCTCCTCGAGCATGCCGCGGGCACCCTCGGCGTCACCGATTTCGATGTAGGCCTTGGCCAGCTCGATACGGGTGTCGTCCAGACTCTCGGTCGCGACCTCGGCCACCGGCTCGGCCGTCACATCGAGGGCCGGACGCTGGGCGGTGATCGCGGCATCGAAAGCTTCGTCGAGCGGCTCATTCGCGACCGGCCCGGGTGCCGGCTCGCGGACTTGGAGGTCGGTGGGCCGAACCGGGTTCCAGAGCACTTCGCGGAACAGGGCGTGGCCGGGCACCAGCCCCATGCCCATCACCACCACCTCGCGCCAGCGCGGATCGGCGGTATCGCCGACGCAGGGGCGCATCGCCTCGGCTGCGGCAAGGAAGGCCCCGGCATCGCCAGCGTTGTAGTGCTGGCGCAACAGGGCGACATGGGCCTCGAGGTCGAGCGGAGAAGTCGCAATCTCAGCATGCAGACGATCGACGATTGGATCGGTGATCGGCTGCGGCACGGCTTCATGCGCCAGTGGTTCGGCGTTCTCCAGATGCGCTGGAACGAAGGGTTCAGCGTCTTCCATCCGCGCAGCCGCAGACACGCCACGCTCATCAAGCGGTGCCGAGTCGATCGATTTGTCGTTCTCCGGCTGGGCGGGGCCAGGCAAACCACTGAACAGGTCGGGATCGTCGGAAAGGCGACCACGGCCGGTTACCGCACCGGCCATCAAGGGCCGTGCCGCCGTTCCGGCCGGATTGCGACGGCGCAGCAGCAGGGCGAGCAGACCACCCATCAGCAACAAGCCCGCACCACCAAGGACCAGCGGCTGGCGCCACCAGGCCAGGGGGGGTGCAGCCGGCGTGGCTTCGATCACCACCGCGGCAGTCGGAGCCTCGGCCACAGCGGGAGTCTCGATCGCAGCTGTGGTGGCAGCGGGGGTCTCGGTCGCAGCTGCGGCAGCGGCAGCAGCGGGGACTTCGGTCGCAGCGGCCGCCGGCGTGGCGGCCAAGGCTTCGGCTTCACGCTGGCGGCGCAGAGTTTCTTCAAGCGCGCTCAACTGGCTGTTTTTCAGCTCGATCAGGCGCTGCTGCTCGCTGGCCAGCGTCTCCTGCTCGGTGAGTCGCGAGCGCAGATCGCGCAGTTCGGTTTCGCGGGCGGCGAGCTCCTCGCGGGTCTGCTGCAGTTCGGCGCGCAATTCCCGACCTTCGCCGTCAACGCGGGCACCGGTCTGGGCCGCGGCCGTCCCCTCGCCGACCGGCGGGGCGATTTCCAGCCGACCGGCGGTCGCTGTCGCAGTGGCGTCGCCACGCGCCGGTTCGGCCGATCGCGGGGGCATCGCGGTGGCAATCCGTTCGGCCTGCACCGGCGTCGGTGCCGGGGCCGGGGCTCCGGAAAGCGTCCTCCAAGCCACCATCTGCTCGCGCACACTGGCCTCCGCCTCCTGCCGGGCCAGGCTCTGCGCCTCGTCGGCGCCGGGGATACGCAGCACGGCACCGCTGCGCAGCAGGTTGATGTTGTCGCGGGCGAAGGCCTGAGGGTTGGCGCGCTGGATCGCAAGCATCATCTGCGCCGCACTGACCTCCTGACGATGGGCCGCGGCGATCGACCAGAGCGTGTCACCGGCACGGACCCGATGCTCACGGAGTGCGGCGGAACCGGCCATGGGCATCGCTTCTAGGGCGGGTGCTGGGGTGGGTGCAGGTGCAGGTGCAGGTGCAGGTGCAGGTGCAGGTGCAGGTGCAGGTGCAGGTGCAGGTGCAGGTGCAGGGGTGGGTGCTGGTGGCAGCGCGGCCACCGGGGCAGCGGGCTGAGATTCGGGGAGCGGCTCGGGAAGGGGCCGGGTCGGCGGAGTGTCAGGTGCGGCGACCGTGGCGGCACGCAGCGGGGCCACGGTGGCGGCGGCGATGTGCGGTGGGTCGATCAGCACGGTGAACTCGCGCACCACGCTGCCCCTGCCCCATTCGGCCTCGAGCAGGAAAGAGACAAAAGGATCCTGCACCCGGCCCGGCGTGGTCACCCGCACCACCGGCTCGCCGCGGGCATTGCGGCCGACGCTGAACTGCAGGTTGGCGGTGGCGCCGACCGGCACCGGCAAACCCACCCGGGCAAAGGCCTCGGGCGAGGCGAGACGGACGCTCAGAACCTCCAGATCGGCCGCCTGGGCGCCGATCAGGGGAATCTCGGCCAACAGGGGCTGGTTGAGCTGTGACCGGACCTCGATCGGCCCCAAGCCGAGTGCTGCCACCGGGCCAGCACTCAGGGCCAGGACCAGGGCGAGGGGAAGCGTTTTCACCGCATGCGACATGCCGGAACTCCTCGACGGCGCCCAGGCGCCGGGTGGGCGGATCTTCAAAACCGGTCAACAGTAAAGCCGAATCGCCTTGATCCGCCAAGGACTTCCGACGCCGCTGCCCGTCAGTCCCCCCGTGGCGAGGGCCTCAGGCGCGACGGGCGGCCAGCCGCTCGGCGATCTGCACGGCGTTCAGGGCCGCGCCCTTGCGGATGTTGTCGGCGACGATCCACATCGACAGCCCGCGCGGGTGGGAGATGTCCTCGCGGATGCGGCCGACAAAGACCGGGTCACTGCCGGAGGCGTGGGTGACCGGCGTGGGCCATTCGCCGTTCGCCGGGTCATCGACCACGACGACGCCGGGCGCTTTCTCGAGCAGCGCGCGCGCTTCGGCCGCGGTGATCTTGTCGCGGGTCTCCACATGCACGGCCTCGGAATGGCCGAAGAACACCGGCACCCGCACCGCCGTCGGGTTCACCTGAATGCTCGCATCGCTGAGGATCTTGCGGGTTTCGTGGACCAGCTTCATCTCCTCCTTGGTGTAGCCGTTGTCGGTGAAGGCGTCGATCTGCGGGATCAGGTTGTAAGCGATCTGCACCGGAAAATGCGCCGGCTTCGGGTCTTCGAAGCGCAGCAGGGCGGCGGTCTGACGGCCCAGTTCTTCGAGCGCTGAACGTCCTGCACCGGACACCGACTGGTAGGTGGCGACATTGATGCGGGTGATGCCGGCGGCATCGAAGATCGGCTTCAGCACCACGACCATCTGCATGGTCGAGCAGTTCGGGTTGGCGACGATGCCACGCGGAATCGAATCCAGCGCCTCCGGGTTCACCTCGCTCACCACCAGCGGCACGTCGGCGTCCATGCGGAAGGCTGAGCTGTTGTCGATGACGATGGCACCGGCCGCCGCAAACCTTGGTGCGTACTCGAGCGAGATGTCGCCGCCGGCCGAGAACAACGCGAAATCGACCCCACTCGGGTCGAAGCTGGCGAGATCGCGCACCGTGAGCTTGCGTCGGCCGAAATCGACCTGCCCGCCCGCCGAGCGATCGCTCGCCAGTGCGATGACTTCGCTCACCGGGAAGTTCCGCTCGGCGAGGATGGCGAGCATGGTTTCACCGACGGCACCGGTGGCGCCGACGACGGCGACTTTGAAGCCTTGAGACATGGAGGATTCCTTGGATGGATGCGGGGAAGGGAGCGAATTCGGGGGCCTCACGCGCCCTCGCGTTTTCGCTCGCCGGCCACCCGCGGCACCACCTCGCCGACATCGCCGCACTGGGCGCGATGGCGCAGGGCCTGGTCGATCAGCACCAGCGCCATCATCGCCTCGCCGATCGGCGGTGCGCGCAGGCCCACGCAGGGGTCGTGGCGGCCGGTGGTGATGACCTCGACCGGATGGCCTTTCAGGTCGACGGTGGGGCCGGGCAGGCGCAGGCTGGACGTCGGCTTGAAGGCCAACTCGCAGACCAGCGGCTGGCCGCTGCTGATGCCGCCCAGCACGCCACCAGCGTGGTTGCTGGCGAAGCCGTCCGGGTGGATCAGGTCGCGGTGCTCGGTGCCGAGTTGGCCGACACTGGCGAAGCCGGCGCCGATCTCCACGCCCTTCACCGCATTGATCGACATCATCGCGGCCGCCAGTTCGCCGTCGAGCTTGCCGTAGATCGGCTCGCCCCAGCCCGGCGGCACGCCGTGCGCCTCGACGCGCACCCGAGCACCGACCGAGTCGCCGGATTTGCGCAGGGCGTCCATGAAAGCCTCGAGCTCGGGCACTTGGCCAGCGTCCGGCCAGAAGAAGGGGCTGTCCTCGACTGCCGACCAATCCCACGCATGCGGCGTGATCGTATGCAGTTGGCTCACGCAGGCGCGCACGGTGACGCCGTAACGCTCGGCCAGCCACTTCTTGGCGATCACGCCGGCGGCGACGCGCATCGTGGTTTCGCGGGCCGAACTGCGGCCGCCGCCGCGCGGGTCGCGGATGCCGTACTTCTGCCAGTAGGCGTAGTCGGCATGGCCGGGGCGGAACTGCTCGCTGATCTTGGCGTAGTCTTTCGACTTGGCATCGACATTGCGGATCAGCAGGGCGATCGGCGTGCCGGTGGTCCGGCCCTCGAACACGCCGGAGAGGATCTCGACCTCGTCGGCCTCGTGGCGCTGCGAGGTGTGGCGCGAGCGGCCGGTGGCGCGACGTTCCAGATCGGCACGGAAGTCCTCGGGCGCGATGGCGAGGCCGGGCGGGCAGCCGTCGATGACGCAGCCGATCGCCGGCCCATGGCTCTCGCCGAAGGTGGTGACCGCAAAGACTCTGCCGAAGGTGTTGCTGGCCATGCGCGTCAGGCGTCCGTGCTCAGGGCCGCGCGTCGGCGAGACGCTTGATGTCGCGATGGTGGGCCACGAGGTCGTCGTGGTGCAGGGCGAAGATGCCCATCTGCCCCACCTTGAACTCGATCCACGCGAAAGGCACGTCGGGCAGCAGGCGCTCGAGGTGCTGCTGGCTCTCGCCCACTTCACCGATCAGCAGGCCGTGCTTGCGCAGGTGCAGCGGCGCATCGCGCAGGATCTTCAGCACCAGATCCAGCCCGTCGTCACCGGCGCGGAGCGCCATCTCCGGCTCGTGCGCGTACTCGGGCGGCAGCGCGTCGGTTTCCGCATTCGTCACGTAAGGCGGGTTGGTGACGATCAGGTCGTAGTGACGGCCGACCAGCGGGCCGTAAAGATCGCCGCGATGCAGCGTCACGTTGCGCGCATCGAGGCGCTCGATGTTCTCGGCCGCCAGCGCCAGCGCCTCGGGGCTCAGGTCGACCGCGTCGACACTCCAGTCCGGGTGGTAGTGGCCCATGGCGATGGCGATGCAGCCCCCACCCGTGCACAGATCGAGCGCGTCGCGCACCTCGACCTCGCCGATCCAGGGCTGGAAGCCATTGAGGATCAGCTCGGCGATCGGACTTCGCGGCACCAGCGCACGCGCATCGCTCTTGAACGACAGACCGGCGAACCAGGCCTCGCCGGTCAGGTAGCAGGCCGGAACGCGCTCGTCGATGCGGCGCTGGAACAGGGCCAGCACCTTGGCCTTCTCGTCGGCCGTCACACGCGAAACACCGTAGATCGGGTTCAGGTCGTGCGGCAGGTGCAGGGCGTGCAGCACCAGCTGGGTGCTCTCGTCCATGGCGTTGTCGTAGCTGTGGCCGAAGCTCAGGCCGGCCGCGCCGAAGCGGCTGGCGCCGAAGCGGATCAGGTCGATGATCGACTGCAGGGCATCGGTCGGGCGGTCGCTGGGCATGCGGCTAGGGGGCCCATCGGGGCTTCACGGGACAAGCGCCCGAGTATAGCCAGCACCGCCTATACTGGTGGCCTGCCTTTCCTCTCCGCCGCCCGCCGCCATGTTCAACCGCAGTTCCCTGCTCATCATCGCCGCCGCCGTGTTCGCCGGCCTTGGCCTGCTGGCCGCCCAGCACTGGTTCGAACGCGGCCCGCAAAACAACGCCCCCGACCTGGAAGCGGTGATCCCCTTCGCCACCCCGCGGCCGATCCCGCCCTTCGAACTGGTCTCGGCGGCCGGTCCGGTCACCGAGGCCAGCCTGCGCGGCCGCTGGACCGTGGTGTTCATCGGTTTCGTCTCCTGCCCCGACATCTGCCCGACCACGCTCACCGACATGGCCAAGGCTCAGCGCGCCTGGGCGACCTTGCCGGAGGCGCAGCGGCCGCGCCTGCTGTTCGTCTCGATCGACCCGGAACGCGACACGCCCGAGCTGATCGCCGGCTATGCCCGCCATTTCCATCCCGAGACGGTGGCCGCGACCCAGCCCGATCTGGCGCGCCTGGAGACCTTCACCAACAGCCTGAGCCTGGTGTTCCGCAAGGTGCCCCAGGGCGATACCTACACCATGGACCACAGCGTCTCGATGGTGGTGCTCGACCCCGAGGTGCGGGTTGCTGGAGTCATCCGGCCGCGGATGCCCGAAGGCGCCACGCCCGGCTCCGGGGCGTTTCCGGTGATCGACGCCGAGGCCGTCGCCCGCGACCTCGCCGCCCTCGCCGGAGCGGGTGTGTGAGTCCTGCGGTCCTGCTGCAATACGTCCTGCCGCATCGCCTGCTGTCGCACCTCGCCTACCGCGTCGCCCGGTCCGAGTGGGCGCCGCTGAGGCGCTGGCTGATCGCCACCGTGGTGCGCAAGTTCAAGGTCAACCTGGCCGAGGCCGCCAACCCCGACCCGGAAAGCTACGCCAGCTTCAATGCCTTCTTCACCCGCGAGCTGAAGCCCGGCGCGCGGCGGGCCGACCCCGACCCGAAGGCCGTGCTCTGCCCCGCCGACGGCAAGATCGCGCAAATCGGCCGCATCGAGCAGGGCCGCATCGTCCAGGCCAAGGGCCAGCACTTCACGGCCGCCGAGTTGCTTGCCGACGCGGCCAGGGCCGAGGTTTACCGCGACGGCTGGTTCGCCAACGTCTATCTGAGCCCGCGCGATTACCACCGCGTCCACATGAGCCTGAAGGGCCGGCTGGTCGAGACCGTGCATGTGCCGGGCCGGCTGTTCAGCGTGGCGCCCTGGGCGGTGCGCGCGATCCCGCGCCTGTTCGCCCGCAACGAGCGCCTCGTCTGCCACTTCGAGGGCGAACATGGCCCCTTCGTGGCGGTGATGGTCGGCGCGATCCTGGTCTCCGGTGTCGAGACGGTGTGGTCGGGCGAGGAGATCCCGGCCTACGCGAACCGCCTGATCCGCAAGGACTGGCGCGGCAAGGGCATCACGCTCGAACGCTTCGCCGAGATGGCACGCTTCAACTACGGCAGCACCGTGGTGCTGCTGTTCCCAAGCGCCATGCTGGCTTCGATCGAGGCGATCCCGGCCGAAACCCCGGTGCGGCTCGGCCAGCGGCTGGGTACTCTGGCCTGATTCCACGTCAAAGCGTCCTCATCGCCGTGCCATCGCCGGGGACTACACTCGCTCCATGGGCGCGCTGACCGACATCCGGGTCTATCTGACGCAAGGCCATGCCTGCGGCTACTGGCCGGACCGGCAGGCCCGCGACCTGGTGCTCGACCCGCAGGATCCGGCGCTCGGGGCGGTCTACGAATCGGCCTTGATGCTGGGTTTCCGCCGCTCCGGGCGGCATGTCTACCGGCCGCACTGCCCGAGCTGCAACGCTTGCCTGCCGATCCGCCTGCCGGTGGCGGGCTTCCGGCCCGACCGCGGCCAGCGCCGCACCGCCGCCCGCAACCGCGACCTGGTGCTGTCGGTGGCACCCGCCCGGCGCACCGACGAGCACTTCGAGCTCTACGCTCGCTACCTCGCCGCCCGCCACCCGGACAGCCCGATGGCCGATCCGGCCGAATCGGAGTTCGAGCAGTTCCTGATCGGCGACTGGAGCCCCACCCGCTTCTTCGAGCTGCGCGAGAAAGGCCGCCTGCTGGCGGTCGCGGTGACCGATGTCACGCCCAACGCGCTGTCGGCGGTCTACACCTTCTTCGAGCCCACGGCCGCCCGGCGCGGCCTCGGCACCCAGGGCATCCTCGCCCAGATCGAGTGGGCGAAGGCCACGGCGCGCCCACACCTCTACCTCGGCTTCTGGCTCAAGGGCCACCCGAAAATGGACTACAAACGCCGCTTCCGGCCGCTCGAGCGGCTCTGGAACGGTCACTGGATCGCTTTCGACGAGACCCACGCATGAGCCCGCCCCCGCTCCGCGCCGCCCTGCTGCTCGCGGCCGCCCTGTTCCTTCTGCCCTCCACCCTGTCCGCCACGCCGACGGCAGCACCGCAGCCCCCCGCCATGACCGCTATCGATGCCCCGCCCGTGCGTTTCACCGTCGCCCAGTTCAATGCCCGGCTCTACAGCAACGAGGCGGGCGGCGTGCTGCGCCGCCTGCAGGGCGGGCAGAACATCGAAGCCCGCAAGGTCGCGGCGATCATCCAGCGGGTCCGCCCGGACCTGTTGCTGATCAACGAGTTCGACTTCGATACCGAGGGTGCGCTGGCCGATGTGTTCCAGCGCGAGTACCTGGCCGTCGGTCAGTACGGCGAGGCGGCGATCCACTACCCCTACCGTTTCCTCGCGCCGGTCAACACCGGCGTGCCGAGCGGCATGGATCTGAACGGTGACGGCCGGATCGGCGGTGAGGGCCGGCTGCACGGCGAAGACAGCTTCGGCTTCGGCCTGCAACCTGGCCAGTACGGCATGCTGGTGCTGTCGCGCTTCCCGATCGAAACCAATGACGTGCGCACCTTCCAGCACCTGCGCTGGGCCGAGCTGCCTGATGCCCGGCGACCCCGGCACCCCGATGGCCGCTGGTGGCACGATGACGCGATCTGGCCGCGACTGCGGCTGTCCTCGAAATCGCACTGGGACGTGCCGGTCCGGCTGCCAGACGGGATCGTGCACTTTCTTGCCTCGCACCCGACCCCGCCGGTGTTCGATGGCCCCGAGGACCGCAACGGCCGGCGCAATGCCGACGAACTGGCGCTCTGGCAGCACTACCTCGACAACCGCGCGGCCGACTGGCTCTGCGATGACCAGGGCCGCTGCGGTGGGCTGGAGGACGGTGCCCGTTTCATCCTCGCCGGCGACCTCAACAACGATCCGGTCGACGGCAACGGCCTGCGCGAAGCCATCCATGCCCTGATCGAACACCCGCGCATGCTGCCGCACGCCTTTCCGCGCAGTGAGGGCGCGGTGCTGGCGGCACGCGCCAGCGGCGGCATCAATGACCAGCACCGCGGCGATCCGGCGCATGACACCGGCGCCTTCGGCCCGCGCACCGGCAACCTGCAGCTCGATTACGTGCTGCCTTCGCAGGGCTTCCGGGTGCTGGACAGTGGCGTGTTCTGGCCGCCCCCGGGCCAGCCCGGCGCCGAATGGATCGATACCAGCGACCACCATCTGGTCTGGTTGCGGCTCGAAACCGCCCAACCGTGAATCGGAGGCCCTGCCTGCGGTCGAGCACCGGCCTGCTGCTCGGCCTGCTGCTGGCGGCAGCACCGCTGGTGGCCTCCGAGCGGGCGCAGCAGCGGCTGGTCGAGCGCCATGCCGAGAGCCTGCTGTTCCCGCTGCTGGTCGAGCGCTGCCGGACCCTGCCGGCCTTGCGCGATGCGCCCCTCGCGGCCGAACTGGCCGGCTGGCGGCAACGCCGTGCCGCCACCCTCGCCGAAGCCGCCGCGCTGGTCGAGAACCTCGCCACCGCACAGGGCCAGTCGCGAGCCGGCATCGACGCCGCGATCCGCGAACAGGGCGAGCGTCAGCAGGCCACCGCCGATGCCGCGACCCTGGCCTTCACCTGCACCCGGCTGCGCGCCACGCTGCGCGGCGAGCCTTACCTGCCGATGAGCGGCAACACGCTCGACGAGGACACCCGGCGCGAGGTGCTCGACGCCCTGCTGCCGGTCGCCAGCACCCTGATGGCCTGCGAAACCCCGGCCGCCATCGCCGTCCGACCGGCCCCGCCCGCGGTCTTGCGCAAGGACGCAAGCTCGGCCGCCGCCATCGCCGACCGGGTCGAGCTCTGGGCCGTGAGCGGCTGCGGCAGCACGCTCGATGTCGAACTCAGCCTGCGCTTCCCGGTCGGCGAACCGCCGAGCTTCGCGCTCGGTTTTCCGCGCACTGCCACGGCGGGGTCGCGCTGAGCCTGCTCGCCGGACAGCGCACGTCCTGTGCGCCTCCCTGTGACCCCATGGCCCGCGGGCGCGGCGCGCGGCTCGGGGCAGGACCGACCCGAGTCCGCGAAGATCGGCATGGCGAGCACGCGAGGCAGGCGCGCCGTCGGTGGCTTATACCAGCCGTACCCTCAACGCCGCCGCAGCCCGTCGCGCCTTGGCACGGGCCGCCCCGGTATCGACGTCGCGAGCCAGGGCGACCGCGACGCGGCGGCTGCCCTCGACCCGCGGCTTGCCGAACAGGCGCAGGTCGGTGCCAGGTTCGCGCAGTGCGGCCTCGACGTTCTCGAACAGCGGCACGCCCTGCCCTCGGGCGAGGATCGCGCAGGAAGCGGCCGGCCCGAAGGTCTGCAGTTCGTGGATCGGCAGGCCAAGAATGGCGCGGGCATGAAGAGCGAACTCGGAGTGGTCCTGCCCGATCAGGGTGACCAGGCCGGTGTCGTGCGGGCGCGGGCTCACTTCCGAGAACCACACCTGCGCGCCCTTGAGAAACAGCTCGACGCCGAACAGGCCGAAACCGCCCAGTTCGTCGGTCACCGCCTTGGCGATGCGCCGGGCCTCAGTCAGGGCCTGCTCGCTCATCGCCTGCGGCATCCAGCTCTCGCGGTAATCACCGTCGATCTGCAGATGGCCGATGGCCGGGCAGAACAGGGTGCCATCACGGTGGCGCACGGTGAGCAGGGTGATCTCGTCGTCGAAATCGATGAAGCCCTCGACGATGCAGCGGCCCTGGCCGGCGCGGCCGCCGGTCTGGGCCTGGGCCCAGGCCTTGGCGATGTCGGCCTCGCTGCGCACCACGCTCTGGCCCTTGCCCGAACTCGACATCAGCGGCTTGACCACGCAGGGCAGGCCGAGTGCCGCCACCGCCGCGCGGTACTCGGCCTCGGTGTCGACGAAGCGGTAAGGCGAGGTCGGCAGGCCAAGGGTTTCCGCCGCGAGCCGGCGGATGCCCTCGCGGTCCATGGTCAAGCGGGCGGCGCGGGCGGTCGGCACCACGCGCTGGCCTTGCGCCTCCAATTCGACGAGGGTGGGCGTATGGATGGCCTCGATCTCCGGCACCACGAGCTGCGGCCGCTCGTGTTCGATGAGTGCGCGCAGCGCCACCGGGTCGAGCATGTCCAGCACATGTGAGCGATGGGCGACCTGCATGGCGGGCGCGTTGGCGTAACGGTCGGCGGCGATCACCTCGACGCCCAACCGTTGCAGTTCGATCGCCAGTTCTTTGCCCAACTCGCCGCTGCCCAGCAGCAGCACACGGGTGGCCTGGGGCGAGAGCGGGGTACCCAGGTGGATGGCGGGCGTCATCGGGCGCTTTCCGTGGAATCGGGCCATCAGTGTAAGGGCGGCTTGCCACCCGCCGGCGGCAGCGGCGATGCTTGCGTCCTCCTTGTCGGTGTTCTTGCCTCCTCCATGCGCCCCTGCCTGACGGCGACCCTGCTCGCTTTGGCCCTGCTGCCGCCCGTCAGCGCCACGACCCCGGCGGCCGGCGGCTGGTCGCCCCCCCGCATCGCCGGCCTGATGACCGAGGCCCGGCTCACCGAGACCAGCGGTCTGGCCGCGGCCTCGCGACCCGGCCACTGGTGGGTGATCAACGACAGCGGCCACCCGGCCGAGCTGCACCTGATGGACGCGAGCGGCAAGCGTGTCGCCAGCGTCGGCATCGCGGGCCTCAGCAACACCGACTGGGAAGACTTGGCCAGCTTCACCCTCGACGGCCGCCGTTACCTGATGATCGCCGACACCGGCGACAACGGCGGCATCCGCCGCAGCCTGAACCTGCACGTGGTCACCGAGCCGCTGCAGGTGCGCGACGGCGAATCGCTGCCGGTGGCCTGGAGCCTGCGTTTCCGCTGGCCGGACGGCGCCCGCGACTGCGAGGCGGTGGCGGTGGATGCGGCCCGTGGCGAGATCCTGCTGGTCTCGAAAAAACGCGTGCCGCCGGAACTGTTCCGGCTGCCGCTGCGGCCCGCCGACGACAGCCTGCAGGTGGCCGAACGCATCGGCCTGCTCGCCGGCATCGCCCAGCCGAGCGCCGAGGACCTGATCCGCAATCCGGTTTATGGCCGTTTCCGCGCCCAGGTCAGCGCCGCCGACCTGAGCCCTGATGGCCTGACCCTGGCGGTGCTCAACTACCGGGCGGCCTACCTGTACACCCGCGCTGCCGACGGCAGCTGGACGGCGGCCCTGCAAAGCCCGGCACGCCTTGATTTTCCCTGGATGCCGCAGGCCGAGGCGATCGCCTTCGCCGCCGACGGCCGTTCGCTCTGGGTGGCCGGCGAGCAGACCCCCAGTCCGCTGCTGCGTTTCGACCGGCAACCCTGAAGCGCATGGCGCGACCGCACCCTGCCCTGTTGCTCAACACGCCGGCGATCGAACTCTGGCCGGCCGCGCTGTGCCGGGCCAAGGCCGCATCCATCGCCCGGCGGCTGGCCGCATCGAGGGTGGTGCTGCGGCGCAAGCGCGACGGCCGCCTGCTCGCCGCCGTCGGTCCTGATGGGTTGCATCCGCTGCTGCCGGCCCTGTGGCGCGAACCGGGGCTCGAAGCCGCCATGGCGGCGCTCGCCGCACTCACCGAACGCAATCCAGCCGCATCGCCCCTGCTGCGCGGCAGCCTGCCCCTCGGCGAGCTGCAGGCCGACAACGCGGCCATCGGCCTGCCCGAGGACTACGCCCGGAGCAGCGGCCTGCCGATCCACCCGGAACCGCGCCTGCTGCACGCCGCCGGCCGCGACCGCGGGCTGCGCACGCTGTGGCTGCTGGCCCCGGTCGCCCGCGCTTGGCAGGCGATGGTGGCGGCGGCTCGCTGCCAGGCCGTGGCGCTGGAGGCGATCTCGGGCTACCGCAGCCACGCCCACCAGCGCGGCATCGTCGAACGCAAGCTGGCGCGCGGACTGCCGCTCGCCGAAGTGCTCCGGGTCAATGCCGCACCGGGCCATTCCGAGCACCACAGCGGGCGTGCCATCGACATCGGTACGCCGGGCGAGCCCGCGGCCGAGGAGAGCTTCGCGGCGACGCCGGCCTTCGCCTGGTTGCAGGCCCGTGCCGGCGACTTCGGTTTCCGGCTGAGCTACCCGCAGGGCAACCCGCACGGCATCACCTACGAGCCCTGGCACTGGTGCTGGCACCCACCGAACGGCTGACGAGCGATCAGCCGGCGTCGGCGATCCGCCACAGGTAGAGGCTGGCCAAACTGCGGTAGGGCGCCCAAGCCGCGCCACGCTGCCACACCGCCTTCGGCGGTGGCGGCGCAGCGAGGCCATCGAGCTTTTGCACGCCCTTGCGCACGCCGAGGTCGTCGAGCGGCAACACGTCCGGGCGGCCGAGGCGGAAGATCAGCAGCATCTCGACGGTCCAGCGGCCGATGCCGCGCACCCGGGTGAGCTGCTCGATGAGGCGGGCGTCGTCGATCCCCGGCATTTGCCGGGCGCTCGGCAGCTCGCCGGCCTCGGCGCGCCGGCACAGGTCGCGCAGGGCCAGCAGCTTGTTGGTGGAAACGCCGCAGGCGCGCAGGCGGGCATCGTCGATGCCGGCCAGCACCGCGGGCTTGAGCGTGCGCGAACCGGTGGCCGCCTCGATGCGGCCGATGATGGTGGCCGCCGCCTTGCCGGAGAGTTGCTGGTGGAGGATGGCGCGGGCCAGCGCATCGACGCTGTCGAAGGGCTTCTGCCAGCCTTCCGGTGCCAGCGGGCCAAGCTGCGCCATCCAGCCGGCCAAGGCCGGGTCGTGGCGGCTGAGGTGGGCACGGGCGGCGTCGAGATCGAAACCGCGGGGCACGGGCGAGGCTCGGGTCGCAGGCTTCAGGGCGAAGCGCCAGCATCCGCCAGCGGCACCCACAGGGCCACCGCCACATCGTGCGGCAGGCGGAACTCACGACCGGCATAACGCGGGTCCGGCGCATCGACGCGCGCCCAGGTGAGCTCGGGCCGGCCACGCAGTTCGACCACTTTCAGGCGACCATCGGCGGCGCGCAGGTGCAGGCGACGCTGCGCTGGCGGCAGCGGCAGCCGGGCCGGCCGCAGCTCGATCTGGCGCAGGTTCGCGGCCGCCGACCAGAGGGCGGCGTGGTCAGGCTCGTCCGGACGCAGCCATCGCACCGGGCCGGCTTCGGCCACGCCCACCTCCAACGGCGTCCACCAGGGCGCGTCCAGCAGTTGGGGTTCGCGCCACTCGGACAGCGCGACCGGCAACCGCAGATCGGCGTGGCTCAGGCAGCTGGAGGGCGCGCCTTCGACCCGGACGAAACTGCCGCCACGCGGGTGCGGATGGCCGATGTACAGGTAGGTCGGCGTCGGGGCGAAGTAGAAACCGAGCCGCCCGGTCGGGCGGGCGAAGGCCGCGCCGATCAGCGGGTCGGGGGCCGACGGCCAGACCAGACCCAGCCGGTCGAAATGCTCGGGGCGGGCCGTGCGCGGCTCGTCGCAACGGGCATCGAGCAGGCCGACCAGCAGTGGATCGAGCCAGCGGCGGGCGACCGGCCATTGCTCGTTCTCGATCCACCAGCGCCCCTCCCGGCGCACCAGCATCCGCTTCCCATCGGCTTGCGCCAGACTGATCCGGTCGAGCGCGGCGGCCTGAGCGGCCAGGGCCGGCAGCAGCGGTGTCGGCGCCTCCGGCGCAGGCCGGCAGCCGGCCAGCAGCAGGCCGGCCAGCAGGGCCAGCGCGACGGCCTCAGACCGGCGCATGACGACGTCGACGCAAACGCCAGAGACCGCCCAGCGCGAAGGCCAGGGCCAGAAGGCCGGGCAACACGGCGATGGTGAGCAGCTTCAGCCGAGCTTCGAGGGCGTCGATGTCGGCATTGAGCTGGCGCTGCAGTTCGCGCAGATCGCGACGGACCTCGGCTTTCTCGGCAAGGAAGCCGCGCACCTGCGCCTGTTGTTCGGCCCCGAGCGTGGGTGCATTGCCCTCGCCGTCCTGCAGCACCCTGAGCTCACGCTCCAGCTCGGAGAGCCGCTGCTCCAGTGCCTGCTGGCGGACCAGGCCGGCCTGTTCGGCCTGCCGGCGCAGGGCCTCGACCCGGTGGAAGGGACGGGTGGCGACCGTGCGCGTGCGCAGGGCGATCAGGTCGGCCTTGCCGGAGAGGTTCTCGACCGCGTTGTAGAGCAGATCGCCGTTGTTGGCGAAGGCTTGGGCGAAACCACCGGGCATCAGCGCGGGTTCGGTCCAGAAGCTGTCGGCCAGCAGGTCGGTGTCAGCGAAAACGATGGCCTGCAGCTCGCGCTGGCTGCTTTCGAGATGCCCGGCTCCGCTGCGCTCCGGGAAGGCGCTGCGCACCGGCCCGGAAAGGCGCGCGGCGACCACCCGCGGCCCGCCCTCGGCGCGGAAGGCGCGCAGCAGCATGGCCGGGGTGGCGCCGGCGGTGCCGAGCACACCGACCGGCAGTTCCCCGCTCTGCGCCGAACTGCTGATCAAGGGTTCGAAGCGGGTGCTGGCACCCTCGCGTGGGCGCAGCACGCCGACCGAGCTCAGATTGATCCGTTCCAGTTGGGCGGTGACGACGTCGCCCTGCGAGAGCGCCGCGGGGCCGAATTCGAGCAGGGTGACAAGCGGCTCCTGCGGACCGCCCTCGCGGGTCTGCACCGGCAGGGCGTGGGCGGGATCGGCGAGCACCCGCTCGGGGTCCCAGTCCACCCCCCAGGCAGCCAGCAGCGGACCGAGGTCGGAAGGCTGCGGGGCATTGCCGGCGAAGGGGTCATCGATCGGCTGGTGCTCGGCGTCGGGGTCGATGAAGACCAGTACGCGGCCACCACGCAGGGCAAACTGGTCGATCGCGTAGAGGCTGTCCTCGGGCAATTCGCGCGGGTGGACCAGCAGCAGCAGATCGACCTCGGCACCGATCGCGGTGAAGCCCGGTTCCAGCCGGCGCAGCTCGAACAGCTCGCGGAGCTGCTGGTCAACCACCCAGCCCGGTGCCGGCGCGCCGGCGGCCGGGTCGAAGGCCGGCGCCATCGGCAGGCCCGACCACAGCGCCACCACCGGGCGCTCGGCGGGGCCGAGGGCGGCGATCAGGCGGGTGAGGTTGTATTCGAGGAAGGCTTCGCGACCGGGTTCGAGAAAGGGAATCGGCAACTCGCCATCGAGGCGGTTGCTGCCGACGATGCCGAAGAAGAACTGGCCACCCGCGGGCAAGGGCACCGCGGTCAGGCCGAGGGCCAGGGCGCGGTCCTCGTCTTCGGAAAACGGCTCGGGATCAATCACCTCGACGATCAGCCGACCGTCGGAACGTGCGGCCATGGTCCGCAGCAGTTCCTGCACGCGCTGGCCGTAGGCCTGCACCTGCGGGAAATCGCGGGCGGCCCGCGCCGAGAAGAACAGCCGCAGGGTGATCGGCTCGTCGAGCCCCTGCAGCAGGGCGACGGTGGCCGGTGCCAGGCTGTGCTCGCGGGCCGCGGTGAGGTCGAGTTGCACGCCGCGCAGCAGGGGCAGGCCGAGGCCCAGAACCAGCAACAGGCCGGCCGCCAGGGCCAGCAGGCGCAGCAGGGGATGGCGGAGCAGAGGTGCTGCGGGCATGGTCAACCGGCCTTCTTGGCGTCGACCACGACCACGGTGGCGGCGAGCCAGGCACCGATCGTGGCCAGGAAGAACAGCAGGTCGCCGAGCGCCAGCACCCCGCGGGTGATGCCCTGGAAGCGGGTGAGGAAGCTGAGCTGGGCCACCGCGTCCAGCAGCCCGTCCGGTGCCCAGCCGCGCAGGGCCTCCTGCACCAGCGGCTGGCCGGCCAGCATGATCAGGAAGCACAGCACCACCGCCAGCACGAAGGCCACCACCTGGCTGCGGGTGCAGGCCGAGAGGGCGCCGGCCACCGCCAGCATGGCACCGGCCAGCAGCCAGGCGCCGGCGTAGCTGGCGACGATGACGCCATGGTCGGGCTCGCCCAGCCAGGCGATCACCGCCCACAAGGGTGTGGTGAGCAGCAGGGCCAGACCGAGCAGGGCCCAGCCGGCAATGAACTTGCCAAGCACCGCCTGGGCGGTGGTCACCGGCAGGGTGAGCAGCAGCTCGAGGGTGCCGGTCTTGCGCTCCTCCGCCCAGAGCCGCATGCCGACCGCCGGCACCAGCACCAAAAAGAGCCAGGGCAGAAAGCCGAAAAACGGCCGCAGATCGGCCTGGCCACGATCGAACAGGGCCCCGGGATAGAAGGCCAGCGCCGCCGAGGCGGCGGCGAACAGCACGAGGAACACCGCGGCCAGCGGCGAGGCGAAGGCCGCGGCGAACTCACGGCGGGCGATCGCGACGGTGGGGCTCATGCCGCCTCCAGCGCCTGATGGGTGAGGGCACGGAACACCTCGTCCAGCCGCCCGCGTTCGACGCGCAAGGCACGGATGGCGATCTTGCCCGCCGCGAGCCGATGCAGCACCGCCTCGGGGTCCGGCGGGCGTGCGCCGGCGAGGACCAGTACGCGGCCGTCCTGCGGGTCGATCCGGCACTCGCCGATGCCTTCCATGCCCTCCAACGCCGCCAGCGCGGCAGGTCCGTCGGCGGTGTCGAACGACAACGCGCCGTGGCGGGGCGAGCGGGCCAGCAGGCCTTCCGGCGTGTCGTCGGCGCGCAGGCGGCCGGCAGCGATCACCAGCGCACGGCTGGCGATGGCCTCGACCTCTTCGAGCAGGTGGGTGGACAGCAGGATGGTGCGACCGGGCGAGAGCTCGCGGATCAGGCCGCGCACCTCGTGCTTCTGGTTGGGATCGAGACCGTCGGTGGGCTCGTCGAGCATCAGCACCGGCGGATCGTGCAGCACGGCGGCGGCCAGACCGACGCGCCGGCGGAAGCCTTTCGAGAGCGTATCGATCGGTTGCCGCAGCACACCACGCAAGGCCAATCGGCCGATGGCGAAATCCAGCCGCGACGTCCGCGCCGGTCCGCGCAGGCCATGCAGGTCGGCGACGAAACCGAGAAACCCGGCGACCTCCATCTCGCCGTAGCCCGGCGCGCCCTCGGGCAGGTAACCCAGCGCACGCCGCGCCGCCACCGGTCGCATCGCCACATCGTGGCGGGCGATGCGGGCGCGACCCGCATCGGGGACGAGGTAGCCCGCCAGCATCTTCATGGCGGTGGATTTGCCCGCCCCGTTCGGCCCGAGCAGGGCCACCACTTCACCGGGTTCGACTTTGAAACCGAGGTCGTCGACCGCGAGCCGGGTGTCGAACCGCTTGGTCAGTCCTTCTGCTTCGATCATCGTCGGCAGGCCGCGCCGGGTTCACCGGCGCGGCCCTTCCGGATCAGGGCGCCGGCTGCGGCGCAGCCAACGGCACGAAGGCCTGGAACTCGGCTTCCGGACTCAGCATGTCCGGGATCGCCACGGTGTAGTCGTCGAAGCCCTGCGCACCCGGCTCCGGCACCAGACCACGGACCAAGGCCCAGGCACGGATGGTGTCGCGGACCCGCTGCAGGCCCGGCGCCGGCCCGACCCAGAGGGTGTTGGCGGCGCGCATCGGCGCGGTCTGGGCCAAGGTCACGGTATTGCCTTCACCGGTGATGGTGACATCGAGCACCGGCAGTTCGGCCACGCTGGGTGCCGACGAGGCACCCTCGGGGGCCTCCGAGAGGCGGACCGGCAACTGCATGATGAAGGTGTAGGACTCGGCGCTGCGGTCGAGCGTGACGATCCGCATCGGGCCGTCGGCGACCAGGTTGTTCGCGGTCATGACGCGATCCATCCACTGCCGCTGGTTGGTCATCGACACCGCCACGCCGTCATCGGCCAGCGGTGCGATCACTTCGACCTGCAGCACGTTGCGGGCCGGGATGTCGACGACCTGGAACGGGTGCGGGTACAGGGTGTAGTCGACCCGCGGAATGCCGGCCAGGGCATTGTTGAGGGTGCGCAGGCTGAGTTGCACCTGGCGGCCCATGTTGCTGGCCACGTAGATGCCGGCGAAACGGCCGATCAGGTTCCAGCCGTATTCGACCCGGTAGCGCTTGGAAATCTCGACGTTGCGCTGGTTGCGGCCGGTGCGCTCGAAGCTGAAGCGCATGGTCTTGTTGTGGCCCATGGCCGGCGTGTCGATGGCGAACACGATGCGCTCGCCGGGCACGCTCTCGATGATCTCCCAGCTGCCCGTGCCGATGCGCGGGTTGCTGGAGCGGAAGTCCAGGCGGGCACCGACGCCGGAGGCCGGGCCGGAGAGGGTGAACTCGACCGCCGGGTCGATGATCTTCATGTGGTTCCAGTCGTTGAAGCGCTGGAAGCCGTTCAGCATGTCGAACACGACATTGATCGGGCGGTTGGTCTCCACCGCATGGGTGTAGCTGCGGGTGGCGGGCAGGAACAGGGCCACAACGACGCCGAGTGCCACGACCAGCAGGGTCGCCACGACGATTTCAAGGAATCGAGCCATTCATCATCTCCGGAGGATCGGCCCCGGGCGGCAGGCGGCCATCCCGGGGAGCGGCAAAGGATAACAGCCCCGAGTGGCGGTCCGTAAGCGCCTTGTCGATGCCGCCGGCAAGGCGCCGGTGGCGATCGACTTCACACCAGCTTCAGCTCGAAGGCGCGCAGCACGGCACGGGTGCGGTCGCGCACGCCGAGCTTGGACAGGATGTTGGAGACGTGGTTCTTGATGGTGCCCTCGGCCACGCCCAGCGAATTGGCGATCTCCTTGTTCGAGAAACCGCCCGCCATCAGCCGCAGGATCTCGGTTTCGCGCTCGGTGAGCGGGTCGGGCTGCTCCAAACTGTGGAAAACGTTCTGCAACCCCTCGAGGCCGGAAAGCAGGCGGGCGGTCACCGCCGGCTGCACCAGCGAGCCGCCGCCGGCCACGGTCTGGATCGCCGAGACCAGCTGCTCCAGTGACACGTCCTTCAACAAGTAGCCTTTGGCCCCGGCCTTGATGCCGGCCAGTACGAGCTGATCGTCGTCGAAGGTGGTGAGGATGATGGTGGGCGGCAGGGCACCGGCAGCGGCCAGCGCGCGCAGAGCCTCCAGGCCGGACATCACCGGCATACGCATGTCCATCAACAATACGTCGGGCTTGACCTTGGGCGCCTGCTCCACGGCCTGTTGGCCGTCGGCGGCCTCGGCCACCACGGCGATGCCTTCGGCGAGCTCAAGCAGGGAGCGGACCCCCTGGCGCACCAGGGTCTGGTCGTCGACAAGCATCACGCGGATCATGCGGAAGTTCCCAAGGGTAGGTGGATGTCGATGCGGAAGCCCTGGCCGGGGGCGGTGGCGATCTCGAGCCGGCCACCGACCGCCAGCAGGCGCTCGCGCATGCCGGACAGGCCGTTGCCGGCGCGCACGGCTTCGCTGCCGATGCCGTCGTCGCGGGCCGAGAGCTGCAGCCCACCGTCGTTACGGGCGAGCTTCAGCCACAGGCGTTGCGCTTGCGAGTGGCGGATGGTGTTGGTGATGATCTCTTGGGCACAGCGCAGCAGCACTTGGGCACGCTCGGCGTCTTGGACCGGCAGCGCGGCCTCGATTTCGAGGACCACCTCCAGCGCCGGCACGGCTTCGACCAGGGCCTGCAGGGCCGCGATGAGGTCCAGGCGATCCTCGCCGCGCATGGCCGACACCGCCTCACGCACGTCGGTGAGCAGCAGCCGGGCGAGGGTGTGGGCCTGGCGGACGTGCTCCTGCGCCCGCCCATCGCTCAAATGGCCGGCCACTTCGAGGTTCAGGCTGAGCGCGGTCAGATGGTGGCCGAGCAGGTCGTGCAGCTCGCGGGAGATGCGCAGACGTTCGCCGATGCGGGCGCTGTCGGCGAGCAGGGAGCGCGTCGCCCGCAGCTCGGCGTTCAGACGGCGCTGCTCCTCGCGCGCCTCGGCCTGTTGCTTGGCCACCAGCCCGGCCACATAGACAAAGCCCGAAACGCCGGCATAGAGCAGGCTCTGCATCAGAGCCTCGACCAGACGGAACTCCAGCCCCTGCATGAAGATGCCGATCAGTGGCAGATGCTGAAGCACAAGCCAGGCCACGCCCGGCCAGCCCGGCAGCAGCCAAGGCACCACGGCCGCCATCACCATCATCAGGATGGCACCAAGGCCGCTATTGGTGAGCAGACTGACGGCCAGCGCCGAGGCGGTCATGGCGAGCAGGAGCAGGATCGCGCCGATCCGGCTGCGAGCGCGCACCAGCGAGGCGGTGGCCAGCCAGAAGGCGAGGCCGAACACCAGATAGGCCGCCACCGGCATGGCGAATGCGGCGAAGCCCAGGCCCTCGGGGCGGTTCTCCAGCAGGAACAGGGCGTTCATGACCAGCCCACTGCCCACCATGGCCCAGGTGATCAGGCCGGCGTAGCGGAGAAGCTGGGTGTGGGTCAGGCGCGTCGGCATCACTTGGCCATGCTACGCAAGCACGGGCGCTCGCGGTTGACCCGGGATTCACGCGGCGCCGGCCCGTGCGATACTGCGCTGTCCCCACCACGAACCCGCCCGGAATGCCGTTCCAGATCCGCGATGTCCGTGCCGACGAACTGGAACAGGTCGTCGCGTTGAACAATTCGGCCGGTCCTTCGATCCTGCCGATGGACCTCGACAAGGCCCGGTTCTTCTGGGAGCACGCCGATTATTTCCGGGTGATCGAGCAAGACGGCGGTCTGGGGGGCTTCCTGGTCGGCTTCAGTGACGCTGCCCCGCACGACAGTCCGAACTTCCGCTGGTTCCGCGAGCGGCACCGCCACTTCCTCTACATCGACCGCATCGTCATTGCCGCCCAACGCCGCGGTGGCGGCCGTGGCCGGGCTTTCTACGCCGATGTGATGAGCTTTGCCGAACCGCGCTGGGCCCAGCTTTGCTGCGAAGTTTTCCTCGGCGTCGGCTACGACCCCGCCCTGCTCTTTCATGGCGCTTTCGGTTTCCGCGAGATCGGCCAGCAGACCATGCCCGGCACCGGCCTGCGCGCCAGCATGCTGATGAAAGAGCTCTGCAGCCACCCCTGGATCGCCGCCACCTACGGCGATCGCCTCCCCGAAGCCCCCTGGCTGGCACCGCGACAGCGCCCGGCTGGCTCGTCCGGTACGACCGGGAGCATCTGAGCATGGCCCCGACCCGACCCGCCGCCCTGCCCGATCACGAACAAGCCGGCGAACTCAAATTCGGCCAGGTCGGCATCGCCAACCTGCGTGTGCGCACGCTGGACGTGGCGCGGCTCGCAGCCGAAATGCGCGATCGCGTCGAACGCGCGCCGAAACTGTTTGCGCGGGCCGCGGTGATCCTCGATTTCGGTGGCCTCGCCCGCCTGCCCGACGATGCCACGACCCGGGCGCTGGTCAGGGCGCTGGAGGATGCCGGCGTGCATCCAATCGCGCTGGCCTACGGCACACCGGAAAACGAGGCCTTGGCCGAACGGCTCGGCCTGCCGGTGCTGGCCAAGTTCCGCGCCCAGTATGAACGGGCCGCCGAAGCCCTGCCAACCGCCGCACCGGAGCCGGTGCCGCAGCCCAGCGAGCCGGCAGCGGGCGACAAGACCAGTACGAGCAGCGAACCCGGCCTGGTGCATGCCCTGCCGGTGCGCTCGGGCCAGCAGCTGTTCGGCGCCCAGCGCGACCTCACCGTGCTCGGCATGGTCGGTGCTGGTGCCGAAGTGGCCGCCGATGGCTCGATCCACGTCTACGGCGCGCTCAGGGGTCGCGCTCTGGCCGGTGCCTCGGGCTTCACTGGCGCCCGTATCTTCTGCCGCGAATTCCACGCCGAACTGGTGGCCGTCGCCGGCCATTACAAAGTCCTCGACGACGTGCCCAAGGCCCTGCACGGCAAACCCGTGCAGGTCTGGCTGGACGCCGATGACATCCTGCAGATCCAGCCGCTGGCCTGAGTGCAGCGCCCCAACCGCGCATCAAAAACGGAGAACGACCTTGGCTGAAATCCTCGTCATCACCTCGGGCAAGGGCGGCGTCGGCAAGACGACCACCTCGGCCAGCATCGCGCTGGGCTTGGCCCGCGCCGGCAAGAAGACCGCCGTCATCGACTTCGATGTCGGCCTGCGCAACCTTGATCTCATCATGGGCTGCGAGCGCCGCGTGGTGTACGACTTCGTCAACGTCGTGCACGGCGAGGCCTCGCTGAAGCAGGCGTTGATCAAGGACAAGCGCTTCGACAACCTGTTCGTGCTGGCCGCGTCGCAGACCCGCGACAAGGATGCGCTGACGAAGGAAGGCGTCGAGAAGGTGCTGAAAGACCTCGCCGACGACGGCTTCGATTTCATCGTCTGCGACAGCCCGGCCGGTATCGAGAAGGGTGCGTTTCTGGCGATGTACTTCGCTGACCGTGCGCTGGTGGTGGTGAACCCGGAAGTCTCCTCGGTGCGCGACTCCGACCGCATCCTCGGCCTGCTGCAGAGCAAGACCAAGCGCGCGGAGAACGGCGAGCGCATCCAGGAGCATTTGCTGCTGACGCGCTACAACCCCGAACGCGTCGAAAAGGGCGAGATGCTCTCCATCGCCGACGTCGAGGAGATCCTCGGCCTGAAGGTGATCGGCGTGGTGCCGGAATCGCCGGACGTGCTGCAGGCCTCGAACTCGGGCAACCCGGTGATCCTCGACGAACAGAGCGCCGCCGGCCAGGCCTACACCGACGCCATCGCCCGCCTGCTGGGTGAGGAGCGGCCGATGCGCTTCACCACGGCCGAGAAGAAAGGTTTCTTCGCCAAGATCTTCGGGGGCTGAGCCATGGGCCTGTTCGATTTCCTGACCGGCAAGAAACCCGCCACCGCGAACCTCGCCAAGGAGCGCCTGCGCATCATCGTCGCGCAGGAACGCAGCACCCGCGGCGGCCCCGACTACCTGCCACTGCTTCGGCGCGAATTGCTCGAAGTGATCCGCAAGTACGTCAACGTCGACGTCGACGCGGTCAAGGTCGATCTGGTCAAGGATGGCGAGCACGATGTGCTCGACATCTCCGTCTCGCTGCCGGACAAGAGCGGCTGAAGACCATCGCCGACCTCGGCTGGGCTGCACCCACGGCCCTGCTCGCCCGTTTCGGCCTCGAACTGGTCGAGGTTGAACCGGGCAAGGCCATCCCCGGCAGCTACTGGGGCGAATGCGAGGCCGGGATCATCGGTTCGAGCGTCTATGCGCGAGGCGACACGCCGGTGCATTCCCTGTTGCACGAGGCCGGGCACCTGATGCTGATGCCGCCGGAACGGCGTGCCGCGGTGTACACCGACGCCGGCGACACCCAGCGCGACGAGGACGCCGTCTGCTACCTGCAACTGCTGCTCGCGGACGAACTTCCGGGCTTCGGCCGTGAACGCGCCTGCGCCGACATGGACGCCTGGGGTTACAGCTTCCGGCTCGGCTCGGCCCGGGCCTGGTTCGAGCACGATGCCGAGGATGCCCGAGACTACCTCCATGCGCGGGCCCATCTCGCCGGGCTGTTGCCGCCGCCCTGCGCGCCCTCGCCCCAGGCCCAGAGCAGCAGGGCCGAACCGGCGAGGCAGAGGGCCACCAGCGCCAGTCCGGCGGGGTCGGCCGAAAGCAGCGGTGAGAGCAGGCCGGCCACGCCGGCTTGGAACATCAGCGAGAGGAAAGCCTGCATCGACGAGGCGCTGCCCCGCTGCGTGGGGTAGAGGTCGAGCATCTGCAGCATGATCTGCGGGAACACCACGGCCACGCCGAAGGACAAAAGCACCAGCGGTGCCACCGCCCAGGGCCAGGCGTAGTCACTGGTGAACAGCGCGTAGGCGAGGTTCCACAGGGCCGCGAGCAGGCCGCAGGCGAAGCCCAGCACCAGCATCCGTCGGGCACCGTGGCGGCCGGCCGCCCGCCCGGTGATCCAGGCGCCAACCAGCATGCCGGCGATCACCGGCACGAAGAACCAGCCGAAATCCTGCTCGCTCAAGCCCAAGTGCTGCATCACCACCACCGGGGCCGAGCTGATGTAGAGGAACAGCGCGGCGAAATTGAGGGTAGACACCACCACCAGCCACATGAAACGCCGGTGTCGCAGCATCGCGACGTAGTTGCCGAGCAAGGGGCCGGCCTGCAGCGGCAGGCGGCGCTCCGGCGGATGGGTCTCGGGCAGCAAGCGTTCGACCACGACGAACAGCAGCACGCTGAAAGCAACCAGAAACCAGAAGATCGCCTGCCAGTCGGCGAAGCCGAGGATCCAGCCACCGACGATCGGCGCCAGGGCCGGGGCGATGCTGAAGATCATCGAGACCTGGCTCATCAGCCGCTGCGCCTCTTCGCCATCGTGCAGGTCGCGGATCACCGCGCGGCCAACGATCAGCCCGACACCGGCGCACAGGCCCTGGATGAAGCGGAAGGCCAGCAGGGTCGGCAGGTCGGTGCTGAGCGCGCATCCGACCGAGGCCAGCCCGAACAGGGCGATGCCCCAGAGGATGACCGGACGGCGGCCGATGGCATCGGAGATCGCGCCATGGAACAGCGCCATCAGGCCATAGCCCAGCAGGTAGACGCTGATCGTCTGCTGCACGGCGGCCGGCGTGGCGGCGAACTCGCGGCCGATCACAGCGAAAGCCGGAAAAAGGGTGTCGATCGAGAACGGGCCGAACATGGCCAGCGCCCCCAGCACGAAGGCGAGCCGGGCGCGCGAAGGAAGGGGGATCAGACTCATGCGCTGCTGCGACCGGCCTCCAGGCGTCCGCGCGCCACGTCGACGCGAGCCAACAGCAGCAGCCCGAGCACGAAGAACAAGGCGGTGAAGCCCATCGCCAGCTCGTGGCGGCCCTCGGTCATCCAGCTGATGATCCCGTAGCCCAACGGCCCGAGGATCATGGCCGTCTTGACCGCGAAGCCCCAGAGGCCGAACACCTCGGCCTCGCGTCCGGCCGGGCAGAGGACGCCGACCAGGGCGCGACCGGCCGACTGGCTGGCGCCCATGCAGATGCCGGCCAGGTTGGCGGCGGTCCAGACCACCGCCCGGGCCTCGGAGGCGGCAAGCAGGCCGATCGCCAGCAGCCAGCCCACCAAGGCCAGTGCCAGGGCATTGCGATGACCGATGCGGTCCTGCAGGTGGCCGAACAGGGCCGCCCCCACCGCCGCCGTGATGTTGACCACCAGCACGAGCTGGATGCTCTCGGCCGGGGTGAAACCCAGCGCCTCGGTGGTGTAGATCGCGGCGATCGTGATGACCGTGCCGACGCCGGCCTGGAAGGCGATGATGCAGAACAGAAATCGCTGGAGTTGCGGCAGGTCGCTGACGCCGCCCAGCATGCCGCGCCAGCGCCTTTTCGAGGCCGCCCAGATCGCGGTGAAGGGCTGCGGCGCCGGCGGCGTGCGCTCCTTGAGCAGCAGGAAAGTGGGCAGTGCCGCCAGCAGGATGGTGGTGCCGGTGAGCAGCAGGGTCTCGCGCACCGCCGTCGAGGTGTCGCTGCCCCGCTCTTCAGCACCCATCACCCACCACAGGCAGACCGCGAGCAACACCACCGCGCCACCGTAGCCCAGCGCCCAGCCGTATCCCGAGAGCCGCCCCATGCCTTCGTCGCGGGCCAGTTCGGGCAGGAACGCCGCGATCAGGTTCTCGCCGGTGCCGAACGCGGCATTGGTCAGCACGATCAACACCAGGGCCAGGGCCACATCGCCCGGCCCGCAGAACCACAGGGCCGCTGTACCGGTGGCGCAAAGCAGTGTGGTGACCATCAGCAAGCGGCGCTTGCGGGCATGGGCATCGGCGTACAAGCCGAGCAGGGGCGCGGTGGCGACCACGATCGCGTAGGACAAAGAGAGGGCGGCGGTCCAGGCGAAGGTCGCCCAATCGGCACCAGCCGCCACCACGCTCACGAAATAGGCGTTGAAGATGGCGGTGATGACCACCGTGGTGTAGCCGGAATTGGCGAAATCGAAGCCGGCCCAGGCCCACAGTTCGCGCCGCCGCACCGGAGGCGTGCCGGCATCGGCGTAGGCGCGGCGCATTCGGTTGATCACGGAATTTCCTCGGCGGCACGGCGGGCAGGCGGCGCGACTGTAGCAGCCGTTGCGCCCCGGTGAGCCGCCCCGGCCTGCGGAGCTCACGGGACCGGCCGCCTCGACAGCCCGAAGCCCGCCGCCGCCACCCCTGAACCCCGCCTGACAAGGCATAATCAGGAGTCGATTACGCTTCCCGAGGTGTGCCCATGCTCGATGTTGGTGCTTCGATTCCGGCTTTCGCACTCAAGGCGTCCGATGGGCGCATGGTGAGCACCGAGAGCCTGTCCGGCCAGCGTTACGTGCTGTTCTTCTACCCGAAGGACGACACCCCGGGCTGCACCCGCGAGGCCTGCGGCTTCCGCGACCAGCAGGCGGGCTTCGCCGCTGCCGGTGTGGCGGTGTTCGGCGTTTCGGCCGACACCGATGCCTCGCACCAGAAATTCGCGAGCAAGTACCAACTCAATTTCCCGCTGCTGGCCGATCCCGAGCTGAGTTTGCTCAAAGCCTTGGGCGTCTGGGTGCAAAAGAGCATGTACGGCAAGACCTACATGGGCGTGGCGCGCAGCACCGTACTGGTTGGCCCGGATGGCCGCATCGAAAAGGTCTGGCCGAAGGTCAGCCCGGACGGCCACGCCGAGGAGATTCTGGCAGCACTCGGAGTGCCGGCCAAGAAAGCCGCCCCGGCCAAGAAAGCCGCCCCGGCCAAGAAAGCCGCCCCGGCCAAGAAAGCCGCCCCGGCCCGCAAACCCAAACCCTGAAAGCCGCCCGGGGCGGCCGGCTTCCCGTCGGCGGCCGGCTGTGCGAGGCTGCTAGGGCCGTTCGGATGGACCCATCGCCATGAGCCTGCTCGACCGCCTCAAGCGCTTCCTCACTCAGGCCGGCTCCTCGGGCCGCCCCGAGGACGCGATCAACCGCTCCGAACTCGAGGAAGAGAGCAAGGCGCGCGCCGGACTCGAACGCCGTCTGCATGACCGCCGCAATGCTCGCGACGGTACTCGCGCACTGATCATTGATGACTCGGCGACAGTCACCGCCGCGCTCGGGCGGATGCTTCTGCAGAACCGCTACCAGCTCGAAACCGCCGCCGATGCCGAACAGGGGCTCGAGAAAATTGCCCACCAGCCTCCCGAGATCGTCTTCCTCGACATCGTGCTGCCCGGCATCAACGGTTTCGAGGCCCTGCGCCGCATCCGCCGCGATGCCGCCAGCCGCGACATCCCGGTCATCATGATGTCGGGCAACGAGCAGGCCACCGAGCAGTTCTACGCCCAGCGCATCGGCGCCGACGATTTCATGAAAAAGCCGTTCTCGCGCTTCGAGGTGTTCGCCCGTGTCGAGAAGCTGCTGGATGCCGAGGACCGGCCGCGACGCGCAACGACTTGACGGAGCCGGCCATCGCGCCGACGATCCGGGGCCCGCTCCCACCGACCGCGATGATGCTCCTCGACATCCTGCGCCGCGCCGCCCATCCGATGGCCCTGCTCGCCCACCGCCGCGCCGCGCGCGAGGCACGCCACGACGGCCGCGGCGATCTCGAACTGCAGTTCTACCAGGCCTGCTTCGGCAACGACTACCTGCACGCCGGCTACTTCGATCCGATCCCGGACGATCCCGAGACCATCAGCCTCGCCAGCCTCAAGGCGGCGATGCAGGCCTACACCGACCTCGTCAGCCGCCGCGTGCCGGATGGCGCCCGCGTGCTCGACGTGGGCTGCGGCACCGGCGGCCTGATCGGCCAACTGCGCGCCCGGGGCATCGAAGCCTCCGGCCTCACCCCCAGTTCGGCGCATGCCCGCTACGTGCGTGAGCGCCACGGTTGCGAGGTGATCGAATCGCCGCTGGAGGCCATCGACCTCGAGCGCTGGCGCGGCCGCTTCGATGTGCTGACCAGCATGGAGTCTTTCCACAACGTGCCGCTGGATCGCGGCGTGCCGGTGATGCGCGAGCTGTTGGCGCCGGGTGGCCGCTGGATCAACATCGACTACTACCGCCTGAAGGAGCAGACCCGCAACCGTTCGGGCCGGCTGCTGGTCGACTACCGTGAGGCCATCGCCCGAAGCGGATTCACCGTGATCGAGGAGATCGACGTCAGCGCCAACGCCGCGCCCTCGATGGCTTTCGCCCACCTGCTGGCCTCGCGGATCGGCCTGCCGATGCTCGATTTCGGCATCGGCCGCTTCTTCTTCAAGAACCCGACCCTGCATTACCTGCTGCAGGATGTCGCCGCCAAGCGCCGCGCCCGCATCAACCTGGGCTCGCTCGATCCGGCCGTGCTGCTGGCCGAGAAGCGTTACCTCCTGCAGGTGCTGGCGCCGCGCTGAGCGGCACGTCTCAGGCCCGCAACATCGGCAGGTCGAGGCCCTTTTCACGCGCGCAGGCCGCGGCGATCGCATAGCCGGCATCGGCGTGGCGCATCACCCCGGTGCCGGGGTCGTTCCAGAGCACGCGGGCCAGCCGCGCCTCGGCGGCCTCGCTGCCGTCGGCCACGATCACCACGCCGCTGTGCTGCGAGAAGCCCATGCCGACGCCGCCACCGTGGTGCAGCGACACCCAGGTGGCACCGCCGGCGACATTGAGCATGGCGTTGAGCAGCGGCCAGTCGGACACGGCATCCGAGCCATCGAGCATGGCCTCGGTCTCGCGGTTCGGGCTGGCCACGCTGCCGGAATCGAGGTGGTCGCGACCGATCACGATCGGCGCTTTCAGCTCGCCCGAGCGCACCATCGCGTTGAAGGCAAGGGCCAGGCGATGGCGGTCGCCCAGACCCACCCAGCAGATGCGCGCCGGCAGGCCCTGGAAGGCGATGCGCTCCTTGGCCATGTCGAGCCAACGGTGCAGGTGCGGGTCGTCGGGGATGAGTTCCTTGACCTTGGCGTCGGTCCTGGCGATGTCCTCCGGATCGCCGGAGAGCGCCACCCAGCGGAACGGGCCGATGCCGCGGCAGAACAGCGGGCGGATGTAGGCCGGTACGAAGCCGGGAAAGTCGAAGGCGTCCGCGCAGCCGGCGTCCTTGGCCATCTGCCGGAGGTTGTTGCCGTAGTCGAACACCGGGATGCCCATGTCGGCGAAGCGCAGCATCGCCTCGACATGCAGGCGCATCGAATGTTTGGCCGCCTCGATGACGCGCTCCGGCGCATGCTTCTGCTCGTCGAGCCAGCGTTCGAGGGTCCAGCCGGCCGGCAGGTAGCCGTGCAGCGGGTCGTGCGCCGAAGTCTGGTCGGTGACGGCGTCGGGGCGCACGCCGCGGCGCACCAGCTCCGGCAGGATCTCGGCGGCATTGCCGAGGAGTGCCACCGAACGCGCCTCCCCTTGCGCGCAGTAACGTTCGATGCGGGCCAGAGCGTCGTCGAGGTCGGTGGCTTGTTCGTCGACGTAGCGGGTGCGCAGGCGCATGTCGATGCGGCTCTGTCGGCACTCGATGGCGAGCATCGAGGCGCCGGCCATGGTCGCGGCGAGCGGCTGCGCGCCGCCCATGCCGCCCAGGCCCGCGGTGAGGATCCAGCGCCCGGCGAGTTCGCCGCCGAAGTGCTGGCGGCCCATCTCCACAAACGTTTCATACGTTCCCTGCACGATGCCCTGCGAGCCGATGTAGATCCACGAACCGGCGGTCATCTGGCCGTACATCGCGAGGCCTCGCGCGTCGAGTTCGTTGAAGTGCGCCCAGGTGGCCCAGTGCGGCACCAGGTTGGAGTTGGCGATCAGCACGCGCGGCGCGTCCGGGTGGGTCGGGAACACACCGACCGGCTTGCCGCTCTGGATCAGCAGGGTCTGATCGTCCTCCAGCCGCTCCAGCACGGCGACGATGGCGTCAAAACTGGGCCAATCGCGGGCGGCGCGGCCGATGCCGCCGTAGACCACCAGCGCGGCCGGGTCTTCGGCCACCTCGGGGTCGAGGTTGTTCATCAGCATCCGCAGCGCGGCTTCGGTACGCCAGTTCTTGCAACGCAGGGTGCTGCCGCGCGGGGCGCGGAGCACGCGGGAGGGATCGTGGCGGAGGTCGGTCACAGCGGCTCGGGCGACGGAGAAACGAGCGGAAAGTATAGACCGCCCCCAAGGCTTCACCGTCGCTCGGCCGAGCGGGCAAGACGCGCCGCGATGAGGCCGGAGTGAAGCAGCCTTTGGGCATCGGGCCGGATGATTTGCTACCCTCGACGGCCTTTTGTATGTCGCCCCAAGCCGTTTCTCGGAGTTTGTTGCATGGCCAACGACGAATCCCCGGCCGCCCACGGCACCAGCCGTCTCGGCTGGCTCGCCCTGGTCCCCGCCCTCATCCTGCTGCTGGCCTGGTGGACCACCGCCGGCGGCGACCGCATTCTGGTTGCGGCCTGGCCCTGGATCCCCTCGCTCGGCATCAGCCTGGCTTTCCGCATCGACGGCCTGGCCCTGCAGTTCATCCTGCTGATCGCCGGCATCGGCACTCTGGTCTTCATCTACGCCGCCGGCTACATGGCCGGGGTCAAGCAACGCCTGCGCCTGTTCGGTGCGCTGATCGCCTTCATGCTGGCGATGCTGGGCACGGTCAGCGCCGACAACCTGCTGCTGCTGTTCGTGTTCTGGGAGATGACCAGCCTCACCTCTTTCCTGCTGGTCGGCTTCAAACACGAAAAAGCCGCGGCGCGGCGCTCCGCGCAGCAGGCGCTGATGGTCACTGCCGGCGGCGGGCTGGTCATGCTGGCCGGCTTCATCATGCTGGGTGCCATCGCCGGCACCTATTCCATCAGCGGCCTGATCGCGACCGCGCCGAACTGGCTGGAGCATCCGGCGCTGCCGCTGGCGCTCGGCTGCGTGCTGGTCGGTGCCTTCAGCAAGTCGGCGCAGATACCCTTCCACTTCTGGTTGCCGAACGCGATGGCGGCGCCGACCCCGGTGTCGGCCTACCTGCATTCCGCCACCATGGTGAAGCTGGGCGTCTACCTGATGGCCCGGCTCGATCCTGCCTTCCACGACCTCGACCTCTGGCAGATGCTGCTGGTCGGTTTCGGTGGCCTCACCGCCGCCTGGTCGATGCTGCTGGCCCTGCGCGAACGCGACCTCAAGCGCATCCTCGCCTGGTCGACGGTGTCGGCGCTGGGCACCCTGACCATGCTGATCGGCCTGCCCGGCGCGGTGGCACCGGGCGCGATGGCGGCCTTCCTGCTCGCCCATGCGCTGTACAAGGCACCGCTGTTCTTCGTCGCCGGCAATGTCGACCACTGCACCGGCAGCCGCAGCATCGACGACCTCGCCGGCCTCGCCCCGCGCATGCCCTGGACCGCCGCCGCCGCTGCTATCGCGGCGGTGTCGATGGCCGGGATGCCGTTCTCGCTCGGCTATTTCGCCAAGCACCTGATCGACATCGCCCGTGCCGAGGGTGGGGTCTTCGTCTGGGCCGGCTATGCCAGCCTGATGGTCGGTGCGGTCTCGGTGGCGGTGGCTGCCGTGGCGGCGGTGCGCATCTTCTGGCATCGCAACGGCCGACCGGTGCCCGTGCAGATCCACGAGGCCGGCTGGGCGATGCGCCTGCCGCCGCTGCTGGTGGCCGGCGTCGGACTGGCCTTCGGGCTGCAGCCGGAATGGCTCGCGCCTCTGCTCGACCACAGCGCCGTCGCCATGGGCGGTGCCCTGCCGAGCACGGTGCTGGGTGTCGGCACGATCGGCCTCGACGGCCTGACCGGCGTGGTGGCCACGCTGGGTGCCGGCCTCGTCATCTACTTGGGCTGGGACCGCCTGCACCGCATGCTGGAGCGCGGCTTCCCGCTGATCGATCGGGTCGGGATGGTCGCCCACTACGAGCGCCTGCTGAAGGCCATTCCAGCCTCGGGTGCTTGGGCGACCCGGCGTCTGCAAAACGGCCAGGCGAGCACCTACACCCTCATGGCGGCAGGCTTCCTGATCGCAGCATTGGCTCTGGTCGTGCTGATCGCTTCACCACCGGCGGTGGCGCCCATGAGCTTGCCGTCCGGCACCCTGCCCGGCTTGATCGTGATCGGCCTCGGTGCCATCGCTGCGCTTCTGGTGCGGAGTTCCCTGCTTCTTCTGCTCGCCAGTGGTCTGGTGGGTTTCGGATCGGCAGCTGTGTTCTTGTTTCTCGGCGCCCCCGACCTCGCACTGACCCAATTCACCGTCGAGGTGGCCTTCATCGTGATGCTGGTCGCCATCCTGCTGAAGACCGGTGCATTCCGGCGCGGTGTAAGGAGCGAACGACCTCGACCCTTGCGCGAACTGGCTCGCGGCCTGATTGCTCTCGGAGGTGGCGTGTTGACCTTCTGGATGGTGCTGGCGGGATTGTCCGGCCCGGAAGACCGGACACTGATCGACTACTTCGGTGCCACCGCTGTTCCCGAGGCCCACGGCCGCAACGTGGTCAACGTGATCCTGGTCGACTTCCGTGCGATCGATACCTTCGGCGAGATCGCCGTGGTCGCCGCCGCTTTCTTTGCCGTTTTGCACCTGCTGCAAGGTCTCAAGCGCAAAAAGGAGACGCCGCGATGAACCAGGATGTCGTAATCCTGCGCTTGGCGGTGCGCCTGCTCTATCCGGTGATCCTGCTCGCCTCGGTCTGGTTGCTGCTGCGCGGTCACAACGCACCGGGTGGCGGCTTCATCGGTGGTATGACAGCAGTAGCGGCCACCATCCTCTTGGCGCTCTCGACTTCTTCGCAGACGGCTTTGGCCCGTCTGCCCGGTGGTGCCACACGGCTTGCCGCCGCCGGAGTCCTGATCGCCTTGTTGAGCGGGCTTCCCGGCCTTGCTGTGGGCGCTTATATGACCCATCTCTGGGCCACGCTTCCACTCGGCTTCACCGAACTCAAGGTCTCCACCGTGTTGCTGTTCGATCTCGGCGTGTACCTCGCGGTTTGGGGGTCGCTCGGTGGACTCTGTGCCCACGCCATCGGCCTCGACGAGGACACGCCATGAGCCTGCTGCTCGCCCTTTGCATCGGCCTGACCATCGGTGCCGGCCTCCACCTCACCATGTCGCGCGATCTGCTGCGGGTGGTGATCGGGCTGTCGTTGATCGGCTCAGGCGCGAACCTCACCGTTCTCTCTGCAGGCGGCATCCGCTTTCTTGCACCCCCCATTGTCCCTGACGATGCCACGGTGCTCCATGCGACCGCCGACCCCCTGCCCCAGGCACTGGTTCTTACCGCCATCGTGATCGGCTTCGCGCTGGTCTGTCTGTCGATCGTGCTGATGCTGGCGGTGCGTGCGGCTTCGAACACCGATGACATCGATGCTTTGCGCGCATCCGAACCGGAAGATGGCAGCGATGGCAAGCCTGCGATACTCAAGGATTGATTGATGGTCCTGCTCGAATCCCAGATCCACGCCCTGGTCGCGGCACCGCTGCTGCTGCCGATGCTGGCGGCTTTGCTGGCCGCGCTCCTGCCGCGCCATGCCGCTCGTATCAGTTTTGTTTCTGCCATCGGACTCCTGATCGTCGCTGTTTTGCTTCTGGCCGCAGTGGCGCAAGCAGGCACCTTGCGTACGGCCTTCGGCGACTGGCCGGCACCGTTCGGCATCGAGTTCGTGGCCGATCCACTGGCAGTGACGATGGTTGTCGTGACCGCCCTGATGGCTGTGGTCTGCCTGTTGTTCCAACGGAGCGGAATCGATGCCGCTCCGGAAGTCGCGGCTCTGCACCCCCTACTGCAATTACTGCTGGCAGGTGCCTGTGGTGCTTTCCTCACCGGCGACATCTTCAATCTGTACGTCTGGTTCGAATTGATGCTGGTGGCCGCCGTGGGCCTGCTCGCCTTGGGCGCAAGAAGGGATCAGCTCGAAGGTGCGTTCAAGTATTTCGTTCTCAACGCACTGGGAACGATGCTCTTCCTGATCGCCATCGGCTGGCTGTATGCACGCGTCGGCCATCTGAACTATGCGGCCATCGAGGCTGCAACCACCGGCCTGAGTGCCGCAGAGATCGGCCTGCTCGCCACCGCGCTGTGTTTGGGGCTGCTCCTCAAGGCTGGCGCCTTTCCGCTTTTCGCCTGGCTTCCGGCCTCGTACCACACCTTGCCGGCACCCATGGTGGCCTTGTTCTCGGGCCTTCTCACCAAAGCCGGTGTCTACGCCGTTCTGCGATTGTTGGGCGATGTGTTCGCCACGGCACCCGATCTGGTGTTCACGGTGCTTGGCTGGATCGCTGTCGCCACCATGGTGCTCGGCGTGCTCGGTGCCGCCTTCCACTGGGACATGCGACGCATCCTCGCTGTTCACATCATCAGCCAGATCGGCTACATGCTGCTGGGCATCGCATTGAACTCCGATGAGGGTCGGATGGGTGCCATGTTCTACACCGTCCACAACATCATCGTGAAAGCCAACCTGTTCCTGGTGGCCGCCCTCATCGCACGCGAGATCGGCAGTTACGATCTGCGCCAGGCGGGTGGACTCTGGGAAAGACGCCCGATACTCGCCCTGTGTTTCGCCATACCCGCTCTTTCGATGGTTGGTTTTCCACCACTTTCGGGGTTCTGGGCCAAATTCCTGCTGGTGCGGGAGGCTGCCATGCTCGAGCATTGGCTTTGGATGATCGCCATGTTGTCGGTCGGCTTCTTGACGATGTATTCGATGATGAAAATCTGGTTCGAAGCGTTCTGGAAACCAGCACCTGCTGGTTGGGTCGCCCCGAAACGCAGCGGCCGTGATGGTCCTGCCGTAGCGGCCTGCGTCATTCTGACTGCGCTGACCCTCACCCTCGGGCTGATGCCAGAGCCCTTCCTCGACTTCGTCGCTGCGGCCAACGCGGCCATGGAGGCCACGCCGTGAATCGCCTGTTCGCCGCGATCGAACTGCTGCTCCGCTTCAGTTGGCAAGTCGTCGTTTCGGGGGTCACCACCGCTCGAATCATCGTGGTACCCCGTCTGGGTGCCCATCCGGTCGTCGCCCGCTTCCATTACACCGGGCTGGACGAACGCGGTGCCGCCATTCTCGGCTGCCTGATCACGCTCACCCCCGGCACCACCACACTGGACATCGAACTGGACCGGCGCGAACTGCTGCTGCATGTGCTGGACGGCCGCAATCTGGCCGAGTCGGCGGCTTCGATCCGCCACGAGTTCGAACGGCCTCTGCAACGCTTGTTCCCGGACGCCGGCGATGCCGGCGGGAAGATCGGCTCATGAACCTCTCGATAGCGGTGCTGCTGATCGTGGCAGCCTCGATAATGGCGCTGGTGCTGGCCATCGCCCGCATGCTCAAGGCCCCCAGCGTGGCCGATCGCATCATCGCCCTCGATGTCCTGCTGAGCGCGGCCATCGCGCTGTGCATCGCTGCTGGTTTGTCGAGCGGCCGGGTGTTATTCATGGATGCCGCTGTTGTGCTTGCCTTGGTGGGTTTTGTCGCCACCATCGTCTGGGCCCGGGTCGTCGACCGTTCCGGTGACGCGGAGGACCTCGCATGAGCCTGATTGGTCTGATCTTGGTCGTCCTCGGTGCCACCCTGCTGGTGATCGCCGCACTGGGCCTGTGGACCCTGCCGGACGCCCTGGCCCGCCAGCACGCGGCCACCAAGGCCGGTACTTTGTCGCTGGCCCTGCTGCTGGTCGGCGCCGGCCTGCTGGCGGACAACGAGGGCTGGTGGTGGCGGATCGGTGTGGTCATCGTGCTGCTGGTCTGCACCCTGCCGGTGGCCTCGCACATGCTCGCCCGTGCCGCCGCACGCAGCGGCCTGACGCCACGACAGATCGCCGAGGCGCAGCCGATGGATTCGGGCTCTCGGTCAGACAGCAAAAGCTGACGCTTTGCCCAGGCCTCAGGGGCGTGTATCGATCCGCTCGTCGGTCCCGATTTTCTGTGTTGTCCGAACGATGAGCCAATCGACGACACTGCGCAGGGCTTCCTCCGGGCTGGCACCGGTGCTTCGTGCCTGATGGTAGGCCTGCAACTGTGCGTGTGCGCTGGTCCCGCGGGAAAGCAGCGTCGGCAGGCGCTGAAGGATCCGATCCGCCCCCAGTGCGGCGCGATCGGGAGCAGTGATCGCTAGCAACTCGTCTATCCAACGAGTAACCGGACGTACCGAGCCGTCGCGTTCGTCGATGAATTCCGCCTCGAGCCCATCCCGCTTCGCCCGCCAGCGGTTCTCATCGATGATCCGCCGTGTCTGCTGGTTGTAGGGCACGGCCAAGGATGGATCGTGGACCAGAGCCCGGACCAGGCAGCGGTAAAGGGCCGCGATGATCAATGCGTCTTCGGATCTCGTACAGGCATCGGCGATTCTCAGTTCCAGGGTCGGGTAACGCAAAGCCGGGCGGATGGCCCACCACAGGAAGCTCGCATCGCGCATCGCTCCAGCCTGCACCAGGCGAGCGGCGAAAGCATCGTAGTCGTCTTGGTCGAGGAAAAAATCCGGGATCCCGGTACGGGGCCATTCGTCGTAGGCCACCTGGCGATAACTCATCAGACCGGTGACATGGCGGTTCCAGAACGGCGAGGACGTGGAGAGCGCGAGGAACAGAGGCAGCCAGCGCATCACGCCGTTCATCACCCGTACCCGGTCGATGCCCGGTGGGACGGCAACGTGGACATGCAGTCCACAGATCACATTACGACGGCCGACAATGCCGAAATCGGCGATCAGTCTCTCGTAGCGCGGCTTTTGGGTCACCTCAAGATGGGCCCAGTGGGAACTGGGGTGCGTCCCTGCGGCGACCAGCCGGTACCCCATGGCTTCCGCGACCTCGGCCAAGCCGGCCCGGCAGTGGTCGAGCACCTGGATGGCTTCGTCGAAGTCATGCAGGACCGGGGTGGCGGCTTCGATCTGCGATTGCAGCAACTCGGGTGCTGCCACCTGGCCCAGCCGTTTGCGACAGGCATCGAGATAGGCCTTGGGCACCCGCGCCATGAGCTTGCGGGTCTTGGGGCTGACGAGGAAGAACTCCTCCTCGATGCCGAACGTGAAAAGCGTCGCGTCGTCCATCCCGCGACGATACAATATGCCGAAGGGCAATTATCCTTCGATGCGAATGGAGCGATATCTTAGCCACCCCAAGGAGGCGACCGCATGCTCCACGATTCCCGCATCGACCTGCTGCTGCTCGGCGCCCGCGGCCGGGTCGGCAGCGCCTTCCGCGAGCGGCTGGCGGCACGCCAGGCCGCGCTCCGCCGGGAGGCCGGGCTCGACCTCCGGCTGCGGGCCGCCTGGGACCGGCGCGGCCTGGCCGAGGCCAGCGAGGGCCTGGCCCGCCTTGCCTGCTCATCGACTGCAGCGCCTGCCCGGCGGTGGCCGACCGCTACCCGGACTGGCTGGCCCGGGGCATCGGCATCGTCACCGCCAACAAGGAGGCCAATGCCCGCGAACTGGCCTTCTACCGGCGGCTCGGGCGGATCGCCCGGCAGACCGGCACGCCCTACCGCTTCGAGACCACGGTGGGGGCGGCGATCCCGCTGCTCGGGCCGCTGCGCGACCTCGCCCTGCGCGGCGAGCGGGTGCGCGCGGTGCAAGGCGTGCTCTCCGGTTCGCTGAGCTTCCTGCTGGAGCGGCTGCACGCCGGCGCGACCTTCTCCACCGCCCTGGCCGAGGCGGAGAGGCTGGGCTACACCGAGCCCGACCCCGGCGAGGACCTGCGCGCCGCCGACCTCGTCCGCAAGCTGCTGGTGCTGGCCCGCGAGGCCGGCTTCGGCATCGAGGTCGATGCGGTCGAGGTGACGCCCTTCAGCGCCGCGGCGGCGGCGCATCGCGCCGACTGGCGCGAGCGGCTCGCCGCCGAGGACGCGCTCTGGGCGCAGCGCATCGCCGCAGCCCTGGCGGCCGGGCAGCGCTGGGTCATGCTCGCCGAGGTCGATGCCGATGCCGCGCGGGTCGGCTTGCGCCTGTTGCCGCAGGACCACCCCTTCGCGCGGCTGCCGGCCGGGCAGAACCTGGTGCGCATCGAGACCGAACTGCAGCAGGAGCGTCCGCTCTGGCTGGGCGGCCCCGGCGCCGGGCCGGCGGTCACCGCCGCCGGCCTGCTGAGCGACGTGATCGCGGCGGCAGAGGCTCTGGCAGGGCGCGCTCAGGCCGAAAGCAAACGCCGCAGCGTGGCGGCGTAGGGGGCGGCTCAGATCATCCGCAACACGGGGCGCGCCAGGGCCTCGAGCCGTCCCGGGTCGAGCAGTTGGACATCGCGCTGGCGGACTTCGATGACCCGTTCCGACCGGAAACGCTTGAGGATCCGGCTGACCGTCTCGGGGGCCAGTCTCAAGTAGTTGGCGATGTCGGCCCGGGCCATCGTCAGGGTGAAGCGGGTGGCCGAAAAACCGCGGGCGGCGTAGCGCTGCGAAAGCAGCACCATGAAGGCGGCCAGGCGCTCGTCAGCACTGTGGTCGCCCACCAGCAGCGAGGCCTTGCCGATATCGAGGCTGAGCAGCTTGAACAGCTGCTGCTGCAAGTTGGGCACCCGGGCGGCCAGCAACGACAACTGTTGGAAGGAGAACCGGCACAGGGTCACGGTGTCGAGGGCGATCGCGTTGCAGGGGTAGCGCTCGGGATGGATGGCGTTCAACCCAATCACTTCGCCGGGCAGGTGGAAGCCGAGCACCTGCTCGTTGCCGGCGACGTCGGTGATGAAGGTCTTGACCGTGCCACCGCGCACGGCGGCAATGGCATTGAACGCATCGCCCTCGCGGAAGATGTATTCGCCCGGCTTGAAGGGGCCGACGTGGTCGATCAGGGCCTGGAATGCGGTCAGGTCCGGCTTGGCGTAGCCCTGCGAGAGGCAGGCCTGGGAGAAGGCGCAGGTGGTGCAGAAGCGGAATTCGTCGCCGTCATCCGCCGCCGCCAAGTTGCGCGGGTCGCGGCGGCTGGGGGGTGAACTTGCGCGCATGGGTCCGGTTCCAGCGGTCGAAGCAACAGGCGACCGCTCGCGCCGAGAGGCGGGCGATCCGGTCGAGTTGGATGGTACGCCCATCCGGGACGAGCGAGCCCTCCTCGAACAGGGGGACAAGGCGCAGGAGCGCCTCGGCGAAGTGTTCGCGGAAGTCCAGGCCGAACTGCTCCTCGATCACGGCGGTCGAGATCCGTCCGTGGCAGAGGATCTCTTGGATGACGGCGGCGCGGATGCGGTCGTCATCCTCCAGCTCGATGCCGTGGTCGACGGCGCGCTGGCCGCGATCGAGCCGCGCTTCCCAGGTGGCGAGATCGAGCGGGTTCTGGGCGTGGCAGCCCCCCATCTGGCTGATGGCGGCGACGCCGAAGCCGATCAGGTCCACCGCGCCATGCACGCCGTAACCGAGTGCGTCGCGGTGCAGGCTGCCGTGCTTCCGCGCCGCGATCAGCGGGTCCTGGGGCCGGGCGAAGACGTCGAGGCCGACATGGAGGTATCCGGCTTCTTCCAGCCGATCGGCGGCGCGCAGCAGCAGGCGCGCCTGCATGGGCTCCGGGACGCCACTGGACAGGCCGTCTTCCGTGCCGATGGCGCAGTTGCGCACGCCGATCCGGTCGGGTTCCGCGGCGATCGTCGCGGCAAGCAGGGATTCAAGGGCCGATTCGCACTGCCCCGGGAGGCCATAGGGCACTTCGACCCGGAGGTTCGAGAAACCGGCCGCGCGCACCGATTCGACCCCGCCGATGATCGCTCCGGCGTCGAACGCAGCGGACCCGCCGGGTTCGACGACGCCGGCCAGCCCGATGCCGACCCGACCAAACCCCAGTCTCGCCCAGTCACGCAGCGGCGTGGTCCCCAGGGTGTCGAGGTCGAGAGTCATGGCGAAATCGACGGCGTCCGCGGAACGGAGATGGAAATGGCGGTCGAGGCTCTCGATCAGTTCCCCCACCTGCCCGGCATCCATCCAGCGCGTCATGCCGGGGGCAAGGCTGACCTGCACCACGTCGCGATCGCGGTCGAACAGACTGCCGACCAGCCCGATCTCGCGGACGAGACGATCGCGATAGGCATCGGCGCGCGCCTGGCCCACCCCGTGGCGCGGGCGGTCCAGGCCGCAGAAACCGCTTCGCTGGATCGCCGGGATATCGAAATGCAGGGCGATCGGAGCGGGAATCGGATCGCCGTTGCTCGCCTTCACCGCCGCACGGAACTCGGCATCGGTGAAGGGGCGGAAGGCACACGGCGCGGGATACAGCGCGTAGCGCCCCCCGCCGCGCCGCAGGTTGGCGGCGAGGCGATCGAGCGGCGACAACATCGGGTCCGGCATCGTCGACGGCCTCAGGCGCAAGCGCCGCCGCCGCAGCAAGCGCCGCCGCCGGCGGCGACGACCTTCATGCCAAGACCCAATCGCTCGCTGGCCAGGGCCTCGGCATCGGTGACATTGGGAAGCTGCGCGAACATGGGCGGGCCTGCGGCGGGGAGTCGGACCGGCAGTCTCCGCCCGTATCGACCGTGGTCGCACTGACGCAGGTCAAATCCGGGCCCAGGGAGATCGGCCTAGACTGGCGGGCACCCTGCCCCTCGCGTCCCCATGGAAACCTTCGACGATCTTCTTGCCGCCGCCCGCCAGCAGGCCGAACCGCAACGCCTGCTGCTGGTGTTCACCCGTGCCGAGTGTCCAGCGGATGCCTCGCCCGCCGAGCGGGCGGCCTTCGAACGCGGCGAGGGCGGTGCCCTGGTGCCGGCCGTCTGCGTCGACAAGCTGCCCGCCGACATCGCGTCCTTCGAGGCCCTGGCGGCGGAGTCGAAGGCGGCGATCGACGACTGGCGCATCCTGTTCGTCGCGGCGATGGACGGGCGCGGCGGCCACGCACCGAATGCCGACGAGGCGGTGCAGCCCCTGCGCATGATGGTCGAACAGATCAAGGGCGGACGGATCGCCCGCTTCCTGGCCGTTGACCGTGATGGGCGGCTGGTGAACCTGGCCAGAGGCTGATCGACGGCGCAGCCGGCGCATCGGCGGCGTGCCACTGGTGGGCACCGAGGTTGCCGCGCTGGGCGAGGGTCGCGATCACCAGGGCACGGGCGATCGCGTGCTGGCGGGTGTCGGCGGCGAGCGTCGGCAGCAGGCGCAGCAGTTCGCTGCGCCGGCGCACCGGGCCCAAGGCCGCGGACAGCCGAAGACGGAGCGTGGCGAGCGCCTCGGGTTCGGCACCGGGGGCGAAACGGCGAGTCGCCGACGGACGCGGGCGCGAAGTGGCAGCGGCCAGCGCCGCGGCCGCGCGCCGGCCGTAGACCACGCCTTCGAGCAGGGAGTTGCTGGCCAGGCGGTTGGCCCCGTGCGCGCCGTTCGCGGCGCATTCGCCGACGGCGAACAGGCCGGGCACCGAGGTGGCGCCGTCGAGGTCGCTGGCCACCCCGCCCATGTGGAAATGCTGGGCGGCGCAGACCGGCAGGGGATCGCCGATGGCAAGGCCGTGGCGGGCGATCGCGGCCACCGTCGACGGAAACGCCGCCGGCCAGTCGGGCGCGCAGGGCGAGGTGTCGAGCCAAGGGCCGTCGGCAGCGGCCACCGCACGGGCGACCTGATCGCGCGGTGCCAGGTCGCCCAGCGGGTGCGCGGCCATCAGGCGCTGCCCACGGCGGTCGCGAAGCACCGCGCCGGCACCGCGCAGGGCCTCGGTGATGAGGCTGCGGCGACCGTCGCTGGCGCGGGCTTCGAGCGCCAGCGCGGTCGGGTGGAACTTGACGAAGGGCAGGTCGCGCAGCCGGGCACCGACCGCCTGGGCCACGGACAACCCGAGGCCCTGCAGCCCGGCCGGCCCGGTGCGGTCGGCGAACAGGCCGGCGATGCCGCCGCAGGCCAGGAGCACGGCGGCACCGTCGAGGGCGTGGCGCACGCCGGCCGCGTCGAGGGCGAGCACGCCGCAGACCCGCCCGTCGGTGCCGAGGCGGACACCATCGACGCGCAGACCATCGAGCACGCGGATCGAAGGCGTGGCCCGCGCCGCCGCCGCCAGGCTGCGGGCGATCGCCGCGCCGGTGGCGTCGCCACCCGCGTGCAGGATGCGCGCGCGCCGATGGCCGCCCTCGCGGCCGAAGGCGTAGCGGCGGTCGGCCGCGCGATCGAAGCGGACGCCCTGCGCTTCCAGCCAGGCCACCGCGTCGGCCGCGCCCGCCACCAGAACCCGCACCGCTTCGCGGTCGTTGCCGTGGCCGGCGAGCAGGGTGTCTTCGGCGTGGTCGGCGACGCTGTCGCCGGCAGCGAGGGCTGCCGCCAGCCCGCCGGCGGCCAGCGGCGTGGCACCGCCCTCGCCGGGCGGCCGCTCGCAGACCAGCAGCACCGGGCGCGGTGCCAGCGCCAGCGCGGCGCTGAGCCCGGCAACACCGGCCCCGACCACCACGATCGGCGGCGTCGGACGGACGCTCACCGGCGCGCGGCGGGCGGCACGTCGAGCATGCGCTCCAGGGCCCGGCGGGCGCGCCCGGCCACCGCCGGCTCGATCTCGACCTGCGGAGTGAGATCGCGCAGGGCGGCGTAGACCCGCGGCAGATCGACCAGGCGCATATGCGGGCAGAGCTGGCAGGCCCCGACGAACTCGATGGCGGGGAAATCGGCGCGCAGGTTGTCGGCCATCGAGCATTCGGTGACCAGGGCGACGCGCTCGGGGCGGTGGCGGCCCAGCCAGCCGGCGAGCGCACTGGTGGAGCCGACGAAATCGGCCTCGGCGCAGACCTCGGCCGGGCACTCCGGGTGGGCGATGACCTTGAGCCGCGCATCGTCCTGCTTCCAACGCCGCAGATCCTCCGCCGAGAACGCCTCGTGCACCTCGCAGGCCCCCGGCCAGGCGATCAACTCGACGGCGGTCGCCTTGGCGACTTCGGCGGCGAGGTGGCGGTCGGGCAGGAACAACACCCGCGGTACGCCCAGCGATTCGACCACCTCCACGGCATTGCCCGAGGTGCAGCAGACATCGGACTCGGCCTTCACCGCCGCCGAGGTGTTGACGTAGCTCACCACCGGCACGCCGGGATGACGCTGGCGCAGGCGGCGCACGTCCTCCGCGGTGATCGCACTGGCCAGCGAGCAGCCGGCCTCGGGGGCCGGCAGCAGCACGGTCTTCTCCGGCGAAAGCAGCTTGGCGGTTTCGCCCATGAAGCCGACCCCGCACAGCACCAGCACCTCGGCGTCGGCCTCGCGACCGGCACGGGCCAGGGCGAGCGAGTCCCCGGTCATGTCGGCCACGCCGTGGAAGATCAGCGGATGCTGGTAGTTGTGGGCCAGGATCAAGGCACCGCGCTGCGCCTTGAGGCGGCGGATGGCGTCGATCCAGGGCAGGTGGAAATCGAGCTCGGTGCAGGCGGTGGCACCGGCAAGGCGCGGCCGAAGCCAGGCGTAGCGCCCGGGGAGATCATCGTCCCAGGCCGGGGCGGCGATGGCAGTGTCGATCGGCATCGGAGTCCGGCCACGATGGCCTGTCGCGCCGGGAGCCGCCATGACCCAGGTCAAGCCCTCCCGAAGCCCGGCGAGGGCCTTCGTTGCGGAAATCCGGCGCGGCGAGGCCCTTCGTTGATGCAGGTCAATGTGATCGCGCCATGAAACCGTAGTCTGCCCCAGCCATCCCCAACCGGAGTCGAGACATGGCCGCCCAACCCGGCAACCCCACCCCCAGCGAGTCGCCCAAGGGGGGCGGCTTCTTCGACGTGCAGACCTGGTTGCCGGAGGACCCGGTGTTCTGGAAAGCCAACAAGTGGCTGGCGATCCGCACCCTGGTCATCGCCTTCCTCGCCCTGCACCTCGCCTTCGCGGTCTGGTTCACCTGGAGCGCGCTGGTCGTGCGCCTGCCGGGACTGGGTTTCGACCTCACCGTCGAGCAGCGCTTCTGGTTGCCGGCGATGGCCCTGTTGATGGGTGCGGTCGCACGCTTCCCGCACACCTTCCTGGTGCTCAAGATCGGTGGCATGTGGACCACCCTGATCTTCACCCTGGCCTTGCTGATTCCGATCTTCGGCATCGGCCATGTGGTCCAGGACCCGACCACGCCCTTCTCGACACTGCTGTTCTGGGCCGGCATGGCTGGCCTGTGCGCGGGCGGGCAGATCTCCTCGACCGCCGCCAACATCAGCCTGTGGTTCCCGAAGCGGATCGGCGGCACCGCCCTGGGCTTCACCATCGGTTTCGGCAACCTCGGCGCCTCGACCGCCCAGTTCCTGGTGCCGCTGGTGATCGGCCTCGGCCTGTTCGGCGCGGTCGCCGGCGAATCGATGGTCTTCCGGGTGTTCGGCCCGGAGGCCGGCGTCGTGCTGCGCGAGACCCTGATGTACCCGCAGAACGCGGCCTACATCTGGCTGATCCCGACCCTGGTCCTGAGCGTGCTCGTGCTCTTCGGCATGAAGAACCATCCCGCACGCGGCGCTTTCACCGAGCAGTTCCAGATTCTCAAGCTCAAGCACACCTGGATCCAGACCATCCTCTACACCTTCACCTTCGGCACCTTCTCGGGCTTCGCCGCGTCGACGCCGCTGTTGATCCGGGAGACTTTCGGCAAGCTGCCCGACGCACCCGACCCCTTGGCCTACGCTTGGATCGGCCCGCTGGTCGGTGCCCTGATCCGGCCGCTCGGCGGCATCCTGTCGGACAAGTTCGGCGGATCGAACATGACGATGCTCGTGTACCTGATCATGGGCGGTTCGGCGATCGGCCTGACCTTCCTGTCGGCGCCGACCTCGGTCGAGCAGTTCCAGTTGTTCTTCATCGTCCTGCTCGGCATCTTCTTCGGTGCGGGCATCGGCAACGCCAGCGTGTTCAAGCAGATCGTCATGATCTTCGACCCGAAGCAGGGCGGCCCGGTGCTCGGCTTCACGGCGGCCGCGGCGGTGCTGCTGCTCGGTTTCTTCGTGCCGATCATCTTCGGTCGCTCGTTCGCCGCCACCGGCAGCCCGAACGCCGCGCTGTGGTTCTTCGCCTTCCTCTACGCCGTCGGCATCGTGCTGAACTACTGGTACTACTGGCGCAAGGGGGCGGAAAAGCCCTGCTGAACCGCGAGATCCCATCGCCCCGGTTTCGAAGAACGCCCCGCGAGGGGCGTTCTTTTTGCCGCGCGATTGACTTGGATCAGAACGCAGGGCGCGGGCGGCCGGTAGCGTTGTATACCCGGCTTTATTCCGCCTTCCGCCCGCAAGGAGACCGCCCGTGCGCATGCCCTCCCGGTTCTGGGCCCTGCTGCTGCTCGCCATCGGCAGCGCCGGCTTCGCTGCCCCGCCACGCGAGATCATCGTCTCGGCCGGGGCCAGCCTCACCGAGGTCTTCACCGAGGCCGCACGGCAGTACGAGGCCCGCCACCCCGACGTCCGCGTGCTGCTCAATTTCGGTGCCTCGGGCAGCCTGCTCCAGCAGATCGCGATGGGGGCCCCGGTCGATGTGTTCGCCTCCGCCGACCAGGAAACCATGGACCGCGCCGCCCGGAAGGGCCTGATCCGGCCCGGACAGCGCCACGACTTCGCCGGCAATGCCCTGGTCGTCGCGGTGCCGCGGGACTCGCGCCTCGCCATCGGCACGCTGGCGGACCTGCGCCAGCCGGCGGTCCGCCGCATCGCCATCGGCAACCCCGCCACCGTGCCGGCCGGCCGCTACGCCCACCGCGCCCTGCGCGATGCCGGCCACCAGGAGGCCCTGTCCGGCAAGTTGATCGCCACGCAGAACGTGCGCCAGGCGCTGGACTACGTCGCCCGCGGCGAAGTGGAGGCCGCCTTCGTCTACCGCACCGACGTGCTCGTCATGCCCGAACGCGTTCGCCAAGCCTTCGTGGTGCCCTTGGCGAAGCCGATCCGCTACCCGATCGCGGCGGTCGCCGACTCCCGGCACCCCGACGACGCCGCCCGCTTCATCGCCTTCGTGCGCGGCGAGGAAGGCCAGGCGCTGTTGCGCCGCCACGGCTTCCTGTCGCCCTGAGGCCTTGCGGTCTTGCCGTCGATCGCCGCCGTGGACGCCCTCTGGCCCGCCTTGGCCTTGTCGCTCCAGGTCGCGCTGTGGTCCTGCGCCATCACCCTGCTGCTGGGCGGCGGGCTCGGCCTGCTGATCGCGCGGACCCGCTTTCCCGGCCGCGAACTGCTCGACACCCTGCTGACCCTGCCGATGGTGCTGCCGCCCACGGTCATCGGCTATTACTTGTTGGTCGTGATCGGCCGGCGTGGCTGGCTCGGCAGCTGGCTGGACGAAACCTTCGGCATCCAGTTGGTCTTCACCTGGCAGGGGGCGGTGATCGCCGCGGCCCTGGTCACCTTCCCCCTCGTGTTCAAGCCGGCACGGGCGGCGTTCGAATCGGTGGACACCCAACTCGAACAGGCCGCCCGGACCCTGGGCCTGCCCGAGTGGGCGGTGTTCCTGCGCGTCACCCTGCCCCTGGCCTGGCGCGGCATCTTCGCCGGCCTGCTGCTGAGCTTCGCGCGGGCGATGGGGGAATTCGGTGCCACCCTGATGGTGGCCGGCAGCCTACCGGGCAAGACGCAGACCCTGTCGGTGGCGGTCTACACCGCCGTGCAAGCCGGTGACGACGCCGGTGCCGCCACCCTCGCCCTGGTCACCGCCAGCGTCTGCGTGGCCGTGCTGCTTGCCGCCAACCGGCTCAATCCCTCCCGGCCCAGCGCGCCATGACGACGCCAGAGCCACTTCTCGACGTCGCGATCCGCAAGACCCTGCGCTCCGGCCCCCGGGTCTTCGAGCTCGATGTGCGCATCCGCTCGGACCACGAACGGCTGGTCGTGCTGGGCCCCTCGGGGGCCGGCAAAACCCTGCTGCTGCAAGCCATCGCCGGCTTGTTGCCACCGGATGCCGGCCACATCCGGCTGCGCGGGCGGACCCTGTTCGACCGGCGACTCGGGGTGTGCCTGCCGGCCCGCGCCCGGCGCATCGGCTACGTGTTCCAGGACTACGCCCTGTTCCCGCATCTCGACGTGCGCCAGAACGTCGCGTTCGGCCTGAACCGCCGCGCCTTGAACCCCCGCCGCCACGCACGATTCCCCGAAGTCGAAGACTGGTTGGCGCGATTCGGCCTTGCCGCCATGGCGCACCAGCGGCCGGCCGAACTCTCCGGCGGCCAACGCCAGCGCGTCGCCCTGGCCCGGGCCCTGGTCACGGAACCGCAGGCCCTGTTGCTCGACGAGCCTTTCGCGGCCCTCGACCCGGCCTTGCGCCAGGACCTGCGCGATGAACTCGACCAGCTGCAACGCCGCCTCGGCATCCCGATGCTGCTGATCACCCACGACCCCGAGGACGCCGCGCGTTTCGGCGAGACGATCCTCCAGCTCGAAGGCGGGCGCGCCGTGGAGTCCACGCGATGAGCGACTTCACCCTGCACGCGGCGCTCTGGATCGCCGTCGGCGGCACCCGCTTCGGCGGGAGCGACCGCATCGCCCTGCTCGCGGCCCTCGGCGAACACGGCTCGATCACCCGCGCCGCCAAGGCCGTGGGCATCAGCTACAAGGCCGCCTGGGACGCCGTCGAGGCGATGAACAACCTCGCTGGCGAAGCGCTGGTGGCGCGCACGACGGGCGGCCGCGGCGGCGGCGGCACCCGCTTGACGGCGCGCGGCGAGAAACTGGTCCGCAACTTCCGCGCCCTCGAGCACGAACACCGGCGCTTGCTGGATGAACTGGCCCGGCCGTCCACCGGCATCGCCGACGATGCCCTGCTGATCAGGAGAATGACCCTGAAGACCAGTGCGAGAAACCAGTTCCAGGGGCGCATCCTCGCCCTGGCGCGTGGTGCGGTGAACGACGAGGTGACGATCGCGATCGCCGGCGGCAACCCGCTGGTCGCGGTGCTGACCCGCAGCAGCACCTTAAGCCTCGGCCTCGCGGTGGGGCGCGAAGTCTTCGCCCTGGTCAAGGCCAGCTCGGTGGTCCTCGTGACCGGCGCTGCCGAGGCGCGCTTTTCCGCCCGCAACCAGTTGGCCGGCACGGTCCGCCGGATCGAGCGCGGCGCGGTCCACAGCGAGGTGGTGCTCGATCTGCCCACCGCCGGCAGCCTCGCCGCCGTCATCACCAACCGCAGTCGGGAGGCGCTCGACTTGACGGTCGGCACACCGGTCACGGCCCTGTTCAAGGCCTCCAGCGTGATCCTCGGCACCACGGACTGACGAAGAATACGCCGGCTTGACCTGCGGCAAGGCGGCCATCGCGGCACCCCGGAAAAATGCACGGCGAATCCCACACTGGAGCACGCCATGCGCCTCGCACTCGCCATCCTGCTGGCCCTTCCCTACGCCGTCACGGCAACGGCCCAGACGACCCCGACCCCAGCCCCGGCGGCCACGCCAGCGGCCACGCCACCCAAGCCCTGGACCTTCCAGTGGCGCTACCGCCACGAGGCGGTGCAGGACGCCGCCTTCGCCCGCGACGCCGCGGCCGACACCCTGCGCCTGCGCGTGGGCTTCCAGCACGCCTTCGGCCATGGCTGGAGCAGCACGATCGAAGCCGAGGGCGTGGTCGAGCTGAACGACCGCTTCAACTCCGGGGCCAACGGGCAAACCCAATTCCCCCCGGTGCCGGATGCCCGCGCGCTGGAAATCAACCAGGCCTTCGTCGACTGGCGCGGCGGAGCCTGGGGCACCCGCCTCGGCCGGCAGGTCATCGCCCTCGACAACGCCCGCTTCATCGGCAACGTGGCCTGGCGGCAGAACATGCAGAGCTTCGACGCGGCGCAGGTGCAATGGCGGCCGAACGCCCAATTCGACCTGCAGGCCTACTGGCTGAGCCGGATGCACCGCCCAGTCGGCGACAACGCCCGCGACCCGCTGGCCCGCGAGCGTGAGCTCGACGGCCGCTTGCTGCGCGGCCAGTGGGTCGTGCCGGGCGGCAGCCTGGTCGGTTACGGCTACTGGATCGAGGACCGCGACGTGGCCAGCGCCTCCACCCGCACCTTCGGCCTGCGCTATGCCGGTGCCTGGCCTCTGGAGGCCGGATGGCGGGTGGGCCTCACCGCCGAAATGGCGAACCAGGCCGCCTATGCCCGTGCCACCGGCGGCGACACCCGCTACCACTTGATCGAGCCTCGCCTCGAACGCGGCCCGCTGGTGCTCCGGGCCGGTTTCGAGCGCCTCGGTGCCGGCAGCGGCCGCGCCTTCCAGACCCCGCTCGCCACCCTGTACGCCTTCAACGGCTGGGCCGACAAGTTCCTGACCACGCCGATCAACGGCCTGGAGGACCGCTACGTTTCGGTGCAGGGGGCATTCAACGTGGCCGGCAAGGCCGCCACCTGGCTGCTCAGGGCGCACGACTTCCAGTCCGACCGCGGTGTCGACTACGGCCAGGAGTGGAACGCCCAGCTCGGCGTCACCCTTCGCCCGGGCCTCAACACCCTGCTGAAGTGGGCCGACTACGAGAGCGAGGGTTTCGCCCGCGACACCCGCAAGCTGTGGTTCCAGGTGGAATGGAACCATTGAGTGGAACTCGCCCGTCGGGCGCTTGCCGCCCTTGACCTGACCTGCCTCGACGAGGCAGCGCCACCGGCACGTATTGAAGCGCTGTGCCGGTCGGCGGGCCTGCCGCGGTGCGGTGCCGCGGCGGCCGTCTGTGTCTACCCGGAGTACCTGCGCAGCGCCCGCGCCTGGCTCGACCACGCCGGCTGGAGAACGGTGCAGGTGGCCACGGTGGCCAATTTCCCGGCCGGCCGCGACGATGGCACGGCGGCGGCGGGCGAAGTGCGGCGGGCGGTTTCAGCGGGGGCCGACGAAGTGGATGTGGTTTTCCCGTGGCGGGCATTGCGGGACGGCGACGCCGGCCGCGGTGAGGCCTTCGTCGCGGCCTGCCGGGAGGCCTGCGGACCATCGGCCCGGCTCAAGATCATCCTCGAAACCGGTGCCCTGCAGGATCCGGCGCTGATCCGATCCGCCAGCCTGGCCGCCCTGCGCGGCGGTGCCGATTTCCTCAAGACCTCGACCGGCAGGACGGCCGTCCACGCCACGCCCGAGGCGGCCGAGGTGATGTTGCGCTGCATCGCCGACCACGGCGGCGCGTGCGGCTTCAAGGCCTCGGGCGGGCTGCGCCACCTGGTGGATGTCGCCCCCTATTTCGCACTGGCCGACACCCTGCTCGGCCCCGACTGGGCTTCGCCCACACGCTTCCGGCTCGGGGCCAGCAGCCTGTTCGATGCCATCCGCGCGGAACTCGGCGGCTCCGCCGCCAGCCCTCCGGCTGACGGGTACTGAAGCCATGGACTCCGCAGCGGGACGAGCGGGCAGAAGGGCGCGCACATGAGCACGCCCCACATCGACGCCGCGCCCGGCGCCTTCGCCGACACCGTCCTGCTGCCCGGCGACCCGCTGCGCGCCCGCCACATCGCCGAGACCCTGTTCGACGAGGCCCGCGAGATCACCGCGGTGCGCGGCATGCTCGGCTTCACCGGTCATTACCGCGGCACGCGGCTGTCGGTGATGGGCAGCGGCATGGGCATCCCCTCGATCTCGATCTACGCCACCGAGCTGGTGCGCCACTACGGCGTGCGCCGGCTGCTGCGCGTCGGCACCTGCGGCGCGCTGCAAGCGGACCTGGCGCTCGGCGACGTGGTGGTGGCGATCGGTGCCGGCACCGACTCCGCCGTGAACCGGCGGCGTTTCGGCGGCATGGATTTCCCGGCCATCGGCAGTTGGCCCCTGCTGCGGGCGGTGATGCGCGAGGCCGAGGCAACGGGCCGGTCGGTGCGGGCGGGGGCGGTGTTCTCCAGCGACCTGTTCTACGCCCCCGAACCGGATCTCGTCGGCATGCTCGCGCGCATGGGCGTGCTCGCCATCGAGATGGAGGCGGCGGGGCTCTACGGCGTGGCTGCCGCCGAGGGCGCGGAGGCGCTGGCCGTCTGCACGGTGTCCGACCACCTGCTGCGCGGCGAGCAGATGTCGCCCGCCGAACGGCAGACCGGTGTCGACGCCATGCTGCGCCTGGTGCTGGACGCCCTTTCTTCGGCTTGACCTGAATCATTTGCGATTGATTCTCATTGCAGTACGGTGGCTCATCCCTCCACCGGGCCGCCTTCGATGCCTTCACGCCCCATCCTCCCACCCCGCCTGCCGGCCCGACGCGGCCTCGCCGCGGCCATCACCGCCCTGCTGCTGCCCCTGCCCCTCGCCGCCGCTACCGCGGCCAGTGCCGACGCCGGGGCCTGTGACGCCGGCTCGGCACGCTGCCTCGATGCCATCGTAGTCACCGCCAAGGGCTACGCCGACGCCGACCTCGGCACACCGGTGGCGGTCGTCGTCGCCGGCCGCGAGGCCATCGCCGGCCGAGGCCACCGCAACCTCGGTGAACTGCTGCGCGGGCACGCCGGTCTTGCCGTCAACGCCGACAGCGCCCAAGGCCAGAATCCGGTGCTGCGCGGCCTGAAACGGGAAAGCGTGGTGCTGCTCGCCGACGGCATGCGCCTCAACTCGGCCCAACCAGCCGGAGCCATCGCATCCTTCCTCGGCCTGGGCCTTGCCGAACGGGTCGAGGTGGTCAAGGGACCGGCTTCGGTGCTCTACGGCAGTGGCGCGCTGGGCGGCGTGGTCAATGTACTGACGCCGCAGGCAGGTTTCGACGCCCATCTGCCGCGTTCCGAACTGGGCCTGCAAGCCGATGGCGGTGCCCGCGGCGGCGGCGTCTCGGCCCTGCTGCGCCAGCATGGAGAACGCACCGCCGTGGTCGCGGGTGCCGCCCTGCTCGACCAGGACGACTACCGGGCTCCGGGCGGTCGAGTGGCCGACACCGGCTACCGCAGCGAAGCCGCTCTCGGCCAAGTCCGGCATCGCTTCGGAGCGGGACTCGAAGGTCGATTGTCGCTGCAGGCGCAACGCGACCTCGACGTGGCCTACCCCGGTTCGACCCGCCCGCATCCGCACCCGCAGGTGGGCAGCACCACGGTGTACTCGCCCGAACAGCAGCGCCGGCTGGTCGAATTCGGCCTCGCCCACACGCCGGTGGATGGGGGCGGCTGGAGCCTTGATGCTCGGGTCTACCGTCAGGACATGCGCCGCCAGATCTTCGGGCGCATCAACGGGCCACTGGCCGCCGGTGCGCCCCGCGACCTCAGCCAGACCCGCGTGCGTTTCGAAACCACCGGTGCCGATCTGCGTGCCGATCGTTGGATCAACCCGGACCGCCGCCTGCTGTTCGGCGTGCAGCACTGGCGGATGAACGCCAGCCCCGACCGTCTGGTCGCCGCTCCACCCACCTTCGCGCTGCGGCCGAACCCGCCTTTCGTCGATGGCCGCGTCAGCTCCACCGGCCTGTTCGTGCAGGACGACTGGCAGACGGAACGCCTGCACCTGCTGAGCGGTCTGCGCTGGGACCGCGTCGAGGGCCGCGCCGCGGCCGTCGCCGGCGGGCGCCCGGGGCAATCGCTCGAGCGGCGCGACAGCGCGTTCTCGGGCAGCCTGGGTGCCGTGCTGCCCCTGCATGCCGGTTTCCATCCCTATGCCAGCCTGTCGCGCGGTTTCCGGGCCGGCGAGATGCGCGAACGCTTCGAGGCATCGCCGCGTACCGACGGGTTCTTCCACTTCGGCAACCCGCAGATCCGCCCGGAGCTCTCGACCCAGTTCGAACTCGGCGCGAAGGGCGAACACGGCGGCACCGAGTACCGCGTGGCCGTGTACCGCAACCGGATCAGCGACCACATCACCGGCCGCGATGTCTCCGGCCCTCCCGGCAGCAACGGTTGCCCCGCCGCCCAGGCCAACGCCTGCAAGGAGACGGTCAACCTGGGGCGGGTGCGCATCAACGGTCTCGAGCTGAGCCTGCGCCACCGGGTCGCCGAGGGGCATTGGCTGGGACTGGAGGCGAGCCGTCTGCGCGGCACCAACCGCGATCTCGACGAACCCTTGTTCCAGATGCCGGCCGATGAACTCACCCTGGGTTGGGATGGTGTGCTGGGCCATGTCCTCGGTGGTCGCTTGGACGGCGAACTGCGTTGGCGCGCGGTGCGTCGCCAGGATCGGGTCGCCACGGTGTTCTCGCGCGGCACCGAAGACCCGACCGCCGGCTTCACCACCGGTGACTTCGGCCTGTCCTGGTCCCGCGACGGCCACCGCCTGCGCCTCGTGCTGGAAAACCTCGCCGACAAGGCCTACCACGAGCACCTCACCGAGGGTCTTGCCGGTGCCGAACCGGCCGCCCCCGGGCGCAATCTCCGCCTGAGCTGGCTCGGCCGTTTCTGACCCCGGATACCGCCCGCCATGGACCGTCGCCGTTTCCTGAAGGCCACCACCCTCGCCATTGGAACCCTCGCCCTGCCGATACCGGCACGCGCAAGCGGGGAGCGCGTGCTGCGCCTCGCCGGACCTTGGGCTTCGGTCTCCTATCCGCTGCTGTGGATGGCGTCGCGGCCGGGGTTTTCCGGGCTGGCGGCCCGCATCGAGTTTCTGCCCTGGCGCGACCCGGATGAACTGAGGCTCATCGCCATCGAGGGCCGCGCCGACTTCATCGCCCTGCCCAGCAATGTCGCCGCCAACCTGCACAACCGCGGCGTGGCACTCCAGCTGCAATCCATCAGCGCCTGGGGCCTGCTCTACCTCGTGTCGCACCAGGCACGCATCGACCGCCTCGCCGGGCTCGGCAAAGCCGAACTCGGCCTGCCCTTCCGCGGTGACATGCCGGAGATCGTGCTGGAACGAATCGCCAGTGCCGAAGGCTTGGACCTCCGCCGCGACCTGCGCCTGCGCTACCTCGCCACACCCCTCGACGCGATCCAGTTGCTGCTGACGCGCCGGATCGACCACGCCCTGTTGTCCGAACCGGCGGCTTCGATGGCGCTGGCGAGAAGCCGGACGGCATCGACCTCGTCGATCGCGCCACCCCTGCACCGCGCCCTCGACCTGCAGCAGGCCTGGGCCGATGCCGGACTCGGACCGGCGCGACTGCCGCAGGCCGGTGTCGCAGCACTCGGCGCAAGTCGTCACGACGAAGGCCTCCGCGCCGCCTTCGCCGAGGCCCATGCCCGGGCACTGGCCGAATGCTTCGCCGATCCGGCGGCCTGCGGTGCCCTGGTTGCCGAACGCAGCGGGCGACTGGACCCGGCCGCCGTGGCCGATTCGCTGGCCCACAGCCGGCTCTCGATCGTACCGGCCCGCCTTGCCCGTCAGGAACTGGAAGCCTTCCTGCGACACCTGCTGGCACGTCGGCCCGGTCTCGTCGGCGGACGCCTCCCGGCGGACGATTTCTACGCCGGCTGACCATGCTGCAACGCCTGCTCGCGGCATGGATCGCCTGGTTGTGGAGCGGGTGCAGCGCGGCAGCCGGCCTCGCCCTGCTGCTGGCGGCCTGGCAGATCGGTGCCGAAGCGCTCGGCCCCCTGCTGCTGCCCACGCCACTTGAAACCTTCGGCCGGATCGCCGGGTTGATGGCCGAAGGTGCGCTCTGGCCGGAACTCGCCAACACCACTCGCCGCGTGCTGTCCGGCTTCAGCCTTGCCATCGGCATCGGCGTGGTGCTGGGTGTGGCGGCCGGGCTGTCACCCGCCGGCGCATTGCTCGCCCGACCGCTGATCACCGTGCTGCTCGGCATGCCGCCCATCGCCTGGCTGGTTCTCGCCCTGCTCTGGCTTGGCAGTGGCGATGGCACGACGGTTTTCACCATCACCGTGGCCGCGCTGCCCGTGGTGTTCGGTGCCGCCTTGCAGGGCGTGCGCACGATGGATGCGCCGCTTTCGTCGATGGCCCGTGCATTCGGCCTGCCCTGGCATCTGCGCGTGCTCGACGTGGGCCTGCCGCATCTGTTCGCCTGGCTGTTCCCGGCGGCCATCACCGCACTCGGCACCTGCTGGAAAGTCGCCGTCATGGCCGAATTGCTCGCCAGCAGCGACGGCATCGGCGCGGCGTTGGCGGATGCACGTTCGCAACTCGACACCACCGCCGCGCTCGCCTGGGTGGTGTGCGTCCTGCTGGCCCTGCTGCTCATCGAATACGGGCTGCTCGAACCGGTCAAACGCGAAGTCGAACGCTGGCGGGAGCCGGCTCGATGAGCCTGTTGCGCATCGACGGCTTTGGTCATCGCTACGGCATGCGCCGCGCGCTCTGGCCGCTCGACCTGCATCTCGCGGCCGGGGAGTCGGTGGCGGTGCTCGGCCCGTCGGGTTGTGGCAAATCGACCCTTCTGCAAGCGGCGGCGGGCCTGCTGGACGTGGCCGAGGGGCGCATCACCCGCGATGCGGAACGCCTCGGCATCATGTTCCAACAACCGTGCCTGCTGCCCTGGCGGAACGCCCTCGACAACATCGCGCTGGGGCTCAAGGCCCGCGGCCTCGGCCGGCAGGAACGCCATGCTCGGGCCGCTGCGATGGCCGGTCGCATGGGCTTCAAGCCGGATGACTTGGCGCTGTATCCGGCCAGCCTGTCAGGCGGCATGCAAAGCCGCGTCGCCTTGGCTCGTGCGCTGGCGATCGAACCGGATCTCATGCTGCTCGATGAACCCTTCGCCGCGCTCGACATCGGCCTACGACACGAACTGGAGCAACTGTTGCTCGACGAGCGCGCCCGGCTCGGCTGTGGCCTGCTGATGATCACCCACGACCCGCGCGAAGCCTTGCGGCTGGCCGACCGCTTGCTGGTACTGGGCGAACAGCCCGGCCGCTGCCTGCTGGAACTGGTACCGGCACACCCCGCCGCTCTGCGCAGTGAACGCGACGTGCTGGCGCTGGACGCCCAACTGCGGGCGATGCCTGCGGTGCGTGCCGCCTTCGGTCTGCCGGCCCTGCCGGTGAACGCGGGCGATGAACCCGCAGCCACCGCCCCGGCCATCGCCGTGCAGACCTTCGCCGCACCGGCCGCGGAGCGCCACGAATGCTGAGTCGCGCCAGCGTCGGACTGCGCCGCCACCCGGTGTGGCAATGCGGCTTCCGGCCGTTCTTCCTGGTCACCGCCGCCAGCGCCGCCGTGCTGGTGCCGGCATGGCTCGCCATGCTTGCCGGCCTGTTGCCCATGCCCGTGTTTCCCGGCGGCCCGGTGGCCTGGCACGTCCATGAACTGGTGATGGGCTTCGGCCTCGCCTCGGTGTTGGGATTCAGCCTCACCGCCGTGCCGGAATTCACCGGAACACCGGCGTTCCGTCGTCGCCTCACGATCGGGCTGTTCAGCCTTTGGCTGCTGTCGCGCCTGCTGGTTCTCCTGTTGCCATGGACAGGGCCGTGGCCGCTGGCGGTGGCGCAGTCGGCGCTCTGCCTCGGGTTGCTGGCCGCGATCGCACCGCCGATGTGGCACGACCCCACTCGCCGCCACCGCGAACTGGGCTGGGGGTTCGTGGTTCTCCTGCTCGCCGCTGCGGCGGTCAGTCTCGATCTCGCTTTGGGTGGGAGGCTGCTCGGCACCCCTATCGATGGCCTGCGCTTGGTGCTCCATCTGATGCTCCTGCTGATCGTGCTGACCCTGGCCCGCATCTCGATGCGCGTCGTGAACCGCCATCTGGCGGAAGCGGGCGCCGAACCCGACTACCTGGCTCGTCCGCCGCGCCGGCAGATCGCCGCCCTGCTGATACTGCTGCACGCGCTCGCCGTTCTGGTCGGCCTGCAAGGGGCGGCGGGGTGGCTGGCGCTGGGTGCCGGGCTTGCCTGTCTCGGCCTTCTCTCGGACTGGCCGCACACCCGGGTACTGCTGCGCCGCTGGGTTGCCCTGCTCTACGCGCTGCCCTGGCTGCTCGGTGCCGGTTACTTGCTGGACGGTGCCGCACGGCTCGGCGCACCCTTGCCGCCCAGTGCCGGCGAGCACCTGCTGGCCGTCGGCGCGCTGGGGCTTGCCGTGTTCGCCGTGCTCTGCATCGCCGGCAGGACACACGCGGGACTGGGGCTGGACGAGCGCCGCTGGTTGCCGTTCGCGGCCGGGCTCCTGGTGGGCGCTGCCCTCCTGCGGACACTGGCAGGCCTGGCCGGCTTTCCGACCCTGCCCCTGTGGTGGGTCGCGGGCCTGCTCTGGACCGCGGCCTTCGGGTTGTGGTTGCTGCGCATCGGGCCGGATCTCGCGCGCCGTCGGAACGACGGCGGCTGGGGCTGCGCCGGCCCGATGAACAAAGACTGACTCAGGTCAAGACCCGGTACCGGCGAGCGGCGTAGCGTGCGCTGGATCTCGGCCACAGCCGGAACCGCCTGCCATGCACATCGATGAACTGGTGAAGGCCATCGGGCGTGCGCCGGACCGCCTCCCGGACGCACCCGTGCTCGACACCGTACTGGCCGCACTGGACGAGCACGCCATCGTCACCATCACCGACCGCGACGGCTGCATCCTCTACGTCAACCGCAGCTTCTGCGAGCGCTCCAGGTACAGCCGCGAAGAACTGCTGGGCCAGAACCACCGCCTGCTCAACTCCGGGCACCACCCGAGGGCCTTCTTCGAGATTCTGTGGTCGACGATCAGCAGCGGCCGCACCTGGCGCGGCGCGCTGTGCAACCGGGCCAAGGACGACAGCCTGTACTGGGCGCAGTCCACCATCGTGCCGATCCTCGGTGACGATGGTCGACCCGCGCTTTACGTCGCCCTGCGCACCGACATCACCGCACTCAAGGCGGCCGAGAACGCACTCGCCGCCAGCGAGCAGCGTTTCCGCAACCTGTTCGAACAGGACACCGACGCCCTCCTGCTGCTCGATCTGGAGCGTGCGCGTTTCGTCGAAGCCAACGCGGCGGCGGTGCGCATGCTGCGGCTGGACGGGGCCGAGGCCATCGCCGGCTGCGGCCCGGAAGCGTTCTCGCCGCCACTGCAACCCGATGGCCGTCCCTCGGCGGAGAAGATCGCCGAGGTGATCGAGACGGTGCAGCGCGAGGGCAGCCTGCGATTCGAATGGTGGCACTGCAGTGCCCGCCGCGACGCCTTCCCGGTGGAGGTGGTGCTGACCGTGCTGAAACGCGATGCCGGTGGCCTCGCCCTGGTGACCTGGCACGATCTCGGCGAGCGCAAGCGTGCCGAAGCCTGGCAGGCGCACTACACCGCGATCCTCAAGGATCTGGCCGCCGACCTGCCCACCGACGCTTTGATCGAGCAGATCCTCGAATTCGCCCGCCAGCAATCGCCGGGCCTGTGCCTGGTGCTCGACAGCAACACGAGCACCGACCGGCGGGTGGCCTGCGCCTTGCCGATCCGGCACGCCGCCGACAGTCAGGCACTGGGCATCCTGAGTGCCTACCTCGACCGCGAGGGCCCACTCTCGGTCGACGAGCGGGCGGTGCTGGAGCGCTGCCACGACCTGCTGGCCCTGGTCATCACGCGCCACCGGACCCGCGAGTAGGCGGCGCAATATCGCCCAGGGCTGGCATTTCGCGCGGGCCCTGTCCGCCGAGGACTTCGTTCGCGACTGGCTGCGGAACGGCCGCTGAGGGGCGGGTCAGACGGCGATCACGAGCTCGGAGTAGCCCGCAAGCCTCGAATCCGCCGTCACCAAGCGCAGCGGCTCGGTGAGCGCCTGGGCCACGAGAAGCCGATCGAAGGGATCGGCATGGAGGGGCGGGAGCCGAGCGACGCGCCCCGCGTGAGCGGCGGTGATGGGCAGTGCGATGAAGCCGGCGGCTTCGACCGCGTCCGCGAAAACCTCGGGGCCTGGCGAGATTTTGCCGAGCGAATGCTTGATGGCGATCTCCCACACCGAAGCCGCGGAGACGTAGGCTGCCTCGGCCTCCATGAGGATCTTCTTCGCCTGCGGGGAAAGCCGAGGGTCCGCCGTAATGGCCCAGAGGGCAATGTGCGTGTCGAGCAGGAGCCGCATCAGGCCCGCCCCTCGAAGGTGGCCAGGACATCCTCGGGCAGCGGCGCGTCGAAATCGTCGGCAACCGTGAACTTCCCCTTCATCAGGCCGAGCTTGAGGCGCTTGCCACGACCCAGGGGATCGAGACGAACCAGCGGCTTCCCCGCCCTCGCGATGACGACGTCGGCCCCATTCAGGGCTTCATCGACCAGTTTCGACAGGTGCGTCTTGGCTTCGTGGATGTTGACGGTGGTCATGCGCGGGGAGGGGCGAGAGGTGGACTAGGTCTAGTCTAGTCAACACGGGCCGCGCGTCAATCGTCGGCGCGCGACGCGCAGCCCGGGACACGGCGACGATCCGCCATCCGTCTGACCTCGGTCAAGGTGCACAACTGTGCAGCAATTCAGACTGCACACACGTACAGTAATTCTCCCTGCCGCCCGACGCGGCCCGACCGATGGATCCGCCCCCGACATGAACGCGACCGCCTTCGACCATGCCGCCCTGCTCGCCTCCAGCCAGGGCCGGCTCTTTCCCGGCGGCGGCCGCCTGCCGGCTCCACCGATGCTCATGTTCGACCGCATCCCGCACATTGCGGCCGAGGGCGGGCGGCATGGCCAGGGCGTGGTGGAGGCCGAGTTCGACATCCGCCCCGACCTCTGGTTCTTCGGCTGCCATTTCGAGGGCGACCCGGTGATGCCCGGCTGCCTCGGCCTCGACGCCATGTGGCAGCTCGCCGGCTTTTACCTCACCTGGCTCGGCCTGCCCGGCCGCGGCCGCGCGCTCGGCGTGGGTGAGGTGAAGTTCGCCGGGCAGGTGCTGCCCGAGGCGCGCCTGGTGCGCTACGTCGTCGACATCAAGCGGGTGCTGAAGCGCCGCCTGAACCTGGTGATCGCCGACGCCGTGATGTTGGTCGACGGCCGCGAGATCTACACCGCGCAGGACCTGCGGGTGGCCCTGTTCACCGACACCCGGGGCTTCTGAGCATGCGCCGCGTGGTCGTCACCGGGGCCGGGATCGTCAGCTGCCTCGGCAACACGCTGGACGAGGTGAGCGAATCGCTGCGGCTGGGGCGCAGCGGCATCCGCGCCTTCCCGGAATTCGCCGAGATGGGCCTGCGCAGCCAGATCGCCGGCGTGGTCGCCGCCGATCCCGAGGGCCGCATCGACCGCCGCCTGCGCCGCTTCATGGGCGATGCCGCGGTACATGCCTACCTCGCGCTCGGCGACGCCATCGCCCAGGCCGGCCTGCCGGAATCCCTGGTGTCCTCGCCGCGCACCGGCCTGATCATGGGCTCCGGCGGCGGCTCGCCCTTCCACCAGATCGAGGCGGCCGACACCCTGCGCAGCCGCGGCGTGCGCCGCATCGGGCCCTACCAGGTGACGCGAACGATGGGCTCCACCGTCTCCGCCTGCCTGTCCACCGCCTTCCGCATCAAGGGCCTGAACTACTCGATCAGCTCGGCCTGCGCGACCTCTGCGCACTGCATCGGCGTCGCCGCGCAGCAGATCGCCTGGGGCCTGCAGGATCTGGTGTTCGCCGGCGGCGGCGAGGAACTGGGCTGGGGCATGACCAGCCTGTTCGACGGCATGGGGGCGCTCAGCACCGCCCGCAACGACACGCCGGAAACCGCCTCGCGGGCCTTCGACCAGGGCCGCGACGGCTTCGTCATCGCCGGCGGCGGCGGTGCCCTGGTGCTGGAAGCGCTGGAGCACGCGCAGGCGCGCGATGCCCCCATCCTCGCCGAGCTGGTCGGCTTCGGCGCGAGCTCCGACGGCGAGGACATGGTGGCCCCCTCCGGCGAGGGCGCGATCGCCTGCATGCGCCAGGCCATCGCCGGCCTCGACGGCCCGGTCGACTACCTCAACGCCCACGGCACCTCGACGCCGCTCGGCGACGCCATCGAGCTCCAGGCCCTGCGCACGGTGTTCGGCACGGCGGTGCCGGCGTTTTCGTCCACCAAGTCGCTGAGCGGCCACCCGCTGGGCGCGGCCGGCGTGCACGAGGTCATCTACTGCCTGCTGATGCTGCGCGACGGCTTCATCGCCGGCTCGGCCAATATCGAGGCCCCGGCCCCCGAGGCCGAGGGACTGCCGCTGCTCACCACCTCGCGCAAGGCCGCGCTGCGCACGGTGATGTCGAACAGCTTCGGCTTCGGTGGCACCAATGCCGCGCTGGTGTTCCGCGCCTGGATTTGAAGGCATCCCCGGCCGACCTTCCCCGGGATCAACGCGGTACCGATGCACACGTCGCGACCGGCTGCGGGCTTGACCCGCATCAAGGCGATGCCCATCGGCAGCGCGCAAGCTGCGCAGGCACGCCCGACCTGCCGCATCCACCGGACCACCGAACGACCGCACCGTCATCAAGGGGAGCGCCATGGACATCATGATCGCGTACGACCATTCCCGGAACGCCCGCATCGCACTCGACGAGGTCCGCCGCCTGTTCGAGGCGACCCGCCCGACCCTCACCCTGATCTCGGTCATCGAGGAACCGGGCAGCGCCACCGATGCCGGCGGCGAATTGTTCTCTGCCCAGTACCAGAACCAGAAAGCCGGCACCGAAGCCGCGGCCGCCGAATTGGCCGCCGCCGGATTCAAGACCAAGGTGCTGATGGCGCAGGGCGATGCACGCAAGATGATCCTGCGCGCCACGCAGGAGCGGCGCCCCGACCTGCTGGTCTTGGCGCGCCATTCGCACAAGCCCGACGGCAACTTCCTCTCGCGCCCGCTCGACGCGATGGTCGAGGAATTCAACCACATGACCTTCGGTTCGGTCAGTGCCTTCCTGGCTCGTCGGGCACAGGTACCGCTGCTGATTATTCCGACTCACGTTGACGAATGAATGCCACGCCGGCGATGCCGGCGTATTGCCGAGGTATCCCATGCAAGTCAGTGACCTGTTCCGCTTCCGCAATGCTGAAATCAAGGCCTTGCACCTGACCTGGATCGCGTTCTTCATCACCTTCTACGTCTGGTTCAACATGGCGCCGCTGGCGGCGTCGATGCTGGCCGCGGAGGATTGGTTGACGCGCGAGGACATCCAGATCTTCATGATCGCCAACGTCGCACTGACGATCGTGGCGCGGGTCTTCGTCGGCATGGCCCTGGATCGATTCGGACCACGCCGGGTGTTCGCGGTGCTGCTGGTGGTGATGGCGATCCCGACCTTCGTCTTCGCCTTCGGTGAAAGCCGGGACGTACTGTTCATGTCGCGCCTCGTCATCTCCTGTGTCGGCGCCTCGTTCGTGATCGGCATCCACATGACCTCGCTGTGGTTCAAGCCTCGCGACGTCGGCTTTGCCGAAGGCTTCTACGCCGGCTGGGGCAACTTCGGCTCCGCCGCGGCGGCAATGACGATCCCCACCGTCGCGCTGCATCTCTTTGGTGGCGAAGACGGCTGGCGCTGGGCCATCGCCACCTCGGGCGCGATCATGGCGCTCTACGGCATCTTCTACTGGTTCGCGATCACCGACGGCCCCAAGCCAGGCACCCAACGCAAGCCGCGCAAGGCCTCGGCACTCGAAGTGTCTTCGTGGAGCGACATGCTGCTGCTGATCGTGTTCACGATCCCGCTCTACGGCGTGCTCGCCCTGCTGGTCTACCGCATCGAGGCATCCCAGTTCATCGGCTCGGACACCGCGCTGGTGCTGTACGTCGCGATCGTCGCGATCATCGTTTATCAGATCGTGCAGATCCTGCGTGTCAACGTGCCGATCCTGCGCCGTGGCGTGCCGGCCGACGATCGCTACCCGTACAAGTCGGCGGCAGCGCTCAACGTCACCTACTGGGCCAATTTCGGCGCCGAAATCGCCGTGGTCTCCATGCTGCCACTGTTCTTCCTCGACACCTGGGGCCTGACACCGGTGCAGGCCGGCCTGATCGCTTCGACCTTCGCATTCGTCAACCTGTTCGCACGGCCGATGGGCGGGCTGGTCTCGGACCGCTTCGGCAACCGCCGCTTCGTGATGATGGCCTACATGTCCGGCATCGGCATCGGGGCTGTGTTGATGGGCTTGCTCGATAGCTCATGGCCGCTGGTGATCGCGATCGCCTTCACGATCTTCTTCTCGGTTTTCGTACAAGGTGCCGAAGGCGCCACGTTCGGCATCATCCCCTCGGTCAAGCGGCGGCTCACCGGGCAGATCTCGGGCATGGCCGGCGCTTACGGCAACGCTGGTGCCGTGTTCTACCTGTTCATCCTGATGTACGTCACGCCGCAGCAGTTCTTCTTCGTCATCGCGGCCGGTGCCTTCATCAGCTGGCTGGTGTGCTACTTCTGGCTCAAGGAGCCCGAGGGCAGCTTCGCCGACGAGTACACCCTGTCGTCGGTCGACCACGAGATCGCCCGCGAGATCGAGCAGAAGAGCGCGGTCCGGACCGAACTGGCGCGGCTGTTCCCCGGCAAGATCGACCTGAACGAACGGGGCGATGGCTTCCAGCTCACCGCACGCTTCAAGGACCTGGGCGAACTGCGCGAGACGGTCGCGCGCCTCGGCAAGCTGGAAGCGTCCGAGGTGGCCGGCGGTTCCAAGCCGTAGCCGGCCCAGGGCGGCGTGGCGAACCAGGCAGCAGGCGCACATCAGCCCGTCGGCGAGGTGGTCGTGGTCAGGAAAGCGGTCAGGAGCAGGATCAGAGCCACCAGCACGATCTCGGTCAAGATGCTGGCGCGCAGCCGCTGCCGTGCGCGCGGGGCGTTGGCCGCAAAAGCCGGCACCAGGTGCCAGCGGTTGAGCGCAGCCAAGCCCAACAGCAGCAGCAGCGCGGCGAGCTTGAGCAACAAGACTTGCCCATAAGCGCTGTGCAGCAGAGGCGACCAACCCTCCAGCAAGCGCCAGGCCAGCCACAGTCCCGCCGCGATCAAGGCGGCCACCGCGGCTGAAGCCAGCCGACCAAAGCGCAGCAGCGCGCGGGCCGCCGACTCGCTCAGCTGCGACGGCCCGCTGATGCGGTACAAGGGCAGCAAGGCGCCGACCCAGAACGCCAGCGCGCCCAGGTGCAACAGCAGCAAGCTGGCCAGCAGCAGGCGCGGCGCGCCGGTGCTGTGCCCGACTTGCGTGAAGGACAGTAGCACCAGCACCGCACCCAGGAGGCTCGCCGCCGCAGCGAGCCCAGGCCAGCGCCCCGACACGCCCCAGGCACCCAACAACAGCAGCAACCCGCTTGCGGCGAACAGGATGCGCCGGCCCGCTGCGCCGTCGAACACCAGCGCGAGCAAGCTGGGGTCGAAGGCCGCTGCCCAAGTGCCCCCACCCAGGAAGCCGGCCTGCAAAGGCCACTGCAGCAGCAGCAGGACCAGCGCCAAGCCGGCGGCGGCGGGCACCAGCGTGCGCAGGCCGGTAGCTCGGTCCAGCGCGGGATTGCCGCCGAAAACCAGGCCAAACCACACTCCGCCCACGGCGATCAGGGCACTGGCGTAGAAGGCCGCCGCCGCCAGCACGCGCAGCCAGACCCAGCCGTCGGTCTGCGCAAGCAGTTCCAGCAGGGGTTGCAGCGGTGGCGGCTGCGGTGTCATGCCGGAAGCCGTATCAAGAGGGGGGGACCGTTTCAGCGCACCGTGAAATGGATTTCATCGACCATGACATGTCCGTCGGACGCCAGGCCGCGCCAGCGCACCGTGTAGTTGCCGGGCCCCAACGGGGTGGCCGGGCGGGTCTCGAAGCGGGTCAGCGCGTCGCGGCCCGGGCTTGGGTTCAAGGGCACCACACCCTGCGGCCCGATCACTTCGAACAGCGTCAGCCGCATCGGGTGATCGAACCAGACCGCGATCCGGTCCGGGCTGCCGTCGACGGTGCTGCCATGCGCGGGCAGCGAGCCTTCCGGTTGGGCATGGGCCAGTAGATGGGGTGTCGCCAGCAGCAGGTACAGCGCCAGCGCCATGCGGGGGATGCATCTCAGGCAAGGCATGGTCAGGATTCCTTGGTTTTCCGGATCTGCGTGATCACGAAGTCGTTGCCTTGCCGTTCGACCAGGAACTGAACCCGGTCGCCGACTTGGAGGCCGGCTGCCATCGCCGGATCCTTGAACTTGAAGCTCATGGTCATCGGGCCCATGCCGATGGCCTTGATCTCGCCGTGCCTGAGAACGACCGTGCCTTGGACGGGATCGATACGGCGCACTTCACCGTCGGCCAGTTCCAGTGTGCTTGATGTGGCCGGCGGATCAGCGTCGTGCCGGTGTTGGGCGGAGGACGGGGTGGCGACGACTGCCAGGACCAGCAGGGTGCCGGAGGCAAGGGCAAGGCGGAGCTTCATGGAGGGGATCCTCGTGCGGGTGGAAAGTCGGGGGAGGCGCGTTCTGACAAAAGCAGTGCAGCGGTGGATAGCCTATCGCGCGCCAGGCGTCGCTCCAGCACCAGCAGATACATCGCCGGGATCACGATCAGGGTGAGAATGGCGGAGCTGGCCATGCCGCCGAACATCGGTGCGGCGATGCGGTGCATGATCTCGCTGCCGGGGCCGGTGCTCCACATCGGCGGGCCAAGCGCGGCAAGGGTGGTCACCACGGTGATGGCCACGGGCCGCACCCGCTCGACCGCGCCATAGACCACCGTGGCGCGCAGCTCGGCCGTGGTCGGCAGCCGGCCCTCGCCCCGGCATTTCGCCTGCATGTCCTTCCAGGCGGTGTCGATGAAGACCAGCATCACCACGCCGGTTCCGGTCGCCACGCCGGCCAAGGCGATGAAGCCGACCATGACGGCCACGCTCAGGTGGTAGTCGAGCGCCCACAGCAGCCACACGCCGCCGACCAGCGAGAACGGCACCGACAGCATCACCAGGATGGTTTCGGTCATCCGTGACAGTGCCAGGTACAGCAGCACGAAGATGATCGCCAGCGTCAGCGGCACGATCAGCGTGAGCCTGTCGACCGCGCGCTCCAGGTACTCGTACTGCCCGCTCCAGGTCACGAACATGCCCGGCGGGAAGTCGATATTGTCGTTGACGACACGCCGCGCCTCGCGAACGAATCCGCCGATGTCGCGTTCGCGGATGTCGACGTAGATGTAGGCCGCCAGGAGGCCGTTCTCGGTGCGGATCACCGGTGCGCCCTGCACGACGTTCACCTCGGCCACCTGGCCGAGTGGAATCGTGGCCGCTGCAAGCCCGGGTGTGGCGGGCAGGTCGATCAGCACCTCGCGTGCGATCGCCTCCGGGGTGGAGCGTGCATCGCGTGGGTAGCGCACGATCACGCCGAAGCGCGCGCGGTCTTCGATGATGGTGGTGACCACTTCACCACCGAGCGCGATCGACACCACATCCATCAGGTCGCCCACCGCCAGACCATGGCGTGCGAGTTGTTCGCGGTCCGGTTCGATGTCGAGATAGAAGCCGCCGGTGATGCGTTCGGCGAAAACGCTCGAGGCACCGGGCACATTGCGCACCACGGTCTCGATCTGGCGCGCCACCTTCTCCATGTCCACGAGGTTGGCACCGAACACCTTGATGCCGACCGGGGTGCGGATGCCGGTGGCCAGCATGTCGATACGGGCGCGGATCGGCATGGTCCAGCTGTTGGCGACACCGGGAAACCGCAATGCCTCATCCATCTCGGCGATCAGTTTGTCGATGTCCATCCCGGGCCGCCATTGGTCCTCCGGCTTCAGGTTGATCACCGTCTCGAACATCTCCAGCGGTGCCGGATCGGTGGCGGTGGCGGCGCGTCCGGCCTTGCCGATCACCGAATCCACTTCCGGGAAGCTCTTGATGATCCGGTTTTGCGTCTGCAGCATTTCGGCGGCCTCGGTCACCGACATGCCGGGCAGGGAGGTGGGCATGAAGAAGATCGAACCCTCGTTCAGGGTCGGCATGAACTCGCTGCCCAGCCGGCTGGCTGGCCAGATCGATGCCACCGTGACCAGCATCGCCAGTGCGATCGTCAGCCAGCGCCACTGCAGCACCGTGTCGACCACCGGCCGATAGGCCGCGATCAGCAGGCGCGAAACCGGGTGCTCGCGCTCCGGCAGGATGTGGCCGCGGATCAACCACACCATCAGCAGCGGCAGCAGCGTCACCGACAGCAGGGCACCGCCCAGTACCGCGAAAGTATTGGTGTAGGCGAGTGGCGAGAACAGGCGTCCTTCCTCGGCCTCCAGCGTGAATACCGGCAGGAAGCTGACCGCGGTGATCAAGAGCGAGAAGAACAGCGCTGGGCCGACCTCGCGGCAACCATCGATGAGTGCTTCGATCCGCGCCGGATCGCTCGATGGGTCCGGGCGTCGCTCCAGCTTCTTGTGCGCGTTCTCGACCATCACCGCAGCGGAGTCGATCAACGACCCGATCGCGATCGCGATGCCCCCCAGGCTCATGATGTTCGAGTTGATGCCGAGCAGGTACATGCAGATGAACGAGAACAGCACCGCCAGCGGCA
>Ga0208491_10008_pt1 | contig 114112 bp, 95 predicted proteins | sample SubbioCSW11_NovA_FD_184819 | JGI IMG/M metagenome (GOLD analysis project Ga0208491, IMG submission 184819) | Serpentinite rock and fluid subsurface biosphere microbial communities from McLaughlin Reserve, California, USA - CR11_CSW11_NovA (SPAdes) | ecosystem: Environmental > Terrestrial > Deep...
CGGCACAAGACCGGGTCATGATCTGCGGCAGCCCCGAGATGCTGCGCGACCTCAAGCGCATGATGGAAGAGCGCCAGTTCGTGGAAGGAAACACCAGCACGCCCGGCGACTACGTGATCGAGCGTGCCTTCGTTGAAAGTTGAGCGCTGGTGCGCTATCCTCAACACTTATGACCACTTTTTTTGACGCCTTGGTGCAACACCCGCGCCGCTGGCTGCTGCTGCTGGCGCTGGTGTGCGTGGGTATGTTTGGCTACGGCCTGTACCTGCAACACGTAGTGGGCTTGCAGCCGTGCCCTATGTGCGTGGTGCAGCGCTACGCCTTGCTCGGTGTCATGCTGCTGGCGCTGCTCACCGCCGCTTTTCCGCAGCGCGGCGTGCATCTGGCGGGTTCGGTGGCGATCGTGCTCATGGCGGGTTTTGGTGCCTTCACCGCCGCCCGGCAGAGCTGGTTGCAGTGGTATCCGCCCGAGTTCGTGACCTGCGGGCGCGATTTTTACGGCATGATTGCCAGCTTCCCGCTCGAGCGCGTGATCCCCATGCTGTTCAGTGGCAGCGGCGACTGCGCCAAGGTGGACTGGATCTTTCTGGGCCTGACCATCGCCAACTGGTCGTTTCTGGTTTTCACCGGCATGGCGCTGCTGGCATTGGCGCTGTTCGTGGCCTTGCTGCGCCGGCGCGCTCGATAGCCCAGCTTTTTTCACCGTTTTGTCATGCGGGCCGCCCACAATCAAGGCCTTGATTTGATTGAGGGGCGGTTTGGATCATGCGCACGCACTCCGATTCCGATTTGCTCTCCGGGCATGGGCAAATTTGCAGCATCCGTGAACTGATCGACAGCGCGGCGCTGCAGGTTCATTTTCAGCCCGTCGTCGATTTGGCCGGGGTTTCGGTCTATGCCCACGAAGCCTTGGCGCGGCCACCCCACGGCAGCCCGTGGATCGGCCCACTCGAGCTGCTGGCTTCGGCCCAAAGTGAAAACCAGACGCTCGAGTTCGAGCTCGAATGCCTGTTTCGGGCCCTGTGGTATTGGAGCCGCAGCGCACGCACCGGGCGCTTGTTTCTCAACGTCAGTGCCTCGGTGCTGGTTCAGGCCGCCGAGCGCCAGCAGATCGTGCGCCTGTTCGACCACGCGCAAGCCTTGGGTTTGTCGCTGTCGTCGCTGGTGCTTGAGCTCACCGAGCACGAGCGGGTCACCGACATCGGCGCCATCCTCGGCGTGATCGAGCGCCTGCGGCGCCACGGCGGGGCGCTGGCGCTCGATGATTTTGGCGATGGGCACTCTAGCCTGCGGCTGTGGTCGGAGTTGCACCCCGAATACGTCAAGATCGACAAATACTTTGTGAGCCAAGTCAACCAGCACAGCCACAAGTTGCAAACCGTGCAGGCCCTGAGCCGCTTGGCCGAAACCTTTGGCAGCAAACTGGTGGCCGAAGGGGTTGAAACGGCCGATGAGCTGGAAATTCTGCGCGATCTGGGCCTGTCATACGCCCAGGGCTTTTATCTCGGGCGACCGCAAGCCAGCCCAGCTGCCGCCCCGTTGCCCGACGCCGAGCGGGTGTTGCGCAGCCGCCAGATCAGCGTGTTGCCGTTGCAAAAGCAAGTCAGCAACCGGGGCTTGACGGCGCGCGCCTTGCTGATCGAGGCGCCCACGGTCGGTGCCCAAGCCAGCCACGAGCTGGTGGCCGATATATTCAAGCAACACAAGGGCTTGCATGCGCTGCCCTTGATCGAGGGCGAGCGCCCGGTGGGGCTGATCAGCCGCAAGACCTTGCAGGACCTGTTCCTCCAGATCTTTTTTCGCGACATCTACGGCAACAGGCCCTGCCGCATGCACGCCAACCCCGACCCCCTGCTGGTCGATATCCATACGCCACTCGAAAACCTGACCGAAATCCTGACCTCTGCCGATCAACGCTACCTCACCGAGGGCTTTGTCATCACCGAAGGCGGCTTGTACCGGGGCTTGGGCACCGGGGCCGATTTGGTGCGCATGGTGACCGAGGCGCGCATCGAGGCCGCGCGCCACGCCAACCCGCTCACTTTTTTGCCCGGTAACATCCCGATCACGCTGCACATCCAGCGCCTGCTCGACAACCAGCAAGACTTCATCGCCTGCTACGCCGACCTGAACCAGTTCAAAGCCTTCAACGACCACTACGGCTACTGGCGCGGCGACGCCATGATCCGCTTGCAAGCCGAGTGTCTGCAAGCCGTTTGCGACCCGCGGCGCGATTTCATCGGCCACGTGGGCGGCGACGATTTCGTGCTGCTGCTCCAAAGCCCCGACTGGAAGGAGCGGCTGGAGCGCGCGGTGCAGACCTTCAACGGCAAAGCGGTCAACCTCTTTGACCCGGCCGACCAGATTGCCGGCGGTGTGCGCACCGAAGACCGCAACGGCCAGTTGCGTTTTCACCCCTGCACCACCGTCAGCCTAGGCGTGGTCAAGATCGCACCGGGGCGCTACCGCGACGCGGAGAGCGTGGCCAACGCGGCCGCCAGCGCCAAACACCACGCCAAACAAAACCGCGCGGGGGTGTATCTGCTCGAACAGGCGCCCAAGTTGCAGGCACACGCCAAAGCCGATAATCGCGGTTCTTGAGGCTGGTGGTGCGGCCAAGGTGGGCTCGGTTTTTTTGATCAAAACTTTCCCCTTCGCACAGCCTCAAAGTTGGCAGCCACAGCGATTTGCGTGGCATTGAAAGCGGCGCGCTTTTTTTCGATCGACCTGCAGCGACAATAGCGAGTCGTTTGCTCTACCCACACACCTGCACCCTCATGGACGAAGCCACCCCGGCGCCGAGCGCCAACAAATCGCCCCCCGATTGGGAGCGCAGCACGCTAGAAAAATTGCTTATGGCGACGGTGCGCGAGCAACGCGCAGCGCGCCGCTGGCGGATATTTTTTCGCCTGCTGTGGCTGAGCGTCTTTGTATTCATTGTTGCCATGCTGATGCGCGACTACGCCACACGCGCCACCCTGACGCAGCCGCACACGGCGCTGATCGAGGTGCGCGGCGTGATCGCCTCCGACGCCCCCGCCAATGCGCACGCGGTGGTTGAGTCCTTGCGCGCGGCGTTCGAGGAGCCGACAGCCAAGGGCGTGCTGCTGCTGATCAGCTCGCCGGGCGGTTCGCCGGTGCAAGCGGGCATCATCGCCGACGAAATCCACCGCCTGCGCGCCCTGCACGACAAGCCGGTGCACGCCGTGATTGAGGAAGTGGGTGCCTCCGCAGCCTACTACGTGGCCTCGGCCGCCACGGCCATCCACGTGGACAAGGCCAGCTTGGTGGGCAGCATCGGGGTGATGATGGACGGCTTTGGTTTTACCGAGCTGATGAACAAGGTCGGGGTCGAGCGGCGCTTGCTCACCGCCGGCGCCAACAAGGGCTTTATGGACCCGTTCAGCCCGCCCAACGAGGCCCAGGTGCAACACACCCAGCAAATGCTCGACGACATTCACCAGCAGTTCATCGACGTGGTGCGCAAGGGCCGCGGCGAGCGCCTGCGCGAAACCCCCGAGACCTTCAGCGGCCTGATCTGGAGCGGCCAGCGCGCGGTCGACAAAGGCCTGGCCGATGGCTTGGGCAGCGTCTCGTCGGTGGCGCGAGACGTCATCGGAGCCGAGTTGATCATCGACTACACCCAGCGCGAAAACGTGGCGCAGCAGTTGGCGCGCCGCTTTGGCTCGGGTGCGGGCGAGGCCGCGGTGCAGACCTTGCGCGACTGGGGCTGGACGCTGCGCTGAGTGCCGCAGCGTGAGTCGGTTGTAAAAAAACATGGATGAAGCGCGTGTACTGATCGCCGGCGCCGGGCTGGCGGGCTTGGGTGCGGCACTGGCGCTGCGCCGTGCAGCCCCGGGCCTGCAGCTCGAGGTGTTGGAGCAGGCCGAGCAGTTCTCGGAAGTGGGGGCGGGCATCCAGCTCGGGCCCAACGCCGTGCGTGTGCTGCGCGACTGGGGGTTGGAAGCCGCCCTGAACGAGGTCGCGGCCTTCCCCACCGATCTGCTGGTGCGCGACGCGGCCAGCGGCGCCAGCCTAGGGCATCTGCCCTTGGCCGAGCGCGCCCAGCGGCTTTATGGCGCGCCCTATGCCACCATCCACCGCGCCGATTTGCACGCCTTGCTGCTGCAGGCGCTGCAGGCCGAAGGGGGCACGGGCATGCACCTGCTGCAGCGCATCGAGGGCGTGCAGCTGCCGCCTGAAGCGGGTGGCCCGCTGGAGCTGCGCACCCAAAGCGGGCAAAGCTGGAGCGCCGCCGCGCTGCTGGGCTGCGACGGCTTGCGCAGCCGCGTGCGCGAGCAGCTGCTGGGCGACGCCACGCCGCGCTTTAGCGGCCACTTGGCATACCGCGGCTTGGTCAAGATGACGCGCCTGCCGCCCGAATTGCGCCAGACCGCCGTGACCGCTTGGCTGGGCCCGCGCATGCACGCCGTACACTACCCAGTGCGCGCGGGCGAGTGGCTCAATGTGGTGGTGGTGGTGCAGGGCGATTTGCCCACCGAGCCCGCCGGCTGGGACCACCCGGCGCAGCCGCAGGCGCTGTGGCAGGCCATGGGTTTGCTGCCGCAGCGCGATTTGCACCGCGTGCTCGAGGCCGTGCCGCTGTGGCGACTGTGGCCCTTGTTTGGCCGCAACCCGGTGGCCGGCGCCCGCGAGATGGCGCGCGGCTCGGTGGCGCTGCTGGGCGATGCGGCGCACCCCATGAAGCCCTACTTGGCCCAAGGCGCCGCCATGGCGCTCGAAGACGCCTGGGTGCTGGGGCGGCTGCTGGGGGCGCAGGGTGGGGCGGCTGCAGCTGCCGATCTGGATTGGCCGCGCTTGCTTGAGCGCTGGGCGCAAGCGCGCTGGCGCCGTTGCGCCTGGGTGCAGGCGCGCTCGCAGCGCAACGGCACCATCTTTCACGCCAGCGGGCCGATGCGCTGGGGCCGCGATGGCGCCATGCGCCTGCTCGGGCCGCGCCTGATCGACGTGCCGCGCCTCTACGCTGGGCCGCCGCTGCCCTGAAACGCATCCTGCGCGGCCGACCGCCGCTTGGGGTTGACCCCGCAGCGGCCTCAAGCCGGGTCGTCGCTGTCACCCTCAGCGCCGTCTTGATGCAGCAGCCGGATGCCCACGCGCGTGATTTCGCCGTCCTCGATCTGGCGCACGCTCAGCTCGGCGGCGCCGAGGTTGGCGTGGTCGCCCTCGACCGGTGGGCGCCCCAGCGCCTCGGCCAGCCAGTCGGCGGCGGTCTGGTTTGGGTCGGCCACGGCGGGCCAGCCGTAAAAGCTGCACAAATCGGCCATGCGCGCACTGCTGGGCACTTCAAAGTCGCCAAACACCTCGCGCGCGCGCACGGTGTCGTCTTCGTCGGGCAGGGCCACGGCGCAACGCCGCGCCACCCAAGGGATGGTCGAGCCCTGCAACAGCAGCGAGGCCATGACCACGATCAGCGCCACGCTGACAAAGATTTCAGCCCCCTGCACCCCAGCCATGACCGGAAAGATCGCCAGCACGATCGGCACCGCGCCGCGCAAACCCACCCACGAGATAAACGCGGTTTCGCGCCAGTCAAAACGCAGCGGCTTGAGCACGATCCAGACCGACAGCGGGCGCGCCAGCAGCATCAGCACGGCCACCACGCCCAGCGCCGGCAGCAGCACATCGAGCGTGTCCGAGGGCGTGACCAGCAAGCCCAAGAGCAAAAACATCGAGGCCTGCGCCAGCCAGGCAAAGCCGTCCATGGCCGACAGCGAGGGCGCCACGCACTGCGTGGCCCGGTTGGCCACCAGCACGCCAAACAGGTAGACCGCCAAAAAGCCCGAGCCCCCGACCCAAGTGGTGAGGGCAAACACGCTCAGGCCCGCCGAAGTGAGCAACAGCGCGCGCACGCCGCCGCTGGGGCGCGCCCACACGGTGAGCCGGCGCAGCAGCAGGGCAAAGGCCCAGCCGGCGCCGATGCCCAGCGCCGCGCCCCAACCAAACTGCAGCGCCAGATCGCGCAGCGGCCACCACCATGCCATGTCGGCCCCAGCGTTTTGGGCATCGAGCAAGACCCAGCCGATCAGGGCCAGCGTGAGGTAAACCGCCATCGGGTCATTGAGGCCGGATTCGATTTCGAGCGTGGCCGCGACCCGTTCGTTGAGCTTCACGCCGCTGGATTTGAGCAGCGCAAACACCGCTGCGGCGTCGGTGGAACCGACGATGGCCCCCAACAGCAGCGCCATCGGCCAGCTCAGGCCAAGCAAAAAATGCGCCGCCACCCCGGTCAAGGCCGCCGTGACCACGACCCCGAGCGTGGCCAGCCACAGCGCCGGTTTGAGCCCGGTGCGAAAGTTGCGGTATTGGGTGCGCAGGCCACCGTCGAGCAAGATCACCGCCAATGCGACGTTGCCGACCCAGAAAGCGAGCTCGAAATCCTTGAACGCCACCCCGCCCGGGCCGTCTTCGCCCAACAACATTCCGGCGATGAGAAACACCACCAAGAACGAGAACCCGAGCCGCACCGAAAACAGCCCTGCCAGCAGGCTGACAAAGACCAACCCGGCAGCGATCAGCAGCGGGATGGCGAGAAAATCGAGTGAGAGCAGCATAACGGCCGTACCTTAGCAGAAATTGCGCCAGGGTTTGGTCCTTTGTCTGCAGCCCAACGACGGCTGGGCACCCGAAAGCCCCCGCCTGTCACACACGGCCCGCACGGCACAGGGTGCGTGCGAGCGCCTAAGGCACGGGCCTTTAGACGCGCCCGCGCCCGCCGGTCTGGATGTACTGCTGCAACTCCATCTCGTGCTGGCCCAGCGTGGTCACCACCGCATGCACGCGCTTGACCACGGCGCGCATGAAGTTATAGACCAGTTGCGGGTGCTGTGTGATCAGCGGCTGGATATCGCCGGCCTTGAAGCACAGCACTGCGGCATTGCCCAGGGCGCGCACCGAGAGGTCGTGAGGAGTCTGGTCGATGAAGCTCAGCTCGCCGACCAAATCGCCTTTTTCCAGCACGTGGACGGTGATTTCGCGCCGGGTCTCGGTTTTTTCGCGCACCAAGCCCAGCCGGCCTTCGGTGACGATGTAAAAGCTGTTGGTCAGGTCGCCCTGATGGAACAGAAAATCTTGGTCTTGCAACCGATGTTCACGCCCGGCGTGGGCGGCTAGGATGGCGGCGCCATCGCGGCCGATGTATTCGCCCAGCGGCGCTTGGTAAATCAGGTTGGCGATGCGTTCGACTTCGCGTTCTTGCATGATGGGCGCTCCTTGAGTTTAGAAAATTAAATGGTTTCGGTGGCAAAGGCCGGGCAGAGCGACTGCTGCGCCGCCTGCAGGTTGCGCTGTGCGCGCTCGCTCAGGCCCATCTGCAGCTCCCACTCGTAGCCACGGATGGCCAGCACATAAACCTCGGGCAGGCGCCCAAAGCAGGTTTGGCAGGTGGCCAAAATCGAGGCGATCGACACCGCGTGCGAGGTGAAGCTGTAGTCGTACTGCGGCTGCCCTGGGTACAGGCGGAAGGGTTCGGCGGCCGGGTCGAGCGTGGCGTCGACGAACAACACGCGCTGCTTGCGGCTGATGAGCTCGGCGTCTTCGATCTGCAGCTGGTAGTTGCGCTGCAGCTCGGCCTGCGGGCACAGGCCGTTTTGCTCCAGCCAGTCGATGAAGGCCCAGCCCAAGCCGTCGTCTTGGCGCCCGTCGTTGCCGATGCCCAAAATGAGCGCGTCGGGGCGGTCGAAGTCGGCCAGAGTGACCAGCGCTTCAGCGGGTGCGTTCATCGACCACCCTCCCTTGGGCATCGATCACGCTCACGTGCAGCGGCATTTTGCCCAGCGCATGGGTGGCGCAGCTCAAACACGGGTCGTAGGCGCGGATGCCGACCTCGAGCGCATTCATCATGCCCTCGGTGATTTCGGCCTTGCCGCCGAGCCAGTCTTGGGCCACTTGGCGCACCGTGCGGTTGATGGCCATGTTGTTTTGCGTGGTCGAAACGATGATGTTGCACGACGTGATTTCACCGCTTTCGTTGGCGCGGTAGTGGTGCAACAGCGTGCCGCGCGGGGCCTCGACCACGCCCACGCCGTCGCCGCACCAAGAGCCCGGCGCCGGTGTGAGCAGCAGCTGGTCTTTTTGCAGGTCGGGGTCGTTGAGCAGATCGCGAATCAACTCGGCCGAGTGCAGGATTTCGATCACCCGCGCCCAGTTGTAATACAGCGTCATCTGGCTCGCTTTGCCCTTGCAGTAGTGCTGGAAGCGCTCCAGAGCCTCTTGCGCCAGCGGAGTCGAGAGCGAGCGCGTGATGTTCATGCGCGCCAGCGGCCCCACGCGCACCGAACCCGCTTCGCGCCCAAGCGCCTTGAGGTAGGGGAACTTCATGTAGCTCCACTCCTCGACGGCTTCGGAGAAGTGATCGAGGTAGTCGTGGTAGTTGAACTGCTCGACCACGTTGCGGTCGGCGTCGATGACGCGCAGATCGCCGTGGTAGTAGTCGGCGTCGCCGTCGGGCGTGACCAAGCACATGTCGAGCGCCGGCGCGTAGCCAAAGTTGTCGAAATGGTGGCGGTGCTTCTCGTGGAAACTGTAAAACAGCTCCAGCCCTTCGATGGCGTACTCGATCACCTGATCCATGTTGATGATGCCGTCGTCGCCCTTGAGCAAGCGGTCGCGCTCGGCGATGCTCAGGTTTTTGTTGACCCCGCCCGGTATCGAGCTGATGCCGTGCATGCGCTTGCCGAACACGGCTTTGAGCGCTTCTTGCCCCCATTTGCGCAAGGCAATGGCGCGCTTGACCAACTCCGGGTTGGCCTCGATCAGGCCCTCGATGTTGCGCTGTTCGGGCGCGGCCTCAATGCCGAACATCATCTCGGGCGCGATCAGGTAGTAATACGCGGTTTGGTGCGATTGCAGCATCTGCGCGTAGTGGCCCAGGCGGCGCATTTTTTCGGCCGTGGGCGTGACGTTGAAGCCCTGCTTGAGCCCGACGCCGACCATGTCGTCGAGCGCTTTGGCGCCGCACAGGTGGTGGCTGACGAAGCAAATGCCGCAGATGCGTTGCAGCAGCATCGGTGCTTCCCAGTAGGGGTGGCCCTGGATGAAGCGTTCGAAGCCGCGAAACTCCACCACGTGCAGCTTGGCGTCCACCACCTGGTTGTCGTCGTCTAGGTGCACCACGACCTTGCCGTGCCCTTCGATGCGGGTCACGGGGTCGATGACCAGTTTTCTGCTCATGTTCGTTCCTTTGTGCGTGTCAGTCGTAGCGGTTGATCGAGATCGGCAGGTCGAACGGTCGGCCATGCACGAGGTCGTCAAGGACCTTGTAGATGGCATCGCCATCGGGTGGGCAACCGGGGATGAAGTAGTCCATTTTGACCACTTCATGGCACGGATAGACCTTGGTCGTGATGCGCGGAATGTCGGGGTGCAGGGGGATGGTGGGACGCACACCGGGCACACTCGTGAGTGAGTTCACATACGCCAAGTCGAGGCACTCAGACAGCGGCACGACGTTGCGCATGGCTGGTACGCCACCCCATACGGCGCAAGCACCAACAGAAATCAGCACATCGCAGTTTTCACGGAAGTGCTCGAGGGTTTCGATGTTTTCCTCGTTGGCCACGCCGCCTTCGACGAAACCGACCACGCAGCGCTCGTTGATGCGCTTGATGTCGGTGATGGACGAGCGCAAGAGGGTGATCTTGCTCATCAGCGGCAGCAGACGCTCGTCAAGGTCGAGCAGCGACAGGGTGCAGCCCCAGCAGCCGCACAGGCCGATGGTGGCAACCTTGATTTTGCCGGCGCGGCCAGCGGCCAGAGCGGGGTCGAAGGGGGTGGTGGGCAGGTCGTGGGCGAACTCTTGCCCGGCAAGGGCTTCAGCTGCGTGGCTCATGTTTGGCTCCTGGAACGTTGAGGCTGCGAGCGCGCAGCGTTTGAACTTCGTACTTGCGCTGCCCAATGGGCACATCGTGACCGACGCGCTTTTGCAAAATGGTGCCGACCGGGCACAGATCGACCGCTTCGCGCACCTGCTCGTCGCTCATGCGGTTGGCCAGTTCCACATCCATTTCGATGCGCGCAGTGCTTCCGCGGCCGCTGATGCTGAAGATTTTTTGGCCGGTTTCTTGGTCGCGCACAAACTCGACGCAGCGCTGGCAGAAGATGCAGCGGTCGCGCTCGAGCCAGATTTTCTCGCTGCCTGGGCTGTTGTCGCGCACCGGGAAGCGGTAGGGGAAGCGCGAGACCATCATGTCGGTCTCGTAGCCGGCGGCCTGCAACTGGCAGCGCCCGCTTTTCTCGCAGCTCGGGCAGTTGTGGTTGCCCTCGACGAACAAGAACTCGACCAACGCTTTGCGCATGTCCACCATGGTCGGGTCGTTGACTTCGACTTCCATGCCGTTGGCCACACGCACCGAGCAAGCGGCGTTGACGGCACCGTTGACCTTGACCGAGCAGACCCGGCAGGTGCCCAGGCATTCTTTGCCCTGCACATAGCACAGCGAGGGTATGTAAACCCCGACTTCGGCGGCCACATCGATGAGGGTGCGGCCAAGCTCGGTCTGCACCGGCTGGCCATCGATGGTGATTTCGACTTTCATGCCGTGGTCTCCGTTGCGGTTTGGGCTGTGGGTTGGCTGCGCGGGTAGGCGGCCAGAGCGGCTTCGAGGTCAAACGAGGGCAGCAGCGGCCCCTTGGGCTGCACCAGCTTGGCTTGATAGATTTCGGGGAAACGCTCGAGCGTGGTCAGGATGGGTTTGGGCGAGGTGCCGCCCAAGCCACAGCGGCTGGTCTTGCGCACCATCGTGCCCCACTGCACCACCTCGTTGAGGTCTTGTTGACAGGCGCGGCCGGCGCGCACCAAGTCCACCTTGTGCACCAGATCAACGTTGCCCACGCGGCACGGCACGCAGATGCCGCACGATTCATCAACAAAAAACTGCATGTGCTCGCGCACGATCCAAAGCAGGTCGTGGGTCTTGTTGAAGATGGTGAAGGCGCCGTTGCACGACAGATCTTCGTAACCGAGCACGCGCTCGCCGTCTTTCTCGGCCGACACGCAGTCGCCCGATGGGCCGCTGATCTGCACCGCCATGGCACCGTAAGCGCCGACCATGCGCAACACTTGGTTGACCGTGGTGCCCCATTCGACCTCATAGATGCCGGGCTTGCTGCAGTCGCCCGATACGCTGAGCAGCCGCGTGCCGGTGGATTCGGCGGTGCCAAAGCCGCGAAACCAAGCCGGCCCTTCGACCACGATGTGGCTGACGCAGGCAAAGGTTTCAACGTTGTTTACGCTGGTGGGCTGGCCCAGATAGCCTTTTTGGATCGGGTAGGGGGGCTTGAGGCGCGGCGTGCCGCGCTTGCCTTCGCAGGATTCGATCAGCGCCGTTTCTTCACCGCAGATGTAGGCGCCGGCGCCCATCTGGATGCGGATGTCGAAGTCGAACCCGGCTTTGCCGCCGATGCTGCGCCCCAGCAAGCCCTGCTCGCGCATCTGTTGCAACTGCGCCTCGAGGTAGTCTTTGAGGTAGTAGTATTCGCCGCGCAGATACAGGATGCCGTTGCTGGCCCCGATGCCGTAGGCGGCCGCCACCATGCCAAAAAACACCTGCTTGGGCGCGCGCGTGAGCAGCACGCGGTCTTTGAAGGTGCCGGGCTCGGCTTCATCGGCGTTGCAGATCACGGTTTTTTGGTCGCCCCACGCGTCGCGGCACAGGCGCCATTTGAGTCCGGTAGAAAACCCGGCGCCGCCGCGCCCGCGCAGCTTCGACGACACCACCGAGTCGATCACTTGGCTGGGCTCGCTGGATAGCATTTGCTCCAACGCAGTAGCCAGGTCGAGCTTGCCGCGGAAAAAAATCGGGCGCTGCGTGCGCACGTTGGACTCGACCATCGACTCCACGTAGGCCAATGAGTCGGTGGCGAGGCCGGCCGGGTTGGCGATCTGCTCCGGCGTTTTGCCTTGCTTGAGTTGCGCCACGATGTCGGCGATTTTGCCGGGTGACAGGCGCGTGAACACGACTTTGTCGATCATCATGGCCGGCTCTTGGTCGCTCAGGCCGATGCAAGGTGTCTCGAACAGCCCGAACAGGCCATCGGGGTTGGGCACACCAAAGTGGGCCCCGGTTTCGCGCTCTAGCGCCTCGCGCACTGCGTCGTAACCATTGAGCTTGGCCAGCACCGAATTGCATAGGTAGATGCAGTGCTTGCCCATGGGCTCGAGCCGGAACAGGTGGTAGAACGAGGCCGTCTCGACCACATCGGGCACCGACAGGTTCAGGCCAGCCGCCAGCGGTGGCAGGGCCGCAGAAGGGATGTGGCCGTGTTGCCACTGCAACTCCCACAGCATGTCGAGCAGGCGCGTGCGGTCGTTGCCGTAACGCGCGAGCATCGATTGAATGGCTTGCTCCATAGAATTCCTTTCTGTTTTGAGGTGGGCGGTGGCGGTGCGTGCATCGGCTGGCGGGCCCTGAAACCAGCGGGTCACATCGGGTCTGCGGCTGTGACTACACCCAAACTCTTGCAACAAGGGGGCCAGTTTGGGTGCAGCCAGTGTTTACCCCTAGTGTGTTTGTCAACTCATTGATTGGCAATAATTTTCCTGGTCTGTAATAGCAGACTAAAGATACATCGGTGGCTCATGTGGAAATCAACTTTCCGCTTTGCTGATCGGGAGGGTGTGGGTATAACCTTCGAAACAACTTCGCAAAATCTGCGACCCAGCGAGCGCGAGCAAACCGGGCCAACCGAGCCATTCTTTACTGCGTCGGCCCGCAAGGGTTTGAGCTTGATCAAATGACTGCAACATCTGCCCCTCCATTTTTAGACGCAAGCGAGCGTTCAAGCGCGCAGCCGGGCGCTGCGCGCACCCTTGTGCTGGCCGGCGGCTGTTTTTGGTGCACCGAGGCGGTGTTTGAGCCCGTGCGTGGCGTGCTCGAGGTCGAGTCTGGCTACGCCAACGGCCATTGGCCCCAGCCCACTTACGAGCAGGTGTGCAGCGGCCGCAGCGGCCACGCCGAGGCCGTCCGCTTGGTGTTTGACCCGGCGCAAGTGGGGCTGCGCACCTTGCTGGAAATCTTTTTTGCCACCCACGACCCGACCACCCTCAACCGCCAGGGGGCCGATGTGGGTAGCCAGTACCGCAGCGCAATCTACAGTACCGAGCCCGAACAAGAGCGGGTGGCGCGGCAGCTGATCGACGAGTTACAAGCCGCCGACGCCTTTGGCGTGCCAATCGTGACCGAGCTCGCGCCGCTGCAGCGCTTTGATGCCGCCGAAGCCGAGCACCAGCGCTTTTTTGCTCGCCATCCGCACAACGGCTACTGCCTAGCGGTGGCCGCACCCAAGCTGCGCCACGTGCGCCAGCAGTTTGCCCAGTGGCTGCGCTAAGAGGCCGCGGGATGCAGGCTGTGCCTAAAGCGCGGGCTACACTGCGGTCGTGAGCTTGACCGACCACCCCGTTTTTTTGTCGCTGACGCCGGTTTTTCTGCTGATCGCGGTCGGCTACTTGGCTGGGCAGATGCGCTGGATGCGCACCGAGTCGGTGCCTGATTTGTCGAACCTCGTGTTTCTGGTGCTCGGTCCCGCGCTGCTGTTTCACACCATGAGCACGGTGCAGATCGACGAGCTCGACCTGCGCCCGGTGGGGGCTTATTTTTTGGCCGTAGGGGTGCTGTTTGGCCTCAGCGTGCTGCTGCGGGGTTTGAGCTGCCGCAGCGTGGTGCTGGCTTTGGCGGGCACCTTCAGCAATCTGGTGATGATCGGCATCACGCTGGTCAAACTGGCTTATGGGCAAGCCGGGCTGGTGACGCTGCTGACGCTGATCTCGGTGCATTCGCTGGTGTTGCTCACGGCGGCAACGATCATGCTCGAACTGGCGCAGGCGCGCGAGGAGCGGGAGCAGCACGCTGCGCCCTTGACGCTGCAGCGCGTGGCCCGAATTGCCCTGTCGGCCATGAAAAGCGCGCTCATCCATCCAGTGCCGCTGCCCATCCTCTGCGGCCTGCTGTTTGCCCAGACCGGCTGGGTGCTGCCCGGGGTGGTGCAGCTGCCGCTGCAGCTGCTGGGCAGCGCCTTTGGCCCGCTGGCGCTGGTGCTGGTGGGAGTGAGTCTGGCGGGCTTGAGCTTGCGCGGCCACTGGGGCCCGGCGCTGCTGCTGGCAGCGAGCAAAAACCTGCTGCTGCCCATGATGGTGGGGGCCAGCGCTTGGGCTTTGGGCATCGACGGCTTGGCGCTGGTGGTGCTGGTGGTGGCTGCCGGCTTGCCGACCGGGGCCAATGTGTTTTTGTTTGCCCAGCGCTACCAGGTGGTGCAAGACCTGACCACGGCGGCCATGGGCGTCTCGACCCTGCTGGCGCTGCTCACTTTAAGCGGCTGGATGCTGCTGCTGTCGTGGCTGGTGGGGGTTTGAGTGAGATGGGGTGCAAAATGGGGTGCAAAGAGTGGCTGCAGACTCAGCCTTGCGCCCAGCGCGGCGGGCTTTGGGCAGCGCCCCCGGTGGGTTAGCCCACCCGCATCCCCGGCTCGGCGCCCGGCCAGGCTTGCAGCAGGTACAGGCCGGGGCGGGCTTCGGGGTCGGCGTGCGCGGCCGAGAGCACCATGCCTTCGCTGACGCCGAATTTCATCTTGCGCGGCGCCAGGTTGGCCACCAGCACGGTGAGCTGGCCCACCAGTTGTTCGGGCTGGTAGGCGCTGGCGATGCCCGAAAAGACGTTGCGCAAGCGGCCCTCGCCGGCGTCTAGGGTCAGGCGCAGCAGCTTGGTCGAGCCGCTCACGGCCTCGCAAGCGACGATGCGCGCGATGCGCAGATCGACTTTGGCGAAGTCATCGATGCCGATCGGCGGGGCGATGGACTCGCCGCCGGGCAGCGGGGCGTGGGGGTTGCGCTCGGTTGGGGGGGCGTGGGGCGTGGCGGCGTGGCTGGTTTTGGCTGCTGGCGCCGCCGAGGCAGCAGACGCCGCTGGCGTGCTGGGCTCAAACAATTCCTGTAACCGCTTGGCGTCCACGCGCTGCATCAGGTGCTGGTAGGCGCCGATGGTGTGGCCGGGGCCCAAGGCCGTGGCGGCGTTGGCCCAGTCGAGCGGCGCGCAGCGCAAAAAGGCTTCCACCTGCGCGGCCAGCACCGGTAGCACCGGCTTGAGCAGCGCCGTCAGCACGCGGAAGCACTCGATGCAGGTGCTGCACACGTCTTGCAGCCGCGGCGCGCAGTCGGGCTGGCGGGCCAGTTCCCAGGGCTTGTTTTGATCGACGTATTCGTTCACGCGGTCGGCCAGCGCCATGGTTTCGCGGATGGCTTTGCCGTACTCGCGCTCGGCCAGCAGCTCGGCGACGGCCGGCACGGCGCGCTGCAGGCCGTCGAGCAGGGCTTCGCCATCGGGGGCCAAGGGCCCCAAGCGGCCGTCGAAGCGCTGGGCCAGAAAACCGGCGGCGCGCGAGGCGATATTGATGTATTTGCCGACCAAGTCGGAGTTGACGCGGGCGACGAAGTCTTGCGGGTTGAAGTCCACGTCTTCGTTGCGGCTGCTCAGCTTGGCCGCCAAGTAGTAGCGCAGCCACTCGGGGTTGAGGCCGAGTTGCAGGTATTTGAGCGGATCGAGCCCGGTTCCGCGGCTCTTGCTCATCTTCTCGCCGCTGTTGAGGGTCAGAAAGCCGTGCACGTAAATCGCGCTGGGCACTTTGCGGCCCGAAAAATGCAGCATCGCCGGCCAGAACAGGCTGTGGAAGGTGATGATGTCTTTGCCGATGAAGTGCACCTGCTCGACCGCCGGGTCGGCCAGAAACTGCTCAAAGCTCTGCGCCGTGCGCGAGGCCGGGTGCCAGTGCGCGGCCGCTTGGCCGCGGTCGAAATGGTGCTTGAGGCTGGCCAAGTAGCCCACCGGGGCGTCGAGCCAGACGTAGAAGTACTTGCCCGGTGCGTCCGGGATCTGGATGCCGAAGTAGGGCGCGTCGCGGCTGATGTCCCAGTCGCCCATTTTGGCTTGGCCGTCGTCGCCGGGGGCGAGCCATTCGCTGATTTTGTTCAGCACCTCGGGTTGCAGGCGCCCGGGGGTGTTGGTCCACTGGTCGAGGAACTCGAGGCAGCGCGGATCGGAGAGCTTGAAAAAGAAGTGCTCCGACTGGCGCAGCAGCGGCGTCGCCCCCGAGAGCGCCGAGTAGGGCGCGCGCAGTTCGGTCGGGGCATAGACGGCACCGCAGGCTTCGCAGTTGTCGCCGTACTGGTCGGGCGCGCCGCACTTGGGGCAGATGCCCTTGATGTAGCGGTCGGGCAGGAACATGTTTTTCTCGGGGTCGAAAAACTGTTCGATGGTGCGGCTCTCGATCAGCCCGGCGGCCTTGAGGTCGAGGTAGATGCGCTGCGCCAGTTCGTGGTTTTCGGGGGCGTCGGTGCTGTGCCAGTGGTCGAAGCGGATGTGAAAGCCCTCGAGGTAGGGCGCGCGCCCAGCGGCGATGGCGGCGACGAACTGCGGCGGCGTCTGCCCGGCTTTTTCGGCGGCGATCATGATCGGCGCGCCGTGGGCGTCGTCGGCGCAGACGAAGTGCACCTCGTGCCCGTGCAGGCGCTGCGAGCGCACCCAGATGTCGGCCTGGATGTACTCCATGATGTGGCCGATGTGGAAGGCGCCGTTGGCGTAGGGCAAGGCGGTGGTGACGAAGAAGCGGCGCTGGGTCATGGGGCAAGGCAGTAGGCGGGCAAGCAGTTGATTTTAACGGCCGCAACCGTTGGCCATGCATCTTGCCCGTGCATCTGCGCCACAGCCACTCGATGCACGTGGGCCGCAGCGGTTATAGGGCGCCGCAGCGCTGCCACAGGGCGCGATCGCATTAGACTCGATGCCGCTGTTAGGCTTTACTTGGACTGTGCAATATGGCTATCGAAACCCAAGCGCTGCTGCAAGCGCTGCAAACCGTGATCGACCCGCTGACCGGGCGCGATTTTGTCTCGACCAAAGCGCTCAAAAACCTGCACATAGCTGGCGCCGAGGTGTCGTTTGAGGTCGAGCTGGGCTATCCGGCGCAGAGCCTGTGGCCCGAGTTGACGCAGGCCCTCACCGTGGCTGCGCACACAGTGCCTGGGGTGGGCCAGGTGCGGGTGCAGTGGCACACGCGCATCGTGGCCCATCAGGTGACGCGCAGCGTGCCGGTGCTCGAGCAGGTGAAAAACATCGTCGCCGTGGCCTCGGGCAAGGGCGGCGTGGGCAAGAGCACCACGGCGGTGAATCTGGCGCTGGCGCTGGCGGCCGAAGGGGCCCGGGTGGGCGTGCTCGATGCCGACATTTACGGCCCCAGCGTGCCCACCATGCTCGGTTTGCAGGGCCAAAGCCCCGAGAGTTTGGATGGCAAAACCATGGAGCCCCTGAGCCGGCACGGGGTGCAGGTGATGTCGATCGGGTTTTTGATCAAGCCCGACGACGCCATGATCTGGCGCGGCCCGATGGCTACGCAGGCGCTGGAGCAGCTGCTGCGCCAGTCGAACTGGCAGGCGCTGGATTACCTGATCGTCGATCTGCCGCCCGGCACCGGCGACATCCACCTGACCATGGCGCAGCGGGTGCCGCTGACGGCGGCGCTGATCGTTACCACGCCCCAAGACGTGGCCCTGCAAGACGCGCGCAAGGGCATCCGCATGTTCGAGAAGGTTGGGGTGCCGATTCTGGGGCTGGTCGAGAACATGGCGATGCACGTGTGCAGCCGCTGCGGCCACGCCGAGGCGGTGTTTGGCCTCGAGGGTGGGCAGCGCTTGGCGGCCGAACTGGGTCTGCCGTGTCTGGGCACCCTGCCGCTGGCACTGGCCATCCGCGAGCAGGCCGACCGCGGCGAACCGATCGTGGTGGCCGCGCCCGAGGGCGAACTGGCGGCGCAGTACCGGCGCTTGGCGTTGCGCACGGCGGCGGCGCTGAGCTTGCTTGGGCGCGACTACTCGAGCAAGCTGGGCGCGCTCAAGGTGGTTGCTGGCGCCTGATAGGCCTGCCGCATGGGCAGGGGCGGCTGGGCAGTGCACAGAGCCCCAGCCCCCATCCCCCTTAAGAATCGGATCTGTCGGGCCGGTCGGGCTTGGCATCTGAGGCCGGTGTAGCCTCGGTTTTTGGCTTTTGCCTTTGCGGCCCGGCGCTGTGCACCCGCGTCACGTCCAGGCGCCGGATGTCGCGCGACAGCAGCCCGAGCAGCACCAGGCAGCCGCCCGTCACGCCCATGAAGATGAACAGGCCGCGGATGCCCAGCAACTCGCCCACCGGCGCCGCCAGCGCCAGCCCGATCGGCGCTGCCAGCGCCACCACCGTGGTCATGAGCGACAGCGCCCGGCCCTGCAGGTGATTCGGGATCGTGGTCAAGAGCAGCGTCGAGAGCGGCGCGTTGCCGATGATGTAGAAAAACCCGCTCAGCGTCCAAGCCACGACGGCCAGCACAAACCAGTCGCGCTCGGGCAAGGCCGTGGCGGCCAGCATGAAGCACGACAGGGCAAAACCGGCGATCACCCAGCGGATGTGGCGCTTGGGCGCAATCGCGGCCACCACCAGCCCGGCCACGATCATCGCCACCCCGGCCAAGCCTTCCATCAGCGCCACCTCGGCCGGGCCGCCGCCAAAGTGGTTGCGAATCAGCAGCATCACCAATGTAAACGAGGGCATCACCACCATCACCACGCAGGCCAGCAGGGCGTACAGTTTACGCAGCCCCGGCACCGACCACACAGCCCTGAAGCCCTCGACGAAATCGCGCCGCAGGGTGTCAAAAAAACCGTGTACGCGCTGTTTGGGTCGCTGCGGCTGCGGGATGGTGAACAGCAGCAGCGGGATGATGCCCAAAAAGGCGGTGAAGACGTCGATGCTCAAGGCCCAACCGATGGGCAGGATGCTGATGGCAAAAGCGCCCAAGGGTGCTGCGGCCACGGTCATGATGCCGGTCAGGCTTTGGTTGAGGCCGATGGCGCGTGGCAGAAAATGCGTGGGCACCAGATTGGCCAAGCTGGCCACCGCCGCCGGGTACTGGATCGCTTGCAGCGAGCCGCGGATGAAGACCATGACAAACACATGCCAGATTTCGATGCGCCCGGTCAGGAACAGCACGATCAGCAGCACCATGCACAGCGCGCCTAGGGTGTCGGCGGCGATCATCAGCAGGCGCCGGTTGTAGCGGTCCGCCAGCACGCCGCCGATGGGGCTGAGCAGCGCGTAGGGCAGCAGGGCCAAGATGCCGGCGATGGCCAGCATCGAGACGCTGCCGGTGGTGTCGGTGATCCACCACAGCAGCACGAACTGCGTCATGGCCGAGCCGATCAGCGACACCGCCTGACCCAAAAAAATCGACCAGTAGCGCAGTTTCCAGCGCGGGCCGGGGTCGTAGCCGGTGGGTGCGTCTGCAGCGTCTGGAAGCGGGCTGGGTGTCATGCTCGAGCGCTTGGGCCGGGGGTGCCGCAGCTATGAGGGCCGCCCCGGCTGTGGCCGACCCGCAGCGGGCCGGGTGGACGAAGTATGGGGCGCTCGCTTAACGCAGGTCGGCGGCCAGCACTTGCACGATGCGCTGCGCCACCGCCGCCGGGGCGGGCTGGCCGGCGGCGTCGAGCACCGAGACCGTGCTGCGGTTGTCGGTGCTGCGCACCACGATGCGGTAGCGCTCCGGCGCCGCCGCTGCCTGCGCCCGCGCGCCACCCAAGAGGCGGCCAAAGAAGCCCGGTTCGGCGCGCGCGGGGGTGGCATCGGGGGCCACGAAGCGCACAAAGTACAGGCCTTGGGCGCGGTCGCGGTCTTCGACCGTGAAGCCGGTGCGGTCGAGCGCCAGCCCGACGCGGCGCCAAGCGCGGTCGAAGCCTTCGTCGAGTTGCAGCACCGGCAGGTTGTTGACCGTTTCGATGCGCGACAGCGGTTGCGCCGGGGTGGCGACGGCCACTAGGGCCTGCGCCTGCTCCTGTGTCACGCCCAGTTGCACCATGAGCCGGCGCAAAAATTCGGCTTCGAGTTCGTGGTTGGTGGGGCGCGGCTGCCACAGGGTGCTGTCGCGGCGCTCGTTGAAGACTTCGATCATGCCGCGGTGGCTGATGAAGATTTCGGTGCCGCCATCGGCGCGGCGCTCGAGCCGGGTGCGAAAGCGGTCGCGCTCGCCGGTGGAGTACAGGGTGTCGAACAGGCGCCCGAGGGTGGCGCGGATGATGTCTTGTGGGATCTGGGCGCGGTTTTCGGCCCAGTCGGTTTCCATCAGACCCAGTTGTTGCTGATCGAGGGTGAGGAGGAAGCCGTTGGCCTGCCAAAAATCGCGGATCGGGCTCCAGAGCTGCTCGGGGGGGCGGTTGACCACCAGCCAGCGCTGGTCGCCAGCGCGCTCGATGCGCACGTCGCCCACTTGCACCGTCGCCGTGGGTAGGGCTGCGGCCCCGGGTTGCGGGAGCTGAAAACCAGCCGCCGTCACGGCGGTGGTGCCGGGGGCCACAAAGCGGCTATCGCGCTGCAACTGCGTCAGGTCGGGTGGCACCTCGAGGGTGGCGGCCGGGCGGGCGCTGCGGTAGTCGATGCGGTCTTCTTGCAGCACCGAGCAGCCGCTGGCCAGCAGCGCCGTGATGACCAAGGCGCTGCCGGTCAGGGCCGTGGTGGCAAGGGCGGGGCGGCGGTGTGGGGTCTGGGCGATCGGATTCATGGCGGGTGTCTGGTGCGGGCGGTCGGGTTCGGGGCGGGTCGGGGCAGAGTGGGGCGCGCGTGAAGGGCTTGAGCTTACAGCAAGCCGGCTTCGTGCAGGGCTTGTTCGACCACGCTCTGGCTGGCGGGGGTGAGGGGGGTGAGCGGCAGGCGCAGGGTGGCGCCACAGCGCCCGAGGCGCTCGAGCGCCCACTTGACCGGGATCGGGTTCGGTTCGATGAACAACTGTTTGTGCAGCGGCAGCAGCTGCATCTGCAATGCCATGGCGCGCGCCACGTCACCGGCGCAGGCGGCGGCGCAGAGCTCGTGCATGAGGCGCGGGGCCACGTTCGCGGTCACGCTCACGTTGCCGTGGCCGCCGCACAGCATCAGGGCCACGGCGGTGGCGTCGTCGCCCGAATAGATGCCAAAGCCGGTCGGCGCTTGGCGGATCAGCCATTGGGCGCGCTCGATGTTGCCGCTGGCCTCCTTGATGCCAAAAATACCCGGCAGTTCAGCCAGCCGCAGCGCGGTTTCGGGTTGCAGGTCGGCCACCGTGCGCCCGGGCACGTTGTAGAGCATGATGGGCAGCTCACCGCAGGCTTCGGCGATGGCCTTGAAGTGCTGGTACTGGCCTTCTTGGGTCGGTTTGTTGTAGTAGGGCACGACTTGCAGCTGGTAGTCGGCCCCGACCTCGCGCGCGTAGCGCGCCAGCGCAATTGCTTCGGCGGTGGAGTTGGCGCCGCAGCCGGCCAGCACCGGGCGCCGGCCAGCGGCCTGTTCGACCGCCACGCGGATGATCTCGCAGTGCTCTTGCACGCTCACGGTGGGCGATTCGCCGGTGGTGCCGACCACGCCGATGCAGTCGGTGCCCTCGGCGATGTGCCAGTCGATCAGGCGGCGCAAAGCCGGATAGTCCACGCTGCCATCAGGGTGCATGGGGGTGACCAAGGCCACGATGCTGCCAGTGATCGGTGTCGTCATATGCGGTGTGGGGTGCAAAAGCGGTGGGTCAAGCGCGCATTCTACCCAGCCGCGCGCATTGCCGGTGCAAACCCGCGGCGGTGCGCCCCAAACTCAAAAACTGCCAAACACCGTGCCCAGCGTGATCAGCACCACCAGCGCCACCAAGGGCACGGCCATGGCAGTCATGGCTAGGTCGGGGTAGGCCTGCCGGTGCGTGAGGCCGCAGATGGCCAATAAGGTGATCACGGCGCCGTTGTGCGGCAAGGAATCGAGCCCGCCGGTGGCCACGGCGGTGACGCGGTGCAGCAGCTCGGGGCTGATGCCGTGCGCCTGCGCCATGGCCAGGTAGGTGTCGCCCAAGGTGGACAGCGCAATGCTCATGCCGCCCGAGGCCGAACCGGTCATGCCGGCCAAAATGTTTACGGCAATAGCCAGCGAGATCAAGGGGTTGTCGCCGCCCAGCAGCACCACCGAGTCGCGGATCAGGACAAAGGCGGCGAGCGAGGCGATCACGGCGCCAAAGCCGACCAAGCTGGCGGTGTTGAAGATCGGCAGCAGCGCAGCGTTGGCGCCACAGTCCATGCTGAGCGTGAGCTTGGGCAGGCGGCGCCAGTTGATGGCGATGAGCACGATGATCGACAGCGTCAGGGCGGCGATGATCGACCAGATGCCGCGCACTTGGTCGATGTCGGTCTCGCCGTAGAGCGGCAGCGCCAGAAAACCGGTGTCCATGCGCGGGATCAAAACAAAAGTGAACAGCAGGTTGATGGCGATCACCAACACCAGCGGCAACACCGCCACCCAAGCCGGTGGCAAGCCGACAGAGGGGCGTTCGGGGGTGAGCTCCATGACATCGAAACCCTCGCCGGCGGCGCGTTCGCGCATGGCTTTGTCGGGCGTGGCCGGGTCGTCGGAGTGCACGCCGTAGCCCTCGGCGGCGAGCTGGCGCGCGCGGTACTCGAGCCACAGCATGCCGAGGACAAACATCACCAGCGCGGTGATCAGGCCCAGCCCCGGCGCAGCGAAGGGTGTGGTACCGAAAAACGGCATCGGAATCGCGTTTTGGATCGCGGGCGTGCCCGGCAGCGCCGTCATGGTGAAGGTGAAGGCACCCAGCGCAATCGTGGCCGGCATCAGGCGCTTGGGGATGTTGGCTTGGCGAAACAGCGCTGCCGCAATCGGATAGACCGCAAACGCCACCACGAACAGCGACACGCCGCCATAGGTCATGACCGCGCACGAAAGCACCACGGCCAAGATGGCGCGCTGGCTGCCAAGCAAGCCGATGATGGCGTTGGCCATGACCTTGGCGCTGCCCGAGTCTTCCATCAACTTGCCAAAAATGGCGCCGAGCAGAAACACCGGAAAGTAGAGCGCGATAAAGCCCGCCGCCGAACCCATGAAAACCTGGCTGTAGCTGGCCAGCACCGGGCCGTCGAGCGTGGCGACGACGGCAAAGGTGGCCAGCGCCGGCGCCAAGATCAGCAGGCTGATGCCCCGGTAGGCCAAGTAAATCAGCAGACCTAGGGTGATGAGGATGACCAAAATATCAAACATCGGCAGGTTTCACTAAAGGGGGGCAACTGAGGGTGCGGCAACAGGCCAGCGCGCTCGGGTCGAAACCGCGCAGTGGCCGGATTCTAAACCGAAGGTGACGCAGGTATGACAAAGGCGAGGCGGGGGCGCCAAGCCCACTGGGGGCGTGCAGGAAGCGGCGGCAGCGACGGCAACAGCAGCAACAGCTGCATCAGAAGCACAGCCAAAACTGATTGGCCAGCTTGAGCATGAAGTCGGGGTGGGTGTAGAGGCTGAAGGTGAACAGCAGCAGCGCGCAGGCCGCCAATCCGATGAGCGCGCGCAGCAGCAGCGTTTTCATGTGGGCGCTCCTTGCAGGCGCTGCGGGCCGCGCCGGATCGGCTGCTCGTTGATCGGCAAATTGACCATCGCCGCCAGCACGCCCAGACCGATGGCCAGCAGCCAGACCACGTCGTAGCTGCCGGTCTGGTCGTAGAGCAGGCCGCCGAGCCAGACGCCCAAAAAGCTGCCGATCTGGTGGCTGAAAAACACGAAGCCGCCCAGCATCGAAAGGTGCGCGACGCCAAAAATCTGCGCCACCAGCGCGTTGGTCGGCGGCACGGTCGAGAGCCACAGCAGGCCCATGACGGCGGCAAACAGATAAACGCTGGCGGGCGTGAGCGGCGCCAGCAAAAACAGCGTGATGGCCACTGAGCGCGCCAAATAGATGAAGGCCAGAATTTTGCGCTTGGCCAACCGCTGCCCAAGCGCGCCGGCGATGTAGGTGCCAAAGACGTTGAAGAGCCCGATCAGCGCCAGCGCGTAGCTGGCCACGTGGGGCGCGAGGCCAAAGTCTTTGAGGTAGCTGGGCAGGTGCACGCCGATGAACACGACCTGAAAGCCGCACACGAAGTAGCCCGCCATCAGCAGCTGAAAACTGCGGTAGCGCGCCGCTTCGCGCAGCGCCTGCATGATGCTTTGTTCGCGCACCACCGGCGCACCGCCAGCGCCCAGCACCGGCTCGCGCAAGCCCCAAGCCAGCGGCGCGATCAACAGCACCACGGCGGCCAAAATCAGCAGCGCCTCTTGCCAGCCAAAGCTCAGAATCAGCCAGCCCTCGACCGGCACCAGCAAAAACTGGCCAAACGAGCCCGCCGCCGCCGCCACGCCCATGGCCCACGAGCGGCGCTCGGCCGGCACCTGGCGGCCGATCACGCCGTAGATCACGGCAAAGGTGGTGCCGGCCTGCGCGGCTCCGATCAGCAGCCCGGTGGTGAGCACAAACAAGAATGAGGTCTGCGCCAGCGCCATGCCCACCAGCCCGAGCGCGTAGAGCACGGCCCCGGCCACCAGCACCTTGAAGGCGCCGAAGCGGTCGGCCAGCATGCCGGCAAAAATGCCGAACACGCCCCAAGCCAGGTTTTGAATGGCGATGGCAAAGGCAAAGGTCTCGCGCGTCCAGCCCTGCTCGGCGGTGATCGGCAGCAGCCAGAGCCCAAAGCCGTGCCGAATGCCCATCGACAGCATGACGATCGCCGCGCCACAGAGCAGCACTTGCAGCATCGACAAACGCGGGGCCATGGCGGGGGCGGGTTCAGTCATATGGGCAAATGTAACCAATTATTGCGCGGCTTGCAGGGGGCAAGGACCGCAAGGTGTTTTGCGCCAGCCTCTCTACAATCCGCCCCCATGCCTGCCCCCACTGCCCCACGCGCGCCGGCCACGGCTGGCGCCTATGCCGAAAGCTCGATTCGTGTCCTCAAGGGTCTGGAGCCGGTGCGCCAGCGCCCTGGCATGTACACCCGCACCGACCACCCGCTGCACATCGTGCAAGAGGTGATCGACAACGCCGCCGACGAGGCGCTGGCCGGCTTTGGCCGCAGCCTGCGCCTGACCCTGCACGCCGACGGCTCGGTCAGCGTCGAGGACGACGGGCGTGGCATCCCGCATGGGCTGCACCCCGAAGAAAACGCGCCGGTGCTGGAGCTGGTGTTCACGCGCTTGCACGCGGGCGGCAAGTTTGACAAAGGGCAGGGCGGGGCCTACCGCTTTTCGGGCGGGCTGCACGGGGTGGGCGTGAGCGTGACCAATGCGCTGGCGCGGCGGCTCGAGGTTTGCAGCCAGCGCGACGGGCAGCAAGCGCGCATGGTGTTTGCCGACGGCGCGGTGCTCGAGCCGCTGCAACTGCGGCCGCTGGCCAGCGGCGAGCGGCGCAGCGGCACCACGGTGCGCGTCTGGCCCGATGGCCGCTACTTCGACAGCCCGGTGCTGCCGCGGCCCGAGCTGCTGCACCTGCTGCGCAGCAAGGCGGTGCTGCTGCCGGGCCTGAGCGTGACCCTGCACGACGAGGCCACCGGCCAGAGTCAGCACTGGCAGTACCAGGGCGGCCTGCGCGACTACCTGCTGCAAAGCCTGGGCAGCGAGCCGCTGATCCCGCTGTTCGAGGGCAGCGGCAGCGCCGACGCCAGCCACGAGAGCTTTGCCGAGGGCGAGGGCGCGGCTTGGGCGGTGGCCTTCAGCGAAGACGGGGCGCTGCTGCGCGAGAGCTACGTCAACCTGATCCCGACCAGCGCCGGCGGCACCCACGACAGCGGCTTGCGCGACGGGCTCTACCAGGCGGTGCGCGGCTTCATCGAGCTGCACGCGCTGCTGCCCAAGGGCGTGCGCCTGCTGCCCGAAGACGTGTTTGCGCGCGCCAGCTACGTGTTGTCGGCGCGCGTGCTCGATCCGCAGTTTCAGGGCCAGATCAAGGAGCGCCTGAACTCGCGCGACGCGCTGCGGCTGGTGAGCGCCTTCGTGCGCCCGGCGCTCGAGCTGTGGCTGAACCAGCACGTGGAGCACGGGCGCAAGCTGGCCGAACTGGTGATCCGCGCCGCCCAGAGCCGCCAGCGCGCCAGTCTGAAAGTGGAAAAGCGCAAGGGCTCGGGCGTGGCCGTGCTGCCGGGCAAGCTCACCGACTGCGAAAGCCGCGACCTGGCGCGCAACGAGCTCTTTCTGGTCGAAGGCGACAGCGCCGGCGGCAGCGCCAAGATGGGGCGCGACAAAGAATGCCAGGCGGTGCTGCCGCTGCGCGGCAAGGTGCTCAACACTTGGGAGGTCGAGCGCGAGCGCCTGTTTGCCAACAACGAAATCCACGACATCGCCGTCGCCATCGGCGTCGATCCGCACGGGGTGCAGGACGGGTCGCCTGGGGACAAGGTGCTTAGCGGTGCCGGGCCGTCCCAAGCCGCGAGCGCCCCCTCGGGGGGCAGCGCAGCCCGCACAGCGGGCGAGCGTGGGGGTTCAGACGTACTCAGTGGGCTGCGCTACGGCAAGGTGTGCATTTTGGCCGATGCCGACGTCGATGGCTCGCACATCCAGGTGCTGCTGCTGACGCTGTTTTTGCGTCACTTCCCGGCCCTGATCGAGGCCGGCCACGTCTATGTGGCGCGCCCGCCGCTGTACCGCGTCGATGTGCCGGCGCGCGGCAAAAAACCGGCTGCCAAAGCCTATGCGCTCGACGAGGGCGAGCTCGAAGCGATTCTGGACAAGTGCGCCAAAGACGGGCTGGCGCGTGACAAATGCAGCATCAGCCGCTTCAAAGGCCTGGGTGAGATGAACGCCGAGCAGTTGTGGGACACCACCCTCAACCCCGACACGCGCCGGCTGCTGCCGGTGCGCCTAGGGGCGCTCGATTGGCTGCAGACCGAGGCGCGCATCGGCCAGTTGATGGGCAAGGGCGAGGCGGCGGCGCGCCGGGCGCTGATGGAGCGCGCGGGCGCAGCGGTACCGATCGACGTTTAGTCCTCGGGCTTGAGGCCGGCGTCGCTGTAGGCCAGCATGGTGTCGGCCTTGACCCACTGCTGCAGTAGGCGGCGCAGGTTGCTGAGGTCGTCGAGCAGGGTGTCGGCGCGTTCGGCATCGATTTGGCGCGCCACCACGGCCCCCAGCAGGCTGGCCTTGCCGTGCTGATAGGCGCGCTCGAACTCGGCCAGTTCGACGTCATTGCTGCGGCTGGGCGCACCCAGACAGGCGCGGGCGGCGGTCAGCACCGCTGCCAAGGCCGCCGGTGGGGCGGGTTCTGCTGCGGCCGCCACAAGCCGCTGGGCGCTGGCTACCATGCGTCCGGCTTCGTCGAGGTAGCGGGTGGCGCGCAGACTCAGCGTCAGGTCGTCCGAGACCGAACGCGGCATGCGCTCGACGCGCAGGCTGGCGATGTATTCGGTGATGGCGCTGGCCAACTGGCGCGCCGCCTCGGCGTAGCTGCGGACTTGGCGTTGGTTGTCGAGTGCCGCCGTGGAGACCATGCCGACGGCGTTGCGCAGCCGCAGCAGTTCGGCGCGCACCGCGCCCAGTGCCAGCTCGGGCGAGGCCAGCAGCGTGTGGTCGAGGTGTTGTGGCCGCGCCAACTGGTCTTCGGTGTTGCGGAAAAAGCCTTCGAGCCAAGTCGCCAACCGGTGCGTGAACGGCAGCAGCAGCAGCACCCCCATGACGTTGAACACGGTGTGAAACAACGCCAGGAAGATGGCCGGGTTGTCCTCCAACTGCAGCGCAGTGGACAGCCAATCGATCAGCCACAGCATCAACGGCAGGATCAGCAGCGCCACCACGCCGGTGATGAAGTTGAAGCAGATGTGCCCCAGCGCCACCCGCCGCGCAGCCGCTGTGGCCTTGAGCGCGGCCAGCACGGCTTTGGCTGTGGTGCCGACGTTGGCGCCGATGACCGCTGCCGCCGCCGTGGGCAGGTCGATCAGGCCGCCGGTGGTGGCAGTCAAAATCAAGGCCACCGCTGCGCTCGAAGATTGGGTCAAAGCCGTGACCACAAATCCCAGCGCCAGCGCTGTGGCCCAGTGGGCGGTCAGGCCGCCTTCCAAGGCGCCTTGACCAAAACTGGCGGCGACACCGCCAAACGCCTCTTGCAACAGATCCAGGCCCATGAAGAACAGACCAAAGCCGATCAGCGCGCCGCCCAAGCCCTGATAGCGCTGCTCGGGTGCCAGCAGCCGCAGCGCCACCCCGGTGGCGATGATGGGCAGGGCAAAGGCATTGATGTTGAAGCCAAAGCCGATCAGGCTCACCAGCCAGGCCGTCATGGTGGTGCCGACGTTGGTGCCAAAGATCACTCCCAGCGCTTGGCGCAGGTTCATCAGCCCGGCGTTGACGAAGCCGATCGTCGCCACCGTGACCGCGCTCGACGACTGCACCAGCGCCGTCACCATGGCGCCTGCGGCCACGCCGCGCAGCGGGGTCGAGGTCCAGCGCCCGAGCAAGCGCTTGAGCCCGCTGCCGCCAAAAGCCTTGAGGCCCTCGGTCATCATCAGCATGGCGAACAAAAACAGCGCGAGGCCGCCTACGGCAAGGGTGAGGTGGTGCAGGTCCATGGGCGGATTATTGTGTCAAATGCGCCTCGACCCGAGCAAGTGCCTCGGGTGGGCCAAACAGCACCACCACGTCGTCGCATTGCAGCTCGAGCGCGGGTGGGGGGTGCAACAGGCGTTCGCCAGCGCGCAGCACGGCGGTGATTTCCACCCCGTCGGCGTCCAGCCCCAGTTGTTCGATGCGCTGGCCCACGGCGACACAACCCAGCGCCAGCGGCACCGAATGCAGCCGCGCCTGCGCCGCCTCGGTGCCGGACCAGGTCGGATCTCCCTGGAACAGCTCGCGCAGCAACCGGTAGCGGTCGCTGCGCGCCTCGCGCAGGCGCCGCAGCACGCGCGCCATCGGCACCTCGAGCAGCGTGAGCGCGTGCGCGACCATCATCATGCCAGCTTCGAGCGTTTCGGGCACCACCTCGGTGGCGCCGGCGGCGCGCAGGGCCTCGACCTGGCTTTCGTCGCGCGTGCGCACCATCACCGGCAACTCGGGGTGCTGCGCGCGCACCTGCTGCACCAGCTTGAGCGCCGCCGCCGGGTCGTCGTAGCTGATGATGAGCAACCGCGCGCTGGCCAGCCCGACGGCATCGAGCACGCCGGCTTCGGCGGCGTTGCCATAGTACACCGGCTCGCCAGCGGCGTGGGCGTCGCGCACCAGTGCCGGATCGAGGTCGAGGGCCACGTGCGCAATGCCTTCGCGCTCGAGAAAATTGGCCACGCTCTGGCCGATGCGGCCATAGCCACACAAAATCACGTGCTGGCTCAGCTTGGGGCTGGTGTGGGCGTGTGGCTGTTGCGCGGCGGCGCTGGCGGCCACGCTCGGGCTGCTGGCTGGGCCCAGCAGCGCGTCGCTCAAAAACTGGTTGTAGCGGATCAGGAACGGCCCAGCGATCAGGCTCAGCAGCACCGCAGCGAGTGCAATCTGCGCCGCTTGGTCGTCGATGCCGCCCCCGGCCAAGCCCAGCGCCAGCAGCGCAAAACCAAACTCGCCCCCGAGCGCCAGAATGAGCGCGGTGCGCAGCGCGGTGCGGCGCTCGATGCCCGCGGCCAGCACCAGCGCCGCCACCAGCACCAGCTTGATCGCCAGCAACGCCAACGCGCCCAGCAGCGCCCAAGGCCAGATCGCCAGCAACGCAGCCGGGTTGATGAGCATGCCGATCGAGACGAAAAACAGCCCCAGCAGCACGTCGCGAAAGGGCCGAATGGTGGACTCGATCTGGTGCCTGAACTCGGTCTCGCCTAGCATCATGCCGGCCAGAAAGGCGCCAAAGGCCAGCGACAACCCGAGGCTTTCGGTGATGGCCGCGGAGGCCAGCGACACCAGCAGCACCGTGAGCGTGAACAATTCGGCCGAACGGCGCACCGCAATCGCATGAAACAGCGGCCGCAGCAACCAGCGCCCAGCCAAAAAGACCAAGACAAAAGCCAGCAGCGCCTTGAGCAGCGCCCAACCCAGCGGCTCGGCCAGTGAGCCCGCCGCCGCCAAGCCCAGCACCGGGATGATGACCACGAACGGCACCGCGGTCACGTCCTGGAACACCGACATCGCCAGCCCCAAGCGGCCGTGGCGGCTGTGCTCCTCGCCTTGGTCGGCGAGCTGGCGCGCGATGATCACAGTCGATGACTGGGCAAACACCGCCCCGACGATGAAGGCCGCCACCGGGTCCAGCCCCAAGGCCCAGGCCCCCAGTCCTACCACGGCTGTGGTCAGCACCACCTGCCCGGTGCCCAGCCAGAGCACGGTGTGGCGCAGGGCGTAGATTTGCGGCAGCGAAAAATTGAGCCCGATCGTGAACAGCAAGAACACGATGCCGAACTCGGCCACCAAGCGGATGGTCTCGGTGTGGCTGATGAGGCCGGCCACGTAGGGCCCCAGCAGGGCGCCCACGGCCAGATAGCCCAAGCTGGCCGGGATGCCGGTGCGCTGAAACAGCGCCACCGCCGCCACCGCAGCGGCCAGCAGCACCAAGAGTTCAAACAGCGGTGGCAGCGTCATGGGGCGCGATGGTGCCGTGCATCGGTGTGCATGGGCGTAGGTGAGCAAGCCGGGCGCCAGCGCCCCAGCGGCCCGCAGCGCCAAGCAGGCACAGCGTCAGTGGCGCCCTCAGCCTTTCAGGGTTGCTGCCAGCGAAACACCCGCATCGGCGGCACGTTGCGCCATTCCCACTCGAAGCTGGGTTCGCCCATCTCCGGCGTGGTGTAACTGGCCACATGAGCGCGGAACTGGTAGGCGACAAAACGGCCACCGGGGGCCAAATGGTCCTTGATGGCGGCGACGATGCTCTGGGCCACCGGCACCGGCAGGGTGGAAAACGGAATCCCCGAGACCACCACATCGGGCGCTGGCAGGCCCCAGCGCTCTAGGTGCAGCCCTAGGTCGGCGGCGCTGCCTTCTTGTACCAGCAGCCGCTGGTCTTGGTTGCGCTGGCGCAGTCGGTTGGAGAATTCGGGGTTGAGCTCGATCGCCAACAACCGCGCCTGCGGCGACATGGCGCGCAGCAGCGCGCGCGTGCTGCCGCCGGTGCCGGGCCCGAGTTCGATCACGCAGCGCGCGCGCGCCAAGTCGCAGGCGCGCACCACACCTTGTTCCAGATAGGGCGAACTGGGCACCACCGAGGCCACCGACATCGGCTGCGCCATGAAGCCGCGCAGAAAAGCCATTGCGTCGGCCAAACGCGAGTCTTGCTTTGTGCGATTTGGGGTCTGGTGCTCGAACGGGTGGTTGGCAGCGATGCTGCGGGGCTCGGCACTGCGGTCCTTGTGATTGGTCGGCACTGGTGCTCCTAGGGGTAATCGAGGGTAAAAACCAAGCCGAAGAATGGCGGCTGGGGGGCAATGGCGCTACTGTAACCCAGTCGAGCGGGGATTTCACGCGCTTGTCATCTGAGAAAGATCAGGGGAAACCGCTAGCAAGGGGCGATTTGTGACACTTCGTGGTTAAAAATTCAAAAGTCTGTCACAAAACTGCCACAATTCATGCATAGGATCAAGGATGTCCCATAAACCTTCCTCCAAAGGAACCCGATGAAACGCACTTTCCTGAAAACCGTGGCCGCCACCGCTGCGCTGGCTATGACCGGCGGCTTTACCAAGCTGGCCACCGCTTCGACCATCATCACCGGCGCCGGCGCATCGCTGCCGTTCCCGATTTACTCCCGCTGGGCTGAAGCCTACCGCGCCGCGACCGGCGTGCAACTGAACTACCAATCGATCGGCTCTTCGGCCGGCATCCGCCAGATTCGCGCCCGCACCGTCACCTTTGGTGCCACCGACGCCCCAGTGTCCGGCGCCGATCTCGAGCGCGATGGCATGGTGCAGTTCCCGGCCATCATCGCCGGCGTCGTGCCCATGTACAACCTCGAAGGCTTTCGCCCCGGCGAGCTGCGCCTGACCGGCCAGCTGTTGGCCGATATGTTCAGCGGCCGCATCGTCAACTGGAACGACCCGCGCATTGCCGCCGTCAACCCGGGCCGCACCTTCCCGAACCAAGGCATCACCGTGGTGCACCGCGCCGACGGCTCGGGCACCACCTTTGTCTTTACCGACTACCTCTCGGCCGTGAGCCCGGAGTGGGCCAGCAGCATTGGCCGCGGTGCCACCGTGCGCTGGCCGGCGGCTTCGTCCATCGGTGGTCGCGGCAGCGAAGGCCTGTCGGCCATCGTGGCGCGCACCCGCGGGGCGATTGGCTACGTCGAGTTCTCGTACGCGCGGCGCAACAACATCCCGCACATGGCGATGCAAAACGCCGCCGGTAACTTCGTCCAGCCCGATGACCGCACCTTCTCGGCCGCCGCCGCCGCCATCGACTGGTTCAGCGTGCCGGGCATGGGCGTGTCGATGGTCAACGCCGCCGGTGCCAACTCGTGGCCCATGGCCACGGCTTCGTTCATCCTGATGTACAAGCAACCGGCCAACGTGGCCGAAAGCAACGCCGTGCTGGCCTACTTCGACTGGGCCTTCCGCAATGGCGACGCCTTGGCGCTGGAGATGGACTTCGTGCCGATCCCAGACACCTTGGCCGAAGCCATTCGGACCCGGGTTTGGAGCCAGATTCGCCGCGCTTAAGTCGCTGCCGATGACGTTGCCGCGCGCCCGTTGTGCGGCAACAGCGGTGCATCCGCCGTGCCGTCTCTGGCGCACGGCGGATTGCAATTTATCTACCTAGTATGGGCTGATTATGATAGGTGCCAGTTCCACTACGACGCTCGACCCCCCTATGTCCACCCCTATCCAAGCGCACGACTTGGGCCACCCCCACGTGCTCGCTATCGCCAAGCGCCAGCGCTTGCACGACGCCCTTTTTTACCGCGTCTCGCAAGCCTTTGCCGTGTTGGTGCTGATGGCGCTCATCGGCATCATCGTCACCCTGTTCATCAACGCCTGGCCGGCGTTTCGCGAGTTCGGCTTTGCCTTCATCTGGACCGCCGAGTGGGACGTGGTCAACGAGCAGTTCGGCGCCCTCATGGCCATCATCGGCACCTTGGCCACTTCGGCCATTGCCATGATCATCGGCGTGCCGCTGGCCTTTGGCATCGCGTTGTTCCTCAGCGAAACCTGCCCGGTCTGGCTGCGCCGGCCGCTGGGTACGGCGGTCGAGCTGCTGGCCGCCATCCCGTCCATCATCTACGGCATGTTCGGCCTGTTCGTGTTTGCGCCGCTGTTTGCCGACTACTTTCAAATTCCGGTGCAAGAGCTGATGGCCGGGATGCCCATCATCGGCGCCATCTTTGGCGGCGTGCCCAACGGACTGGGCATTTTGGCCGCCGGCATCATCCTGTCGTTTATGGTGCTGCCCTACATGGCCGCCGTCACGCGCGACGTGTTTGAAGTGGTGCCGCAAATCCTGCGCGAATCGGCCTATGGCTTGGGTGCCACCACCACCGAAGTGGTGCGCCATGTGGTCATGCCCTACGCCTTCAAGGGCGTGGTCGGGGCCGTGATGTTGGGCTTGGGGCGCGCGCTGGGCGAGACCATGGCCGTGACCTTCGTCATCGGCAACGCACACCGCATCCCCGAGACCATCAACGCGCCGGGCGTGTCGATCACCTCGGCGCTGGCCAACGAGTTTGCCGAGTCCTTTGGCATGCACATGCACACCCTGTTTGCGCTCGGTTTCCTGCTCTTTATCCTGACCTTTGTGGTGCTGGCGCTGGCGCGGCTGCTGATTTTGCGGGTCGAAGAAGGCAAGGGCAGCAAAGGATACTGATATGCAAATCAACCAATCGCTCTACAACCAGCGCCGGCGCAAAAACGCTGCCATCATGGCCTTTTCTGGCGTCGCCTCGTTGATCGGGCTGGCGGTGCTGGTCTGGATTTTGTTCGTGCTGTTTTCCAATGGCTTTTACGCCCTCGATTGGGAAATCTTCACCCAAGACACACCCGCGCCCGGCACGCCCGGCGGCGGCTTGCGCAACGCCATCGTCGGCAGTTTGATCATGGTCGGCTGCGCGGTGCTGATCTCGACCCCGATCGGTGTTTTGGCCGGCATTTACTTGGCCGAGTTTGGCGACGCCAACAAGACCGCCAGCGTCACGCGCTTCGTCAACGAGGTCATGCTCTCGGCGCCGTCGGTGGTGCTGGGCTTGTTCGTGTTTGCGGTCGTGGTCATGACCATGGGCAATTTTTCGGGCTATGCCGGCATGATCGCGCTGTCGCTGATCGCCATTCCGGTGGTGATCAAAACCACCGAAAACATGATGCGCATGATCCCCGGCAGCTTGCGCGAGGCCGCGTTCGCGCTCGGCGCGCCGCACTGGAAGGTGGCGACCATGGTGGTGCTGCGCGGCGCCCGCGCCGGCGTCATCACCGGCGTGCTGCTGGCGCTGGCGCGCATCAGTGGCGAGACCGCGCCGCTGCTCTTTACCGCGCTCAACAACCAGTTCTTCACCCTCGACATGGACGGCCCCATGGCCAACCTGCCGGTCTGGATCTACCACATGGCCATGAGCCCATTCGACAACTGGAACGAGCTCGCTTGGGCGGGCGCTTTGCTCATCACCTTGACGGTGCTGGCGATCAACATCACGGCACGCATTTTGTTCCGTGAGCGCGTCAAAGTCTAAATTAAGTCCTTCTGCAAACTGGAAATTCGTATATGTCTGAAGCCTCTATCGAGCCACGCAACGCCATCGAGGTGCGCAACCTCAACTTTTACTACGGCGGCTTTCATGCCCTGAAAACCGTCAACCTCGACATCATCGAGCGCAAGGTCACGGCCTTTATCGGCCCCTCGGGTTGCGGCAAATCGACGCTGCTGCGCACCCTGAATCGCATGTACAGCCTGTACCCGGGCCAGCGCGCCGAGGGCTTGATCAGCTTTTATGGCCAAAACATCCTCGACGAAAAGCAGGACTTGAACCTGCTGCGCGCGCGCATCGGCATGTTGTTCCAAAAACCGACGCCGTTTCCGATGTCGATCTACGACAACATCGCATTTGGCGTCAAGCTCTACGAAAAACTCAGCCGCGCCGACATGGACGAGCGCGTGCAGTGGGCCCTGAGCAAAGCCGCACTCTGGAACGAAGTCAAAGACAAGCTCAAGCAAAGCGGCCTGAGCCTGTCGGGCGGGCAGCAGCAGCGCCTGTGCATCGCGCGCAGCGTGGCGGTCAAGCCCTCGGTGCTGCTGCTCGACGAGCCCACGGCGTCGCTGGACCCGATCTCGACCGGCAAGGTCGAGGAACTGGTGCACGAACTCAAAAAAGACTACACCATCGCCATCGTCACCCACAACATGCAGCAGGCGGCGCGTTGCAGCGACTACACCGCCTACATGTACTTGGGCGAGCTGATGGAGTACGGCGCCACCGAACAGATTTTCTTCAAGCCCAAGCGCACCGAGACCGAAGACTACATTACAGGAAGGTTTGGTTGATCATGAGTGAAAAACTGCTCTCCAGCCAGTTCGAAGCCGAACTGGCCCACGCCACCGCCCGCATGCTCGAAATGGGCGGCTTGGTCGAATCCCAGCTGCGCCAGTGCATATACGCCTTGCATCACCTCAGCCTCGAGACCGTGCAGCAGGTGCTCCAGCAAGAGGCGCTGGTGAATAATTTTGAAGTCGAAATCGATTACGAAATCACCAGCACCATGAGCCGGCGCCAGCCCACGGCGCGCGACTTGCGCTTGCTGGTGGCCTTGTCGCGTGTGGTCATGAACCTCGAGCGGGTGGGCGACAAAGCGGCGCGCATTGCCAAGCTCATTCGGGCGCACATTCAGGCCGGGGCGCCGCGCGCCTTGCCCAGTGGGGATCTGGAATCCAGTTTGTCGTATGCCATCGAGCAGCTGCACCAAACCCTGGACGCTTTTGCTCGCCTTGATGCCCATGCGGCCAACACGGTCATCAATTCGGATGACCGGCTCGATGAAGATTACGCCGGTTACACGCGCAAGCTCATCACCTACATGATGGAAGACCCGCGCACCATCGGCAGCAGCCTCAATCTGTTGTTTTTGGCCAAGGCCATCGAGCGCGTCGGCGATCACGCCAAAAACATCGCCGAAGCCACGATTTACGTCGTCAAAGGTGCCGACGTGCGCCACGCCAGCGAAGAGGAAAGGAAATCGGCCCTGCAATGAGAAAACTCCCCCGGGTGCTGGTGGTCGAAGACGAGCCGGCCATCGCCGAACTGATCGCCGTCAACCTGCGCCACAACGGCTTTGCACCCACGGTGGCCTTTGATGGCGAGTCGGCGCAGCGCGAAGTCGATTCGGTGCTGCCCGACGTGATCCTGCTCGACTGGATGCTGCCTGGCGAGAGCGGGGTGGCGTTGGCCAAACGCTGGCGCTTGCAAGAGCGCATCAAAACGGTGCCGATCATTTTGCTCACCGCCCGCACCGAAGAGTCCGACAAGGTGCAGGGGCTCGACGCCGGGGCCGACGATTACGTCACCAAGCCGTTTTCTACACAGGAGTTGTTGGCGCGCATACGCGCGGTGCTGCGGCGCCGTGCGCCCGAGATCGTCAACGATGCAGTGCAATTGGGCGATTTGACGCTGGATGCCTCGACCTACCGCGTGATGTTGAGTGGCAGCGAGCTCAAGATCGGCCCGACCGAATTCAAGCTGCTGCACTACCTGATGAAACACCCCGAGCGGGTGCACACACGCGGCTTTTTGCTCGATCGCATTTGGGGCGACCATGTGTTCATCGAAGAGCGCACCGTCGATGTGCATGTGAAACGCCTGCGCGAGTCGCTCGGCGTTGCCGGAATCATGATCGAGACGGTGCGTGGCGCCGGGTACCGCATCACGGCCAACCCCATCAAGGTCAAGCCCAAACCCGACATTGCCGAGGCATGATGCGACGCCTGCTGGAGCTGCTGGCGTTTACGCTGGCTGCTGGCGCGTTGGCCGCAGCGTTTGGGGTTGCCAGTTGGCTGCCGGTGCTGGGCAGTGCTGTTGGTGCGCTGTTGTGGTTCGCATTCGATGCGCTGCGGGCGCGGCGCGTGCTTGATTGGTTGCGCCATGGCAGCGCAGCCGCGCCTCCGCTCGCCGTGGGTGTGTGGGCCGAGGTGGTCGAGCGTGCGCGGAAATCGTTCAAAATTCTGAATCGCAAGGCGCGCAAGAGCGAGGCGCGTTTGCAAGAGTTTTTGGCCGCCATTCAGGCCTCACCCATCGGCGTGGTGTTGCTCGATAAATCCGCTGCCATCGAGTGGAGCAATTTCACAGCGGCCCAGCACCTGGGTTTTGACCCCAAGCGCGATCTCAAACAACCCATACGCCACTTGGTGCGCGCGCCCGAATTCATCGATTATTTGGTGCAGGGCGATTACGCCCAAGCGGTCGAGATCGATGGCCGCGACGCCACCCCGGGCCACCCGCAGCGCATTTCCATCAACCTCTACCTCTACGGCAAGGGGCGGCGTCTGATGCTGACGCGCGAAATCACGGCGGTGGAATTGGCCGAAGCCATGCGGCGCGATTTCGTGGCCAATGTGTCGCACGAAATTCGCACCCCTCTGACCGTGGTCAGCGGTTTTATCGAGACCTTGCAAACGCTGGAATTGTCGGCCAGCGAGCGGCGCGAGTACCTCGAATTGATGAGCACCCAAGCTCAGCGCATGCAAAGCCTGGTCAGCGATCTGCTCACCTTTTCAAGGCTCGAAGGCAGCCCGGTGCCCGGTGTGGGCGAGTGGATCGACGCCCAAGCCATGCTGCAGCAGGTGGTCAACGAGGCGCAGGCGCTGTCGGAGGTGTTGGGCAGGGGTCCGCATCAGGTGCTGGCCCAAAGCGGCCCGTCTTTTCTGATTGCGGGCGCGCGCGCCGAGTTGCACAGCGCCATGTCAAACCTCCTCAACAACGCGGTGCGCCATACCCCGGCGGGTGCGCAGGTGAGAGCCGGCTGGACGTTGAACAACGATGGCGGCGCCGGTTTTTATGTCAGCGACGACGGACCGGGCATCGAGGCCGAGCATCTGCCGCGCCTGACCGAGCGCTTTTACCGCGTGGACCGCAGCCGCTCGCGCGAAACCGGTGGCACCGGACTGGGCTTGGCGATCGTCAAGCACGTGGCGCAGCGCCATGGGGGCTTGGTGCAGATCGAGAGCGCCCTAGGCCAAGGTTCGACCTTTCGTATCATCTTGCCGCCCAGCCGGGTGCTAAACCACAGCGATTAGCTTGTGGCTGCGCTCGCGGCGTGGTGTGGCCGGGCTTACTGCTGGGTTGGGTCACCTGGGCGGCGCTCGAACACCAGCCAGACGTCGCGGCCTGGGCGCAGGCGCGGCTCCTCGCGCAGCAGCTGCCACTGGCGCAGGTTGATCTGTGGGTGCAGGGTCACAAAGGCTTCGGAACTGACCACCAAGCGCGGGCAGTGAGCATCGGCCGCACCGCCGCTGATGCGCTGCACGCGCAGGCCACCGTGGTACTGCAAGGCGGCGATTTGTTCGTGCGCCAGCCCGTGCACCAGCACGCACTGCTGCGCCGGTGTCAGGGCGGCCACGCGCTGGCTGATGGGCGCCAGCCCCATGCCGTGGTTGAGCACTGGCAACCAGAGCGTGAGCAGCAACGACCAGCACAGCGTGATCCCGCTGGCCGACAACACCAGGCTTTTCCAGAGCGCGGGTTGGTGGCGGCCGGTGCGCCAGGCGATCACACCCAGCCACGCCAAGGTGAGGATGGCCGCTGGTGCAAACAGACGGGCTTCGAATTGCGGCACAAAATTAGGCAGCAGCTTGGCCACGTTTTCGGCCGGTTCGGCGGGCACGCCCGTCATCATGGCCACCCAGATGATCCAGATGATGATCGCCGAGGCGCTAAAGAGCAGCATCGCCAGCCAGTCGATCAAAGCGGCGGCGCTGCGCGACAGGGTGGGCAAGGCAAAGGCCGCCAGCAGCGCCAAGGCCGGCAGCGCCAGCAGCAAGATGCGGTCGCTGCCGCGGTGGGCAAAGGTTGCCAGCAGCAGCCCAAGCAGCCACAACAGAGGCAGCAGCAAGTGTGGGCTGCGCCATTGCCGGCGCCACTTCCACAGCGTCCAAGCGGCCAGCAGGGCGCAGGGCCAAGTGAACCAGAGCAACAGCCGGGCCAAGCTCTCCCACGAAGCCCCAAGCTGCCAGTGCGGCAGGATGCCGGGCCAGTCCAGCCAGCCAGCGGGCCAGCCGATCGCGTACACCAGAGCGGCGGGCACCAGCGCCAAGCCGGCCATAGAGCCGCGCAGCGCTTGCGAGGGTTTGGCTGGGTTGGAAATGCCGCACCACCGCGCGCACTCGCCGCCGAGCAGCAGCAACAGGGCGATGCCCGGCGCGCCGCTCAAAGCCAAGCCAGCCATGGCCAGCCCCCAGAGCGCTAGGGTGGTGCTTAAGCGCAGTTCCGAATGAAAGCTGCGCGCGTAGGCCCACAGACCCAGCGCCACAAAGGCCAGTCGCGCCGCATCCACGCTGGATTGGTGCGCCAGCAGGGCCAAGCCGAGGCAGGCCATCAAAGCCAACAAGGCGGCGTCGGCCAAGGCGCGGGCGTAGTGGGTGGGGTGCGCTTGGCCGCCAAAGGCAAAAACCACCGGCTGGGCACCGGGCTGGCGCGCAAAGTGGTAGGCGGCGTACCAAGTCGAGATCAGGGTCAGGGCCAGCAAGGCCATGAAGGGCAGCTGGGCCGCTTGGTGGGCGGGCAGCCACGGCAAGGCGTAGATGGCCAACGCGCCGAGCCAGTAGGGCAGCCAGCCGATGCCCAGCGCCGTTTCGCCCAGCAGCTGCGGGTGCAGCCATTGGCCGGGGTGGGCGGCGAGCTCGCGCATCACACCCAACGAGGCCAGGTCGGCGTTGCGCCACGGGTCGCGGCCGATGAAGCCAGGCAAAACGTAGAGCAGCCCCAGCGTCCACAACACCCAGCGCGGCAAGCGCCGGGCGGCGTGCTGGCTCACGAGGGCGGGGCTGGGGTGGTTCACGGGTGGCTAAAACTGGCTTAGGTGGCGGTTGCCGAAGCCAAGAAAAAAGCAGCCTTGCGGCTGCTCATCGGTGGCACGCAGGCGGCCGACCAGTTTACTTGGCCGTGCGGGCGAAGCGGTTGCGGAATTTTTCCACGCGACCGCCCATGTTGTCCACGCTCTTTTGCGTGCCGGTGTAAAAAGGGTGCGATTCGCTCGAGGTGTCGAGCTTGTAGAGCGGTAGCTCGCGCCCGTCGTCGAGCTTGATGGTCTCGCGGGCGTTGACGCAGGAGCGGATCACGAACTGCTGGTTGTTCGACAAATCGACGAAGCAGACTTCGCGGTAGTTGGGGTGGATGCCGGATTTCATGGCTTTACCTATCAAATGGGGCGCAAAGGACAACGCAGCAGCCACTACCGGCCCATCCGGCAGCACTTTCCGCAAAACTCGAATTATAACCGCTGGCTGTGGTGTTGGGCACAAACATGGTGTTGAGCACAGACCTGATCAACCGCCCGAACCTCAGCCGCCGCGGCGCATGAGGTCGAAGAACTCGTGGTTGTTCTTGGTCTGCTTCATGTTTTTGAGCACCATTTCCATGGACTCGATCTCGTCCATGTTGTACATGAACTGGCGCAGGATGCGGGTTTTTTGCAAAATTTCGGGTGCCAGCAGCAGCTCTTCGCGCCGCGTGCCGCTGCGGTTGAGCTGCACGGCGGGAAAGACGCGTTTCTCGTACAGGCGCCGGTCCAGGTGCAGCTCGGAGTTGCCGGTGCCCTTGAATTCCTCGAAGATCACCTCGTCCATGCGGCTGCCGGTGTCGATCAGGGCGGTGGCGATGATGGTCAGCGAGCCGCCTTCTTCGACGTTGCGCGCGGCACCAAAAAAACGCTTCGGGCGCTGCAAGGCGTTGGCATCGACGCCGCCCGAGAGCACCTTGCCCGAGCTCGGCAGCACGTTGTTGTAGGCGCGCGCCAGCCGGGTGATCGAGTCGAGCAAAATCACCACGTCTTTTTTCAGCTCGACCAAGCGCTTGGCGCGCTCGATCACCATTTCGGCCACGTGCACGTGGCGTGTGGCCGGTTCGTCAAAGGTGGAGGAGATCACTTCGCCCTTGACGGTGCGCTGCATCTCGGTGACTTCTTCGGGGCGCTCATCGACCAGCAGCACCATCAGCGTGACTTCGGGGTAGTTGGCGGCCAAGGCGTGGGCGATGGTCTGCATCATCACCGTTTTGCCGCTCTTGGGCGGGGCCACGATCAGGCCGCGCTGGCCCTTGCCGATGGGCGCGATCAGGTCGATCACGCGGCCGGTGATGTTTTCTTCGGTCTTGATCTCGCGCTCGAGCCGCATTTGCTGCTGCGGAAACAGCGGCGTGAGGTTCTCGAACATCACCTTGTGCTTGTTGTGCTCGGGCGATAGGCCGTTGATTTTGTCGAGCTTGTTGAGGGCGAAGTAGCGCTCGCCGTCTTTGGGCGTGCGCACCTCGCCTTCGATCATGTCGCCGGTGTGCAGGTTGAAGCGCCGGATCTGGCTGGGCGAGATGTAGATGTCGTCGGTGGAGGCGGTGAAGCTGGTGTCCATGTTGCGCAGGAAACCAAAGCCATCGGGCAGCACCTCGAGCACGCCGTCGGCAAACACCTGCTCGCCGGTTTTGGCGCGCTTTTTGATGATCGCAAACATCAGCTCCTGTTTGCGCATGCGGCCGGTGTTTTCGATTTCCAGCGCATCGGCCTGCTTGAGCACTTCCGAGACGTGCAAGGCCTTGAGTTCGTTGAGATGCATGGGGTGCGCTCCTGCGAGGAGTCGGGGAAAAAAAGGGGGATACGGGAGAATCAGGGACTGTTCTGCAAGACAGGGCCAGCCGGGAAGCGGCAGCCTAGGGCAGTTTAGGGGGCGGGCAGTTCGGAGCGGGCCTGTAGGGGCGCCATGCTCGGGAAGCCAGCCGGATTATGACAGGAAAAACCCCTTGCGCGGGTGACCAACACACAAGAGGGGCACAAGGGGCCGTGCTGCTTGGGTACTAAAGCCGTTTTGCACCCAGCAGGCGTACAAAATCAAGCAACTCGCGGACCAGCCACCTGAACCCAAACCGCACGCAGAGCGCGCAGCGCACGGGTTGTGGGTGGCGGTGCGAGCGCCCGATTAGGCCAAGTTGGAGTCGATAAAGGCGCTCAGTTGCGCTTTGTTGAGGGCACCCACCTTGGTGGCGGCGACCTTGCCGTCTTTGAATACCATCAGCGTCGGGATGCCGCGAATGCCAAACTGCGCCGGCACCTGGCGGCTTTCATCGACGTTCATTTTGGTGATCTGCAGCTTGCCGTTGTAGTGGGTGGCCAGCTCGTCTAGGATGGGGGCGACGGTGCGGCAGGGGCCACACCACTCGGCCCAAAAATCGACCAATACCGGCAAGGAGGACTTGATTACGTCGGCATCGAAGCTGGCGTCGGTGACTTGCTTGATCAGGGGGTTGGCCATGTGGGTTTGCCTCGTCGTTGCGTCGCTGCAGTAAAAAGTGGGGCGGGATCGGGAAAGAATGAGGGGTGACGAGCCTCGACCCCGGCACTGGATTCACAGTTAGGGCTGCTTGGTTCCCCACCTGACCCGGTTGGCCGCTTCACCATGCGGGAAGGCCCGTCGGGTCTGATTGTAAGCCAGAGAATAGAATGGGCGCATGTCGTACCTCGTTTTGGCCCGCAAGTACCGGCCGCAGAACTTTGCCCAGATGGTGGGCCAAGAGCACGTGGTGCAAGCACTGGGCAACGCCTTGCGCAGCCAGCGCCTGCACCACGCCTACCTGTTTACTGGCACGCGCGGGGTAGGCAAGACCACGGTGTCGCGCATCCTGGCCAAGTCGCTCAACTGCACCGGGCCCGATGGCGCCGGGGGCATCACGGCCGAACCCTGCGGCCAGTGCCCGGCCTGCCGCGAGATCGACGCCGGGCGCTTCGTCGATTACACCGAGCTCGACGCCGCCTCCAATCGCGGTGTCGATGAGGTGCAGGCGCTGCTGGAGCAGGCGGTCTATAAGCCGGTGCAGGGGCGCTTCAAGGTGTTCATGATCGACGAAGTGCACATGCTCACCGGGCACGCCTTCAACGCCATGCTCAAAACGCTGGAAGAGCCGCCGGCCTACCTCAAGTTCGTGCTCGCCACCACCGACCCGCAAAAGGTGCCGGTGACGGTGCTCAGCCGCTGCCTGCAGTTCAACCTGCGCCCCATGCCCCCGCCAACCGTGCAGCAGCACCTCGAGCAGGTGCTGCAGGCCGAGCAGGTGCCGTTTGAGGCCGGTGCGCTGCGCTTGCTGGCACGCGGCGCCCGCGGCTCGATGCGCGATGCCCTGAGCCTGACCGACCAAGCCATCGCCTTTGGCGCTGGGCAGCTGCAAGAGGCGGCGGTGCGCCAGATGCTGGGCGCGGTGGAGCGCGGCCATGCGCTGCGCTTGGTTGAAGCCTTGGCCGCCGGAGACGGCGCCAGCGTGGTGCAGACGGTGCAGGCCTTGCGTCTGCAAGGCTACGCCGCCGCGTCGGCGCTCGAAGAGATGGTGGGCCTGCTGCAGCGCATGGCGGTGCTGCAGGCGGTGCCGGCGCAGTTGCAGCCCCACGACCCCGAAGACGCCGACTGCGCCCGCCTGGCGGCTTTGCTGCCCCCCGACCAGACGCAACTGCTCTATAGCCTGTGCCTGCACGGGCGCGCCGAACTCGGGCTGGCCCCGGACGAATACGCGGCGCTGAACATGGTGCTGCTGCGGCTGCTGGCCTTCAGGCCCGAAGGGGTGGAAAAAAAAAGCCTGAAAAGCGCTGAGCCGTTTGATGCGGCGGGGCAGGGGCGGGCGGCTGCGACACCTTTGCCTGCATCTGCCCCCAGCACAACTGTTATCCCAACTGCCAGCCCCGCTCTCAGCCTTGTTGCCGACCCTGCAGTTGCGGAGCCTGAAACGTTGCAGCCTGCCGCGCAACCCCTGCCGGTGCCCAGCCCAGCCTCTCCCGAGCCGACGGGCGCTTCTGTCTCTCCAACCCCCGCCGACACAGCCCCTTTGCCCGATTTCTGGCAGAGTGTGGTCAGCGACTTGGTGCAGCGTGAAGCGGTGACGGCGCTTACGCGCGAGCTGGCCTTGCAGGCCGAGTTGGTGCGGCGCGAACCCGGCTGCTGGACGCTGCGCGTGGCGCAGGCGGCGCTGGCCAATGGCAGCGCGCGCGAGCGGCTGCAGTCGGCGCTGGCGCAGGCTGGGCATGCGGTGAGGCTGGAGCTGGAAATCGCCCCAGCGCACGACACCCCCGCCCAGCGCGCGGCTGCGGCTGCGCAGGCGCGTTTGCAAGCCGCGCACGACAGCTTGCTGCAAGACCCCTTCGTGCAGTCTATGCTGCGCGACTTTGGCGGCAAAATCGTGCCCGGCAGCTTGCAAGCGCTCTGAGCCACGAGCGGTTTGCGACAATCCCCTCAAAACCCTTCCAAATCCCCCCTCCAAACAAAGGAAACCCATGTTCAACAAAGGACAACTGGCCGGCCTGATGAAGCAGGCGCAAGCCATGCAGGAAAACATGAAAAAGGCCCAAGACGAGCTGGCCACGCTCGAGGTCACGGGCGAATCCGGGGCTGGTCTGGTCAAGGTGGTGATGAACGGCAAGCACGCCGTCAAGCGCGTCAGCATCGACCCCAGCCTGCTGGCCGAGGACAAAGACATGCTCGAAGACTTGGTCGCTGCTGCCTTCAACGCCGCTGTGCGCCGGGTTGAGGAAAATTCACAGGAAAAACTGGGCAAACTCAGCGCCGGCATGCCCAGCTTGCCCGGCGGCATCAAGCTGCCTTTCTGAGTCGGCCAAGCGCGATCGGCACACCCATGGCCAAAGCGCTCGAGTCGCTGTTGCGCGCGCTGCAAGGCCTGCCCGGGGTGGGGGCCAAGACAGCCTCGCGCATGGCTTTTCACCTGCTGCAACACGACCGCGATGGCGCGCTGGAGCTGGCGCGGGCGCTCACGCGCGGGGTGGCCGAGCTGCGCCATTGCACGCGCTGTTACACCTTCACCGACGCCGACCTGTGCCCCACCTGCACCGACCCAGCGCGCGACGACACCCTGCTGTGCGTGGTCGAAACCCCCGCCGACCAGGCGGCGCTGGAGCGCACCGGCGTGTACAAAGGGCGCTACTTTGTGCTCATGGGCAAACTCGGCCCGCTGGCGGCGCTGGGGCCGCAAGAAAACGGTGTGTTGCGCCTGCTCGAGCGCCTGCAAGGCGCCCAAGGGGATGCGGTGCGCGAACTGGTGCTGGCCACCAGTTTCACCGCCGAAGGCGAAGCCACCGCGCACCTGATCTCCCAAGCGCTCAAGGGGCGCGACATCAAAGTGACCCGGCTGGCGCGCGGCGTGCCGCTGGGCAGCGAGCTCGAGTACGTGGACTTGGGCACCATCGCCCACGCGCTGGCCGATCGGCGCTGAACGGTGCCGTTGATTGCCGTTCAGCGCCTGCCAGCCGTGGCCTTGCCCGGCGCAGTTTTATGCCGACTTTTTCAACCAAGTCAGCATAGGCCAAGTGAGCACCCAGAGCGCCACACCGATGCCCACCGCCGTACCGATGGCGAACAGCCAGTCGGCAAATTGATTGATGTCGGCAAAGCTCGAACCGGCCACGCCTGGGAACAAAACGAAGGCCAGCGCCATGGCGATGGCGCCGATGGCGGCGCTGGTGGGCAAGGTTTTGCGCCACTGGCCCTTGGGGGCGCGCACCAGCGCCAGCACCAGTGTGGCGCTCCAAACCACAGCCAACAAGACAAGCAGCCACAGCATGGGGAGCAGGATTTCGTAAGCGATGTTCAGGCCAAGCCAGAGGTTGTACAGCATGGTAGTGTTCTTTCTTTTGGGTTGATGGGGGTCAGGCGCGGCCGCGCAAAACGGCGACGTAGGCGGGTTTGAGCAAGTGCACCTTCATCGTCCAAGCAAAGAAGCTGTCTTGCAGCGGGTCGATCAGGGGCAGCGTGGGCACTAGGTTGCCGTCGTGGTCGAACTCGACCAACAGCGCCGAACCCACGCGGGTGATCAGCGGGCAGGAGGTGTAGCCGTTGAACTTCTGATCGGGGGCCTGGTTCTGGATGGCCCGAATCAGGTGGCCGGCCACAATCGGCGCCCCGCCCTTGACGGTGGCGGCGGTTTTGCCGCGCGGCGTGCCGTTGATGTCACCGATGCCGAATACGTTGGGGAAGCGCCGGTGTTGCAAGGTCTCCCGGTTCACTTCCAGCCAGCCGCCGCCGGCAAAGGGGCCTTCTTTCCACGCCAAGTCGCTGTTGCGCACCGCGTCCGGGGCGCTCATAGGCGGCACCACGTGGATGAAGTCGTAATCGATCGTGTTGACTTGGCCAGTGGGCTGGCCGGCATTGAAGGTGGTGAAGGTAGCGCGCCGGGCACCGATGTCGATGCCGGTCAGGCGCTGTTGCAGGTGGTGCGCAATGCCAAGGCGCTCAAAACGGCGACCGATGTCTTGGTGATAGACATCGACACCGAACAACGCCGCGCCGCCGGTGTGGTAGCTGATTTCAGCGCGCTCGCGCGTCCCCACTTCGCGCATTCGGTCATCGAGCAAAAAAGTGACTTTGACGGGTGCACCGGCGCACTTCATGGGGGTATGGGCAGCGGTCATGACGGCGCGCCCACCTGTACGGCGAAACGCGTCCATGAGCTTCCAGGTGCTGGCGGCGGACTGCGGGCTGGCATAGACCGAAGTCAGGCCGTTTTGCCCCAGCGCGGCTTCGTCCATGCCGGCGATTGCCTTGTAGTTGAGCTGCAAGCCCGTGGCCACGACCAGAAAGTCGTAGCGGATGCGCTGCCCGCCGCGGGTGACAACGGTGTTGGCCGTGGGGTCGAACTCGGCTACATAGTCCTTCACCCATTCGATGCCGCGCGGGTGGTAGCGGCTGTTGTTATGCAAGACCGCGCGCTCCATGGGCCAGATGCCCCCGGCCACCAAAGTCCAGCCGGGCTGGTAGAGGTGTTGCTCGCGGCCGTCGATGATGGTGATGCGCGCGCCCTCGAGCCCGCGCGCGAGCCGGTTGGCAATGGCGATGCCGCCGGCACCGCTGCCGGCAATCACGATGTGGGCCTGGGTGCGCACCCGGGCTTGGGCGCTGGCGCTCGCACCTGCCAAGGCAGCAGCCAGCGGGGTGGCGGCAAAACCGGCCAAGAGGCGGCGCCGGCCGATTTGTGAAAATTCCATGAACATTGTCTCCGGTTTAGGCTGACGAACCACATACCCTGCTGCGTATAGTTATGCGGAGCAGTGTAATGGCTCAGACCGGAAACAAAGAGCCTAGGTTCTCACTTTTTTGTCGGTGTATACCCTATACCCTATGGGTAATTTGCGACACCCATCAGCCGTAGCGCCCGGTGATGTAGTCTTCAGTGCGCTTTTGCTTGGGCGTGGTGAAAATCACGTCGGTGGCGCCGAACTCGACCAGTTCGCCCATGTGCATGAAGGCGGTGAAGTCGGACACCCGCGCCGCCTGGTGCATGTTGTGGGTCACGATCAGGATCGTGACCTTGTTTTTTAGCTGGCCGATGAGGTTTTCGATCGAGTCGGTGGCGATCGGGTCCAGCGCTGACGTGGGTTCGTCGAAGAGCAGGATTTCGGGGTCGGTGGCGAGGGCGCGCGCAATGCACAGGCGCTGCTGTTGCCCGCCCGAGAGGTTGAAGGCCAAGGCGTGCAGCCGGTCTTTTACCTCGTCCCAGAGCGCCGCGCCGCGCAGCGCTTCTTCGACCTTGTCGTCGATCAGCGCGCGCTGGCGCACCCCGCGCACGCGCAGGCCGTAGGCCACGTTTTCGTAGATGGATTTGGGGAACGGATTCGGTTTTTGAAACACCATCGAGATGCGCATGCGCACCTCGATCGGGTCGATTTCGGGGCTGAGGATGTTGATGCTGTCGGGGTTGATGACGATCTGGCCCTCGTAGCGGTTGCCCGGGTACAGGTCGTGCATGCGGTTGAAGCAGCGCAAAAAAGTGCTTTTGCCGCAGCCCGAAGGGCCGATGAGCGCGGTCACGCCGTTCATGGCCAGCGTCAGGTTGATCGACTTGAGCGCCTGGGCTCCGTTGCCGTAATAAAAACTGAGGTTTTGGGCCACGGCTTTGGCTTCGGTCGGTGCAGTGGGTTTCAAGGCTAAGGGCTTTCGTGGTGGGGCAGGGCAGCGGCCTAACGGGCTAGGCGCTTAAGTAAAGGACTGGGGCTTGGCGCGCCAAACGCGGCTCACCAGCGGATGCGCTTGCGGTAGCGGTAGCGCAGCCAGATGGCGAGCGCGTTCATGGCCAGCGTGATCAGCATCAGCACCACGCCGGCAGCGGCGGCGAGCTCGTGAAACGCCGGCTGTGGCCGCGAGACCCAGTTGAACATCTGGATCGGCATCACGGTGAAGGGGTCCATGATCCAAGCGAATGAGATGAAGGGGAACACCTCGGTGACCGGTGCCGGCGGCAAGAAGGCGATGAAGGTGAGCGCGCCGATGGTGATCAGGGGCGCGGTTTCGCCCACGGCCGTGGCGGTGCCGATGATCACGCCGGTGAGGATGCCGCCTTTGGAGTAGGGCAGCAGGTGGTGGAGCGTGGCCTGCCCCTTGGTGGCACCGAGCGCGTAGGCGGCTTCGTGGATGGATTGCGGGATCGAGCGGATGGCTTCGCGCGTGTTCATGATCACCACCGGCAGGATCATCAGCGCCAGCGTCAGACCCGCTGTGAGGATGCTTTGGCCCAAGCCCCACATGTGCACGAACAGCCCCAGCGCCAGCAGGCCGTAGATGATGGGCGGAACCCCGGCCAGATTGGTGATGTTGATCTCGATCAGGTCCATGAGCCAGTTGCGTTTGGCGTAGACCTCGAGGTAAATGCCGGCCGCGACACCGATGGGCACCGCCGACAGCACCGTGACCGAGATCACCAGAATGCTGCCGACCCAAGCCGACAAGATGCCAGAGCGGTCGGGGTGGCGCGACGGAAACGAGGTGAAAAAGTCGAGCGTGATGCGGTGGTAGCCGTCGGCGACCATCGAGACGATCAGCGCCAGCAGCACCAGCACGCAAAACAGCATGGCCAACAGCGCCGACAGGGCGAAGATGTGGTCCCAGCGCTTGTGCGCGGCGATCATGCTGCGCACGGCTTGGAGTTCTTGGGGGGCGATGCTCATGGCTGATCAGTAGACCTCGCGGTAACGGCGGCGCAGGTAGTGCCCCAGAATGTTGAGCACCAGCGTCATCAGCAACAGCACCAGACCGACGGCGAAAATGCTTTGGTATTCGATCGTGCCGTGCGCCACGTCGCCAAGCGACACTTGGGCGATGTAGGCGGTCAGGGTGGCGGCGGGTTGGGTCGGGTCCAGCGTGAAATTGGCTTGCTGGCCGGCGGCGATGGCGACGATCATGGTCTGCCCCAGCGCCACCGACATGGCCAAAATATAGGCCGCCACAATGCCCGACAGCGCCGCCGGGAACACCACATACCATGCAGTTTGCAGGCGCGTGGCGCCCATGGCGTAGGAGCCCTCGCGGATGTCCATGGGCACGGCGCGCATGGCGTCTTCGCTCATGGAGCTGACAAAGGGCACGATGCTGACGCCGATGACCAAACCGGCCGAGAGCATATTGAAGCCCGACAAACCGGGGATGATCAGCGCCAACACCGGCGTGACCAGCAGCAGCGCAAAGTAGCCATAGACCACCGAGGGCACGCCGCTGAGCATTTCGAGCGCCGGTTTGCAGACCTCACGCACCTTGTGCGGGGCAAATTCGCCCAAATAAAGCGCGGCCAAGGTGCCCAGCGGCACAGCGACCAGCAAACCGATGGAGGTGACGACCAAAGTGGCGGTGACCAGCGGCAGGATGCCGTAGCGTGGCTCGGCAAAGAGCGGCGTCCACTGGGTGTCGGTAAGAAAGTCCCAGATCGAGACGTGGCGGAAAAAGCCCATCGACTCGACCACCAGAATGGTGACCACCGCCACCGTGATGGCAATGGCCGACAGGGCCGATAGAAACAATATAAATTGGACCACGCGCTCCTTGACGTGGCGCGAATGCTGCGGATGGAAGCGGGAGCGCGTGGTACTCATCAAGCTAAAAACCTAGGCTTAAACACAGATCGATGCACGATCAGCGCGGTTCGCGCTGCATCACTTCTTGAATGCGCACACCAATGGTGGGGGTGCCGGCAGCAAAGCGGGTACCGAAGCGGTTGTCGCGCAGGTGGCCGGCGGCGATGGTGTAGGCCTCGGCGGGCAGCGGCACGAAGCCGACTTCACGCGACAGGCGGGCGCCGTTGTTCAGGAAGAACTCGGAGAACTGGCGCACCTCGGGGCGCTGCAGCGCGCGCTCAGACACGTAGAAGAACAACGGGCGCGCCAGCGGCTGGTAGGTGCCGGCGATCACGTTATCCATGGTCGGGGCCACGGCGGCACCACCTGCTGCTGGTACCACGCTCACCGAACGCAGCCGGTCTTGGTTGGCCAGGTAGTACGCCATGCCAAAGTAGCCCAGCGCGCCGCGATCCCGCGCCACGCCCATGACGATCACGTTGTCGTCTTCGCTAGCCATGAAATCGGTGCGGCTCTGGCCGCTGCGGCCCATGATCGCTTCGGTGAAGTAGTCGAAGGTGCCCGATGCGGTGCCAGGGCCAAACAGCGTCAGGGCTTGATCGGGGAAGCTCGGGTCCACTTGGCGCCAGTTGGTGATGCGACCGGTGGCGGCCGGTTCCCAAATGGTGCGCAGTTGTTGCACGGTGAGCTGGCGCGCCCAAGTGTTGTCGCGGTGCACCGCCACCGTAAGGGCGTCGAAGGCCACCGGCAGCTCGATGAAGCGGATGCCAGCGGCGCGGCAGGCTTCGAGTTCGGCGGCGCGCGCTGGGCGCGAGGCGCCGGTGATGTCGATCTCGCCGCGGCAGAAGCGGGCGAAGCCGCCGCCGGTGCCCGAGGTGCCGACCGTGACCCGCACCGCGCCGCGCTGGGCACGCTGGAACTCTTCGGCGACGGCTTCCGAGATCGGGAACACGGTGCTGGAACCATCCACCCGCACGGTGGTGGGCGTTTGGGCCCAAGCGGTCGAAAAACCCACCACACCCGCCAAGGCGGCAGCAGTGGTGAGCGATAGGAAGGCACGTTTGCTTTGCATGGGGCGAACTCCGTAAGGATGGAACAAAAAACCAAAACTGCTGCGCGCACACCGAAGCGATCGCACAGCGCAATGCGGATGATGCTGATCGAGTGTGAAACTTCTGTGACTTTTGCAAGAAAGCAGCTGGCCTGCGGTTGGGCTTGGTCTGAACCGCTGCGGTGGGACAATCGCTGCCCATGAACGCCCCAGCTCCTGAAGCCACCGCGCAAGCCGCTCCGTTACCCACCCCCGAAGCCGCTCCCGAGGCCGCCTCCGATGCCGCCTCCGATGCCGCCTCTGGTGCCGCCTCTGGTGCCGACGCACGCTACCAGCGCCTGCAGATCCTGCGGGAACTGCTGCACCACCACGCCCACCTCTACCACGTGCTCGACGCGCCCGAAGTACCCGATGCCCAGTACGACGCCTGGTGGCAAGAGCTGCTCGCGCTCGAGGCCCAGCACCCCGAGTGGGTGAGGCCCGACTCGCCCAGCCAGCGCGTGGGGGCGCCGCTGCGCGAGGGTTTTGCGCCGGTGTTGCACCGGGTGCCGATGCTGAGCATCCGCACCGAAACCGACACCCAGCCCAGCGGCGCCGAGGCCTTTGATGCACGCCTGCGCAAAGAGCTCGGCCTAACGGCCAGCGACGCGCCGCTGGAGTACCTGGCCGAGCCCAAGTTCGACGGTTTGGCCATCAACCTGCGCTACGAGGCCGGGCTGTTGGTGCAGGCCGCCACCCGCGGCGACGGCAGCACGGGCGAGGACGTGACGCACAGCGTGCGCACCATCGCTCAGATCCCGTTGCGGCTCGACGAACGCGTGCGCCCGGCACCGGCGCTGCTCGAGGTGCGCGGCGAGGTTTTCATGCGCCGCGCCGACTTCGAGGCCCTCAACGAGCGCCAACGCCAGCGCATCGCGGCCGGGGCCAAAGGCGAAAAAACCTTCGTCAACCCACGCAATGCCGCCGCCGGGGCGGTGCGCCAGCTCGACCCAGCGGTGGCGGCCGGGCGCCGCCTGAGCTTTTTTGCCTACGGCTGGGGCGAAGCCCCCCCTTTTGCCAGCCAGTACGAGGGTTTGCTGGCGCTGCGCGACTGGGGCGTGCCGGTGTGCGAGCTGGTGCAGCGCTGCCGTGGTGCGCAAGAGCTGGTGCAATACCACCAGCGCATCGGGGCCCTGCGCGACCAGCTGCCCTTTGACATCGATGGCGTGGTCTATAAGGTGGACCCGATCGAGTTGCAGCAGCAACTGGGTTTCGTGACGCGCGAGCCGCGCTGGGCGCTGGCGCACAAGTACCCGGCGCAAGAGCAGTGCACGCAGGTGCTGGCGATCGAGGTGCAGGTGGGGCGCACCGGTAAGCTGACACCGGTTGCGCGTCTGGCGCCGGTGTTCGTGGGCGGCGTGACGGTGACCAACGCCACCTTGCACAACGCCGAGGAGGTGCAGCGCAAAGACGTGCGCGTGGGCGACACCGTGATCGTGCGCCGCGCTGGCGATGTGATCCCCGAGGTGGTGGCGGTGTTGATGGATGACGCGCCGGATGCACCGGCGCGCGGCCCGGCCTGGCAGATGCCGCAGGCGTGTCCGGTGTGCGGTGCCGCCGTGCTGCGCGAGCCCGACTCGCCCGAGCAGCGCTGCGGCGCCGGCCTGGCTTGTGCGGCGCAGCGCCAACAGGCCCTGCTGCACGCCGTGGGCCGGCGCGCCTTGAACATCGAGGGCTTGGGCGACAAGCTGATCGAGCAACTGGTGCAGTCGCAACAGGTGCGCAGTCTGCCCGATCTGTACCGCCTGAGCGTGGACGATCTGGCCGGGCTCGAGCGCATGGCCGACAAATCAGCGCTCAATCTGGTGCAGGCGATCGAGGCCTCCAAGCGCACCACCTTGGCGCGCTTGCTCTACGCGCTGGGCATCCGCCACGTGGGCGAGCGCACGGCCAAAGACTTGGCGCAGCACTTTGGCAGCTTGCAGCGCCTGCAACAGGCCAGTGTGGAGCAGCTGCTGCAAGTGCCCGATGTGGGGCCAGTGGTGGCGCAAAGCGTGCATGATTATTTTCGCCAGCCGCAGCACCTCGAGTGGCTGGAGCAACTGCGCGCTTTGGGAATGCAGTGGAGCGAGACTGCGCCTGCCACAGAGGCAGGGCCTGAACCGGCGCCAGCCGGTGCGCTGCCGCTGAGCGGCAAAACGCTGGTGCTCACCGGCACGCTGCCCACGCTCTCGCGCGAGGCGGCGCAGGCCCTGATCGAGGCCGCCGGCGGCCGGGTGAGCACCTCGGTGAGCAAAAAAACGCACTACGTGGTGGCGGGTGCCGAAGCCGGCAGCAAATTGGACAAGGCGCTGGCGCTCGGGCTGCCGGTGCTCGACGAAGCGGGGTTGCGCGCGCTGCTGGCGCAGGGGTAGCGAGTTGGCGAGCCAGTGGGCCGGTTCGGGCGGGTTTCTGGCGGTATGCGGGCAGTTTGCGCCGGCTAGTCTTCCGCCTCAAGCGCGGCCAGCAGGTCGTGGTTGAGTTGCGCCTGCGCCCGCACCAGGTGCAGGTGCGGACCGCGAATCAAAAAGGTGTCTTCGACGCGCTCACCCAGCGTGCTCACCTTGGCCAACTGCACATCGATCTGGTGCTGCGCCAGCACGCGCGCGATGGCGTACAGCAGCCCGATGCGGTCGCTGGCCGACACCGTGAGCAGCCAGCGCTGGCCTTTTTCGTCGGGTTGCAGGCCCACGCGCGGCACGATCGGAAAGCTTTTCACGCGGCGAGACAGCCGCCCTTTGCCGGGCGCGGGCAAGGGGCAGCCTTGTTGCAGCGCCAGCGGCAGGTCGTTTTCCACTTGCGCAATCCATTCCCGGTGTTGCTCGGGCATGCTGGCGGGCAAGACTTGAAAGGTGTCGAGCGCGTAGCCGTCGAGGGTAGTGTGGATTTTGGCGTCTTGGATGCTAAAGCCACCGCGGTCGAAATACGCGCACACGCGCACGAACAATTCAGCGTGGTCGGCGGTGTGCACCAGCACCTGCAAACCCTCGCCCACGGGCGATTGGCGCACGCGCACCAAGGGGGCTGGGCCCATCCCCACCTCCTCGCTCTGGCCCACCTCGTTGCGCTCGCTGCCGTGGGCCGTGGCGCGTTCGTGCAGGGCCTTGCTGATCTGGCGCGTGTGCCAGGCGATTTCGTCGGCCGAGTGGCGCATGAAGTAGCCCACGTCGAGCCGCTGCCACAGCCGCTGGTGCGCCTGCTGCGGCAAGGCGTGCAGCGCCAGCCGGGCCAGCGCCTCGCGTTTGCGGGCTTCGATTTCGGCCGCTGGGTCGGGGGCGCCGCCACCGAGCACGCGCAAGGTGGCGTGGTACAGGTCTTCGAGCAGCTTGGCTTTCCAGGCGTTCCAGACCTTGGGGCTGGTGCCACGGATGTCGGCCACGGTGAGCAGGTACAGAGCGCACAGGCGCCGTTCGCTGCCCACGCGGCGGGCAAAGGCGGCGATCACATCCGGGTCGGACAAGTCCTCTTTTTGTGCCACCCGGCTCATGCTCAGGTGTTCGGCCACGAGGAAGCGGATCAGCTCGGCGTCGGCGCGCTCGAGGCCATGCAGGCGTGCAAAGCTGGCGACTTCGCGTGCGCCGACCTCGGAGTGGTCGCCGCCGCGGCCCTTGCCGATGTCGTGAAACAGCGCCGCCACGTAGAGCAGCCACGGCTTGTCCCAGCCGGCGGCCAAGCGTGCACAAAAAGGGTATTCGTGCGCATGCTCGGGGATGAAGAAGCGGCGCACGTTGCGCAGCACCATCAGAATGTGCTGATCGACGGTATAGACGTGGAACAAATCGTGCTGCATCTGCCCCACGGTGCGGCGAAAAGCCCACAGGTAGCGCCCCAGCACCGAGGTCTGGTTCATGAGCCTGAAGGCGTGCGTGATGCCGCTGGGCTGCTGCAAGATGCGCATGAAGGTGGCGCGGTTGCGCGCGTCGCGCCGGAAGGCGGCGTTCATCAGCCCGCGGGCGTTGTAGAGCGCGCGCAGGGTGCGTGCCGACAGCCCAGTGATGCCGGGTGCGGTCTGGTGCAGTAAGAAGGTTTCCAGTATCGCTTCGGGCTGCTGCCAGTACAGGTCGTCGTGCACCACTTCGAGCATGCCGCCTTTGTCCAGAAAGCGCTCGTTGATCGGGGTCGGGGGCTGCACCGTGCCGCGCTCGCCGGCGTCGATGCGCTCTTGGATGTTGAGCAGCAGCACCTCGTTGAGCTGCGTCACGGCTTTGGCCGCCCAGTAGTAGCGCCGCATCAGGGCCTCGCTGGCGCGGCGTGCGCGCCGGGCGTGCAGGGCCTTGGGGCTGGGGGCGTCGTCGGCCTCGAGTTCGGCGCGGTAGCCAAAGCTGTGCGCCAGCGCCGATTGCAAGTCGAACACCAGCCGGTCTTCGCAGCGTCCGGCCAGCACGTGCAGGCGGGCCCGGATCAGGCTCAGCAGCGCCTCGTTGGCCTTGAGCTGGCGGCCCTCGAGCGCCGTGGCCAGACCGCGCTGCACCAGTTGGTCCCACGAATGGCCCAAGCCCGCCGCCTTGGCCAGCCACAGGATGGTGTGCAGATCGCGCAGGCCGCCGGGGGACTCTTTGCAGTTGGGCTCGAGCGCGTAGGGGGTGTTTTCGTATTTTTGATGGCGCTGGCGTTGCTCCAGCAGCTTGGCCTGCATGAAGGCGCGCGCATCGAGGGCGTCGATCAAGGCGCAGACCAGCAGCTGAAAGGGTTTGCGCGCCCCGGCCAGCCAGCGGCTCTCGAGCAAGGCGGTCTGCACCGTGACGTCGGCCGCCGCTTCGTGCAGGCACTGCGCTTGCGTGCGCACGCTCGAGCCGATGCTCAAACCCACATCCCAGCAGGCGCCGATGAAGGCTTCCAGCGCCGCCTTGACGGCCGGCTGGGCCTCGAGATCAATCGCATCGGGCAGCAGCAGCAGCACATCGATGTCGGAATGCGGAAACAGCTCGCCCCGTCCGTAGCCGCCCACGGCCACCAGCGTACAGCCCGGTGGCAGCGCCGCTTGGCGCCAGAGCTGGCGCAAGGTGTCGTCGGCCAGTCGCGCCAGCCGCCGCAGGGGCGCGTGGATGCCGCGCGCCGGCCCTTGCCAACCGCCGATCTGCGCCCACAGCGCCGCCCGACCCTCGTGGTAGCGCTGGCGCAGCGCGGGCAGCGCGACCGTGGCGACCGGGGTGCTGGCGGGAGGCATGGCAGGGGTGCGGTTCAAGGGGGTTGCCGAGTGTGTGTCCCGCACCAGCAGGGGGAGGGCTCTCAGCCTCTCAGGCCGGCCGGCCCGCTTGGGCGCTGGCCGGGGGCGGGGGTGAGCCGGCCGAGAGGGTGAGAATCTCGAAGCCGGTCTCGGTGCACAGCACCGTGTGCTCCCATTGCGCCGAGAGCGAGCGGTCTTTGGTGACGATGGTCCAGCCGTCGCCCATTTCGCGGATCTCGCGCCGGCCTTGGTTGATCATGGGCTCGATGGTGAAGGTCATGCCGGCTTGCAGCGCCAGCCCGGTGCCGGGCTTGCCGTAGTGCAGCACCTGCGGCTCTTCGTGAAACTGCTGCCCGATGCCGTGGCCGCAAAACTCGCGCACCACCGAGTAGCCGGCGGCTTCGGCGTGGTGCTGGATCGCGTAGCCGATGTCGCCCAGCCGCGCCCCCGGGCGCACGCGCTCGATGCCTTTCCACATCGCCTCGTAGGTGATGGCGCACAGGCGCAGCGCCGCCGGGGCTGCGCCGCCCACCGCATACATGCGGCTGGTGTCGCCGTGCCAGCCGTCTTTGATCACGGTGACGTCGATGTTGACGATGTCGCCGCGCTTGAGCGGCTTGTCGTTGGGGATACCGTGGCAGATCACCTGGTTGACCGAGGTGCAGATGCTTTTGGGGTAGGGCGCATAGCCGCCGGGTGCGTAGTTGAGCGGCGCCGGGATGGCCTGCTGCACGCCGACGATGTAGTCGTGCGCCAGCCGGTCGAGCTCGTTGGTGCTGATGCCGGGCTGCACCAGCGGGCCGAGGTAGTCGAGCACTTCGGCGGCGAGCCGGCCAGCGCGGCGCATGCCTTCGATGCCAGCGGCATCCTTTAGGGTTACAGTCATGGGGGTGTATTTTTGCAGATATTGGCCTGCCCGACAGGGGTCGAACCTGTGACCTACGGCTTAGAAGGCCGTTGCTCTATCCAGCTGAGCTACGGGCAGCAAATGCCGCGATGCCTGCAAAACCCCGGCAGCCAGCGGGCGCTAGGGCTTGGGATGAAACGTGGCCGATTTTAACAGCCTGAAACGCCCAAGGTCGATACGCAAAGGACTGGCAGACACAGGCTTGATGCCGCACTCACTTGGGTATGGCGTAGTCCGCTTGGGTCAGGTGGTCGATGCCGCAGCTTAGGGTTTCGATCCAGTCGATGAACTCTTGCACGGCCGGACCAGCCAGCGGCGCGCCGTGCTGCGGCACGATCATGCGGATGGGCAGCAGTTGGCGTGCCATATTGGCCCACAGCTTTAATACTTTTTGCGAGACCATGTAGCGGCGGTGAAAGCCCTCCATGCGGTGGAGGTTTGGCGCCAACGAGGTGATGGTTTTGGCGGCTTCGGCCGAGGTGCCCAACGACACACCCAGATCGCCCGAGAACAGGATGCGGCTGACGGGGTCCCAGAACTGGAAGTTGCCCTCGGCGTGCATGAAATGCGCCGGCAGCGCCACGATCTCGCTGCGGCCCAGCGGAATGCGCATGCCCGGATCGGGGATGCCGACGATGCGCCCGGCGGTTTTGCCCGGCTTGCAGAAATGCGGCGCGAACCGCTCCCACAGACGCGAAATGTACAGCGTGGCTTGGGTGCTGGTCATCCAGCGGTCCAGCGACGCGATGATGTCTGGGTCGGCGTGCGAGGCCAAGATTTCGGTCAGTTTGCTGGGCGGGAAAAAACGGTTGATGCTAAGCAGCAGCTCGTTGTAGGCCACGTTGCCGCCGGGGTCGATGATGGCGCCTTGCTGCTCGTCGACGATTAGAAACTGGTTGGCCTGCACCGCTTCGCCGCCTTCGTCGCTCAGGTGCGCGAACATTAGGCAGACGTGATTGTTGTGGTTGTAGAGTTCAATGGCCATGATCTAAGGGTTTTTTGGGGCTGTCGGTAGCCGTGACCGAAAAGGGATGGCGTGCAAAGCCATTGCCTTTTAAGCCCGCAGTGGCGGCATAGCGCTGCAAGAATTCTTTGAACGCGGGGGCTGTCATGGGGCGCGCGTAGTGGTAGCCCTGGGCTTCGTCGCAGCCAAACTGCGCAATGCGTTCGGCCACCGCCGCCGATTCCACCCCCTCGGCGAGGGTGCGCAAGCCGAGCCCGGCAGCCATTTGCACGATGGCGCGCACGATCGCGGCGTCGTCCGGGTCGGTGAGCAGGTCGCGGACGAAGGATTGGTCGATCTTGAGTTTGTCCACCTCGAAGCGCTTGAGGTACGACAGGCTCGAGTAGCCGGTGCCAAAGTCGTCGATCGACAGCTTAGCGCCCATTAGCTTGAGCCGCCGCACCAGCGCCAGCATGGCGTCGGTGTTGTGCAGCAACAGCGATTCGGTGAGTTCGAGCTCGAGCAGGTGCGCCGGCAGGCCGCTGCGCGCCAGCGCCTGCTGCACGGTGGCTTCGAGGTCGCCGCGCTTGAACTGCACAGCAGACAGGTTGACGGCCAGCAGCAGCGGCGGGAGTCCGGCGTCGAGCCATGCGCGGCCTTGGCGGCAGACTTCCTCAAGCACCCAAGCGCCGATCGGCACGATCAGCCCGCTTTCTTCGGCCACCGGGATGAAGCGGGCGGGCGCAATCAGCCCCTGTTCGGGGTGCTGCCAGCGCAGCAGCGCCTCAGCCCCGACCAGGGCGCCGCTGCGCAAATCGAATTGGGGCTGGTAGTGCAGAAGCAGCTCGCCGTACTCGAGCGCGCGCCGCAGGCCCGCGCGCAGGCGCAGGTGCTCGCCGGCTTGCTGGCCCATGTCCTCGTTAAAGTAGTGGTGGCTGTTGCGGCCCAGGTCTTTGGCGCGGTAGAGCGCCATGTCGGCCTTGCGCAGCAAGGTGTCGAAATCGCGCCCGTCGTCGGGGTAGAGGGCGACCCCGATGGAGCAGGTGAGCGCGAGCTCGTGGCCATCGAGCACGAAGGGTTGTTCGAGGTTGGCCATGAGTTTGGCCAACACCGGAGCCGCTGCTTGGTTGTCTTTGAGGTCGGTGAGCAGGGCGATGAATTCGTCGCCGCCCTGGCGGCTCAGGGTGTCGGTTTGGCGCAGGCACTGCTGCAGCTGCTGCGCAACCTGTTGCAACAGCGCATCGCCGCAAGCGTGGCCCAGGGTGTCGTTGATGTGCTTAAAGTTGTCCAGGTCTAGGTACAGCAGAGCCACGCGCTGACACTCTCGATCGGCATGCGCTATAGCGAGGCTGAAGCGCTCTTGCAGCAGCTGGCGGTTGGGCAGTCCGGTCAGGGCGTCATGGAAGGTGAGGTAAGCGGCTCGCTGCTGCAGCTCGGCGTGCGCTGCCGCCAGTTGAGCCTCGGTGGCTTTGCGCTGTTCGATGTCTTCGGTGATCCAGATGGTGATCTTCTCATCGCCCGCTTGGGGCAATGCGCGCGCCATGATGCGCATCCAAACCAGACTGTCATCGATGCGCCGATTGCGCCACTCGATTTCGATGCGCTGGCCGGCGGCCAAGTCGTCACCAATGGCTGCGCCGAAGCGCTGGTAGTCGTCGGCCGATTTGAAAAAAACTTGGGCGCTTTGACCCAGCAGTTGGCCCCGTTCGTAGCCCAATAATTCTTCGAAACGCGGGTTGCAATGCTGGATTAGGCCGTTGCAGGTAAAAAGGATGCCCACGCTGGCGTTGTCCAAAATCGCTTGCTGATGCAGCAGCAACAAGCGCAGCTCTTGCTCAGCGCGTTTGCGCTCGCTGATGTCTTCAACAATCCAGATCGTGCCGTCGGCGCTGTCGTGCGGGTTGATCGATTTGGCGCGCAACTGGCAAAAAACAGCGCTGCCGTCGCGCCGGCGCATCAGTCGTTCTTGTTCGAACAGTTGACCTGCGGCCAATAGCGGGGACGCACGCCGGCCAATGTCGGTGTAATCGGCCTCGGAGAAATACAGCACCGAACCCGGCTGGCCAACGAGCGCGTCCGGCGTCCAGCCAAAAATTTCGGCCGCACGCGGGTTGCAGTGTTCAAAGCGCCGGTTGCGCGTGAACAAAATGCCAACCCCGGCGTTTTGCAAAATCGCCTGGTATTCGAGTTCGAGCTGGCTGGGAGGGGGGTGGGTCACACTTCAGGCTTTGGGTCACGGGCCATGAAAGCGGCACCAGATTTCTGCAAATATAACAGGAAAATCAGATGGCTGCTTGCATCCCGTGCTCAAAATGCTGCGCCATAAGGCTGCGGGCGGCGTCGGCGTCGCGCTGTTCGAGCGCGGCCATGAGTGCGCGGTGTTCGAGCAGCGACTCGTGCAAGCGGCCCTCGCGCAAGAGCGAGCCGTGGCGCTTGAGCTTCATGACTTGGCGCAGGTCGGACACCACCTGAGTGCGCCAGCGGTTGCCCGATATGTCGAGCAGTTGCCGGTGAAAGGCCTCGTTGAGAGCAAAAAAGCGCTCACGCGAGCCGGTCTGCGCATCGGCGGCGACCTCGAGCTGTTGGTGCAGGTCTTGCAACTGCTGCAGTTGCTCCGCACTGGCGCGGCTGCAAGCGGCGGCGGCGGCGTCGGCTTCGAGCAACGCCAGCAGCTCATAGACTTCGCGCAGGTCTTGCTCCGAGACTTCGGTTACGTAGGCGCCGCGGCGCAGCTTCATGGTCACCAGCCCCTCGGCAGCCAGCACCTTGAGCGCCTCGCGCAGCGGCGTGCGACTGATGCCCAATTCTTGGGCGATGCGCAGCTCGTCGATCCAGCTGCCGGGGGCCAGTTCGCGACTAAAGATGCGCTGGCGCAGCCGCTCGGCCACTTCCTGATACAGGGCGGCGCGTGGGGCGAGTGCGGTGGCGGCGGGCATGAGAGCAGCTAGGATGGGCGGGGATTTAACGGCAGGCAGAGGCTGGCAAAGGCGGATCGTGATGGGTCGTGATGGGCGTTTGCTGGCGCTTGAGCTTTAATGGATGGGCAAGTGCGCAAGCCGTGGGCGAAGCTTGCGCCGAGCTGACCGGGGGATTGTACGCTCGGTTGGATTTTGCATCAATAATTATGAATCATGATGTAGAATGGGCAAGCTCGCCGGCACGGGGTCGGCGCGGTGCGTGCGTGTGAGTCAGCCGGCTGTGGGTCCGGCGCAAGGAGAGTGGTTTATGTCGGGTTCCGAGTTCAAAGCGGCTACGCTCCAAGACTGGCAAGCCGCTGCAGCGCAGTCGCTCAAGGGGCGCTCGGTGGATGCGCTCGACTGGATCACGCCAGAAGGGCTGCGCGTCAAGCCGCTCTACACCGCCGCCGACCTGCAAGGCCTGCCATACACCGACACCTTGCCCGGTTTTGCGCCCTACATCCGCGGCCCCCAAGCCACCATGTACGCGGTGCGCCCCTGGACCATCCGCCAGTACGCCGGTTTCTCTACCGCCGAAGAAAGCAACGCCTTTTACCGCCAGGCGCTGGCCGCTGGCGGGCAGGGCGTGAGCGTGGCCTTCGACCTGGCCACCCACCGCGGCTACGACAGCGACCACCCGCGCGTCTATGGCGACGTGGGCAAGGCCGGTGTGGCGATCGACAGCGTCGAGGACATGAAAATCCTGTTCGACGGCATCGACCTCGGGCAGGTGAGCGTGAGCATGACCATGAACGGCGCCGTGCTGCCGGTGCTGGCCGGCTACGTGGTGGCGGCTGAGGAGCAGGGTGTGGCGCAGGCGGCCTTGAGCGGCACGATCCAGAACGACATCCTCAAGGAGTTCATGGTTCGCAACACCTACATCTACCCGCCCGAGCCCTCGATGCGCATCATTGGCGACATCATCGAGTACACCGCCCAGCAGATGCCCAAGTTCAACTCGATCAGCATCAGCGGCTACCACCTGCAAGAGGCCGGCGCCAACCAGGCGCTGGAGCTGGCGTTTACGCTCGCTGATGGTCAGGAGTACGTGCGCACCGCCATGGCCAAGGGGCTGGACGTGGACGACTTTGCCCCCCGCCTGAGCTTTTTCTGGGCGGTGGGGATGAATTTTTACCTCGAGATCGCCAAAATGCGCGCCGCGCGCCTGCTCTGGTGCCGCATCATGCAAGGTTTTGGCGCCAAAAAAGACAAGAGCCTGATGCTGCGCACCCACAGCCAGACCAGCGGCTGGAGCCTGACCGAGCAAGACCCGTACAACAACATCGTGCGCACCACCATCGAGGCCATGGCGGCGGTGTTTGGCGGCACGCAGAGCCTGCACACCAACAGCTTTGACGAAGCGATCGCGCTGCCAACCGAGTTTTCGTCGCGCATCGCACGCAACACCCAGCTCATCATCCAAGAAGAAAGCCAGATCACGCGCGTGGTGGACCCCTGGGCCGGCAGCTACCTGATGGAAAAGCTGACGCAAGACATGGCCGACGCGGCCTGGGCAATCATCGAAGAAGTTGATGCCATCGGCGGCATGACCAAGGCCGTGGACAGCGGCTGGGCCAAGCTGCGCATCGAGGCCAGCGCGGCCGAAAAACAAGCCCGCATCGACTCGGGGCGCGACGTGATCGTGGGCGTGAACAAATACCGGCTCGAGCAAGAAGCGCCGGTCGATATTCTGGAAGTGGACAACCACAAGGTGCGCGAGCAGCAGATCGCGCGCCTGCAAGCCATCAAAGCCAGCCGCGACAACGCGGCGGTGCAGGCGGCGCTGGCCGAGCTGACGGCGGCGGCCGCATCGGGGCAGGGCAATTTGCTCGAGCTCTCGATCCGCGCCATGCGACTGCGCGCCACCGTGGGCGAGGTTTCGGACGCGCTCGAGCAGGTTTTTGGGCGCCACCGCGCCGACACGCAAAAGGTGACTGGGGTGTATGCTGCCGCTTACGACAACACCGAAGGCTGGGCGCGGCTGCAAGCCGAGATCGCCGAGTTTGCCCAAGCCCAAGGCCGCCAGCCGCGGGTGCTGATCGCCAAGCTCGGCCAAGACGGGCACGACCGCGGCGCCAAAGTGGTGGCCACGGCCTTTGCTGACCTCGGTTTTGACGTCGATATCGGGCCGCTGTTTCAAACGCCCGAAGAATGCGCGCGCCAAGCGATCGAAAACGACGTGCACGCGGTGGGCATCAGCACGCTGGCGGCGGGCCACAAGACGCTGGTGCCCGCGATCATCGAAGCCCTCAAGCGCCAAGGCGGCGACGACATCATCGTCTTTGTGGGCGGCGTGATCCCGCGCCAAGACTACGAGTTTTTGTACCAAGCCGGCGTCAAGGGCATCTACGGCCCCGGCACCCCGATCCCGGCCAGCGCCAAAGACGTGCTCGAGCAGATCAAGCAGGCGCTGGCTTGAACGCGGGCCAAGGTTTGTGATACAGTAATACCGTATTGCAACTGCGGGGTAACTACCATGGCCGTCTCAGTCCGACTCGATCCCTTGCTCGAAAAAGAACTCGAACTCGCTGCCAAGCGGCTCGGGGTGAGCAAGTCGCAGTTCATCGTCACCGCGCTGGAGCAGGCGCTGGGGCGCAAGAACCCCTACGAGCTTTATTTGAGCGTGCAGGAAGCCACGCCCGGCTATGCCTTGGGCACCGATACCGCGCAGGCCGCACGCTTGGCCGCCGCCGGCGCTGCGGGCACGGGCAGCACCTCGGACACCATCCGGCAGATGCTGCAACAGCGCCACCAAGCCGAAAGCCAAGATTGGTTGCTGCGCAAAGGCGCAGGCGGTGCCGAGGAGGGCGCAGCTTGAGGCCGGCGCTTTTGGACTCGAGCGCCATGGTGGCGCTGTTCAACCAGAACGAGCGCGCGCATGCCCACTACCGCCGCCTGCTGCACGAGCAGGGGCGCAGCTTGCAGCTCTACACCACTTGGCCGTGCCTGACCGAGGCCGCCTATTTGCTGCACGGGCGCGACCGCAGCCTGATGCTGGCGTGGGTGGGGCATGGCGGCGCGCAGGTTTATCCGCTCGATTGCCAGCACCTGCCCGACATGGCCTTGCTCATGCAGCGCTACAGCGAGCCCGGCAAAACCGAGATGGATTTGGCCGACGCCTCGCTCTACTGGGTGGCGGTGGATGGCAATGTGCACACCATCCTGACGCTGGACGTGCGCGATTTTTCCCGCTACCGCCTGCCCGACGGGCGTGGCTTCGAGCTTTGGTGATGCACGCCCTCCTGCCCGATCTGCTGGGGCCGCACAATGCGGCGCAGCGCCGCGCCCTGTCCAAGGCGATCACGCTGATCGAATCGAGCCGCGCCGACCACCGCGTGCAGGCCCACGCGCTGCTCGACGCGTTGCTGCCGCACACCGGGCGCAGCTTGCGGCTGGGCATCAGCGGCGTGCCCGGGGTGGGCAAGAGCACCTTCATCGAGGCTTTGGGTTTGTACCTGATCGGCCAAGGGCAGCGCGTGGCGGTGCTGGCAGTCGATCCGTCGAGCAGCGTTTCGGGCGGCTCGATATTGGGCGACAAAACGCGCATGGAGCGCCTGAGCAGCGACGAGCGCGCCTACATCCGCCCCAGCCCGAGCCGCGGCCAGCTGGGCGGCGTGGCCGAAAAAACGCGCGAAACCATTTTGCTCTGCGAAGCCGCCGGCTACGGCGTGGTGATCGTCGAGACCGTGGGCGTGGGCCAGAGCGAAACCGCCGTGCACGGCATGACCGACCTGTTTTGCCTGCTGCAACTGCCCAACGCTGGCGACGAGCTGCAAGCCATCAAAAAAGGCGTGATGGAGCTGGCCGATCTGGTGCTGATCAACAAGGCCGACCTCGACCCGGCCGCCGCCACCCGCGCCCGGGCCCAGATTACTGCCGCGCTGCGCCTGTTTGGCTGGCACGGCGAGCACGCGCCGCATGCGGGTGCTAATGAGGCGATCGCGCCCCAGGCGGGTGCAACCGAGGCGATCGCGCCGCGCCCCCCCACGTGGCAGCCGCGTGTGCTCGAGTTCAGCGCCCTGAGCGCCGCGCAGGCGCAACCCACACGCGCCGCCGCGCAGGCGCAACCCATGCGCAACAGCGCGCACCGCTTCGACGCCTTCTGGGCGGCGGTGAGCGAATTCCAGCGCGTGCAGCAGGCCAACGGCCAGTGGCAGGCACGGCGCCAGCGCCAGGCCAGCGCCTGGATGTGGGCGCTGATCGATGCCGGGCTCAAACAGCGTTTTGCCGCCCACCCGCAGGTGCGCGCGCGCCTGCCCGAGGTGGCGCAGCAGGTGCTTGCCGGCTTGCTTGCGCCCTCGAGCGCCGCGCACCAGATGCTGGCGCTGCTCGAGCCTGCACCACCCCCGCAAGCGCCCGCGCCGCCAGCCGCCGTGTGCACCCCTTAACATCTCTGCCAACCCTTTTCGGAGCCCACAGTTCTATGCAAGACATCCTCGACCAACTGGAACGCAAGCGCGCTGCCGCCCGCCTCGGCGGTGGGCAAAAGCGCATCGACGCCCAGCACGCCAAAGGCAAGCTCACCGCGCGCGAGCGCATCGAGGTGCTGCTCGACGAAGGCAGCTTCGAAGAGTGGGACATGTTCGTCGAACACCGCTGCAACGACTTCGGCATGGCCGAACAGCGCGTCCCCGGCGACGGCGTGGTCACCGGTTACGGCATGATCAACGGCCGCTTGGTGTTCGTCTTCAGCCAAGACTTCACCGTCTTTGGCGGCGCCCTGAGCGAAACCCACGCCGAAAAAATCTGCAAAATCATGGATCAGGCCATGAAGGTGGGGGCGCCGGTGATCGGCCTCAACGACTCGGGTGGCGCGCGCATCCAAGAGGGCGTGGCCTCGCTGGGCGGCTACGCCGAGGTGTTTCAGCGCAACGTCTGCGCCAGCGGCGTGATTCCGCAGATCAGCCTGATCATGGGGCCGTGCGCCGGCGGGGCGGTGTATTCGCCCGCCATGACCGACTTTATCTTCATGGTCAAAGACAGCAGCTACATGTTCGTCACCGGCCCCGAAGTGGTCAAAACCGTGACGCACGAAGAAGTCACGGCCGAAGAACTCGGGGGTGCCAGCACCCACACCAGCCGCAGCGGCGTGGCCGATCTGGCCTGCAACGACGACGTCGAGGCGCTGCTGATGCTGCGCCGGCTCTACAACTACCTGCCGCTCAACAACCGCGAAAAAGCCCCGCTGCGCCCCAGCGGCGACCCGATCGACCGCGCCGAACTGAGCCTCGATACGCTGGTGCCGGACCACCCCAACAAAGCCTACGACATGAAGGAGCTGATCCTTAAAACCGTGGACGATGGCGACTTCTTCGAGCTCCAGCCCGACTACGCCAAAAACATCATCGTCGGCTTTGCGCGCATGGACGGCCAGACCGTGGGCATCGTGGCCAACCAGCCGCTGGTGCTGGCCGGCTGCCTCGACATCAAGAGCAGCATCAAGGCGGCGCGCTTCGTGCGCTTTTGCGACGCCTTCAACATCCCGGTCGTCACCTTTGTCGATGTGCCCGGCTTCATGCCCGGCACGGCGCAAGAGTACGGCGGCATCATCAAGCACGGCGCCAAGCTGCTCTACGCCTACGCCGAGTGCACGGTGCCCAAGATCACCGTGATCACGCGCAAAGCCTACGGCGGCGCCTACGACGTGATGAGCTCCAAGCACCTGCGCGGCGACGTCAATCTGGCCTGGCCCAACGCCGAAATCGCCGTCATGGGCGCCAAGGGCGCGGTCGAGATCATCTTTCGCGAAGAAAAGAAAGACCCAGCCCGGCTGGCGCAGCGCGAGGCCGAATACAAGGCGCGCTTTGCCAACCCCTTTGTCGCCGGTGCGCGCGGCTACATCGACGACGTGATCCTGCCGCACGAAACCCGCAAACGCATCTGCCGCTCGCTGGTCATGCTGCGCGACAAAAAACTCGAGAACCCGTGGCGCAAGCACGGCAACATTCCGCTGTGAGGCGCTGCCGCCATGTTTGAGCTAAGCCAGCCCGAGCACGCGCAGCAGCGCGCGCCCGATGGCATCCAGATCGGCGGGGCTGAGCCGCCCGATGCAGCGTTGCAAACGACTCTGATCCACGCAGCGTATGTGTTCGATGCGTGCCTTGGAGCTGCTGCCCGCCGAGGGCACGGCGACCAGCAGGGGAAAACGGGCAGCCTCTGGGGTGGAGCTCAGGGGCACGACGACCACGGTGCGCCGGCTGCGGTTGATCACGCTGGCCGAGAGCACCACGCAAGGGCGGGTTTTGGCGATTTCGCTGCCGCGCACCGGATCGAGCTCGACCCAGCACACCGCGCCGCGTTCGAGCGCAGTGGCTTGCGTCATCGGCGGCTTTCGGCGCGGGCCGTGGGTGCTTCGAGTGCGGCTTGGGCAGCGCCAAACTCGCGCTCAAAGGTGACCAAATCGAAATCGGGGTCTGAGTGTTCGACCGCTGGCGTCAGGGCGCTGCCCACCCATTCAGCGCCCTCGCGCGCCAACGCGGGGCTGGCGGCTTCGATGCGGTTCATGTATGTGCAGGCTGCCTGCAGTTGCGCGTCTTCTAGGTCCAGCGCTTGGCGCACCAGATCGACCAGAAACTGGTTGCGCTGGCGCGGCGCCACCGCTCTGGCCAGGCGGGTGGCGAGCTCGTCGGGCAGGCGCAGCAGCACCTGTTTGGGGCGGTGGGCAGGAGTGCGCAACATGAACGCATGCTATCAAGATATCAACGCAAACGCAAGAGGTGTCCGACGTGTTTAAGAAAATCCTAATCGCCAACCGCGGTGAAATCGCCTGCCGCGTGATCGCCACGGCGAAAAAAATGGGCATCGCCGCGGTGGCGGTGTATTCCGAGGCCGATCGCGAGGCGCGCCACGTCAAGCTGGCCGACGAGGCCGTGCTGCTGGGCCCGGCGCCCAGCCGCGAGAGCTATCTGGTGGCCGACAAGCTCCTCGCCGCCTGCCACGCCACCGGCGCGCAGGCGCTGCATCCCGGCTATGGCTTTTTGAGCGAGAACGAAGACTTTGCGCGCCGCTGCGAGGCCGAGGGCATCGTCTTCATCGGCCCCAAGGCGCACAGCATCGCCGCCATGGGCGACAAAATCGCCTCCAAAAAGCTGGCACAAGCCGCCGGCGTGAGCACCATTCCGGGCTGGAACGAGGCCATCGACACGCCCGAGCAGGCGGTGCAGATCGCGCAGGGCATCGGCTACCCGGTGATGATCAAGGCCAGCGCGGGCGGTGGCGGCAAGGGGCTGCGCGTGGCCTACAACGACAAAGAGGCCTTCGAGGGCTTCAGCAGTTGCCGCAACGAGGCGCGCAACAGCTTTGGCGACGACCGCATCTTCATCGAAAAATTCGTGCAAGAGCCGCGCCACATCGAAATCCAGGTGCTGGGCGACGCGCACGGCAACGTGATCTACCTCGGCGAGCGCGAGTGCTCGATCCAGCGCCGGCACCAAAAGGTGATCGAAGAGGCGCCGTCGCCCTTCATCAGCGAGGCCACGCGCCACGCCATGGGCGCGCAGGCGGTGGCGCTGGCGCAAGCCGTGCAGTACCAGAGCGCGGGCACGGTCGAGTTCGTGGTGGGCAAAGACCAAGATTTTTACTTCCTCGAGATGAACACCCGCCTGCAGGTGGAGCACCCGGTGACCGAGTGCATCACCGGGCTCGATCTGGTGGAGCTGATGATTCGCGTCGCCGCCGGCGAGCCGCTGCCGCTGACCCAAGCCGAAGTCAAGCGCCAAGGCTGGGCGATCGAGTGCCGCATCAACGCCGAAGACCCGTTTCGCAACTTCCTGCCCAGCACCGGGCGGCTGGTGCGCTTCAACCCGCCGCAACCTACGCTTTTTGCAGCGGGAACGGCGCTTGAGGCCGCCACGGGCGATGCCAGCGCCGCCTTTGGCGGTGTGCGCGTCGATACCGGCGTGTTTGAGGGCGGCGAGATCCCGATGCACTACGACTCAATGATCGCCAAGCTGATCGTGCACGGTCGCGACCGCGCCGACGCGATTGCGCGCATGCGCGAGGCGCTCAACGGCTTTGTGATCCGCGGCATCGGCAGCAACATCCCGTTCCAGTCGGCCTTGCTCGCGCACCCAGACTTCGTCTCGGGCCACTTCAACACCGGCTTTATCGCCCAGCACTACGCGCACGGCTTCAAGGCCGAGGACGTGCCGCACACCGACCCCGATTTTCTGCTGGCGCTGGCCGCCTTCGTGCGCCGCAAGAGCCGCGAGCGCGCCACCGGCATCTCGGGCCAGTTGCCGGGTTATGGCGTGAAGGTGGGGCAAGATTACGTGGTCATCAGCCTGGCGGCCGATGGCGCACACCGCTACACCCCGGTGCACGTGGACGAGTTTGTGGGCGAAAGCGGCTGTGCCTCGGTGCGCGTGGGGGCGCGGCACTACCAGATGCGCTCACCGTCGCGCCTCAACGACATCGTCATCAGCGGTCAGTGCAATCAGCAGCCCTTCACGGCGCAGATCGAGCGCGGCGCGCCCGGCAACCCGTTGGCGCTGGTGCTGCAACACAACGGTGCGCGCCTGCAAGCCATGGTGGTTTCGCCGCGCATGGCCGAGCTGCACCGCCTTATGCCCTTCAAGCGGCCGCCCGATCTGAGCCGCTTCGTGCTCTCGCCCATGCCTGGGCTGCTGGTGGACGTGGCGGTGCAGCCGGGCCAAAAGGTGCAAGCCGGCGAGCGCGTGGCGGTGATCGAGGCCATGAAGATGGAGAACGTGCTCTTTGCCGCCGCCGACGGCGTGGTGGCCAAGGTGTTGGCGGCCAAGGGCGAAAGCCTGGTGGTGGATCAGCCGATCGTGGAGTTTGCACAATGAGCGCGCGGCCCTTCAAGGTGCTGGGCGTGCAGCAGATCGCCATCGGCGGCCCCGACAAAGAGCGCCTGCGCCAGCTCTGGGTGCAGTTGCTGGGCTTGCAGGTCACGGGCAGCTTTCGCAGCGAACGCGAAAACGTCGATGAAGACATCTGCACCCTCGGGCGCGGGGCGCACGCGGTCGAAGTCGATCTGATGCAGCCCATCGACCCGCAGGCCAAGCCGGCGGTGCACAGCACGCCGCTGAACCACATCGGGCTCTGGGTGGACGACCTGCCCGTGGCCGTGCAGTGGCTCACGGCGCAGGGGGTGCGCTTCGCCCCCGGGGGCATCCGCAAGGGCGCAGCCGGTTACGACATCTGCTTCATGCACCCCAAAGCCAGCGCCGAATTTCCCTACTCGGGCGAGGGCGTGCTGATCGAGCTGGTGCAGGCGCCGCCGCAGGTGATTGCGGCGCTGGGCTGAAAGGCTGACAGCTGCCGCGCGCACACGCGCCGCAGCTGTCAAAATAGCCCCATTGCCATTTCTGGAGGTGCACACCATGGCCATGCTTGCATTACGAGGTCGCGCTGTGCTGCGCGGCTTGGCGCTGGTGGCGCTGACGCTGGCGCTCACGGGCTGCGCCACCGTCAACCTCGGGGTTTCGGTGCCTTTGGGCCGAGGCACATCGGTGGGTGTGGGCGTGGGCAGCGATGGCCGCGTGGGGGTGGGCGTAGGGGTGTCGGTGGGCGCGGGCAGCGTCAACGTGGGCACCAGCGGTCAGCTTCCTGTCAACAACGAGGCTCAAACTGCGCCGCAAAATTAGCCCGGCCCAGCGCTTGGCGGTGGCGGCCCATAGCCCCCTCGCGAGCCCCAATCGGTGGCCTATAAGGCTCAGGAGACAAGCACAAATTTTTTCCAATCAAGCCGCAAACGGTGGCACAATCGCGGGATTGCGTGGGCCTATTTTGGGCCCGTGTCGCATCCGCCAATCGGTGCAGCCGTGTCGCGGAAGGTTTTCTCAACCCACTTGTGTTTCCTGCAGGGAAACTGAAGGCGAGCGATTTCATGAATCAGACCTCTGGCGTCTATCAAGCCTATCAAGGCAATTCGTACCTGTTCGGCGGCAACGCGCCCTATGTCGAGGAGATGTACGAAAACTACCTCGCCGACCCGACCTCGGTGCCCGATTCTTGGCGCGACTACTTCGATGCGTTGCAAAACGTGCCGGCGCTCGATGGCAGCGCAGCTCGCGACGTGCCCCATTTGCCGGTCATCAACGCCTTTGCCGAGCGCGCCAAGCAGGGCGTGACGCAGGTGGTGGTGGCCTCGAACGCCAACCCAGAGCTGGCGCGCAAACAGGTTTATGCGCAGCAGCTCATCGCCGCCTACCGCAACGTGGGGCAACGCTGGGCCGACCTCGATCCGCTCAAGCGCGCCGAGCGCGAGCAGATCCCCGACCTCGACCCGGCTTTTTATGGCTTTGGCGACGCCGACTTCGAGACGGTGTTCAGCACCAACAACACCTTCTTCCGGCGCGAGACCATGCCGCTGCGCGAGCTGCTCAACGCGCTGCGCGAGACCTACTGCGGCTCCATCGGGGCCGAGTTCATGTACCTCAGCGACCAGACGCAAAAGCGCTGGTGGCAAGAGCGGCTCGAAGGCGTGCGCAGCAAGCCCAACTTCAGCACCGACGAAAAAAAACACATCCTCGACCGCCTCACAGCTGCCGAAGGCCTTGAGCGCTTTTTGCACACCAAATACGTGGGCCAAAAGCGCTTCTCGCTTGAAGGCGGTGAGAGCTTCATCGTGGCCATGGACCGGGTCATCCAGCAAGCCGGCGCCAAGGGCGTGCAAGAGATCGTGATCGGCATGGCGCACCGTGGGCGCCTGAATGTGCTGGTCAACACCTTGGGCAAAATGCCCAAAGACCTGTTTGCCGAGTTCGACCACACCGCCCCCGAAGACCTGCCCGCCGGTGACGTGAAATACCACCAAGGCTTCAGCTCCGACGTCAGCACCCCCGGCGGCCCGGTGCACCTGAGCCTGGCTTTCAACCCCTCGCACCTCGAGATCGTGAACCCGGTGGTGGAGGGATCGGTGCGCGCGCGCATGGACCGGCGCGGCGACCGCAAGGGCGCGCAGGTGCTGCCCATTTTGGTGCACGGCGACGCCGCCATCGCCGGCCAAGGCGTGGTGCAAGAGACGCTGGCGCTGGCCCAAACCCGGGGCTACTCCACCGGCGGCACGGTGCACATCGTCATCAACAACCAGATCGGCTTTACCACCTCGGACCCCCGCGACGCCCGCTCGACCCTGTACTGCACCGACATCGTCAAGATGATCGAGGCGCCGGTGCTGCACGTCAACGGCGACGACCCGGAAGCGGTGGCGCTGGCGGCGCAGCTGGCGATCGAATACCGCATGACCTTCTCCAAGGACGTGGTGATCGACATCATCTGCTTTCGCAAGCTCGGCCACAACGAGCAAGACACCCCGGCGCTGACGCAGCCGCTGATGTACAAAAAGATCGCCCAGCACCCGGGCACGCGCAAGCTCTACGCCGACAAGCTGGCGGCGCAAGGCTTGGGTGAAAACTTGGGCGACGAAATGGTCAAAGCCTACCGCGCCGCGCTCGACGAAGGCCGGCACACGGTGGACCCGGTGCTGACCAATTTCAAGAGCAAGTTCGCCGTTGACTGGGCCCCGTTCTTGGGCAAAAAATGGAGCGACAGCGCCGACACCGCGATCCCGCTGGCCGAGTGGAAGCGCCTGGCCGAGCGCATCACCACCCTGCCGGCCAGCGTGACGCCGCACCAACTGGTGAAAAAGGTCTATGCCGACCGCGCCGACATGGGCCGCGGCGAGCTCAACGTTGACTGGGGCATGGGCGAGCACATGGCGTTTGCCTCGCTGGTGGCCAGCGGTTATGCGGTGCGCCTGTCGGGTGAAGACTGCGGCCGCGGCACCTTCACCCACCGCCACGCCGTGATCCACGACCAGAACCGCGAAAAGTGGAACGAGGGCACCTACATCCCCTTGCAAAACGTGGCCGAGAACCAGGCCCCGTTCGTGGTCATCGACTCGATCCTGTCCGAAGAAGCGGTGCTGGGCTTTGAGTACGGCTACGCCTCCAACGACCCGAACACGCTGGTGATCTGGGAAGCGCAGTTTGGCGACTTCGTCAACGGCGCCCAGGTGGTGATCGACCAGTTCATCGCCTCGGGCGAAGTCAAGTGGGGCCGCGTCAACGGCATCACCCTGATGCTGCCGCACGGCTACGAGGGCCAAGGCCCGGAGCACAGCTCGGCGCGCGTCGAGCGCTTTTTGCAGCTCGCGGCCGACACCAACATGCAACTGGTGCAACCGACCACCGCCAGCCAGATCTTTCACGTGCTGCGCCGGCAAATGGTGCGCAACCTGCGCAAGCCGCTGGTGATCTTCACGCCCAAGAGCCTGTTGCGCAACAAAGACGCCGGCTCGCCCCTGAGCGAATTCACCAAGGGCGGCTTCCAGACCGTGATCCCGGAGCACAGCGCCGAGGTGGCCAAAAACGCAAGCGCAGTCAAGCGCGTGATCGCCTGCTCGGGCAAGGTCTATTACGACTTGGTCAAAAAACGCGAAGAAAAAGGCGCGCACGACGTGGCCATACTGCGCGTCGAGCAGCTCTACCCGTTCCCGCACAAGGCTTTTGCCGCCGAGCTCAAGCGCTACCCGAACGCGACCGACATCGTCTGGTGCCAAGACGAGCCGCAAAACCAAGGTGCCTGGTTCTTTATCCAGCACAACATCCACGACAACATGCTCGACGGCCAGCGCTTGGGCTATGCCGGCCGCGCCGCCTCGGCCTCGCCGGCGGTGGGTTATGCACACCTGCACCAAGACCAGCAAAAGACCCTGATCGAAGCCGCCTTCGGCAAGCTCAAGGGTTTCATCCTGAGCAAATGAGCCCTGCGCCTGCGGGCGCATTCTCGCGTCGCACGCCCGAAGTTAAGCCCAATTTAGCCACGTCAAGCCGTCTAGGCACTAAGCAAACGCATTCAAGGATCGAACCATCATGGCACTCGTAGAAGTCAAAGTCCCGCAGTTGTCGGAATCCGTGGCCGAAGCCACCCTGTTGCAGTGGAAGGCCAAAGTTGGCCAACCGGTCACGGCCGATCAAATCCTGATCGACATCGAAACCGACAAGGTGGTGCTCGAGGTGCCGGCCCCAGTCTCGGGCGTGCTGGCCGAGCTGGTGGAGGCCGACGGCGCCACCGTGGCCTCAGACCAGGTGATCGCGCGCATCGACACCGAAGGCAAAGTGGCTGCCGCTGCCGCCCCAGCTACCGCCCCTGCTGCCGCAGCCCCTGCTGCGGCTGCCAGCGCCAAAGCGGCTCCAGCCGCTGCCGCGAGTGCCGCCAGCGTGGCCATGCCCGCCGCAGCCAAGCTGCTGGCCGAGCACCAGCTCAGCGCCGCCGCCGTGGCGGGCACGGGCAAAGACGGGCGCGTGCTCAAGGGCGACGTGCTGGCGGCTGTGGCCGCCGGTGCCGCCGCGCCAGCCAAGGCCGCGGCCCCGGCTGCGGCCATCCCCACCGGGGTGCCGACCCAAGCGCTGCCGCAAGTGGCGGCCCCGAACATCGACCTCGGCCAGCGCCCTGAGCAGCGCGTGCCCATGAGCCGCCTGCGCGCCCGCGTGGCCGAGCGGCTGCTGCAGTCGCAAGCCACCAACGCCATCCTGACCACCTTCAACGAGGTCAACATGGCGCCGGTGATGGAAATGCGCAAGCGTTTCCAAGAGCGCTTCGAGAAAGAGCACGGTGTCAAGCTGGGCTTCATGAGCTTCTTCGTCAAGGCCGCGGTGCACGCGCTCAAAAAATACCCGGTGGTCAACGCCTCGGTCGATGGCAACGACATCGTCTATCACGGCTACTTCGACATCGGCATCGCCGTCGGTTCGCCGCGCGGTCTGGTGGTGCCCATCATCCGCAACGCCGACCAGCTCGGCTTTGCCGAAATTGAAAAGAAAATCGCCGAGTTCGGCAAAAAAGCCCAAGAAGGCAAGCTCGGCATCGAAGAGATGAGCGGCGGCACCTTCTCGATCTCCAACGGCGGCACCTTTGGCTCCATGCTCTCGACGCCGATCATCAACCCGCCGCAGTCGGCCATTTTGGGCGTGCACGCCACCAAAGACCGGGCCGTGGTGGAAAACGGCCAGATCGTGATCCGCCCGATCAACTACTTGGCGCTGAGCTACGACCACCGCATCATCGACGGCCGCGAAGCCGTGCTCAGCTTGGTGGCGATGAAAGAAGCGCTCGAAGACCCGTCGCGCCTGCTGTTCAATCTGTAAGCTGGAGCGCCCTACCATGAGCCAAACATTTGATGTGATCGTCATCGGCGCCGGCCCCGGTGGCTACGTGGCCGCCATCCGCGCCGCCCAGCTCGGCTTCAAAGTGGCGTGCATCGACGCTTGGAGCAACGCCGACGGCGCCCCGGCACCGGGCGGCACCTGCACCAACGTCGGCTGCATCCCGTCCAAGGCGCTGCTGCAATCGTCTGAGCACTTTGAGCACGCGCGGCTGCACTTTGCCGAGCACGGCATCAGCACCGGCGCGGTGAAGATCGACGTGGCACAGATGCTGGGCCGCAAAAACACCGTGGTCAAGCAAAACAACGACGGCATTTTGTATCTGTTCAAGAAAAACAAGGTGGCGTTTTTCCACGGCCGCGCCAGTTTTGTGCAGGCCAGCGACGGCGGTTACCAGATCGCCGTGGCCGCCCCTGCTGCAGGCGCCGAGCCGCAGACCCTGAGCGCCAAACAGGTGATCGTGGCCACCGGCTCGAGCGCGCGCGAGCTGTCCGGGGTGCCCTTCGACGAAGTCAACGTGCTCTCCAACGACGGCGGCTTGCGCTTGGGCGCGGTGCCCAAGCGGCTGGCGGTGATCGGCTCGGGCGTGATCGGGCTCGAGCTCGGTTCGGTCTGGCGCCGCCTCGGTGCCGACGTCACCGTGCTCGAAGGGCTGCCGACCTTCCTCGGCGCGGTCGATGAACAGATCGCGCGCGAAGCCAAAAAAGCCTTCGACAAGCAAGGCCTGAAGATCGAGCTCGGGGTGCAGGTGGGCGAGATCAAGGCGCTGAAAAAAGGCGTATCCATCGCCTACACCAACGCCAAAGGCGAGCCGCAGACGCTCGAGGCCGACAAGCTGATCGTCTCGATCGGGCGCGTCCCCAACACGCAGGGCCTCAACGCGCAGGCGGTGGGCTTGCAGCTCGACGAGCGCGGCGCCATTGTGGTCGATGCCGACTGCCGCACCAACCTGCCCGGCGTCTGGGCGGTGGGCGACGTGGTGCGCGGCCCCATGCTGGCGCACAAGGCCGAAGAAGAGGGCGTGGCGGTGGCCGAGCGCATCGCGGGCCAGCACGGGCACGTGAACTTCGACACCATCCCTTGGGTGATCTACACCAGCCCGGAAATCGCTTGGGTGGGCCGCACCGAGCAGCAGCTCAAGGCCGACGGCGTGGCCTACAAGGCCGGCACCTTCCCGTTCTTGGCCAACGGCCGCGCGCGCGCGCTGGGCGACACCACCGGCATGGTCAAAATGCTGGCCGACGCCACCACCGACCAAATTTTGGGTGTGCACATCGTCGGGCCCATGGCCAGCGAGCTGATCGCCGAAGCGGTGCTGGCGCTCGAGTTCAAGGCCAGCGCCGAAGACATCGCGCGCATCTGCCACGCCCACCCCAGCCTGAGCGAAGCCACCAAAGAAGCGGCGCTGGCCGTGGACAAGCGCGCGCTGAACTTTTAAGCTCTAGGCACAGCTGGCCCTGCAATGCCCGAGCCCAGCGCGATGAGCGGACTGACCGATCCAGCCGCCGAAGCGGGCAGCGCCTCCTCGCTCGATGCCCCGGTGGCCACGCCCGCCGAGCGGACGGCGGCGCAGCAGGCCCGGTCGGCGGCCCAAGCAGCTGCTGCGCCAGCCCCCGCTTGGGGGCCCGTGCGCGCCCTCTACGAAGCCGAGCTGCGCCAGCGCGGCTACCAGAGCGACCCGGCGCAGCTGCGCGCCGTGGAGGCGCTGGAGCGCTGCGCCGCCGAGTGGACGCACTTCAAGCAGCGCCGCTCCAACGCCCTCAAGAAGTTCATCAACCGCCTGCCCATACCGCGCGGGGTGTATCTGTACGGCGGCGTCGGGCGCGGCAAGAGCTTTTTGATGGACTGCTTTTACAACGCGGTGCCGCTGCGGCGCAAGACCCGGCTGCATTTTCACGAGTTCATGCGCGAGGTGCACCGGCAGCTGGCCGAGCTGCAAGGCACCGTGAACCCGCTCGACGAGCTCGGGCGGCGCATGGCGGTGCGCTACCGGCTGGTGTGCTTCGACGAGTTCCACGTCGCCGACGTCACCGACGCCATGATCTTGCACCGCGTGCTCGACGCCATGCACAAATACGGCATCGGCATCGTCACCACCAGCAACTTCCACCCCGACGGCCTGTATCCCGACGGCCTGCACCGCGACCGCATCCTGCCGGCCATCGAGGGGCTCAAGCGCAGCATGGACGTGCTCAACGTCGATCACGGCATCGACTACCGCCAGCGCACGCTCGAGCAGCTGCCGCTGTATCTGTGGCCGCTGGGCCCCGAGGTCGAGGTGCAGATGGAAGCGGCCTTTGAGCGCTTGGCCGAGGCGCGCGACCAGGAGCCGGTGCTGCAGATCGAAGCGCGCACCATCCGCGCCATCCGGCGCGCCGGTGGTGTGGTGTGGTTCGATTTTCGCACCCTGTGCGGCGGCCCGCGCTCACAAAACGACTACCTCGAACTCGCCAACCAGTTCCACACCGTGTTGCTCAGCCACGTGCCGCACCTGCCGGTGAACATGGCCTCGCAGGCGCGGCGCTTTACCTGGCTGGTCGATGTGCTCTACGACCGGCGCGTCAAGCTCATCGTCTCGGCCGCCGTGCCGCCCGAGCAGCTCTACACCGAAGGCCCGCTGGCGCACGAGTTTCCACGCACCGTCTCGCGCCTGAACGAAATGCAGTCGCGCGAGTACCTGCTGCAAGCGCGGCGCGAGGTCGATACCGGGCTGACCTAACGCAGGCCTCGGCGCCGTGCGCACCGCCGCGCCGCGCTGGTTAAGATCGCAGACCCTGAAAGGTACTCTGCCCCATGTCTGCTTTGTTTGCTCTCGACGATCTGCCCCCGGAGGCTTATCCGGACCCCCAAGTGGCGCAACTGCGCGTGCCGCCGCACTCGATCGAATCCGAATCCAGCGTGCTCGGTGGGCTGCTGCTCGACAACAGCGCCTGGGACCGGGTCGCCGACCTGATGGTCGAATCCGACTGCTACCGGCGCGAACACCAGCTCATTTTCGCGGCCATCGCATCGCTGATCAACGCCGGCAAGCCGGCCGACGTCATCACCGTTTTCGAGCACCTGAGCGGCCAAGGGCGCGCCGACGAGGTCGGGGGGCTCGCCTACCTGAATTCGCTGGCGCAGTTTGTGCCCAGCGCCGGCAACATCCGCCGCTACGCCGAAATCGTGCGCGAGCGCGCGATTTTGCGCAAACTCATCGGCGCCAGCGACGACATCGCCGGCAGCGCCTACAACCCCAAGGGCCGGCCGGTGGCCACCATTTTGGACGAGGCCGAACAAAAAATCTTCCACATCGGTGAAGAAGGCTCGCGCCTCAAGCAGGGTTTTCAGTCGCTCGATTCGCTCGTCGTCAATCTGATGGACCGGGTGCAGGAGATGGCCGACAACCCCAACGACATCACCGGGGTGCCGACTGGCTTCATCGACCTGGACCGCATGACCTCGGGCCTGCAGGCGGGCGACTTGGTGGTGCTGGCGGCGCGGCCCTCGATGGGCAAAACCGCGCTGGCCATCAACATCGCCGAACACGTGGCGCTGCACGAGGGGCTGCCGGTGGCGGTGTTTTCGATGGAGATGGGCGCGGCGCAGCTGGCGGTGCGCATCGTGGGTTCGATCGGGCGCATCCACCAAGGGCGCTTGCGCACCGGCAAGCTCAACGAAGACGAGTGGCCGCGCCTGACCGAGGCGATCGAAAAACTGCGCCACGTGTCGCTGCACATCGACGAAACGGCGGGGCTGACCTCGGCCGAACTGCGCGCCAACGCGCGCCGGCTGGCGCGCCAGTGCGGCAAGCTGGGGCTGATCGTGGTCGATTATTTGCAGCTGATGAGTGGCAGCGCCTCGGGCGACGAAAACCGCGCCACCGAACTGGGCGAAATCTCGCGCGGCCTCAAGATGCTGGCCAAAGAGCTGCAATGCCCGGTGATTGCGCTTTCGCAGCTCAATCGCTCGGTCGAAACCCGCACCGACAAGCGCCCGATGATGAGCGATCTGCGCGAATCGGGCGCCATCGAACAAGACGCCGACATCATCATGTTCATCTACCGCGACGAGTACTACACCAAAGAGGCTTGCAAAGAGCCGGGCGTGGCCGAAATCATCATCGGCAAGCAGCGCAACGGTCCCACCGGCACCGTCAAGCTCACCTTTCTCAACGTGCTCACGCGCTTCGAGAGCCTGGCGCAGGAGGGCGGCTACCATGGCTGAAGCCGCTGCACCGGCCCCCGCTCTGGCCCGCCCCAGCCCGCTGGCGCGCACCGAGTTCCGGCACTTCATGCCGATCCAGACGCGCTGGATGGACAACGACCTCTACGGCCACGTCAACAACGTTGTCTATTACAGCTGGTTCGACACGGCCGTGAACCGCTACCTGATCGAACAGGGCGTGCTCGACATCCACGCCGGCGCGGTGATCGGGCTGGTGATCGAAACCCAATGCAACTACTTTGCCCCGCTGGCTTTTCCCGAACCGGTCGAAGCCGGCTTGCGGGTGGCGCACTTGGGGCGCTCCAGCGTGCGCTATCAGGTCGGGTTGTATGCCCAAGGCGCGGCGCTGTGCGCGGCCTCGGGGCACTTCGTGCACGTGTATGTGGACCGGGCCACACGGCGCCCGGTGCCGCTGCCGCCGGATTTGCACGCCGTGCTCACCGGTTTGCTTTAAGAGGCTGTCGCCTAGGCGGCGTTGTGGGCCCGGGCGGGCGCGCTTTTAGCCGCCATAATGCATCCCGACCCCACCTTGGTGCACGACCTTGCACCCGCCCTTCAGACCATCGGAGCCCCACCGCATGACCGCAGCCATCCCCCAGAATCCTCCCTTTTTGCGCCCCGTGGTGGCCGACCCCGCCAGCGTCGAAGCGGCGATCGAGAGCCGCCAGTCGATCCGTGCCTATTTGCCCACACCGGTGCCGCGCCCGCTGCTGGAGCGGCTGCTGGCGCTCGCCAGCCGGGCCCCGTCGGGCACCAACACCCAGCCTTGGAAGGTGTATGTGCTGCAGGGGGCCAGCCGGGACGCCTTGGTGCAAAAAGTCTGCGCCGCCCACGACGCCGTGCGCGCCGACCCGGCACTGGCCGAGCAATACCGCGAATCCTACGACTACTACCCCAAGCAGTGGATCAGCCCCTACATCGAACGGCGGCGCGAAAACGGCCTGAGCCTGTACACCCTGCTGGGCATCGGCAAGGGCGACAAAGACCGCATGCACGCGCAGTGGCAGCGCAACTACCGTTTTTTCGACGCGCCCGTGGGGCTGTTTGTGACCATTGACAAGGCCATGGGTGGCGGCTCGCTGCTCGATACCGGCATGTTTTTGCAAAACCTGACGCTGGCCGCTCGTGCGCACGGGCTGGACGCCTGCGCCCAAGCGGCTTGGAACGGCTACGCCAGCATCGTGCTGCCGCACGTGGGGGCGGGCGACAACGAGATGCTGGTGTGCGGGCTTGCGCTCGGCTACGCCGACCCCAGCGACCCCATCAACACCTTTCGCACCCCGCGTCTGCCCGTGGCTGCCTTCACCACCTGGCTCGAATGAAGCAGCAGCGGCCCGGCGTGCTGCTCACGCGCCGTCTGTTCCCCGAGGTGCTGCAGCGCCTGAGCGTGCACTTCGAGGTGCGCGACAACCCCGACGACGCGGTCTGGACCCCGGCCGAGCTGATTGAGCGCTTGCAAGGGCAGTGGGGGGTGTTGGCCACCCAAGGTGAGCGCATCGACGCCACCGTGCTGGCCGCCTGCCCGCAGCTGCGCGTGGTTGCCAACATGGCGGTGGGTTTCAACAACCTCGACCTCGAGGCCCTAGCGCGCCACGGCGTGCAGGCCAGCAACACCCCCGACGTGCTCACCGAAAGCACGGCCGACTTCGGCATGGCGCTGCTGCTGGCTACGGCGCGGCGCATCAGCGAGGGCGAGCGCTACCTGCGCGCCGGGCGCTGGCACAAGTGGTCAGCCGACCTGCTGCTGGGCGCCGAGGTAAACCACAGCACACTGGGCATTCTGGGCATGGGGCGCATTGGGCAGGCGATCGCACGCCGCGCCGCGCACGGCTTTGCCATGCAGGTGCTGTACCACAACCGCAATCCGCTCGATGCCGCCACCGAACGTGCTTGCGCCGCCCGCTATGTGAGCAAAGCCGAGTTGCTGCGCCAAGCCGACCACCTGCTGCTGGTGCTGCCCTACACGAGCGCCAACCACCACACCATCGCCGCGGACGAACTGGCGCAGATGAAGCCCAGTGCCACCTTGGTCAACCTCGCGCGCGGTGGCATCGTCGATGAGCGGGCGCTGGCGCACGCGCTGCGCAGCGGCCAGCTTGCCGCCGCCGGGCTCGACGTGTTCGAGGGCGAGCCGCAGGTGCGGCCCGAGCTGCTGGAGCTGCCCAACGTGGTGCTCACGCCCCACATCGCCAGTTCCACCCGGGGCACCCGTTTGGGTATGGCGCTGCTGGCGGCAGACAATTTGATCGCCTACCACCAGCGGGGCCAACTGCTGACTCCGGTCAAGCACCCAGCGGCTTGAAGTCCGGCTGAAGCCGTGGAGTTGATTCAGGGCGTCAATCGGCGCCCCAACGCAGATCTTTAGCGAATCCGCGCCCGGCCGCGCAGATCTTCCTGAAATGCCATCAGGCGCTGTTCCAACAGGTTTTGCTCGATCTGCGGCCTGAGTGCCTCCAGCGGCGGCAGTTGCGCAGCGCGCACGTCGTCGACGCGGATCAGGTGCCAGCCAAACTGGGTGCGCACCGGTTCGGCGCTCAGCTGGCCTTTGCCGAGCTTGATCATGGCTTGCGAGAACTCGGGCACGAACACGTCGGCGCCGGCCCAGTCGAGGTCGCCGCCGCGCGGGGCGGAGCCGGGGTCGCGCGAGCGTGTGCGTGCCAGTTCTTCGAAGTTGGCGCCAGCGCGGATTTCGCCCAGAATGGCGCGGGCCTCGGCCTCGGTCTCGACCAAAATGTGGCGCACGCGGAACTCTTGGCCCTGGTTGGCGGCGGCGAATTTGGCGTATTCGGCCTGCACCTGGGCGTCGGTGACCGGGTTTTTGCGCTGGAAGTCGGCGAACAGTTCGCGGATGAGCAAGGTTTGCGTGGCCAGTTGCACCTGGGCGCGGAACTCGGGGCTGGCACGCAGACCGCGGCGCTCGGCTTCTTGGGCAAAAATTTCGCGCATGATGGCCTCTTCGCGCAACTGGGCGCGCATGGCGTCGTCCACGGTGCGGCCGCCGCGTTCGGCTTGTTGCACCAGCGTATTCAGGCGCGCCGTGGGCACGGGTTTGCCGTTGACGATGGCCAGGTTTTGCGCATAAGCGGGCAGGGCGAGGGTGGCGGCCAAGGCCACGGCGGTGAGCAGAAGTTTCATGGGCTGAGGGGAAGGATCGAAGAAGTAAGGCGTTAGGGTGGCGTGCAAACTAGCGTCGAATCTCGATCGCCAGCGCGTGCAAGCCTGCGTCTATAAAGGGACGAAGCGCATCATACACAAGCCGGTGCGCGGCCACACGGCTCAAGCCGTCAAAACGCGCCGCCGCGATGCGCACCCGAAAGTGGCTGCCATAGCCGTGTGCGTTGGCCCCGGCATGGCCGGCGTGGGCAGCGCTCTCGTCGATCACTTCCAGCAGGTGCGGCGCGAGGCTCTGCTGCAAGGTGGCGCGCAGCGCTTCGGCGCTAGGGGGTGGGGGGGGTGGGGTGGGTATCACAGGGTGCCATTATCGCTACGCTGGCCGTCGGGTGCTTGCCACTCGAGCGCGGCCGAGTTCATGCAGTAGCGCAGGCCCGTGGGGGCCGGGCCATCGTCGAACACATGGCCGAGGTGGGCGCCGCATTGGCTGCACAGGGTTTCGGTGCGCACCATGCCGTGGCTGTGGTCGCGGCGCGCGCTCACCGCACCCGCTAGGGCGTGGCTGAAGCTGGGCCAGCCGCAACCGGCGTCGAACTTGGTGCCGCTGTCAAACAAAGGCTGGCCGCAGCAGATGCAGTGGTAGCGGCCTGCGGCCCAGTGCGCTTCGTAGCGGCCGGTGAAAGGGCGTTCGGTGGCGGCTTGCCGGGTCACGGCGTAGGCCAGCGGTTCGGCCGCTTTGGCGGCCAGCAGTTCGCGCCACTGCTCGGGGCTTTTGTGGATGGCAAATTCCATGGTCGGTAACGCAACGGCTAGGGTTTTACAAAAATACACACATCAGGACGAGCAGCTCAGCACGATCTGCGCCGCCCAGTCGGGTGCCGCAGCGGCCAGGTCATCGCAGTCGGGCAGGTCGTCGTAGGGCTGTGCCAGCGCGGCTTGCAGGCGCTGCAGGGGCTCGAACTGGCGCTGCTCGGCGGCCTCGATGGCCGCTTGCGCCAGGTGGTTGCGCAGCACCAGGCGCGGGTTGCTGCGTCGCATCAGGGCGCGCGCCTGTGCCGGCGTGTGCGCCGCTTCGCTGCACAGGCGTGTGCGCCAGCGCTGCGCCCAGGCATCAAAGGCATCGGTTTGCTGCAGCTGCGCACGAGCTGGCCCCAGGTCGGCCACACGGGCGCTGTGCGCGTAGTCGGCCACGCCGTCGCTCAGGCAGCGCCAGAACCAAGTGAAATCGGCGCGCTCGTCGGCCAGCAGGCGCAGCAGGTCGTCGCTCAGTTGGGCGTCGTCGGGGCGCAGCTCGCTCAGGCCCAGCTTGGCGTTCAGACGCTGCTGCAGCGCGGCGGCAAAGTCGCTCTCGAAGGGCTGCAGGGCCGCGCGCGCCTGCTCCAGACCGTCCAGCAGCGGCAACAGCGCTTGCGCCAGACAGTACAGGTTCCAGAGCGCGATGCGCGGCTGTTGCGCCCAGGCGTAGCGGCCGCTGTCGTCGGAGTGGTTGCAGATGTGTTGCGGATCAAAGCCGTCCATGAACTGGAACGGGCCGTAGTCGATCGTCAGCCCCAAGATGCTCATGTTGTCGGTGTTCATCACGCCGTGGCAAAAGCCCAGCGCCTGCCATTGCGCCAGCAGCTCGGCGGTGCGCCGCGTCACGGCTGCCAGCAGCGCGGCGGTGCGCTGCGCCGGTTGCGGCCAAGCAGCGCAATCGGGGTAGTGGTGGGAAATCACGAACTCGGTCAGGGCGCGCAGCTCGGCGTGCAGCCCGCGCCGCGAAAAATGCTCAAAATGCCCGAATCGGATGAAGCTCGGCGCCAGCCGCGTGACGACCGCCGCCGTCTCGATGCGCTCGCGCCGCACGGCCGTGGGCGAGCCGGTGATGCACAGGGCGCGCGTGCTCGGCACGCCCAGCGCGTGCATGGCCTCGCTGCACAGAAACTCCCGGATCGAGCTGCGCAGCACGGCGCGGCCATCGCCCATGCGCGAGTAGGGCGTCAGGCCGCTGCCCTTGAGCTGCACCTCCCACAGCGCCTCGGGCCCGGCGCGCTCGCCCAGCAGCAGCGCCCGGCCGTCGCCCAACTGGCCGGCCCACACGCCAAACTGGTGCCCGCTGTACACGCTGGCCAGCGGCGAGGCGCCGGGCGCGAGCGCATTGCCGCTGGCTTGGGCCAGGTGCGCGGCGCTGTGCGGCCAAGCAGCGGGCAAGCCGAGATCGGCCACGGCGGCGGGGCTGCAGCCCACCCAATAGGGGTCGGCCAAGGGCTGCGGCCCGAGCCGGGTGTAGAAGGCCGCGCCCAGCGACTCGAAGCGGCTGCTTTGCAATTCCATGTCGGCATTGTCTCCTGCGCGGCTAGGCCCCGTTGCCGGTGGGGATGAGCCGCGACTAAGATAGCGCCATGACAACCCACCGGAGACACAAACCATGCTTGGACTGATGCAAGAGCAACCCCTGCTGATTTCAGACCTGATCGAACACGCGGCCCGACACCACGGCGAGGTCGAAATCGTCTCGCGCCGGGTCGAGGGCGACATCCACCGCAGCAGCTACGCCGTGGCAGCGCAGCGTTCGCGCCAGTTGGCGCAAGCCCTCGATGCGCTGGGCCTGGAGCAAGGCGAGCGCGTGGCCTCGCTGGCTTGGAACGGCTACCGCCACTTTGAGCTGTATTTCGGCGTCAGCGGCTCCGGGCGCGTTCTGCACACCATCAACCCGCGCCTGCTGCCGCAGCAGCTCGCCTGGATCGTCAACCACGCCCAAGACCAGGTGCTGTGCTTCGACCTCACCTTTTGGCCCATCGTCCAGGCCATCGCCGCCCAATGCCCGAGCGTGCGCCTGTGGGTGGCCTTGTGCGACCAGGCCGCGCTGGCCAGCTTGCCCGGGGCCGCGCAGGTGCCCGCATTGGCCAGCTACGAGAGCTGGATCGGGGGCCACAGCGGCAGCTACCACTGGCCGCGCTTCGACGAGCACAGCGCCTCCAGCCTGTGCTACACCAGCGGCACCACCGGCAACCCCAAGGGCGTGCTCTACAGCCACCAATCGACCATCCTGCACGCCTACGCCTCGGCCCTGCCCGACGTGATGTGCCTGAGCGCGCGCGACAGCGTGCTGCCGGTGGTGCCCATGTTTCACGTCAACGCCTGGGGCATACCCTACTCGGCTTGCGCGGTCGGCTGCAAGCTGGTGCTGCCCGGCCCCGCGCTCGACGGCAAATCGGTCTATGAGCTGCTGTCCAGCGAGGGCGTGACTTTTGCCGCCGGTGTGCCCACGGTGTGGCAGATGCTGCTCACGCACATGGGGCAGCACGATCTCAAGCTGCCGCAGTTGCAGCGCACCGTGATCGGCGGCTCGGCTTGCCCGCCGGCCATGATCCGCGCCTTCAGGGAGCGCTACGGCGTCGAGGTGCTGCACGCCTGGGGCATGACCGAACTCAGCCCGCTGGGCACCCTGTGCACGCTCAAAAACCAGCACCTGAGCCTGCCTGAAAGCGAGCAGATGCAGATCCGCCTCAAACAGGGGCGGGCGATCTTTGGCATCGACATGAAGGTCGTCGATGCCCACGGCCACGAGCTGCCTTGGGACGGGCGCTCGGCGGGCGAGCTGCTGGTCAAAGGGCCGTGGGTGGTGCGCGATTATTTTCGTGGCGAAGGCTCGCCACCGCTGCTCGACGGCTGGTTCCCCACCGGCGACGTGGCCACCATTGACGCCGACGGCTTCATGCAGATCACCGACCGCAGCAAAGACGTGATCAAGTCTGGTGGCGAGTGGATCGGCTCCATCGACGTCGAGAACATCGCCATGGCGCACCCGGCGGTGCTGATGGCCGCTTGCGTGGGCGTGCCACACCCCAAGTGGGACGAGCGCCCGGTGGTGGTGGTGGTCAAAAAGCCCGGGCAGGAGCTGACGCGCGAGCAACTGCTCGACTTCTACGCCGGCAAGATCGCCAAATGGCAAATCCCCGACGACGTCATCTTTCTGGACTCGATCCCGCTGGGGGCCACCGGAAAAATGCAAAAAATGAAGCTAAGGGAGCAGTTGCGCGATTACCGCTTGCCGGGTTTGTGAGCGGCGGGGTGCGCAGTCACCAAAGCGATAGCAGCTAGGGCAATCCCTTAGAGCGTTTGATCCCATAAGTGGCTAAGCTGCATGGGCGACAACCCCACCAACAGGAGACAAACCCATGAAGCTCACTCGCCGCGAACTCACCGCCGCCGCCTTGCTCACCAGCGCCTTGCCCGCCGTACCGGCGTGGGCGCAACGCGGCGAAACCGTGCGCATCGCACTGATCGACCCGCAATCCGGTCTGATGGGGCCGGTGGGGATCAACCAGCTGCGCAGTTTTCAGTTTTTTGCCGAAAAATTCAGCGGCGCCGGCAACCCGGCCGGGGTGCGTTTCGAGATCGAGGGCTTTGACAACAAGCTCAGCGCCTCCGAGACGCTGACCGCCATGCAGGCGGCGATCGGCCGCGGCATCCGCTTCATCTCGCAAGGCAACAGCTCGGGCATCGCCGGGGCCATCATCGAGGCCGTGAACCGCCACAACAGCCGCAACCCGGGCCAAGAAGTGGTGTTTTTGAACCACTCGGCGGTGGACCCGGATCTGACCAACAGCCGCTGCAGTTTCTGGCACTTCCGCTTCGACGCCGACACCTCCATGAAGATGGAGGCGCTCACCACCTTCATCCGCGGCGAGCCCACCATCCGGCGCGTGTTCCTGATCAACCAGAACTACGCCCACGGGCACCAAGTGGCACGCTTTGCCAAAGAGATGCTGGCACGCAAGCGGCCCGACATCCAGATCGTCGGCGAAGACCTGCACCCGCTGGCGCAGGTGCGCGATTTTGCCCCCTACGTGGCCAAAATCATGGCCTCGGGTGCCGATTCGGTGATCACCGGCAATTGGGGTTCAGACCTCACGCTGCTCATTCGCGCCGCCAACGACGCCGGCTACCGCGGCCGCTTTTTCACCTACTACGCCGGCGTCACCGGCACCCCGACGGCGCTGGGCACCGCCTCCGAAGGCCGCGTGTACCAGATCGCCTACAACCACTACAACATGGGCGGCCAGATGCAGACCTGGATGAACGAGTTCCGCCAGCGTTTCAACGACGATTTTTATACCGGTTCGATCATCCACATCCTGAACGCGCTCGGGGTGGCGATGCAAAACGCGCGCTCGACCAACGCGGTGCGGGTGGCGCACGCGATGTCGGGGCTGCGCTTCAACAGCTTCAGCGGCCCGGTGGAAATGCGCCGCGCCGACCACCAGTTGCAGCAGCCGCTGTTTCTGACGCGCTGGCAGCGCGTCGATGCCCAGCACCCCTACAGCCCCGAGAACACCGGCATGACGCTGGCCTTGGTGCGCCGCTTCGACGCCTACGTGGCCAGCACCCCGACGAGCTGCGCCATGCAACGCCCGGCCGCCCCGGTTTGATCCGGAAAGCGCGCCGATGGAGTTCTTCATCATCTCGTTGCTGAACGGCATCAGCTTTGGGCTGCTGCTGTTCATGCTCAGTTCGGGCCTGACGCTGATCTTCAGCATGATGGGCGTGCTCAACTTCGCCCACGCCAGCTTTTATATGGTCGGGGCCTACATGGGCTTTGCGGTCTCGCAGATCGTGGGCTTTTGGGCCGCGCTGTTGCTGGTGCCGCTGCTGGTGGGGCTGCTCGGGGCCTTGTTCGAGAAGTACAGCCTGCGCAAGGTGCACAAGTATGGGCACGTGCCCGAGTTGATGGTCACGTTCGGCTTGTCGTACATCATCCTCGAGCTGGTGCAGCTGATCTGGGGCCGGATCGCGGTCGAGTTCCGGCCGCCCGAGCTGCTGCAGGGTTCGGCCTTCACGCTGCTCAGCCAGCCCGACGGCAGCCTCGGTTTTGCTTGGGGCCGGGCCGCGCTGGAGCAGTGCCAGCCGCTCGGGACAGCGATCTGTTCGCTGTTTCCAGCCACGCGCGCCTTCATCATGGGCGTGGCGCTGCTGATGCTGGTCTCGCTCTGGCTGCTGATCACGCGCACCCGGGTCGGGCTGGTGATTCAGGCGGCCCTGAAGCACCCCGAAATGGTGGAGGCGCTGGGGCACAATGTGCCGCGCGTGTTCATGCTGGTGTTTGGCGCCGGCACCGGGTTGGCCGGGCTGGCGGGGGTGATGGGGGGCAGCACCTTCGTCACCGAACCGGCGATGGCGCTCACGCTCGGGGCGATCGTGTTCGTGGTGGTGGTGGTGGGCGGGCTGGGCTCGCTGGCGGGGGCCTTTTTGGCTTCGCTGCTGATCGGCGTCATGCAGACCTTTGCGGTGGCGATCGACCAATCGCTGGGCAGCATGTTGCTGGCCATGGGGGTGGCGCTGTCGGCCGAGGCGCAAGCGCACGAGCTCATGCGGTTCACACTGTCCAAGGCGGCCCCGCTGCTGCCCTTTTTGCTGCTGGTGCTGGTGCTGATCTTCAGGCCACACGGTTTGCTCGGCAACCGCGATCACTGAAAGACCGCAGCCCATGACCGCCACCAAGTATTATCAATTCCGGCCCATCAATGTCGGGCGCTGGTTCATCTGGTCGCTCTTTGCCTTGGTGCTGCTGTTGGCACCGCTGGTGTTCGACAGCAGCATTGCCATCAGCATGATGGCGCAGATGGGCATCGCCATCATCGCCTGCCTGTCATTCAACATGCTGCTGGGGCAGGGCGGCATGCTCAGCTTTGGTCACGCCGTCTATGCCGGGCTGGGCACTTATGTGGCCATGCATGCGCTGCTGCTGCTGGGCGATGCCGGTTTGCCGGTGCCGGCGGTGGCGCTGATCCCGCTCGTCGGCGGCTTTGCCGGGCTGTTTTTCGCCTTGCTGTTTGGCTACGTGACGACCAAAAAAGCCGGCACCGCTTTCGCCATGATCACGCTCGGGGTGGGTGAGCTGATCTTTATCGCCTCGATGGTGTTTTTCATCTTTTTTGGCGGCGAGGCCGGGGTCTCGGCCGACCGCGTGATCGGGGAGCCGTTTTGGGGCATCAGTTTCGGGCCCCTGATCGAGGTCTATTACCTGATCGCGGTGTACACCTTCCTGTGCGTGGCGCTGATGTTTGCCTACACCCGCACGCCGCTGGGGCGCATCATCAACGCGGTGCGCGACAACCCGGAGCGGGTCGAGTTCATCGGCTACGACCCGCAAACCGTGCGCTATCTGGTGTTCATGATCGCCGGCTTCTTTGCCGGCATCGCAGGCGGCATGGCGGCGGTGTTGTTCGAGATCGTCACCTCCGAGGTGGTGGGCCCGATCCGCTCCGGCTCCTACCTGCTGTTTGCCTTTCTGGGCGGCGTGACCTTTTTCTTTGGCCCCATCATCGGCGGCATCCTGATGGTGTTGGCGTTCGTGATGTTCTCCGAAATCACCAAGGCCTGGATGCTCTACCTCGGGCTGATCTTCGTCTTCATGGTGATGTACGCCCCGGGCGGCATCGCCGGGCTGATCATGATGAACCTGCGCCTGGCCATGTTTGGCCGCTTGGGCGAGCTCTGGGCCAGTTACCTCGGGCTCGGGGCCACGGCGCTGGCGCTGCTGGTCAGCCTGGGGGCGCTGATCGAGATGATCTACCACCTGCAACTGGGCACCGCCATGGGTGATGTGGTGCCGTTCCTCGGCATGTCGCTCAACACGCTCGATCTCGATGTCTGGTTCGGGGCCGTGTTCGTGGCGCTCACCAGCTTTGGCCTGTTCGAGCTCTGCAGGCGCAGCTTCAGCCAGCAGTGGGCCGCGATCCAGACCGACATCGAAAAAGAAATCAAACGCCGGGAGACCGCATGAGCAGCGCCGCACCGTATGCGATCGAGCTCAAGGGCGTGTGCAAGCGCTTTGGCAAGAGCGAGATCATCCGTGGCGTCGATCTGGCCGTGGCCGCTGGGGAGCGGGTGGCCATCATCGGCCCCAACGGGGCCGGCAAATCGACCCTGTTCAACCTGATGAGCGGGCGCTTTGGGCCCAGCAGCGGCGAAATCTGGCTCAACGGCCAGCGCATCGACGGCAAACCGGCCTACGCCATCAACCGCATGGGCCTGAGCCGCAGCTTCCAGATCACCAACCTGTTCCCCAAGCTCAGCGTGTTCGAAAACCTGCGCTGCGCCGTGCTCTGGAGCCTGGGCTACCGCTACACCTTCCTCAAGTTTCTGGCCGACCTCGAAGACGTGATCGAGCGCGTCGATGCGCTGCTGCACCTCATGCGGCTGGAGAAAAAACGCGACACCTTGGCCATGAACCTGAGCTACGCCGAGCAGCGCGCGCTCGAGATCGGCGTCACCATCGCCGGGGGCGCCGGCGTGGTCTTGCTCGACGAGCCCACGGCGGGCATGAGCAAAAGCGAGACCAAGCGCTTCATCGACCTGATCCGCGAAGTCACGGAGGGCAAGACCCTGCTCACGGTCGAGCACGACATGGGCGTGGTGTTTGGCCTCGCCGACAAGATCGCGGTGCTGGTCTATGGCGAGCTGATCGCCTTCGACACCCCCGAGGCGGTGCGCGCCAACCCGCGGGTGCAAGAGGCCTACCTGGGCTCGGTGCTGGCCGCCGCGCACTAAAAGGCGCAGAGAGCAAACATGCTGGAAATCGACAACCTACACGCCTTTTACGGCAAAAGCCACATCCTGCATGGGGTGCAGTTCAAGGTTGCGCCGGGTGAAATCGTGGCCCTGCTGGGGCGCAACGGTTCCGGGCGCTCGACCACGGCCAAGGCCATCATGGGGCTGGTCGATACCGAGGGCAGCATCGTCTGGAAGGGCCAGCGCATCGGCGGGCGCAAACCCTACGAGGTGGCGCACCTAGGCATCGGCTACGTGCCCGAGAGCCGCGACATTTTCCCCAAGCTCACGGTGCAGCAAAACCTGCTGCTGGGCGTCAAAAGTGGCCGCAGCAAAAACAGCTGGAGCTTCGACGACATGTACGCCATGTTCCCGCGCCTCAAAGAGCGCGAGCACACCGAGGCCGGGGTGCTGTCGGGTGGCGAGCAGCAGATGCTGACCCTGTGCCGCACCCTCATGGGCGACCCGGAGCTGATCATCATCGACGAGCCCACCGAGGGCCTGGCGCCCAAGATCGTCGAGCAGGTGGCGGCGTTTTTGCAAACCCTCAAGGCCCGGCGCGTGTCGGTGCTGCTGATCGAGCAAAAGCTGACCATCGCCTTGCAGATCTCGGATCGCGCGCTGGTCATGGGCCACGGCAGCATCGTGTTCGACGACACCCCGGCCGCCCTGCAAGAAAACAGCTACATCCGCCGCGAGTGGCTCGAGGTCTAGCCGCTGCGCCTGACAAACCGGCGACAGCCGCCACTAGGCGCCGCCCCCACGCCTTTGTAAAATCTCCAGCGAGCGAACGGTCGTGCTTTTTTGCCGCCCGCAGCTGCCTTGCCACCCCCCTACAGGAGACCGCATGACCGCGCATTACCAAACCCACGGCGCAGTGGCCGTGATCACGCTCGACAACCCGCCCATGAACGGCATGGGGCTGACCACGCGCCGCGCCGCGGTGCAGGCGCTGCAGCGGGCGCAGGACGACCCTTCGGTGCAGGCCATCGTGCTCGCCGGGGCCGGCAAGCTGTTTTCCAGCGGCGCCGACATCAAAGAGTTCGGCTCCCCCAAGGCCTACCAAGAGCCCAATCTGCACGGCCTGATCCGCGCCTGCGAGTCCTCGCCCAAGCCGGTGCTAGCGGCCCTGCACGGCATCTGCATGGGCGGCGGGTTGGAGCTGGCGCTGGGTTGCCACTACCGCATCGCCGCCCCGGGCACGCGCATGGCGCTGCCCGAAGTCAAGCTGGGCCTGATTCCCGGCGCCGGCGGCACCCAGCGCCTGCCGCGCGCCTTGGGCGTAGAGCCGGCGTTGAACCTGATCGTCAGCGGTGAACCGGTGGCCAGCGAGCTGCTGGCCCAGTTGCCAGGGCAAAAGCTGTTCGACCGCATCGCCGCCTCGAACGACACGCTGCTCGACGAAGCGCTGGCGCTGGCGCGCGAGGTGGCGCAGCGCCACGCCGACGGCACGCCGCTGCCACGGGTGCGCGATCTGCCGTGCCAGCATCCGCAGGGCGCGGCCTATTTCCAGTTTGCGCGCAACATGGCCAAGGGCATGGCGCCGCGCTACCCGGCCCCGCTCAAGTGCATCGACGCCGTGGAGCTGGCCACGCTCAAGCCCTTCGAAGACGGGTTGGCGCTGGAGCGCGAAATGTTCGTCAACTTGATGCACACGCCCGAGAGCATGGCGCTGCGCCACGTGTTTGCGGCCGAGCGCGCCGCCAGCAAAATCGCCGACGTGCCCGCCGACACCCCAATGCGGGCCATCCGCTCGGTGGCCGTCATCGGGGCCGGCACCATGGGCGGCGGCATCGCCATGAACTTCCTCAACGCCGGCATCCCAGTGGTGTTGCTCGAGCAGCAGCAGGCCGCGCTCGATCGTGGGCTGGCCACCATCCACAAAAACTACCAGGCCCAAGTCAGCAAGGGCAAGCTCAAGCAAGACAAGCTCGATCAGCGCCTCGCATTGCTGCGCAGCACCCTGAGCTACGCCGACTTGGCTGAAGCTGATCTGGTGATCGAAGCCGTGTTCGAGGACATGGGCGTCAAGGAGCAGGTGTTCAAACAGCTCGATGCGGTCATGAAGCCCGGCGCCATTTTGGCCTCCAACACCTCGACGCTGGACCTCAACCGCATCGCCGGCTTCACCCGGCGCCCGCAAGACGTGGTCGGGCTGCACTTCTTTAGCCCCGCCAACGTGATGAAGCTGCTCGAAGTGGTGCGCGGCGCACAAACCGCCCACGACGTGCTGGCCACCGTCATGGCGCTGGGCAAGACGATCAAAAAAACCTGCGTGGTCTCGGGCGTGTGCGACGGCTTCATCGGCAACCGCATGCTCGAGCAATACGTGCGCCAAGCCGGCTTCCTGCTCGACGAGGGCTGCACGCCGCAGCAGGTCGATCGGGCCCTAGAGCAGTTCGGATTTGCCATGGGGCCGTTTCGCGTCGGCGATCTGGCCGGCAACGACATCGGCTGGGCCATCCGCAAGCGCCGCTATGTGGAAAAGCCCGAGGTGCGCTACAGCAAAACCGCCGACCTGCTGTGCGAACTCGGGCGTTTTGGCCAAAAAACCGGCGCCGGCTGGTACGACTACGCCCCGGGCAAGCGCGACCCCATCCCCAGCCCGCTGGTGCAGCAGCTGCTCGCCCAGCATTGCCAGAGCCTGGGGCGCAAGCCGCGTGCCATCGACGACGAAGAAATCGTGCAGCGCATGGTGTTTGCGCTGGTCAACGAAGGCGCGCACCTGCTGCAAGAGGGCATCGCCGCCAAGGCCGGCGACATCGACATGGTGTACCTCACCGGCTACGGCTTCCCGGTCTGGCGCGGCGGCCCGATGCACTATGCCGACCAGTACGGCCTGTGCAACGTGGTGCAAGCCATGCGCCGCTTTGCCCGCAACCCCTACGACGACAGCGCCTTTTGGCAGCCCGCCCCGTTGATCGAGCGCCTGCTCGCCGAAGGCCGCACGTTCACCGGCTAAATCACCGGTCAATTCACCGGCAAATCAACGGTCCATAGCCGCAACCGAATCTGGAGCATCAGCCCATGAGCCACGCCCTCATCGTATCCACCGCACGCACCCCACTGGCCAAAAGCTGGAAAGGGTCTTTCAACCTCACCCATGGGGCCACGCTGGGCGGCCATGCGGTGCGCCATGCCATGGCCCGCGCCGGCATCGATCCGGCCGCGGTCGAAGACGTGATCATGGGCTGTGCCAACCCCGAAGGGGCCACCGGCATGAACATCGCGCGCCAGATCGCGCTCGCCGCCGGATGCCCGGTGAGCACCTCCGGCCTCACGGTGAACCGCTTTTGCTCCTCGGGCCTGCAAACCATCGCGCTGGCGGCGCAGCGCATCATCGCCGGCGAGGGCGAGGTCTATGTCGCCGGGGGTGTCGAGAGCATTTCGTGCGTGCAGCAGGAAATGAACCAGCACATGCTGATCGACCCGGCGCTCCAGCAGGCCAAACCTGCGATCTACTGGAGCATGCTGCAAACCGCTGAACAGGTGGCGCAGCGCTACGGCATCGGGCGCGAGGCGATGGACGAATACGGTGCCGCTAGCCAGCAAAAAGCCTGCGCCGCACAGGCCGCAGGGCGCTTTGCCGACGAGATCGCGCCCATCGAGGTGCGCGCCGGCGTGGCCGACAAAACCCTGGGCCTGATCACGCGCAAAATCAGCGTGAGCCTAGACGAAGGCCTGCGCGCTGGCACCACGCGCGAGGGCATCAGCGGCATCAAACCGGCGCTGCCCGGTGGCGTGGTGGCCGCCGGCAACGCCAGCCAGTTCAGCGACGGCGCCGGCGCCTGCGTGCTGATGCACGAAAGCCTGGTGCAAAAACAGGGCTTGCAGCCGCTGGGCCGCTTCCTTGGCTTTGCCGTGGCCGGGTGCGAGCCCGACGAAATGGGCATCGGCCCGGTGTTTGCCGTGCCCAAGGTGCTGGCCAAATTGGGCCTCAAGGTCGATGACATCGACCTGTGGGAGCTCAACGAAGCCTTTGCCGTGCAGGTGCTTTATTGCCGCGACCGGCTCGGCATCCCCAACGAGCGGCTCAACGTCAACGGCGGCGCGATCGCGCTCGGCCACCCCTACGGCGTCTCGGGCCAGCGCCTGACCGGCCACGCGCTGATCGAGGGCAAGCGGCGCGGCGCCAAACGGGTGTGCGTAACCATGTGCATCGGCGGCGGCATGGGCGCGGCTGGGGTATTTGAGGTGCTGTAACCGCCAAATTTTCAACCCAATCCCGGAACCGCAACCGACCGGGCGTGCTCACTCAGCTAGAGCATGCACGCTCGTGTTGTAAAAGCTCGAGCTTGTAGTCGACTTACCCATCTGAGCTGGACTTTCTCCACGCCCATTGCGAGCGATAACCACAGCATTTTTACGGTTTAGCGTTTTCAGTTAGCCGAATGCTGCAAAATTGGCCCGACGAAATTTTGCGCGGATTTGGGTTCGGTTCGGTTCGGTTCCATGCATCGAAAGGATTGGTTATGAGCGTCAGCGAAGCATCGCGCGGTTTGTCCGCACTGCAACAAATTCGGGTCGTCACTGAACACCCTAACCCAACCGTCGTTAAGCGAGCCCCGCAGGGCTTGCCGCCCTTGGGGCCGTCGGCGTCGCCACCCAGCCAGGGGTCGGCCAGCGGCCACTACCGCGCCTACAAACCCCGGCCTTTCACGCGCGAAGAGCGCGACAAGGTCACGATTTTGTTCGGCGGCCTGCACTGGCGCGCCGAGCGCCTGATTCAAGGCGGCATGGAAAACCTCGGCTACCGGGTGCAGGTGCTACCCAACGCGACCCGTGCCGACTTGCTCACCGGGCGCGAAGTGGCCGACATCGGTCAGTGCTGCCCCACCAGCTTCGTCACCGGCAATCTGGCCAACTTCTTGAGTGGCGAGACCAAGCGCATCGGGGCCGAGCGCGTCAATCAAGAATATGTCTACATCACCGCCGGGGCTTGCGGGGCCTGCCGCTTCGGCCAGTACCACCAGAGCTATGAGCTGGCGTTGCGCAACGTGGGGCTGGATTCGTTTCGCCTGTTTTTGTTGGCCCAAACCAAGGTTGACCAGGGCCCGGCGCACGGCGGTGGGCTGGAAATCAACCCATCCTTTACCATGGGTGCGGTCTGGGGCGTGTTGCTGGCCGACGTGGTGCAAGACCTCGAATACCAGGTCCGACCCTACGAGAAAAACCCTGGCGAAACGGCGCGTGTGGCGCGCGAGTCGATCGAATACCTGTACCAGACCATGCGCGAGCGCCCCGAGCGCGGCAAAAAATGGGGCCCGCTGGTGTGGCACTTTGCCACGCCGTATTTCGTCAACGCGCTGCGTGAGGTGCGGCGGCGCTTTGACGCCATCGAGGTCGATCGGCTGCGCGTCAAGCCGCTGGTCAAAATCACCGGCGAGTTCTACCTGCAAACGGTCGAGGGCGACGCCAACTACAACATCCACAGCTGGCTCGAGAGCGAAGGCGCCGAGGTCTATCCGGCCCCGGTCGCCGTCTGGCTCGACTACCTGCTGCGCTTCGGGCGCCAGCGGGCCGAAGAACGCGTCGGCATCGAACCCGGCGCGCGGCGCCAGAACGCCACCTACGCCGCCATCCAGACCCTGCTGCGCTGGACCTACAACCGCATGCGCCACGCGCTGGGCGATGTACCGCACGCCCTGCCCGAGCAGACCGTGCTGCGCGATCTGGCGGCGCCGTATTTCCACAAGCGCCTCAGCGGCGGCGAGGGCGACATGCTGATCGGCAAGGCGCTGTGGGCGCACCTGCACAAAAAAGCGCACATGACCTGCGAGCTCTCGCCCTACGCCTGCATGCCCAACACCATGAGCATCGGCGCCATGGCGGCGGTGCAGGGCAAGTACCCCGATCTGCTCTATGCGCCGATCGAGATCAAGGGCGACGCCGAGGTGCACGCGCTGTCGCGCTGCCAGATGATCCTGACCGAGGCCAAAAAACGCGCCGTGCGCGAGTTCGATTCGGTGCTGCAACGCATCGGCCTCACCGAAGCCCAGCTGGCGGCCGAAGTGGCGGCGCGGCCCGAGCTGTCGCGCGCCACCTACCGGGTGCCGCACTACGGTGTCGCTGGCACGGCAGCCAATTTGGCGCTGCACATCGCCCACCTCAAGGGCTTGCCCGGGGTGCGCGCATGAAGCGGCTCGGCCTCGACGTGGGCTCCACCACCGTCAAAGCGCTGCTCGACGACGGCAGCGGCGCCGTGCTGTGGCAAGACTACCAGCGCCACGACACCAAACAGGCCGAAAAGGTGCTGGAGTTTTTGCAGCGCGTCGAGGCCGAATGCGGCTTCACGCCCGGGGTCGATCGCATCCTGATCACCGGCTCGGGTGCCGGCCTGATCGCCCCGTTGCTGGGGGCCAAGTTCGTGCAAGAGGTGGTGGCGGTCTCGGCGGCGGTGGAAAAGCTGCACCCGGAAGTCAACTTCGTCTCCGAAATCGGCGGCGAAGACATGAAGACCCTGTTCTTCAGCCCCAGCGGCGACGGCAAATCGAAGCAGGTGTTCATGCAGTCGGCGTGCAGCGGCGGCACCGGCACCTTCATCGAAAAAACCGCGCGCAAGCTCAAGGTGGCGCCCGATGAACTGGCGCAGATGGGCTACGCCGAGCTGGATTTGCACAAAATCAGTTCAAAATGCGGCATCTTCGCCGAAACCGACGCCAACACGTTGGTCAAGAGCGGCGTGCCGGTGCCCGAAATCATCGCCAGCCTGTTCGAGGCCGTGGTCTATCAAAACCTGGCTACCCTCACCAAGGGCAATGTGCCCACGCCGCACGTGCTGCTGCTGGGCGGCCCCAACCTGTTCTTCAAGGGCTTGCAAGAGGCTTGGCGCTACCACCTGGCCAAGCTCTGGAACGAGCGCCACGTCGCCTTGCCCGAGGGCTCCAGCCCCGAATCGCTGATTTTGGTGCCCTCCGAGGCGCTCTACTACGCCTGCATCGGTTGCATCGAAATCGGGCGCACCGAACCGGCCACGGTCGGCATCTACAGCGGCACCGAGCGCCTGCGCTGGTGGATCAGCGAGGGCCAACACGAGCAAAAAGCGCGCGAAGGCGCCAAGGGCCTGACCGCCAGCGCCGCCGAGCTCGAGCGCTTCATGCAAAACTACGGCCAAACCCAGCGCGGGGTGCCGTCGGCCGCAGCGGCCGCCAACCTGACCGAGCAAACGGTGATTTTGGGTTGCGACTTTGGCAGCACCACCGCCAAGGCCGTGGTGCTGTCGCAGAGCGGCGAGGTGCTGGCCAGCTGTTACGTGCCCTCCAACGGCAACCCGATCGAAGACGCCAAGGGGCTGATGCGCCAGGTGCGCGCCGCCGGTTTCGAGCGCATCGGCGCCCTAGGCCTGACCGGCTACGGCAAAGACCTGCTCAAAGACATCGTCGGCTCCGACATGGCCGTGGTCGAGACCGTGGCCCACGCCACCGCCGCGCTGCACTACATCCCCGACGCCGACGTGATCTGCGACGTGGGCGGCACCGACGTCAAGATCATGCTGCTGCGCCAAGGCACCGTGGCCGATTTCCGGCTCAACTCCCAGTGTTCCTCGGGCAACGGGGCCTTTTTGCAGGGGGTGGCCGAGCGCTACCGCATCCCGCTCGAAGACTACGCGCAAAACGCTTTCCAAGCGCGCTCGATTCCGGCGCTGGCCATGGGCTGCGGCGTGTTCTTGCAGTCCGACATCGTGAATCAGCAGCGCAAGGGCTGGGCGCGCGAAGAGATCATGGCGGCGCTGGCGGCGGTGCTGCCGCTCAACGTCTGGGTCTATGCCGGGCAAATCCAAAACCTGGCCGCGGTCGGGCGCAAGTTCGTGCTCCAAGGCGGCACGCACCGCAATCTGGCGGTGGTCAAGGCGCAAGTCGATTTCATCCACGCCAAAGTGCCCACTGCCGACGTGGTGGTGCACCCCTACTCGGGCGAGGCCGGGGCCATCGGGGCCGCGCTGTGCGCGCTCGACTGGTTCAAGGGCGGCCAGCAAACGCGGTTTCGCGGCTATGATCTGATCGAGTCGCTCGAGTACAAAGCCACCACCAACGAAGACACGGTCTGCCACTGGTGCCCCGTGAACTGCCGTCGCACTTTCATCGACGTGCAGATACCCGGAGCGGCCGGCCGGCCTTGGAGCAAGGTGCCGGTGGAGGCGGGCTGGGAGCGCGTCATCAGCGGCAACACCTGCCCCAAGGGCTTGCTCGAAGACGTGAAAGAGATGAAAGTCGTTAAAGATCAACTGGAGGAAGCGCGACGTGCCTACCCGAACATTGCTGAACTGGTTCGTGAAGGCGCCTTCAAACGCGCCAAAGAGGAGCTTGTTCCAGCCGACGCCGACTGAAGCCGATCTGGCGGCACAGCGCCAGGCGCGCGCCAAGCTGCGCATCGGTATTCCGCGCGTGCTCAACATCTGGAGCACACACCAATTCTGGTTTGGGTTTCTGGAGGCCCTAGGGATCGACCCGCGCCGCATCGAGTTTTCATCCGATACCTCGGAGGAGCAGGCGCGCACCTACGCCAAGGGGCGCGGCACGGTGGACTGCTGCTACCCGGTCAAGTGCATCTCGGGGCACTACGGCGAACTGCTGGCGCGCAGCAAGCGCAAGATCGACATCCTGTTTTTTCCCTTGATCGAATCCGTGCCCTCGTACCTCGACGGGCACGTGGACGCCTCGCTCACTTGCCCGCGCGTCATGGCGGCCTCGGAAAACATCAAGGCCGGCTTCATAAAGGAGCGCGACGCCTTTGCCGAGGCCCGGGTGCTGCACCTCACGCCCTTTGTCTCGCTGGCCGACCCGCCGGTGGTGCCCAAACAGCTCTATGAGGGCATGCGCGATGCCCTGCCGGGCCTGACGCTGGCCGAAACCACGGAAGCGGTGCAGATGGGCTACCGCAGTCTAGACGCCTACAACCAGCGCCTGCGCACCAAGGCGCGCGAGATCTTGGAGTGGTGCGCGCGCGAGCAGCGCCCCTGCATCTTGGTGGTGGCGCGGCCCTACCACATGGACCCCGGCATCGGCCACGAGATCGAAGTCGATCTGCAAGCGCACGGCTACCCGGTGCTGTGGGCCCAGTACCTGCCCATCGACGCCGACCTGCTGCACTGGATGTTCGACCCCGACATCGCCGCCGGCCACATCCGCTCGCCGCTCGACATCCGCGACGTCTGGCCTTCGTCGTACAGCGGCAACACCAACGAGATTTTGTGGGGCGCCAAGGTGGCGGCGCGCATGCCCTGGATCGCCGCCGTGGTGCGGCTGGCCAGCTACGAGTGCGGCATGGACCAGCCCACTTATTCGCCGGTGCAGTCCATCGTCGAGCGCTCGGGTACGCTGTTCTTTTCCTTCCAAGACCTCGACTCGACCAAGCCGGCCGGCTCGGTCAAAATCCGCGTCGAAACCGTGGCGCACTACCTGTCCAAACAAGGGGCCGACATCATCAACCGCAAGCTCGCCGCCAGCCAACCCGGCTGCCCACTGCTCGGGGCTTGAGCGGTGCTGGGCGCGGTGGACGACACGCAACCGGAGCCCGCAGACCTGCACTACATGGGCCTGGCCTTGCAACAGGCGCGCCGTGGCGCCGCGCTGGGCGAGGTGCCGGTGGGCGCGGTGCTGGTGCGGCCGGGGGCGTCGCAGCCAGTGGCGGCGGCGCACAACCAGCCCATCGGCCTGTGCGACCCCAGCGCCCACGCCGAGCTGCTGGCCTTGCGCCAAGGCGCGCAGGCGCTGGGCAACTACCGGCTCGATGGCTGCACGCTCTACGTCACGCTCGAGCCCTGCGCTATGTGTGCCCAAGCCATGCTGCACGCGCGGTTGCGCCGGCTGGTGTACGGTGCGCCCGAACCCAAAACCGGGGCCGCCGGTTCGGTGCTCGATCTGTTTGCCATCGCTGCGCTCAACCACCACACTGCGGTGCAAGGCGGCGTGCGTGCAGATGAATGCGCGGCACTGCTGCAGGATTTTTTTTCCCAGCGCCGCAGCCAAGCGCGTGCCACCCAGCAACCGCTGCGCCAAGACGCACTGCGCACGCCGGAGGCCGCCTTTGAACCCGTGTGGAAGCTGTGGCCGCAGTGGCGCGCATGCCAGCGTTGGGTGGCCGACTTGCCCGCCCTGGGCGGTTTGCGCCTGCACCTGCTCGATCTGCCGGGGGCCGACTCGGCGGCGCCGGTGTGGCTGCTGCTGCACGGGCCCACCGGCTGGTGGCCGCAGTGGGCCGGCAGCATGGCTGCGCTGCAGGCGCAGGCCAGCCGCGTGCTGGTGCCCGACCTGATCGGCTTTGGCCAGAGCGACAAGCCCAAGCGGGCGCATTGGCACAGCTTGGCCCAGCACGCCCAAGTTTTGCTGCAGCTGCTGCAGCACAGCGGCGGCCTGCCCACCGGCGCGGCAGCGCCCCTGCAGCTGCGCTATGCGCCCGGGCAGGTGGCACTGGCGCAGGCGCTAGCCCAAGCATTCATAGCCACTGGGCAGACCCATCAACCTGACCCAGAAGTGGGCGCGCACAGCCCAGATCGGCCGTCTGGGGCGTTGCGCATTAGCGATCGCCTGCCGATCGCAGCGGCCGAACTCGAGCCCACGCCGTGCCCGCTTTTACCCCCCGATTGGCCTACCTTGCCATACCCCGATGCCGGGCACCGGGCGGCGCTGCAGGCTTGGGGCCACGCAGGCTCGGGCGCATAATCCCGCGTCATGAGTCACATCTACCTGTATTCCCCCAGCGGGGCGGTGCGCGACCGCGCCGGCTTCAAGCGCGCCGTAAAAAGGCTGCAGGCCCTAGGCCACCAAGTCGAGATCGACCCAGATGCGCTCAGCACCTGGCAGCGCTTCGCCGGTGACGACGCCACCCGCCTAGCCGCCATCGGGCGCGCCGCCGCCAGCGGCGCCGAGATCGTCCTCACCACCCGGGGCGGTTACGGCCTCACCCGGCTGCTGCCCCACTTGCCCTACGCCGCCATACAAAGCTCCGTCGAGCGCGGCAGCGCCTGGGTGGGCTTGAGCGACTTCACCGCCCTGCAACTGGCGCTGCTGGCGCAAACCGGGGGCTGCACCTGGTCTGGGCCGGCCCTGCTCGAAGACTGGGCCACCCCCGAGCCACCCGACGAAATCATGCAAGCCTGCTTCGATGATTTGTGCGCCGGGGTAGGCGAGGGCGCTGGCTGGCGATTGCCCCCGGCCGACCTGCGCGCCCACCCCGAGCTGGCTCATGCCGCCGCAAATGAAGGCTGGTTGATTGATGCCGCACCACTCTGGGGCGGCAACCTGTCGATCCTCAGCGGCCTCGTGGGCACGCCCTACCTGCCCGCAGTCGAAGGCGGCATCTTGTTCCTCGAAGACGTGGGTGAGCACCCCTACCGCATCGAGCGCATGCTCAGCCAGCTGCTGCACAGCGGCGTGTTGCAGCGCCAACGCGCCATCGTGCTGGGCGCCTTCAACCGCTTTCAGCTCACCCCGCACGACCGCGGCTTCAAGCTCGCCAGCGTGGTGCAGTGGCTGCGCAACCAAGTGAGCGTGCCCGTGCTCACCGGGTTGCCCTTTGGCCACGTGCCCACCAAAGTGCTGCTGCCCGTGGGCCGCAGCGTGCAGCTGCTGGTGCAGGGCCGCGATTGCTTGCTGTTTTGGGGTTGAAGCCGCAGAAACCCAAGCTAGGCGCTTGCTGTTTGAGATGTGCCCGATGGGCTGCGCATAGCCTTGGGGCCCTTCAACGCTAGGGGGCGCCGCTAAGCACCCCCCACCCCCAACAACTGCTGCAGGCGCGGGCTGGTGGTGGTGTATTGCAGCAGCTGGCGTTGGCCGGGGCGCAGTTGGGCGGCGGCGGCGAAGGCGGCGAGGGTGGCTTCGTGGAAGGCGCAGACGATGAGTTTGCGTTTGCCGGGGTAGTGGTTGATGTCGCCCACGGCGTACAGTCCGGGTTCGGTGGTGGCCATGGTGGCGCTGTCCACAGACAAAAGCTTGCGCTGCAGCGCAAGGCCCCAGTCGGCCAGCGGCCCAAGTTTGGGGCTTAAGCCCAAGCGCGGCAACAGCAGGTCGCAGGGCAGGGTGGCTTGGCCGCCGCCGGGCGTGGCCAGCAGCAGGGCTTGCAGCGCCGCCCCTGCCGGATCTGCGTCCGCACCGCAAACGAGGCCCACCGGCTGGCCGAGCACGAGCTGCAGCGTCTGCGCGGCCAGCGCTCGGTCTAGGGCGGCTTGGAGTGGGGGCTCGATCTGCAAGCGCTCGCTGCGGTGCAACAGGGTGATGCGGCTGTGGGTCGCATGCTGTGCTGACTCCTGCGCCAACTCCAGCGCCAGTTCCACCGCAGCCGCGTCGCCCCCGTGCACCACGATGTGCTTGGCGGTGGCCAGTGCGGCCTCGGGGGGCAGGTCGTGGTAGCAGACTTGCGCTGGCGTGCGGTGCTCGAAGGGTTCGAGCTCGGGCAGGGCTTCTTTGCGTGGCACAAAGGCGCCGACGCCGGCTGCTATGAACACCGTCGGCGCCAGCCACGCCTGAATGTTGTTTGGCCCGTTGTTCTGCCCATTGCTGCGCACCAGCCAGCGCCCGTCGGGCTGGCGCTGCACGCTGCTCACGAGCTGACCCAGATGCAGCGGCGGGGTGAAGGGGCGCAGCTGCTGCAGCAGGCGCTCGGTGAGCTCGCGGCCGCTGCACACGGGCAGGCCGGGCAGGTCGTAGATCGGTTTGTCGGGGTAGAGCGCGGCGCACTGGCCGCCGGGCTCGGGCAGCACATCGACCAGGTGGCAGCCTATCTCTTGCAGCCCGAGCTGAAAGGCCAAAAATAGCCCAGCCGGCCCGGCCCCGATGATCAGAGCCTCGGTTTCGATGGGCGGTGGCGTGGCGGCCAAGGGGAGTTGTCAGCGTTTGAGCAGAGGCAGCTTGCCGGTCATGTCTTTGTGGTCATCGGCGTCGGGCAGCGGTGACTTGCGCTTGGTGATGCTTTTCCAGCCTGGCAGGCGCGCCAGTTCGGCATTGAGGGCGATCATATGCTGCTGGTCGTTGGGCACGTCTTCCTCGGGGTAGATGGCGCTCACCGGGCACTCGGGGATGCAGACGGCGCAGTCGATGCACTCGTCGGGGTCGATGGTGAGGAAGTTGGGGCCTTCGCGGAAGCAATCCACGGGGCAGACATCGACGCAGTCGGTGTATTTGCAGGCAATGCAGGCTTCGGTAACTACGTGGGTCATGGCTCGGTGACTCGGTGGCTCGGGGCGCGGGCTAAAGGACGGGGAAGGGCGAAAGTTCGGATTTTAGGGCTTCGGGGTTCGCCTGTTAGGGGGGTGGTCAATCCAGCAACACAGCGGCGGCGGTGCGGTGGCTGGCGCTGTCCACCAAAATCAAGGCCCCGAGCGCGCGCGACTGGGCGTAGGCATGCGCCGGCAGCGGCGCTTGCAGTTGCAACTCGACACGGCCGATGCCGTTGGCCTCGAGCCGATCGGCGCTTTGTTGCTCCAGCGTGTGGATGTCGAGTCGGTGCAGCACCCGCGTGACCTTGGCCTTGACCCAGCGGTGCTGGTGCAGCGCCCAGTACAGGCGCCCGGGTTGCAGGGGTTCGTCATCGAGCCAGGCCAGGGTGGCGCTTAGACTGTGGCGCGCTGGGTAGGGGCTGGCTGGGGCTTCGGCTGTAGCGCTGGTGGCGTCAGCGCCGGGGCTGGCGGTGACGGGGCTGGCCAGCAACCAGTCGCCGCGCGAGACGTCGAGTTCGCGCTCGAGCAGCACGCCGGCGCTGTGCCCGGCCGCCACGGCTTGGGGCTGGCGGCAGCGGTTCAGCACCTGCACCACGCGCGCGCGCTGGCCGCTGGGGAATACTTGCACCTCGTCGCCGGCTTGAACGCGCCCGGCCGCAACCCGGCCCCATAAGACGCGCCGCCCGTGCGCCGGGGCCGCCCCAGCCGCAGGCAGCTCGACCGCATCCACATCGGTGGCGCCGGGTTTTTCCACCCATTGCACCGGGAACGCCAGTGCGGCCTCGGGCGCGGGGGCGGTGTTGGGCAGTTGCTCGAGCACCTCGAGCAGCGTCGGGCCGTGGTAGCCGCACCAGCCGTCGTGGCCGTGGCCGCGATCGACCACGTTCCAGCCCTTGAGCGCGGAGATCGGCAGCACGGCCTGCGCCGCCAGCCCGGCTTGCTCGGCAAAGCGCAGCAAAGCGGCGCGGATGTGGGCAAAGGCCAGCGCGGCATCGGCCACGGCGTCGAGCTTGTTGACGGCAAACACCAAGCTGGGCACGCGCAGCAGGTGGCACAGCAGGGCGTGGCGGCGCGTTTGCGCCAACAGGGCTAGGTCGGGGCGCTGCCAGTCGAGCTTGGTGGCATCGACCAGCAGCACGGCGGCGTCGGCGCTGGAGGCGGCGGTGACCATGTTGCGCGTGTACTGCTCGTGCCCGGGGGCGTCGCCGATGATGAACTTGCGCCGCTCGCTGCTGAAGTAGCGGTAGGCGACGTCGATGGTGATGCCTTGCTCGCGCTCGGCCATCAGGCCGTCGGTCAGGCGCGCGAGGTCGAGCTGCGCGCCCGCATCGGCCGAATCGGCCGAATCGGCCTCATCGTGCGCGGGGCTGTGGTTGCTGTGCGCGATGCCGGCCAAGTGGTCTTGCAGCACCGCTTTGCTGTCGAGCAGCAGGCGGCCGATGAGCGTGCTCTTGCCGTCGTCAACCGAGCCGCAGGTGATGAAGCGCAACGCGTCCATATTAAAAATACCCTTCGAGTTTGCGTTTTTCCATCGAGGCTTCGCTGGTCTGGTCGTCCATGCGCGTGGCGCCGCGTTCGCTCAACTGGGCGTTGAGGGTTTCGGCGACGATCTGCCCGGCCGTGCTGGCGCTGCTGGCCACCGGGCAGGTGCAGGTGATGTCGCCCACGGTGCGAAAGCGCACGCTCAAATGTTCGACGGTCTCGCCGGGCTTGGGCGGGGTGAGCTCGGTCACCGGCACCAGCAGGCCACGGCGCTGCACCACCGGGCGCAGGTGCGCGTAGTACAGGCTGGGCAGGTCGATGCGCTCGCGCTCGATGTATTGCCAGACGTCGATCTCGGTCCAGTTGCTGATCGGGAACACGCGGAAGTGCTCGCCCGGTTGCAGCCGGGTGTTGTAGAGCTGCCAAAGCTCAGGGCGCTGCGCCTTGGGCTGCCACTGGCCAAAGGCGTCGCGGTGGCTGAAGAGGCGCTCTTTGGCGCGCGCTTTTTCTTCGTCGCGCCGGGCGCCGCCGATTAGGGCGTCGAAGCGAAATTCGTCGATCGCTTCCAGCAGCGTGACCGACTGGTGCGCGTTGCGGCTCTGGCCCGGGTGCGCCAAGCGCACGCTGCCGCGCGCCATCGAATCTTCAACCCGGCGCACGATCAGCTCGGCCCCCAGTTCGCGCGCGCGCTGGTCTCGGAAGGCCAGCACCTCGGGGAAGTTGTGGCCGGTGTCGATCATCAGCAGCGGGTAGGGCAGGCGGCCGCGGCCAAAGGCTTTTTCGGCGCAGCGCAGCAGCACCAGCGAGTCTTTGCCGCCCGAGAACAGCAGTGCCGGGCGCTCAAACACGGCGGCGACTTCGCGCAGGATGAAGATGGTTTCTTCCTCGAGCGCGTCGAGCTGGCTGTTGTCGAGCTGGGGCGCGGCGCTGGGGCCAGGCTGGGGAAGGGGGATGCGTGCGTTCATGGGTGGCTCCTTTGGTGCAGGCCGCATTCTTTGGCGCTGTCTTGTTCCCACCACCAGCGCCCGGCGCGCAAATCTTCGCCCACGCTCACGGCGCGGGTGCAGGGCGCGCAGCCGATGCTGGGGTAGAAGCGGTCGTGCAGCGGGTTGTAGTCCAGCCCGTGCAGGGCGATGTGGTGCCAGACCTCGCCCCAGCTCCAGTCGGCCAGCGGGTTGATCTGGATCAGCCCCGCGCTGGGCCGGTCGGCGCGTGCGGGGTCGAGGTCGCTGCGGTCGATCGCGGGCACCTCGGCGCGCTGGGCCGATTGTTCGCGCCGCAAACCGGTGATCCAAGCGCGCTGGCCGTGCAGCGCCCGGCGCAGCGGCTCGACTTTGCGGATGGCGCAGCAGGCTTGGCGCAGGGCCACGCTGCGGCGCATGGCATCCGGGCCCTCGCGCGCCACGAAGGCTTCGGCCACGCCGGGCTGCGGTTTATAGACGCGCACCGGTTGTGCATCCGGCTGTGCCGCCCGCGCCTCGGTGCGCGCCAGCAGCGCCAGCGTCTCGGGGTGCAGGGCACCGGTGTCGAGCACAAACAGCGGGATCGGTAGACTCAGGGTGTCGATCAGGTGCCGGATGACCACGTCTTCGGCCCCAAGGCTGGAGGCCTGCACCAGCGGCTGGTGCTCGCTGGCCGCTTGTTGCAGCAGGGCGCGGCTGCGCGCCAGCTTGGCCTGGTAATCGGCGCTCGGCTGGGCCTGCTGCAGGGCAGCGCGGGCAAAGTGCGGCTGCACCTGCTGGGCGTTCATCATGCGGGGGCTCCGGTGGTGGTGGCGGTGGTTGCAGCGTAGGCGGTGACGGCAGCGCGGGCAAAGTGCGGCTGCGGTTGCAGCGCGTCGCCCTGGTAAAAGCTGCCAAACTGTTGCAGCAGGCGCTGCCCGTGCGCCGGGTCTTGGTCGGCGCGCAGCAGGGCTTCGTCGAAGCCGCAGCGCTGCAATTGCAGCAACTGGTCGATCAGCACCTCGCCGGTGGCGCGCAGCAGGCCGCAGTAGCCGCAGCGCCGGCGCAGCAGCACCGCCTGGCTGTAGGCGCGGCCGTCGGTGAATTTGGGGAACTGTAGGTCGATGCGCTGCACGGCGCTTAGGTCGAGCGTTTGCGCAAGGTGCGCGGCCCACAGCTCGAAATCGGGGGCCAGCGTGAGCACGCTGCCGGCGGGGCTGGGCGCGGCCGCGGCGGCCTCGGTTGGCGTGAGGAGTTTCATGGGCAATAGATTGAAGTCGGGGGTGCTGAGTGCGCCTAATCCGCTCAAAGCGCCACGGCGGTGCGGCGCAAAGCGGGGCTGTCCGGGTTCGGGTGGGCGGCTTGGGCGTGTGCGGCCGCGTGCTCCTGCCACCGCGCAGTGGCCACGCGCACCGCGTTGGCGGCGGCCTTGAAGGGCTCGTGCCCTAGGCGCTGCAGGGTGTGCACGAAGCGCTCGCCCGGTGCGCGCAGCTCTTGGTAGGTCTCCAAAATGGCCTCGATCGCGTCGCAGACCTCGCTGGAAGTGAAAGACGGCCCCAGCACCTTGCCGGGCGTGGGCGCGCCGCTGAGCGTGCTGCCATCCGATCCGCCCAGGCTGATCTGGTACCACTCCTGGCCGTCTTTGTCTACACCCAAGATGCCGATGTGGCCGCTGTGGTGGTGGCCGCAGGAGTTGATGCAGCCGCTCAGGTGCAAATCGATGGGCCCGAGGTCGTGCAGCTCGTCGAGGTCTTGGTAGCGCTGCAGCAGGGCCTCGGCGATGGTCAGCGAGCGCGCGTTGGCCAGGTCGCAGAAGTCGCCGCCGGGGCAGGCGATGAGGTCGGTGAGCAGCCCGATGTGGGGCTGCGCCAGCCCCAGGCGCCGCGCCGCACGCCAGAGCTCGGTCAGCTCGTCGCAGCGCACCCAGGGCAGCAGCAGGTTTTGCTGGTGCGTGACGCGCACCTCGCCGGCGCTGAAGCGTTCGGCCAGCTCGGCCACGGCCTCGAGCTGGCTGGCGCTGGCATCGCCCGGGGCTTGGCCCAGGCGCTTGAAGGCGAGTGTGACGGCGCGCAGCTCGGGGTTTTGGTGCGCGTGCACGTTGCGCTGCAGCCAGCGCTCGAATTCGAGGTCGTCTTCGGTGCTCAGGCGCAGCAGGCGCGCCATGCGCTCGTCGGTGCAGGGGCGGCTGCTTGGGCGCGCAGGGGGGGCAAAACCGGCGCTGACGCGCTGCAGCTCAGCCGCGCTGATGGTGTGCGGGGCGCCGTCTTGCGCCACGATGCGGTCGTACTCGGCCTGGACTTCGTCAAAAAAGCGCTGGCCTTGGGCGCGCACCAAAATTTTGATGCGCGATTTGTACATATTATCGCGCCGGCCCCAAGCGTTGTAGATGCGCACCAGCGCTTCCATGTAGTTGAGCAGCTGGTCCCAGGGCAAAAAGTCGCAGATCGTGCTGGCGATCACCGGTGTGCGCCCCATGCCGCCGCCCACCAACACCTTGAAGCCCAGCTCGCCGGCCGCGTTGCGCCATAGTTGCAGCCCGACGTCGTGCCAGTGCAGCGCGGCCCGGTCTTCGCGCGCGCCGACGATGGCCACCTTGAACTTGCGCGGCAGAAAAGCGAACTCGGGGTGCAGCGTGCTCCACTGGCGCAAAATTTCGGCGAAGGGGCGCGGATCGGCCACTTCGTCGGGGGCAATGCCGGCCAGCGCGTCGGTGCTGATGTTGCGGATGCAGTTGCCGCTGGTCTGGATGCCGTGCATGTCCACGCTGGCCAGCAGCTCCATGACCTCGGGTGCGTGCTCGAGCGCGATCCAGTTGAACTGCACGTTTTGGCGCGTGGTGAAGTGGCCGTAGCCGGTGGGCAGGCGGCTGGCGATGGCGCGGCCGTCGCGCAGCTGCACCGCACCGAGCCGGTTTTGCGCCGCCACCGCGCCTTGGAACACGGCAGCGCCGGGTTGGTCATAGACGCGTGCGATCTGCGCCAGCGCCCGCACCTGCGTGCTGGACAGCTCGCCGTAGGGCACGGCGACGCGCAGCATGGGGGCGTGGCGCTGGATGTACCAGCCGTTTTGCAGCCGCAGCGGCCTAAAGGCTTCGTCGGACAAGGCGCCGTCGCGGTGGCGCTGCCACTGGTCGCGGAACTGGGCCGCACGCTGGCGGATGAACTGGCGGTCAAAATCGGTGTGGGCGTACATGCGGGTGGCTAAAAGCGGTAGAGTCGAGGTGGTCCCGAAAGAGCCCGACTGTAGGACTCTGCTTAATATTTGCAAACTACTGTTTATTTATTGAAGCATAGCAAAAAAGAATAAAGCTGGACTTGCTTCCCTACCCTCTGTGCTTGGCGCCATAAAAGTTGGTCACGGCGCAGTCATTTTTTTGCCTTAACTTAACAACCATGAACACCACAGACCGCAAAGAAAACGCCGCCCTACAACCTGCCAGCACCTTGGAGCGCCGCAAAAGCCGCTCGGTCTCGCCCGCCAGCCGCAGCGCCTACGACATCGACAGCCACATGATGGCGCAGATGGCGCGTTGGTCTTCGGGCATTTCGCCCATCTCGCTCACGCTCTCTTGGACCGACTGGGCGCTGCACTTGGCCTCTTCGCCGGGTTCGCAGGCGCGGTTGGCGCGCCGTGCGCTCGAGTCGGGCATGCGCTGGTCGCAGGACGCGGTGCAGGCGCTGATGCCACACTTGAACGCCGCCACCCCAGCGGCGACGCCAGAGACCCCAGCGGCGACGACGCCCGAGGCCCAAGCGGCGGCCACACCCGACAGCCTGAGCGAACAGATCGAAGAAGACAGCCGCTACGCCGCTCCCGAGTGGCAAAGCTGGCCTTGGCGGCCCTTGGCCAGCGCCAACAAACTGGGCGAGCAGTGGTGGCTCGATGCCTGCAACTTGCGCGGGATGCAAGACCACTCGCGCCACCAGATGCGTTTTTACGGCAGCCAATTGTTTGATCTGCTCTCGCCCAGCAACTTTTTGCCCACCAACCCGCAGGCGCTCCAGGCAGCGTGGCAGAGCCGTGGCCAGACCCTGTTGCAGGGCTTTAACCTTGCGCTCGACGACCTGCGCCGCAGCCAAGGGATGCAACCCCGCCATGCCCCCCAGGTGGATCTGGCACCGGGCAAGGGCTTGGCGATGACCGAAGGCGAGGTGGTGCTGCGCAATGGCCTGATCGAGCTGATCCAGTACCGACCCAGCACGCCCGAGGTGCAGGCCGAGCCGGTGCTGATCATCCCCTCGTGCATCATGAAGTACTACATCTTGGACCTGTCGCCGCACAACTCGATGGTGCGCTGGCTGGTGGGCCAAGGGCACACGGTGTACATCGCTTCGTGGCGCAACCCGGATGCCAGCGATGCCTTGCTGGGCATGGACGACTACGTGAGCGAAGGCGTGCTGGCGGCGCTCGACCACGTGCATGGGCAGTGCCAAGCACCAGTGCATCTGGTGGGTTATTGTCTGGGGGGAACCTTTGCCGCCATGGCTGCAGGCGCGCTCGGTGGCGGTGACGCGGTGCTGTCGAGCCAAAACCCCGAATCGGCCGCATCACCGCTGGCTTCGCTGAGCTTGTTGGCCGCTGAAGTCGATTTCACCGACCCGGGCGACATGGGGGTGCTGATCGACGAAGCCCAGGTGCGCCTGCTCGAAGACATGATGGCCAGCAAAGGCTTCCTGTCCGGTCAGCAGATGGCGGCTTCGTTTCAGTTTCTGCATGCGCGCGACTTGGTCTGGTCCAGCAAAACCCGGCGCTGGCTGCTGGGCCAAGAAGATCTGCCCAACGACCTCATGGTCTGGAACGCCGACGTGACGCGCTTGCCGGCCCTGATGCACAGCCAGTACCTGCGCTCCTGTTACTTGAACAACGACCTCGCCGAGGGCCGCTACCTCTACTTGGGGCGACCGATTTCGCTGCGCGACATCCGGGTGCCGGTGTTTGCCGTGGGCACCCTCAAAGACCACGTGGCGCCGTGGCGCTCGGTCTATAAGATTCACCGCCTGGTGTTGGCCGAGGTCACTTTTGCCCTGACCAGCGGTGGGCACAACGCGGGCATCGTTTCGGAGCCGGGGCGGCCGCGACGCCATTACCAGTTGCTGAGCAGCCCCTTGCACCAGACCTGGCGCACCCCGGATGAGTGGCTAGAGCAAGCCCCGCGCCACGAAGGCAGCTGGTGGCCGGCTTGGGATGAATGGTTTAAGGCGCAAGGTAGCGGCCAACGCGTCCCGGCGCGCGCCCCGGTGCACGACCCGGCGCTGGGCAGTGCGCCCGGGCAGTACGTGCAGGTGCGTTACGGCGATTGATGCGTTGCAGGGGCCGCGCCGCGCTCTGGCTGGCCGCCGCGCACGAAGCGTTGCGCCAGCAGCGCCTGCGCTAGGCGTGCGGGCAGCGGCCACGGTTCGCCGTGCAACTGCGCGGCCAGCACCTCGCCGGCCAGTACCGACAGCGTCAGGCCGCGCGCGCCCAGACCCGTGAGCACATGCAGGCCAGGCCAGCGTGTGCCATCCAGCGCCCCCACGGCGGGCAGCCGGTCGGGCAGGGTGCAGCGCACCGCCGCCCAGCCTTGGGCAGTTGCAAAAGCGCTTGGCATCTGCGCGCCCAAGCGCGGCAGCAGGCGCTGCAGGCGCGCTTGATTGGCGGCGTGGTCGGCCGCGGTCACGGCTGCGGTGGTGTTGCCGCGATCAAAGGTCGAGCCCACGATCCACATTGGCGCGTCGTTGGGGCCGCTCATGCCCTGCAAAAAGCTGCCGTAACCATGCACCGGCCACGGGGGCAGGGCAGCGCGTGCGGCAGCCGGCAGGTCGCTGAGCAGCCCCCAGCTGACTTGTCCGCGCAAGGCTTGCAGGGGCAGGGTGCAACCAGTGGCCTCGGGGCCGGTATGCAAGTGTTCCAGCAGCGCCCGCACCGCAAAACCCGCCGCCAGCACCACATGCGGGGCCTGCGCCAGCGTGTGCCCGCGGGCGTCGAGCAGCGCCCAGCCTGTGCTAGTGCGCTGCAGGCGAGCCACGGCCGCGCCGCCGCGCCACACAATGCGCTCGTGCGCCAGCTGCGCGCGCACCAGTTGCGCCGGGCGCAGCCAAGCCGCACTCGGGTGCCAGAGCGCACTGGCCGGTGCATCGAGGTCGGCCAGCCCAGCGGCTTCGATTTGTCCCGGGCTGGCCTCCAAGCTCCAGTCGTCGCCGCAGCGCGGAGTTTCAGGTGTGGCCGGCGGCAGGGCGCGTTTGTGCTTCACCCGGTGCTCGAGTGCGCCGCTGGGGGCCCAGTCTTGCCCTTGGGGCAACAGCGCCGCCACGCGCTGCAAGGTGGCGCGCAGCCCGGCGCGGCTGATGCGCGACAGAAGCGCATCGTCTGGCGACACGTGGGGGGCGATCAGGCCTGCGGGCAGGCCCGAGGCGCCAGCAGCGGGGGCACTGGCGGCGTCGAGCACCTCGACACGCCAGCCGCGCTGCGCTAGGCTGTAGGCGGCGGCCGAGCCGGCCAAGCCGGCACCCAGCACCAGCGCGTGGCCGGCGCCCTCAACCGAGGCGGCGTGGGTTTGCAAGGGGCAGGCTACCAAACCGCAGCGGCCGGTGGCGGCAGCCGCCGGCAGCGGTGCGCATCATGGGCCGCTTGGCGGCACGTAGCCGGCGGCTTGGTCGGCCCCAGCACCAAAAAAATGCTGCTCCATCTGCCGCGCCAGGTATTGGCGCGCCCGCAGGTCGGCCAAGTTGAGGCGGTTTTCGTTCACCAGCATGGTTTGGTGCCGGATCCAGTCGGCCCAAGCCTGTTTGCTGACCTGCTCGTAAATGCGTTTGCCCAGCTCGCCCGGGTAGGGTGGGAAGTCGAGGCCTTCGGAATCGGTGCCGAGTTTGATGCAGTGAACCGTGCGTGCCATGGGATTGTTCGTGAGTTGGAGTGAAGCCAAGCCCGACTTTACCAAGCTTTGCGCCCGTGGCAAGCCCGCTGCCTGCATGAGCGCACAGCGGGCATGGGTGGCGCCAAGCACGCAGTCCAAACCAGCAGGCTGCACCAGCCGGAGCATGGGGATTTACAATCGGGCTTTTAGATCATGGATGGGGAAGCGCTGCGGGTTTTGCGTGCATACCCCATTCAACTGTGAGCACCATCATGAGCCAAAACGCCCCTGCGTTCGAGATCCACGTCCACGGCGACGTTCCCCTGCGCGAGGAGGTGGACTACCCACAGATTCAGGACGCGCTCAAGCCGCTGTGGAAGTACGTGGGCGCGCGCTCGCTGGTCGATGCCGCAGCCAGCCAGTACGAAGAAGAGCCCGGCATCCGCTTCGAGGCCAAAGAGCGCTTGTTGCAGATTTGCTGGACGGTCGAGGGCGACGAGGATTTTCGCCTCGCCATCGACGAAGCCTGCATGGGCCTGAATGAAATCGCCGCTGCCGGGGCCGCGCTTGAGGTCTCGTTCTACGACATTGAGTTCGACGAAGAAGAAGCGCCGGAAGACGAAGAGGCGCGCGACGACTTCGTGCTCTGCTTTGTGGGCCCCACACCGGCGGCCATCATGCAGGTGCAGCGCGACTTGCTGGTGCAAGACGTGGTCAACCTGATGGAGCGCCACTTCGACGCGTCCGAGCTCAGTGACGTGGTGGCCTCGATCGACCGCCTGTTTGGCAGCCGCTTCGACTCGCTGGTGAGCTCGATGCAGCTGGGCCGCCCGCCGCGCGGTTCGGGCCCAGCCGGCGGGCATGGCGGGCCGCGCA